>Ga0206928_1025_pt2 | contig 26465 bp, 26 predicted proteins | sample Alteio_BWOrgHeat_21_FD_152941 | JGI IMG/M metagenome (GOLD analysis project Ga0206928, IMG submission 152941) | Enriched cells from forest soil in Barre Woods Harvard Forest LTER site, Petersham, Massachusetts, United States -... | ecosystem: Environmental > Terrestrial > Soil > Temperate forest >... | reverse complement strand
CGAGTTCGTAAAAGTCCCGGTTGAAGCGAAAGAGCGGGCCGAGCACGGCCGGATTGAGGAAGTCCATCAGTGAATGCAGCTCGTCAATGCGGTTCTCGATGGGGGTGCCGGTGAGGACAAAGGCGTAACGGCTACGGAGGCGTTTTACCGCTTGCGCGGTTTTGGTGCTCCAGTTTTTAATCCGCTGGGCTTCGTCCAGCACCACAACGTCCGGCGCGAGCCGGGCGTTCACATCGAGTGTGTCGGCCACCATTTGCTCGTAATTGACGATGGTGAAAAAAGGCGTGGCGGCGTTCTGGTCATAAGCCTTGAGACGGCGCACCTTGCCGCCGAAGACAATCTGATAATTCAAAGTGGTGAATTTCCGAATCTGCTCCTCCCATTCCGTTTTGAGTGAAGCGGGCGTGACAACCAGCACGCGGCGCGCCTGGCCGAGGCGATGCAGCAGCGCGCAGGCGGCGATGGCCTGGATGGTTTTGCCGAGGCCCATTTCGTCGGCCAGCAGCGCGCGTTCGGTGAAGGCCAGATGCAACATCCCCTCACGCTGGTAGGGGAACAGCGGCACGGTGGTTTCGTGGGCTGGCCATTCGCCGCTCTGGACTTTTAGTTCGTACTCGTGACGAAGTTGGCGGCGCTCGACAATGCGGCGGCGGTTTTCCAGCCACGACTCAACTTCTTGCGAAATTCGGATTTGCGGGAAATCGGCATCACGCAGCCGGCGTAACGCGTCCAGCGCGGCTCCGGGTGAGTCATTCAGCAACCGGCCATCGGCGTCAAACCACTTGCCGGCTATTTGTGGCAGTTTGCCCTCTCCACTGAGCGCGCGCAAAGTATCGGCCGCCCGGTCAACCGTCACTTCAATGCGATTCGATCCAGCCGTCTGCGCGCTTTTGAAAAGCCTTTTATGGCGTGCTTGAAGATAAAGCAGGACCGCTTCAGTATGTTTGCAGAGAGCCAGGCCATTGGTTCTGAAATCCACGCAGTCACAGGCGGACTGGTGGCCGCGCAAGTCGCGAATCTCAACCGAGTAGGTCAGGCCGCTAACCGACTTGACGCGAAAATTGGAGAAAATGGGATGTCGTGCGTCCGTGTTGGTGATGACGAAGGCTTCATCGCGGGCGCGTTGGCGGCGTTTGTTGATCTCGTCGGCATCGGTCGTCCGCCAATCATGGACGGGTGGCAATTTGATTTTTGTGTCCGGTTTGGCAGTCTTGCGCATGAGGACAGAATGGCAAAGAATTCAAAGCAGTCAACGGGCGCGTTACGCTGGTTTTCTGGAGGGTCTTTTCCGCGTGGCGATGATGAGGTAACCATGATCACGCATATGATTTAATTTTAATGATCAGTGGAGCCGGAGAGAAGTTCTCAATTTCATTTGGATTCGATCAGAACGGGCCTTTCGGCAGACGCCAGTCGCGATTACTGGGCGGCTTTTGTTTGGGTGGGATGGCGTCCTTGGGCCACTCGCTTGCGTGTTTGACGCGCTCTTCGTCACTGGCGTAATACCGCAGCCAGAGCTGCGTTTCGTCGTCGCCCCAACTGCCAAGGAAATCGTGGAACCAGCCGCCGCGCAGGTTGCGGCCCGGCAGATGCGCTGGATCGCGCAGGCCGCGCTTCCAGAGTTCAGTATAAAGTTCGTGATCGCTCAGGTGGTCGGTGTGCAGGACATGGAAACCGCGCAGGGAAAGAATGTGAAGCAACTCCCACAGAATTGGCGCCAGCGTTTCCTCCGTGATTTCAGCGGGCGGCAGCAGCGGGATGTTGTCTTCGGCGAGTTGCCGCGCAGGCGATGTCCAATTCTCCGGTTCCATGGCGCGGAGTTCGGCTTCCAGTGCGGAATCGGGCGTGTCAATAAGCGGATCGTCCGGCTCTGATTCAGTTTCGGCCTGGGCGATTTCGCGATCAACTTCGCTTAACCCGAGCGGATCGGGTTCGGCTTTCAGGGCTGGATCATCGTCGCCCGGCAGCCAGCCGTCGTGGGCTTCGAGCGGAACCGGCGGCGTGGGGAGAAGGCGGTCGCGGTCGTGGGGCGGGTCTTCGTGAGGCGGGAAGACAAAATCAGGGTCCATGGAACGCCAAAACTTATGGTCGGATTCGTCAGCGTAGTAGCGCAACCAGATTTCTTCATGCGTCATTCCGCCGGCGTTGAACTCCGAAATGATCGTGGTGGTGTTGGTCTCGGCTTCGAGCGGGATATCGGCGGTTGGTTCATCGAGCCATTGCTCCCAAAGCAGAGAATATAGGCTCCGGTCGTCCAGGTGATCCGTGCCACAAAAGAAAAACCGGCGCGCGGCGGCGGCATATAACAGCTCCCAGAGCCGGCCGGGCAATTGCCGGTCATCCAGTTCCCTCGGAGGCAACGGCGAATAGCCGTGTCGCGCCAGGATTTCGCGTGGCGAACACCACGGACAATCCTCAGCGGGATCGAAAATCCCTGGAGTGCCGTCGGACATGAATTCCTTTTAGCAAAGCGCAAAAGATTGAGCGATGTAAATATTGCCTAAAACGGTCTATCAGCCTCAACGCCTCCTGCTCTTTTCACGATGGACGAGCGCAGCCAAAATGGTGTCAAGAATATGGTCCAGGTGTTTGCCGGCGTCTTCGGCCAGGAAGCGCAAAACGAAATATCCATTCTGTTGCAACAGGGCATCTTTTCGCCGATCCCGCCGGTAAGCTTCGGCGTCAGCCAGATGCTGCGCGCCATCCAATTCGATGACTACTTTCGCTTCCACATATAAGAAGTCCACCTCCATCGTTCCATTGCCATCAAATGAAATCGGCAACTTCTCATTCAGGCGAAAACGGCCAGCTGTTTCCGCCAAAGTTTCCAGCCGGCGATATAAAAATGCTTCGCTGGCGCTTCGGGCGCGATCTTCACCCTCGGAATCGGAAGAAGGAGACCGCGCCACATGCACGAACAGGTTTGCCAGGGGGACATCCACTCCGTCGCGGATGAGCCGGCGAACGCTGGCGGCATAATCCTTTTTCCATTCTGTATCCACAGGAAGTGGAATTTCAGCGGGCCAGCCGGGGAGAGCACTGCCAGGCAGCAGGATGGTGTAACCGAGCGCCTCGTATCCGCGACAGCGTTTGTCGAACATCCTGGACAGCAGGGAAACATTCAGATCCGCATAGTCATAAACACGCACTTCGCGTTTACTTTCGTGGAGACGGTGAAGCCGCCCCACATACTGAGCAATGGTTCCCCGCCAAGAAACGGGCAGAGTCAGGAACAATGTGTCCAATCGTGAATCGTCGAACCCTTCACCGATATACTTTCCCGTCGCGAGGATCACGCGCGCCGAAGTCACTGGCAGTTCCGCCAGACACGTGCGCGCGTCATTCAATTCCTTTTTGCTTTGGCCCCCTTGCAAAAGAATCAAGTTTGGAATATTCGGAGACAGCAATTGAGCCAACCGCTGCAGATGTTCTATTCGTTCAGTGAGCACCAAAGGTGAGCGGCCCTCGTTGACGGCGCTTACGACGTCGGCGCAAATCATTCGGTTTCGCGTTTCGTCAGTCCTCAATGCCTCATACAACTGATGAAATTCCGCACGCGGATCGGGGTCAGACGGCGCAGTGGCACGAAAAGTCGTCGGACGCACCAGGACATGATGCGTAAAAGGTCGCGTCGCAGCCTGGGTTTTCGCGTCCACCCGATGCCGAACCGGGCCGCACTGCATGAAAATGATCGGGTGATGGCCGTCTTTGCGACCCACCGTCGCTGATAAGCCAGTGACAAACTTTGCTTTCGCTCGGCGGGCGACCATTTCAAAACTGCGCGCCGAAAGATGGTGGCACTCATCCACGATCAAACAGCCGTAATCTCCCACGCGGTCATCCACGACTCCTTTGTGAATGAGGCTTTGCATGAGTGCAACGTCCAGTGCGCCGGTCAGTTTTTTGCGTCCGCCGCCGAGTCGCCCGATAGTCTTGGCGGGCAACCCAAGAAATGTGGACAACCGTTCAATCCACTGTTCAAGAAGTTGTTGCCGGTGAACTAAAATCAGCGTGTTGACGCCACGTTTAGCGATGAGCCAGGCGGCCACCACGGTTTTGCCAAAAGCCGTGGTCGCGGCCAGGACGCCCGTATCATGCTCCAACAGCGCCTCGGCGGCCGTTTGCTGATCGGGTCGCAACGTACCGCAAAAGGAAACGCCCAGAGAAACGCCGCCAAATCGCTCATCACGAAGAACCGGCTGAATTTCGAGGGACTCAAGCATTTTCTTCACCTCATCCAGACAACCGCGAGGAAGGGCAAAGTGCTTTGAATGATCCTCGGCACAAGCGATGATTCTTGGCTTGTCGTAAGTCGAAAGGCGCATGGCTTGGGCGCGATAGAATTCGGGGTTTTGAAAAGCGGCCAAACGGAGCAACCGATTGCGAAGCCCAGGCACAAGGCCTTCTTTGCCGATGTAGATTTGGTCTCCGAGGATTAATTCAAGCTTCTCCGGCAGCGGCCCGAGAATGGGCGATTCCTTTTGGCGACGCGAGGGGGGCGCAGTCCAGGGATCGTCATCGTCCTCTTCCGGCGCGGCTACGCGTACTCCTACGATTCGGCCTTTGGATTCTGCATCACGCACAAGAACTTCGACTTGCGCCCGACTCATTCGCCGGACCGAAGCCAAAAAAGCCCATTGATCGGCGTGAGGGTTGAACCTTTCGTCGAGAAAGACAGTGTTACCGTGCTGCCTTGCCTGTTTCTGGAGGGGCAGCGCGATCAGGTTTCCAAACCCGCCCCTGGGCAGCGTGTCTTGGTTGGGAAATAACCGGTCGTAAGAATTGAAACCAATTTCCGGACGGTGCTCCATCGTCTCAGTGAGGACATGCGAACCTAGTTTGCGCGCCAGGACGGCGGGAATGGCTTCTTCAAAGAACAACCAAATATGGCCGCCGTTGCCAGATCGCGACCGTTCCAGGGCGGCGGGTACATCGAGCCGCCAGCAGGTTTCAAGGAAAGCTGCCGCATCCCCCGGCCAGTCTTCTTCGTCGAAGTCCACCGCCAAAAAGAAACACGTCTCGTCCTGCAACATGGCATAAGCGCCCATGACAAAATCGAAGCCGCGATCATCACGCCCCGAAAGATGCCAGCCGATGACCTCGTCAGTGATCGGAAGAAAGCGGCGATTGGGACAATCTGTGCATTTGATTCGCGGCTTTTCGCAAACGCCACGAATCCATTCATTCGCGCAGGCCGGCGCATAACCGGCTTTCCCGGTCTTTCGGCTCTCAAAGCGGCGGGGATAAACATCCTCTCGGCCACGAAAGAGAGATCGAAACAATTCTATTTTGGCGGAGGGCGGCGAATTATTCGCGACGGTGTGGTTCGGTGGATCCGACGAAATCGCTTTTGACATCAAAGCAAGCACTTGGTTGCCTGTGTTTTGGTCAATCGTTTCCACGCGGCAACTATAATATCACTGCGATCACGCTGGCGAATTTGTTTTCGCGATAAAAGAGGCGCGAGCGCCGTCAAGCTGACGGTGGGAAGAAACGGTATCAGATGCGATGTCAGGTTTGATCCATTATGCAAGCTTTTGCTACTATTTGCTTTCCTAAACCGTTGATCCCGGTTCAATTCCGGGCGGGGGCACCATCTCATCCACTGGATTTTCGTTCCTTCCCACACCCCGCCGGAAACCGGACCGCGTTTTTCCTTTTGCAAGCCCTCCGGCGCTGGCAAATTTTCCGTGTGGGAATCTCTCTCCGGCAATTCGAGCAGATGAAAGAACGCCTCGGCGCCAGGCCGTCGCGGTCCAAAGCTGTTTCCACCGCGCCTGACATCTTTAGCCCTGTCTCCCGCGCGGCTTCCCGTGTGATCCTGGGAGTGGACCCGTCTTTGCGCGGCACGGGCTTCGGCGTCATCCGCACCGGCCGGGCCGGGCCACAGGCGCTGGCGCAAGGGACGATTGCCTGCCCGAAGGACTGGGAACGTTCCCGCTGCCTGGCCACGATCGCCCAAAAACTCCGCGCCATCCTGCGCGAACATCAACCGGAAGTCTGTGTGATGGAAGGATTGTTCTTCGCCCAAAATCTGAAGACCGCCATCATCATGGGCGAGGCCCGCGGCGCCGCGCTGGCGGCGGTCGCCGAGGCCGGGGTGGACATTTTTGAAATCGCCCCGCGCAAGGTCAAACAGGCCATCGTCGGCTACGGCGCGGCCCAAAAACTGGCCGTCGCCAAAATGGTGCAGCGCATGTTGAACCTGCCCGCCCTGCCCGCGCCCGATGCCGCGGATGCCCTCGCGCTCGCCCTCGCCCACGCGCAGGAAACCTCGCGTCATCTATTGACCCCGCCCAAGCGGATTTAAACCTTTAAACCGTATCATGATCACTTTTCTCCAGGGCAAACTGGTGGAAGCCTTGCCGACCCAAATCGTCGTCGAAGTCAATGGCGTCGGCTACGAGGCGTTGATTCCGCTCTCGTCGTTTGACCGCCTGCCGCCGCCCGGCCAGCCGGTGAAATTGCTCACCCAGCTCGTCATTCGCGAAGATTCCCACACGCTCTATGGCTTCATGACCGCCGGCGAGCGGGACCTGTTCAAGCTCCTCGTCAACAGCGTCAGCGGCATCGGCCCCAAGACCGCGCTTAACATCCTGAGCGGCATGAATGCCATCACCTTCCGCGGCGCCGTGGCCAATGGCGATGTAAAATCGCTTTCCCAGATATCCGGTGTCGGCAAAAAAACCGCCGAACGCATCGTCGTGGAATTGCGCGACAAGATCGGCGCAGCCGGCGCGCTCGAAGCCGCCAGCGCCAGGCATGGGCTGTCACCCGACGACCAGAAAACCAACGACGCCACCCTGGCGCTCATCGCGCTGGGATTCAAACAAAACGAGGCCCACGAAGCCGTGCGCGCCGCCCAGGTCATGCTCGGCGCGGCCGCCACGGTGGAACAGCTCGTGCGCGCGTGCCTGAAAAAGGGAAGCTGATGCCCGGCGAAAATCCGCAAGCCTCCCCGCCCGGCCGCCCGCGCTCCGCCCGAAAATCCGGCGTGGTCATACCGCACGCCCCCAAATGGCATCAGAAACTCGTCGCTTTTCTCATCAGCAGCACGGTGAATCTCGTTGCCTTGACGATCCGCTACCGTGTCCGCGATCCGCACGGTTTTTTGGACCGCAAGGATTTTGGGCCGGCCATCTATTGCATCTGGCACAACCGGCTCGCCCTGAGTGTGAAGATCTATTTTACCTTCTGCCGGCGGCATTCCAAGTCTGCCGGACTGGCCGGACTGGTCAGCGCGAGCAAGGATGGCGCATTGCTTTCCCAGATTTTCGAAAATTTCGGCATCCAGCCCGTGCGCGGTTCCACCAGCCGGCGCGGCCCGCAGGCGTTGCGTGAACTGATCACCTGGACCAAACGCGGCTACGATGTTTCCATCACGCCCGACGGCCCGCGCGGTCCACGCTATGTCGTGGCCGATGGACCGATTGCGCTGGCCCAGCTCACCGGCCTGCCCATCGTGCCGGCGTCGTACCATCTGAACTGGAAGATCCAGTTGAAGAGCTGGGATGGTTTCCAAATCCCGCTTCCATTCGCGCGCTGCGAGATCATCGCCGGCCGCGTGATGCAAGTCCCGCCGGACTTGAGCGACGCCGAACAGGAAAAGAAACGGCAGGAACTGGAGGCGGAACTGCGCGCCATCACCCGGGATTGAACAATGATTGCCCGCGTCAGTCTTGAGTTGGCCCTGCGCAAGGAATTCGACTATGCCATTCCGCCGGAACTGGCGCGGCAGGTGGATGTCGGCAGCCGAGTGCAGGTGCCGTTCGGTCCGCGCAAGGTTCTCGGCGTGGTCACTGCCGTGGCCGAGGAATCCGGCCAGGTGAATCTCAAGCCCATCCTCAAGGTCATCGGCGCGCAAACACTCGTCACTGCCAAAGTCCTACGGCTCGCCCGCTGGATCGGGGAATACTATTGCTGCGCCCCGGAAATCGCCTTGAAATCCGTTCTGCCGGAGGCCGTGCGCAAGGAAGATGCCGGCTGGCGCGAACGCCTGCTCGTCCGTGCCATTCCGGTCAACGGCGAACCTCCCAAATTGCCCAAACGTCAGCAGGAAGTTTGGGACACCATCGCCGAACGCAAGGAAATGCCGTTGACTCAACTGGTCGAACTTGCCGGGACCACCGCCGCCACTGTTCGCAAGCTCGAAGATCGCGGCCTTGTTTCCGTCACGTCAGAAGTCTCCGAACGCGATCCCTATGCGCGCGAAACCATCGTGGCTTCACAACCCATCACACTGAACCCCACGCAAGCCGTCGCCCTCGAAAAAATCATGCAAGCGATGGGTGGTACTGATAGTCACACTTTTCTCCTGCACGGCGTCACCGGTTCCGGCAAGACAGAAATTTATCTCCAGGCCATCGCCCACGCACTTGAACAGGGAAAAGGCGCCATCGTGCTCGTGCCGGAAATCTCCCTGACGCCGCAAACCGTGGAACGCTTCAAGGCGCGGTTCAGTTCCGGCAAATTGCAGACGCTCGTCGCCGTGCTCCATTCCCATTTGAGCGCGGGCGAGCGCCACGATGAATGGCACAAGATCCGCCAGGGCCGCGCCCGCATTGTCATCGGCGCGCGTTCGGCCATTTTCGCGCCGGTTGAACCGCTCGGTCTCATCGTGGTGGATGAGGAACACGAACACACCTACAAGCAGGAGGAAGCCCCCCGTTATCATGCGCGCGACGTCGCCATCATGCGCGGTCGCATGGAAAACGCCGTCGTTGTCCTCGGCTCCGCCACGCCCTCGCTTGAGAGCTATGCCAATTGCAAAAAAGGCAAGTTTACACTGCTCGAATTGCCCGAACGCGTGGACGACCAGAAGATGCCCTACGTCCGCGTCGTGGACATGCGGCAGGCCATGCACAAGGAAAAAGGTCCGCCCATTTTTTCACCCCAGCTCAGGGAAGCCATCACCCGGCGCCTTGAACGGGGTGAGCAGACCATCTTGTTCCTGAACCGGCGCGGTTATTCCAGTTCACTCCAGTGCCCCAAATGTGGTTTCGTGGCCAACTGCCCGAATTGCAGCATCAGCCTGACCTATCATCGCGCGGACCAAAAACTCTGCTGCCACATCTGCGGCCATGCCGAACAAGTTCCCGCCGCCTGTCCGGAGCCCAAATGTAAAAATCCCGCCATCCGCTTCGCCGGCACTGGCACGCAAAAGGTCGAGGACATCCTTGGAAAATTGTTTCCCAAAGCGCGCGTCAAACGGATGGACGCCGACACCATGAAGCGCAAGGATGACTACCGCCACGTGCTCGGCGATTTTCGAACTGGTAAAATTGACATCCTCGTCGGCACCCAAATGATCGCCAAGGGACTGCATTTCCCGAACGTCACGCTCGTCGGCATCATTTACGCGGACATGGCTCTCCACCAACCGGATTTTCGTGCCGGCGAGCGCACGTTCCAACTCCTCACCCAGGTTGCTGGACGCGCCGGTCGCGGCGACGTGGAGGGCGAAGTCTTCGTGCAGGCCTTTACCCCATTTCATCCCGCCATCCAATACGCCCGCCGCCATGACTTCGCCGGTTTTTACGAACAGGAAATGGAATTCCGCGCGCAGCTAAAATATCCGCCAATCAGCCGCGTGGCCTTGCTCACCTTGAAAGGCCGCAACGAGGAAAAAGTGAAATTCTCCGCCGCCCATCTGCGACGCGAGCTGGAAAAACTTCTGCATGACCGCGAGGCGAAAGGTCCGTCGCCCGTCACTGATATGTTTGCCGACGACAACGCCGCTGAAACAGCTGCCCGCCCCACAGCCGGCTTCAAGGATCTGATCATCGCCGGACCGGCTCCGTCGCCCTTGTTGCGGGCCGAAAATCTCTACCGCTACCAGATCATGCTGCGCACCGGCGGCATGAGCCGGTTGAGCCACGAACTGGCAAAAATCCTCCAGTCACTCTCCTTCCCGGATGACGTGACCCTCGCCGTGGACATTGACCCCGTGAGCATGAGTTGACGTGCCCAGCCTTCACGTCCGGCCATTCTTAAGCCGTCTCCATTCGCGCCAGATCAACAGCATGATGATCACATCCATGCTCGTAAGCAGTCCCAGCCAGGTTGAATGCTCCTGCACCACCCGGTAAATCTGGTAGCCAATGAAAATCATCAGAAAGATCAATGCCAGTGGATACGACCACAAGATTTTCCTCAACATTCCAATGCTTAATCCCGCCTTGATGATCCCATGTGCCAGCAGATAGATGGCGGCAAAATGAAGCGTGTGGCCGGTCAATCGCCGGGCCATCCGTACGAATAGATTCGCAAAGAAATCATCCGGGTCCTCGATCAGTTCGTCATGGGTCAGAAACGCGACCATTCGCTGGATTTCTGAAGTGTTCACAAAAACCAGCGCCAGCCCTGCCACTGTTTCCAGCACGCCGTCTATCCCCTTCACCACCACCCCGGCGAAAAACAACAGGTGCGCGACATTTCGTTTCCTCGATTGCATGATCGCCAGTTTCTCCGTTGGCATGGAAGAATCTAACCCATCTTTTCCGATTTCAAGAATTCCTTCACCGCCGCGCAATTCGCCAGCATGGGATATTCCTTTTTTATCGTCTCAAACGGAACTTTGCCCCACAGCGAATTCATCCACCGGTTTGGAAACTCCCGGCATTGCTGCGGCTTCACCGCCTGCACCATACAATCCCTGCCTTCCAGAAAGATGCACGCGCCATCCGGCTGTTCCTTCAACGCCAGCCCCCGCCGGTCAACGCGCAGCCGCGTGAACCGCTCGATGAATTCGTGTTCGCTGATGCCCTTGAATGCGGCGAGTTGCGCGATCTCCACCTTCGACAACAGCACTTCTCCCGGCCACCGGCAGCAGGCCGTGCAACGTTCGCATTCCAGGGAAATCGCCACGGCAGGCAGCGGCGTCACCCGCCGATTTTCTTGATGCCCCGCTGCCACAAATCAAAGTGATACAGCGCCACCACCACCAGCGAGTGTTTAATCTTTTCCTCCGCCACCAGTTTCGGGATGTCTGCGACCGGCACCAGCCGCGTCACCAGGTCTTCGGCCTGGTCGAATTCCACCCCGTGCTTCAACCGGCAGTTTTCCACCAGCACCGTATGGCAGGTGTTGCTGAAGATGGCCGGATTGGTGAGCACCTGCCCCAGCCTCCGTGCCGCGTTGCCTTCATAACCGGTTTCTTCGCGCAGCTCGCGCACGCCCGTCACCACCGGGTCCGTCTCGCCGGCATCCATCATGCCGCCGGGTATCTCCAGTTCCACCGTACCCGATCCATGACGATACTGCTCCACCATCACCAGTTCCCGGTCCGGTGTCAGCGCGACGATATTGACCCAGTTGACAGAATCCAAAACAAAGAAGTCATGCTCCTCTCCCGTGTCAGGATGAACGCTGACATCCGAGCGCAATTTGAAGATGCGGAAATCACCTATTGGTTTGGAACGGATTACTTTCCATGGACGAATCATGCCCCGTAGCATTGAGAAGCCGGCTGTCGGAAGCCAGAAAAAAGTGGCCGCTGCCGGGGGCATGCTGACGCTGCACCCGATTTTCAATGAATGGGTTGGAGCGCGGTCAGTGACCCGCGGAATTTCCGCCGGGCAGCGCGTATTCAAATGACTGTGACCGCCTCCTTCCACTGATGGCGCGCAATTGAATGGTGCTTCGCAAAGGATCAGACACCTCACCCGCAGGACTGGTTTCATCCCAACGACCCTCATCCGGCTTCGCCACCTTCTCCCGCTCCCGCGGGCGAAGGACCGGCCCTCTCCCCATCCGATGCGGAGAGGGAGTGAGCGCGCCCAACTCACGGCTCGCGAAGAGTCTCGCTCCGGGGGCACTGTCAAGATGCGCCCGCCGCTACTCTAGCCCTTCGGCGCGGCCCAGCCCTGTTTCATCAGGTTGAGCAAATGCGCCAGGGCTTCCTCATAACTCCGGCCCTTTTCCGCCGCCAGTTGCCGCGCCCGTTTGTCCAGTTGCGCCGCCATTTCGGCGGATTTTGCCGCCGGACAGCCGAGCGCCACCAGCACCTGGGCGAGTTGGGAAAGGTCCACAGCCCAATCTCACTTGCCCGCTTCGGCCGCCGCCAGCGTGATGCTGATGACGCCCATCCGTTTGTTCGGCCGGTCCGGCGAATGCGTGGGGGTGGTGCCAATCTTTTCCAGCACTTCATCGCCTTTGATCACTTTGCCGAAGGTCGTGTACTTTCCGTCCAGGAAATCCGGGTTCCCATGGCAGATGAAAAATTGCGACCCCGCCGAATCCGGATGGTTCGAGCGCGCCATCGAAAGCACGCCGCGCTTGTGCGAACGGTCATTGAACTCCGCCTTGATCTTATAACCCGGATCGCCCGTGCCCCACACGTCCTCCCTGGCGGGGTCCTTCGTCAGCGGATCGCCGCCCTGGATCATGAAATCCTTGATGACGCGATGAAAACAGGTCCCGTCATAAAATCCTTTTTTAACCAGCGTCTTGAAATTCTCGACCGTTTTCGGCGCGACCTCCGGCCAGAATTCCACCGTCATGTCACCCTCGGTCGTTTTGATGATTGCAATTTCGCTCATAATATAAACTTTCGTTTCGGTTGATGATTCCCCGCTCAGTTCAAGTTCACGCTGCTCCCGGGAACGATCTTTATGCTGATGATGCTCATGCGCTTGACTGGCCGGTCCGGCCCTTCCGTTGGCGTCGCCGCGATCTTGTCCAGCACGTCAAAACCCTTGATCAGGTTGCCAAAAACCGTGTACTGGCCGTCCAGGTTCCCTGCATCCGCATGACAGATGAAAAACTGGCTGCCCGCCGAATTCGGGTCGGACGTGCGCGCCATTGAAAGGATGCCCCGCGCATGATGCTTCGAATTGAATTCCGCATTGATTGTGTAACCCGGACCGCCCTGTCCCCACGTATCCTTCGCATTGTCATCCTTCGTGTTCGGATCGCCGCCCTGGATCATGAAGCCCGGAATCACCCGGTGGAAACAGGTGCCGTCATAAAATCCGCTCCGCGCCAGCTTCTTGAAATTCTCCACGTGATGCGGCGCCACATCCGGATAAAATTCCACCACCATCACGCCTTCCGAGGTTGTGATCACGCCTACTTCATTCGTGCCGCTCGTATCGGGCGCCGGATTCGTCACCGCGGCGATCGCGGTCGTGGTTGCCGGTATCACATTGGACGGCGTGGCGGACGACGACGCCGGCGTGGGATGTTTTTCATTCGAGCAACCCGCGGCCAGCAGGGCCACGCAGCTCCAGGTGCAGATTAAACGGGATATTTTCATGGGGGCGATATTTTCCAGACTCTCAGTCAAAAGTCACGCGCGAAAGTCACTATTTTCGGTATCGCGGATCCTCCGACATCAGCTTGGTGATGAGGCTCGTCGGCGGCTGGCGGCGGTGCAACACCAGCCACAATACCAATACCACCGCCGCGCCAAAAAGTCCTCCGCCCAGCGTCAACAATACCATCGTGCTTCGGTCTGTGCCGTTGCCTGCAGTTTGCGCCACCACGTTGGTCGGGACGGAATTGGTCCAGGGCACGGTCAGCGCCACGTTGGCGGGCATGCTGGCGGGCGTATTTGTCGGCGGCAGCGCGGCCACCTCATTGGTGTCCGTTGCCGGCGCTGGCGCGACATTGGAATTGACGGCCTGGCCCGGATTCACCGGATTTGAATTGGCAGCCTCATTCGTAATCACGGGATTGGCACTGGCCTCGGTCATCCGGGCCGGAACATTGGTCGCGATAAATCTGGCCGTCGCGGTCGTGTCCGTGCCGGCGGAGTTGCCCACAATGATCAAAGGTGGCAGAGTCACCACCGGCGGCGGCGGCGGCGGCGCTGGGGCGGCCTTGACCGGCGGCGGCGGATTCGTTGCCTCCGCCACCTGCAATTGCGGAAAGGGCGGTATCGTCATCTCCGTGGGGGGATAATTCACCGTCGCCCCGACAAATTTCCCCTGTTGCGTCCGTAACACCACCACCACCGGTTCGCGGTGTTTTTTACGTTCGGCCATTCCTGCCGCCAGGTTTTCATTGATCCCGTCATCATACGGCGTCCCTTCGACCTCCCCCTCGCCATCAGCAAAAATCAACACCGTCAGCCGCTCGGAAGTGTGGATTACCTGGCTCAACAACGGTTGCAGCGCGGTAAATTCCGTCTTGCCCTTGAAATCCTGTTTGCCGATAAACCTCATCAGATTGGTCGCCACCAGTGCCGCATCCGCCGGCTGCCACGTGAGCAATGAAAACTGCCCCATATGCACCTGACTGTCGAACGTCCACACCCCCACGCTGTCACCCGAATGCAACTTATAGCCCATGTTCGACGCGAAGATCTTCGTGATTTCCGTGGACAAGGCCGGCAGCCGCTTTTTCATCGCCGACGACATGTCAAAAACCAGCAGCCAGCGCTCCTGCCCCTGCCCCACCGCGTGCGGGACCAGGCCCAACAGGCACCCCAGGGTCAGCAATCCCGCCAGCCACCGTCCGGCGGCGGCCTTGGTGACAGCGTATGTTCTTGTGCCAGGCATATTTAAAATTGTCAGCGGGATCCGGAAAAGCGTTTGCGCTCGTTCCGGTTGTGATTGTTCATGTTTTCCTCCAGTTCAGCCAGAGCATTCTGGATCATCTGGATAAAATTCGCGCAGCTCGCCACCGAACCGCCGAAACCGCCCACCATCTCACGTTCCATCCGGTCATCCGTCACCACCAGCACCTCACCGTAATCCTGAAACCGGTGCGCCGCCCGCTCAATCAGGTCGTCCGCTGTCTGTCCGCTATTGGAAAACAGCACCTCCACCGGGGCACCGGACTCATTTTTGGGCTTGCTGCGACGCTTTCCCGCCCCGTCAAAAAATACCGTCACCGGCGTTCCGCTGGCATCCTGGTATTGCGTCAGCATTTCCACCAGGGCATCCCGCGCCGTTTCCGAATGCCGCGGCGCCCCCTCCGCCAGCTCCGGCCAGTGATGCAGCAGGCTGTAGCCATCCACCAGGATTCGTATCAGTGCCATGCCCGCAAGTTAACCTCTTTTGCAAAATCTGACACTGAAATTCCTTGAATCCCGTACAGTCCCGTAGTGTCCGGTATTGTCCTCTTAGCCCTTCCGACCTGATTTCAAATTCGGGCCTTTATCCACCCAATTTTTTATTTTTAGATCTTCGCCAGTCACAAATAGACCTAAATAGGGTTAAATAAGGTTAAAACCCAAACCTTGGAGCAGAGCGAACCCGTTTCCCGTGCGCCCGGGGTTTTCCGCGAGGGCGCGGAAAACGGCACCCGTGGCGGGCGCGGTCCACGGTTCTGAATAGCCTTCAGCAGGGTTAAATAGCCTTGTTTTGAATCGTGAACGGCTTGGTTTCAATAGCCGTTGAAGCGACCTGAAGGTCGCGGTCCTTTCCAAAAGCGTCAGGGCGGACGCGCGCCCCACCGCTAATGGCGCGCAATTGAATGGTGCTTCGCAAAAAGATCAGACACCTCACCACAAGAATGGTTCTGTCCCTGACGACCCTCATCCGCCTTCGGCACCTTCTCCCACTCCCGTGGGCGAGGGGCATTCCGATGCGGAGAGGGAGTAAGCGCGCCTGATCTCACGGCGCGCGCGGAGCGACGCGCCCTACCAGCCGAACTGCTGCCGATCATCGGCCGCAGCACGAACGCAAATTGTCAAAGAACAGGGCCAGCCAACGCAGGGATTGGATTCACCCCACGACCCTCATCCGGCCTCCGGCCACCTTCTCCCGCTCCCGCGGGCGAAGGGCTAGGCCCAACGGCGACAAGATTATCATAAAAATGAGGAAAGTGTTTCTCTGCGGAAGGGGTAAAATTAGGGGGGGTGCTGAAAAACGGATTTCAATACGCAAACAACTATCAATAAACAACTAATAACAATTATCTGACTTTTTGTTTCTGCGCGGCGGGGAAAGAAATCGGGGGGGTGCGAAAAAATAATTCTAAAGGTTAAAGGCTAAAGGCTAAAGCGAGGCTGAAAGGGGAATTTTAACCACGAACCAAGCGAAATATGCGAAAGCCGATGATCGGCGACTGACACGGAGGGACACGGGACGGAAGATTTTGAACAGGAGGCAACAAAGAGAACAGAGGGGAAATATTACAGGATCAAGAAACGGAGCCATTTTTGCCACGAGAGACGCAGGGATCGCAGAGGATTGGTATTGAACCGCTGACTGACGCTAATCGGCGCTTACTAAAAGGCTTACGCGAAAGCCAATGATCGGCTCCTTGATTTTAAAAACTGTTTCCGTCCTCAAATGTTCACGTATCACGGCTTCATTTCGTTCCCCCACCTATCCAACAATCCAATTATCCACCGGCACGGGCGCATCCGGACACTGCCCCCAATTAAAAATCGCGTGGACCGTTTACGCCGCTTCAGCGCTGACAGCCCCAAAATCAATCGTTTCGTTCATTTACGTTTGGACATCGAAGCGACCTGAAGGTCGCGCTCCGGGGGGGCAGTGTCAGGCGCCCCACCGCCACTCGCCTACTCCCGGGGAATCACAATCCGCAGATTGCCCGCAAAATAAATCGCCCGCGCGTCCTCCACCCGATACCCCGGCGGCACCTCGATCACGTTGGCCCACGCCGCCCGCCGGCCCGGCCGGCCCACAATGTGCAGGGCGCTTCCCTCCACTGAAATCTCCAGTTCTCCGCTGCGCAGTTCCGGTATTCTGGCGGCCAGGATCAAACCATTCTTTGTCACATCCACCTTCGTCACGACCATCCCGTTTAATACGTCACCCACCAGGTCAACCTGGCTTACTTCACCCAGATCCTTTTGTCCGTTTGGGAGATTAACCCCCCGCTTGCTATAGTCATACTTCATTATCGTTAAAATAAACCCCAAATAGCCCCCGGTCAAAACCACCCGGCCTAACCCGTTGCCGCTTTGAGAAAAACTTTGTTTATTTCATGGGTTTCCAGGTGGATTTCCAACGTATCCGACCAGCGTCCGGGGTGCGGGAACATTTTGACTTTCAGACCCGAACGACGCACAATCAAATACCGCGTGAGCACCGGGACAAACATTTTAATACAGCGCGCCGCCGCCGAACTCAAAAGTGCCGGCGCACGGGAAATTTACGTCTTTGGCTCTGCTGCCAAAGGGATGGGTAATGCCGCTTCCGACCTCGACCTGGCGGTTTCCGGCCTGCCCCGTCCGTTTTTTATCGCATGGGCGCGCGGGTCAGTGATTTGATCGGCCGTTCGGTGGATTTGATTGACCTGGACAGCAACACGCCGTTCACCCGCTATCTTCGGACTGAGAATGAACTCGTCCGCGTGGGTTAAATTCCACAAAAATCAGGACCCCAGTTTGAAGTTTTAATCCCGGCGATAATCCTTGATGGAAATTCGCAAGTCCGCTTTCATAAACACATGGCAGCCGTCGGGCTAGAGCATTTCCATCAAATATGTAGCGATGAGTTGAGGCCGAGGGAACCGCGGTCTTTTTGGCTTTTGGCGGCGTTTCGGCTTAGTTACAGGGTTCGATTGAACCTGCGCCTTCGCCAAAGCCTTGCCAAAAGCCAAAAATCCTCGCGGCTCATCGCTACATCTTTTCTGTCAATGCTCTAAAAGCCGCTCAAATATGAACCGTCCACCGTCATTGATTATTGTTGCCGGCCTTTTCATTTTGGTCGGAGTCGGAGCCGCCTGGCAGACCATTGCCCGGAGTTCGCCCGGCCACATTTTCATCAATCCCATCCTGCTCTGCCTTTTTGTCGGCATCGGATTGTTTCGCTGCCGCCAGATTTGGCGGTATATCGCGCTTATTTGTGTCTGGCTGTTGATCATCACGCTGCTCATTTCCACTGCCTTGACTTATATGTTTCCCGATGGCGGCGATAAATTCGTGTCAGCCTGGAACGCGTTGCCGTTGAAGACGACAGGCACAAGCTTGGGACTTTTGCTGGCACTGTCAGTGTTGATTTGGATGCGGTGGGTTTTATCCCGGAAGGATGTTTATGCCTTATTTACAAGCCGTGCCGCCTGACGAGTAGCCCGATCCAACCATGTCAATTTTGAAAATCAAATCACACCTGACTCTCCTCGCCCTGATGCTCACATCGGTGGCTCTGACCGGATGCAACACCCTGGCCGATGCCGCCAAGGCCAAAGGTACTGGCGAAAAGGTAACGTATCAGGCGTCCTTGGATGAAATGTGGCGGGTATTGCCGTATTTGATAAAGGCCACGGATCTCGAAATTGTGAGCGCCGACCCCGAAAAACATCTGATTCTGGCCAAACACGGAGGCTCCAGCTGGAGCTTTGGAGAAAAGGTCGCCATTTTTGTGGATGACGCCGGACCAGGGAAATCCACCATCGAGGTCGTTTCAAAGAAAGTCCTGGCAACGAATGTCGGCGCCCCCAATTGGGCAGGACATATTTTTAGACTGCTGGACGAAAGGTTTAAAAGAGCCTGACCGACCTATGGCTCCATCGGCGGTGGTTCAGGTTTCTAAGTTTGATAAACGCAAAGACGCAAAGACGCAAAGGACATAAAGGACATAAAGGACATAAAGGACGGATGGGACGGAAGATTGGGTGCGGGGCCGAGGAAAGGGGCTATAATCTCAAACAGTACCAGTTTTACGCCTGTCTTTCAGCCAATTCAGTACCTCGTCCGCATTTTTGTCAGGCGGAAATACAGGGTAAAAAACCTTGGCAAGCTTGCCATCTTCAACGATCCACGCCATGCGTTTAAGCAGCCGAAGGCCACGATACTCGAATGTGGGAAGCTGGAGAGCCTTAACCAACTCGAACTTTGCGTCGCTGAGAACTTCGATATGTACCGTCGTCTTCCGGCACAGGGAGCGACGCTGGCAAGCTTGCTAAATCTGACGGCATGCTGAACCTTATAATTCACAAGGACGCGCTGGTCAATCCGATGTCCTCATCAAAAAAGGGGATGCCGTGCCTTGGTCCTGGTGGCTATTATGACGACATTGCCCATTTTAATCGTCATGGAAAAGCATACACAATTTGCGTCGTTTCTCGTGCTGTTGGGGTCATTATTCTGCCTTCCAACCGGGTGTCTGGCACAGGACAACAATCCACCGGCCAGTCCGGAAGTAACGGCAGCGCTGCAGCCTTATTTGGACAGCTACAAACTCGCGGGCGTCATCGGCATCATTGCAGACAAAACCGGGAAGGTTTATTACAAAAATCTCCTCGGCTATGCGGATGTGGAGGCAAGGAAGCCGATCAGCGAAGGCAACGTTTTTTGGGTTGCGTCCATGTCCAAGATGTTCGTTGGCGCCTCGATCATGATGCTAGTGGACCAGGGAAAAGTGAGCCTGGATGATCCGGTGACCAATTACATCCCGCAACTGGCCAAATGGATGGTGATCGCGGAAAAGGATCAGGACCATGTTTTACTGAAGCCGTTGGTCCGGCCGGTGACGCTTCGGAATTTGCTCAGCCATACCAGCGGCCTTACCGCCCTGTCCGAATTGCAACAGGCAGCGGGGGCGGACAGCACACCGCTCAAGGTTCGTGCACTCAGTTCGGTGACAGGTCCGCTGCAATGGGAGCCGGGCGACAAATATCAGTATGGCAATCAAGGGATGAACATCGCCGCCCGCGTGGTGGAAATCGTCAGCGGGATGCCTTACGAAAAGTTTTTGCAAAAACGCTTCTTTGATCCCTTGGGAATGACGGAAACGACATTCTGGCCCGACCAAGCGCAGATTGCCCGGCTGTGTGGTGCTTACGGACCGAACGCAGAAAAGAATGGGTATGCCCGGGGTCGGATCGAATTTCTGACGCCACCCTATGATGACCGGATCCATCGGTTCCCCGAGGCGGCGGGCGGCTTGTTTTCCATCACGCACGACATTTTCCGTTATGGCCTGATGCTGGCCAACGACGGGGAACTGGACGGAAAGCGGTATTTATCGCATGCGGCCATGGATGAATTACGCAAGGAGCAAACAGGCGCCACGAAGGTCAATTACAGTTTGGGTTACCATTTGCGCAATGGGATGTTTGGACACGATGGCGCTTACGGCACTGATTTGTCAGTGAACCCGACCAATGGGATGGTGGCGATATTCATGGTGCAATGCACGAGTGGCGACCAATGGGCTGCCCGTGACCAGTTTCTGAAAACAGCGGCATACGTTTACCAAAGATACACGGTCAGTGAAACTGTCAGTAAAAGTACTTTCAAGCAGTGAAAAATTCTGACGAAGCATGGTGAATTTGCCTAATTCTGGTGCTTGTCGGAATCAGTGTCCTTCTCCCGTTTCTTCGGGGCAGCTTTTTTAGATTCGCCATGTCCTTGCTGAACATGTGCGTTTTGAGGTTCACCATGTCCCTGCTGATCACGTGCGTTTTGAGGTTCGCCGTGTCCGGGCTGAACATGTCCGTCTTGAACGTTTCTAGTGCGTGCATCTTGCTCGTTTCTAGCGCGTGCATCTTGCTCGTTTCTAGCGCGTGGGTCTTGATCGCTTCTAACGCGTCCGTCTCGATCGTTTCTGAAACGGTCATTGTGAACCGCGTGTTCCTGCCAGTCGCGATGGTCACCTTCCCAGCCGTGGAAACGCTCCAACCGGTAGGGTTCACAAGTCACCCATATATTGCCCGGTCCCAAATAAAAATACTGACCGCCCACCAGGCCGACATTTTCGTACCCATCCCAAACATAAGTCTCTGGAACCATAACTGGTTCCGAGTAAGCCACCTCCACTGGAGCCGGACCGACAACGACGACCGGTTGAAACGCCACCCGCCCATCCGGGGTCAACACGCAGCCGGATACCATCATCAGCCCTCCGGCCGCCAAAGGCAGCACACACCAACGCGGAATTTTTGTTTTCATACCCTGACCATACGAGAGCAACGGCATTCACACCATGGGGTGAACACCCCTGTAGTTTGATAGAATATTCGGATTGCTGATAGGGGTGAGCAGGGTCTAATTTGGTGAAAATGAGCGGAGAACTTTTGATGTCCCCCCAAACCTGGGCATCGCGCTTATTACAACAGGTCAGAGGAGTGAACCCTTTTGGCGGCGACTGCCGGCCGACACGGGTTCCGTTATTCGGGTTCGGACGACCGACGTTGCCGTTTCCACATCTGTGGAATTACAAAAACCCGATCAAGATTTTTGAGACCTTCTACTGGGATGCCGCAAAGGAAATGGGATCGGGAAAACATAACCGCTATATCTATGCAGCAGGATTGCCGCCCGTATTGCTGACCCGCGAGCCGGCCGTGATCAAGGCGGTGCTCGCCGCCACCGGCGACAAGCCCGGCCAGTTTGACCGGGATACCAGCCCGATGGCGGGAATCGCCCGGGCAACGGGTGAGGATTCGCTGCTGTATTCAAATGGCCCGACGTGGCGGCGGCAGAAAAGGCTGTCCGCCGAACCATTCAGTCGCGCCAATCTGTTTCAGCCGGAGAAGTTCCATGGCTTTGAGCAAACCTTCCGCACGACGGTCGCGGAAAGACTCGAAACGCTGCGTTCCCACCAACAGGCCAGCGGCGAGAAAGCCAGCCGGATTCGGCTCGAACCTGAAATCAAAGTCCTGATGCTCGAGATGCTGGTGAACAACTTTTTTGGAGGACAAGTTTCCGAAAAGGAATTGCGAAATCGTTTTGCTCCCTCAATCGAGATGCTGATTGATCATATGATCAGCGACACCGTCGCCCCGATCTCCCAGGCGCTTTTCAGGATGCTTACGGGTCGCAACGCAATCCTGAGGCAAAAGGCGGTTGACTTTGAAGCCTTGACCGACATTGCGCTTTCCGGGCGCGCGGAAGGCCTCGGTTTATGGAAGCAGTTCAAGTCCGACGCCACGAATGATGCACTTCGCAGCAACATCCGCGTATTCCTGGCCGGGGCCATGGAGGCCACGACTTCATTCGCGAGCTGGGCGATTTCGCATTTGTCGCACGCGCCGGAGATCCAGGATCAAATCTTTGCGGAGGTGAAAGACATGAATGTCTATGACCCCGATAATCTGATGAGTGCGGTGACCCTCAACCGGGTGCTCGAAGAAACCTTGCGACTGACCCCGGCACTCTATTTTCTTCCGCGCCGCGCCACGGTTGACACATGGATCGAGACAGCGGATCAGCGAAAGATGTTTATCCCGAAGGGGACACAGCTCCGCCTCGATGTGTGGCATGCCAACCGGTGCGAGGAGTTTTGGGGAAAAGCGGTGACCGGTTACCCCGCGGAATCCTTTGCCCCGGACCGATGGGAGGTTCTTGCCAAAAAAGGAATCACCGCGAAGGAGATGCTTCACTTCGGGTTCGGGCACGGACCGCGTTTCTGTCCGGGCAGATTTCTTGGGCTGCTGGAGGTCGGGCTGGTCGTGGGCGCGGTGGTGAAGATTTTCAAATTCACCGCGGTCGGCAAGGAAACGCAGGCGAAAGCCGGTGTGTCAACCAAGCCGGCCGATGGCGTATTGGTGGACTTGGAACTCAGGACGTGAAGGGGTCCGCGTTATCGTGAGCAAGCCATCAACATTTTATGCGGCCACGAATTCAGCTGCATTGTCACTGCTGTTCATGGTCGCGCAAAACACACAAAAGGCGTCACCCGTCTGGCATCTCACGTGTGGTTTATTTTGATTGGTTTTTCAACGTTGCTGACCTGCCAGCATCATTTTGTTGATATAGCCGGCGGATTTGTGCTCGCCGCGATTTGTTTTTATCTCTTCCGTTATGAAAATGAGCGGTTGTCGTGAAAAGCCCAATCCGTGTTTATCCGTGTCCATCCGTGGTTAAAAATTAGTTCCCCTGCGCCGCCGTCTGCTGCAACTGCGCCAGGTCCTGCAGCCCCGCCGGAGTGCTCGCAGTGGAATGTGGCGCGGGCTGGGTGCCCCGCCATTTCCAATATTCCACATGCCCGTCGGCGAAGGCGAATGTGTCGCCGTTCTGATGTCGCCATGCTGGAAGATTGAACCATTCATTGCCTGTGGCCAGGTAAAGAAAATGCCCGTCATCAATCGTCGCATCATCTTCATCCAGAAACGTAAGCGTTTTGGATGGAATGAGGATCTGGCTGATCTTGCGCAACGGCTTGACGCCAAATTCATCCGGGTCCGACTGCGGTCCGCTCATGAAACAACTTAAAGAATACGTACGCAAAATCAGAATGGTCGTTCCCAAAACCGGGCTGGTATCCATGGGGCATCGGTAGCATTGGATATTTTTTACGTAAGGGTAGATCGAGCCATCGGTGATGGTCGCCGTGTTCGTGTCCAGGCCGGCGTTGCCTGTGACCCAGGAATTCGACGTGCTTTCCACCGCGCCCGTCGCGCTAAAATCCACGTCGTTCAGCGCCAGGGTGCCGCCCGTTTCGCCGGCATACATTTGCCACGCCAGATCGAGTTGTTTCTGGTTGTTCAAACAAATGGTGCGATCGGCTTTTTCTTTTGTTTGCGACAGAGCCGGCAATAACAATGCCGCCAAAACGGCGATGATGGCGATGACCACCAGCAGCTCGATCAAAGTGAATCCGTTACGTTTCATTTTTTTGGCCGCAAATTGCGCTGGCTGAAAAATTCACTGCACATCCACCAGCGTCCATTGGATTTTAGTGTGCTCTTCTTTTGTCATCTTCTGCGTCCGCGTGGTGATTTTGTAGGTCACATCGCTGTTTTCGTTGTCGCCTACAACCATGCCAAGCTCCGGGTCAAACCAGTATTCTCTGGAAGCTTTTCCCTGCTGGATGGTGATCAACGCGCCCGCGGCGTTCGGAAAACTTCTGGCCAATACACGGCTCGTTTCCTCAATGTGGGCGCATTGGTGACCGCCGTGCTGTTCCCAATTTTTGAAGGTAAATTTCGCTTTGACGATGAATGTGCCGAGGACGTTGGCAACGTCAAATTTTGCCGGCCAGCTTTCACCGACCTGCACCGTTCGATCCGGCGTTCCGGCTCCAAACGAAAAGTAGTTGGTGAAAGCACCCCAGCCAAACAAGCCGTTAAAGAGATGCCGTTGTTGCGGGGTTCCGACGGCGGAAATGCGGGCCGTCAATTTATCCACACCGTCAACCGTTTGCACCGTGCCGTCAGCGCCGGTAAAATACCCGAGGTGCGTCCCAATCATGGCGCCCAATACCGAAAAGTCGTTGGATTTGGTCACGGCCGGACTTTGGGCGGAATCAAAACTGAATATGGTGCGTCCGCTCCACCACGCTTCCATGGCTTCATCCACAAATTCGAACTCCGATTGTCGGCCGCCATTCGGGAGTTCCTTGAGCACTGACACGTTGATATCCTGCGTCCAGGTAGTTCTTTCCATCACCGGCTGCGGCTGACCGGGTGATTTCCCCTCCGTACTCTGATCAAAGTCCATATGCCATGCATATTTTTTCCCGGCCGCCCATTTGACTTTTATTTCCGCGGGGCCGCTCATCACGATCGCCGCCGGTTCTTTTTGAGTCTCATAGATGACCGTCCCGCCAACGACGGCCAGCAACACGGCCGCGCCGGTGATGATTGCCGTCTTTGCTTTTGTCCAGGCCATAAGTTTCAATGCCCCTTTGATGAGGGTTGAGGTGGAAGCGGAAGCCGTCGCGCCTTTGGCCAGCGCCACGGCGGTCGCCGTTTTCGCCAGCACCGGCGGCGCGGCCTGCACGGAATTGGCGGAGATGGCCGCGGCAATGCCCGCGGCTGTGGTGGTCACGCCGCGTTTCGTGAAAAACCCCTTCAATTTTTCCAGCGCGCGGGACGCGCGTTTATGCGCCGCCCATTCCTGGATGCCCAGCACCGCGGCCGTTTCCGCCGCGCTCTTGCTTTCAAAAAAGCGCAACGCGATCAACGTCCGTTCCTTTTCGCTCAATCGCGTCATCGCCTCCTCCAGCAACGGCGCCATCTGCTGCCAGGTGTTTTCGGTTTTGAGATCGTCGGGCATGGTTTGCATATGCGCCTCCAGTTCGCGGGCCTGGCGCCGGGTTTTGCCCGTCAGAAAATTCATGGCCGTGAACCGCGTGGTTTCATACAGCCAGCCGGTGAGAATGGTTTTGGGGCTCAGGCCGGCGGCCTTTTTGGCGAGAATCACAAAAACCGCCTGCGTCACGTCCTGCGCATCTGCGCCATTGCCGGTGAACCGCAGCGCTACGGAATAAACGAGATTGATACGCCGGCCAACGACCTGCGCGAAAGCTGATTCGGATTTGCGATCAGCATAGTCGCGCAGCAGGGCCATGTCGTCTGTTTCAGGCATTTACCTATTATCTTCACACCAGATGAAAATTGGACATTTATTTTATCGGGCTCGTGTCGTTAAATTTTTTTTGCACGCTTTCCAACTTAATATCTACGCGCTCATTGCCGACGAGTGGGTGGTCTACGGTCTGCGCAAACGTTACACCAGCTACTTCGCCGCCGACCGGAGGGCAGCCTGACTGTCAGCGAAACTGTCAGTGAAAGGGATGAAAAGTAGGGAGAAATTCTGGCGCGGAATGAGGAGTTTATCTTTATTTTGCAATGCTTTTTGCTATTTTATGAGCGTTCTGAATCGGGTTTACAGACCGTGTCCATCCGTGGTTGAATCCTCCAATTTAGGAAGCCAGCACTTCGCCCCAGGCATGGGCGGCGATAATGGTGCGGATGAGCAAGCCGCGGCGGCCGGAGGATACTTCACCGCGCCGGTTTCTCAGATCATCACGCCGGACGGCGTGAATCAAATCACATTTGCAAATCGTCGGCCAGTCGAGGCCGTCCGCTGAGTCGAGAATGATTTCACCCGGAAGCGCGGCGCGGCCGGCTTTTTTGCTGGAACACATGACGACTTCCACTTCGGGTTTGTTTGCTGTGCGGGCCGCATTGGAAATAATGATGCACGGATGCGGTTCAGGCCAGCCGAGGGGATGCCAGCTAAAAACGTCAAAGGGCTTCATTCTTCAAATGGTGAAACCTTTTTGTTATGGTGGGCGACCATCCGGCTTTCGATTTTTTGCCACGTCGGGTCGTCTGGCAGCTTCTTCACGTCCGGCAACAGCATCACCATTCGCGATTTGGAAGGCTTGGCGAGTTTGACGAGGACGGTTTCATCGTCAATACACTGGACAGTAACGGCGGATTTCGGCGGAAACTCGGATGGCATCACCAATCGGCGACGGTCATCCAGCATGCTTGCTTTCATTGTGGGATATTCCCACAGCCCAAAGACGCTGTCAAGCAGACAGCTACGGGTGCGGGGCAAACACGCGTTGACGTTTTCCTGGCAAAAAGGGCATCAAGCCAGAATAAGCTTATTAAAAAAGGTAATCAGGCATTGGGCCGGCGATGCTGGTGCGGCGGAGAAAGAGAGTGGCAGCGACAACGGCCAACGAAGCCAAAGCCGATGGTTCGGGCACGGACCGCGTTTCTGTCCGGGCAGATTTCTTGGGCTGCTGGAGGTCGGGCTGGTCGTGGGCGCGGTGGTGAAGATTTTCAAATTCACCGCGGTCGGCAAGGAAACGCAGGCGAAAGCCGGTGTGTCAACCAAGCCGGCCGATGGCGTATTGGTGGAC
>Ga0206928_1053_pt3 | contig 26526 bp, 25 predicted proteins | sample Alteio_BWOrgHeat_21_FD_152941 | JGI IMG/M metagenome (GOLD analysis project Ga0206928, IMG submission 152941) | Enriched cells from forest soil in Barre Woods Harvard Forest LTER site, Petersham, Massachusetts, United States -... | ecosystem: Environmental > Terrestrial > Soil > Temperate forest >... | reverse complement strand
AAACCGACGACGCCTATGTCACGGGGCATCTTCATAACATCTCATCCCGCATCAATGAGGCGGTAACGGATGTCCTGGTCAAAGATAATCAGTTTGTGCAGCAGTGCGAATTCATTGCCACTCGCGGGTGAAAAGCTGTCAACTTTTCCTCCAAAAATCTTGTCGGGAATTGAATCGATGGTGTGCTCATATAAAATGCATTCGGTTAAGTTTTGGCAGGAGCGCCGGGTTTGGTGGCTTTGCCCAGCAGAAAAATCAGAGGCAGCGTGAGAATAAAAACGAGGGCGACGAAGTAAAAGACGTCGCGATAACTTAGTAGTGAGGCCTGAAAATTAACGGATTTGTCCAGAAGGCTGAGTGCCTGATTTTGAACCCCGACGGTATCGCCGGAAAAGATGTTGAACAAAGAAGTGTTGGAGCTTAGACGATCCTGGTACGCGGGATTGGTATCGGAAATATGGTAGATAATCTGCGAACGATGTACGAATTCCTGCTTGGCAACGAGGGCGGTAATCGCGGCGATGCCGATGCTGCCGCCAAGCTGTCGTGTAAGACTGAAAAAGCCGGATCCTGAGGCAATATCGGCCTTGGGCAACGGCCCGAGCGTGGCCAGTGAAAGCGGCAGGAACATGAGCACGGTTCCGAATCCACGCCAGATCATCGGCCAGTAAAGATTTTCGCTGCCGGTATCGGGATTGATGTGCGTGAGACTCAGCATTAAGCCGATGGTGATCAGGCAACCGGTGGTGATGAGCATTCGCGGCGAAAGTATTTTCGAAAGGGGGGCGAGCGCAAAAGTAGCCACCGCCGAGGCGATTGCTCCCGGCACAAGAAGCAGTCCGGTTTTGGTGGCGGTAAATTGAAGGACAGTTTGAGTGAAAACAGGGATGACGAAAATAGTTCCATAGAGTCCCATGCCCACGACGAGCGAAATGAGGCTGCCAGCCGTGAGGGATCGATAACGCAGGACGCGCAGATCGACCGCAGGATATTCGATGCGTAGTTCCTGCCAGATAAAAAGAGCCATGCCGGCAACGCTCAGCAGCGCCATGCGTTGGATGAAGACGGAGGAGAACCAATCGTCCTGCTGGCCTTGTTCCAGCACGGTTTGCAGCGAGCCGAGTCCAATCGCGAGAAAAAGAATGCCCATCCAATCGACCGTATTGCTTTTGCGTGTGTCGGGTTCATCCGGCACCAGAAAGGTGCTGCTGAGGAACACGGCCAGAATGCCCAACGGAACATTGATGAAAAAAATCCATCGCCAACCGAAGTTGTCGGTCAGGTAGCCGCCGAGCGCGGGGCCAATGGCCGGTCCTGCGATGATTCCGAGGGTGAAGACGGTGCTGGCCTTGGCTTGTTCCTCGCGCGGAAAAGTTTCAAACATCAGGGCCTGCGCCTTGGCCAGAAGACCGCCGCCGCCGAGTCCCTGGATCACGCGACCGATGATCAGCGTGGAGAGGCTGGTCGCCATTCCGCAAAGAATCGAAGCGAGAGTGAACGCAACGAGCGAAAAAATGAAATAGCGCTTTTTACCGAAATAGAGACCGAGCCATGCGGAAAGGGGAATGACGATTACGTTGGCAATCGAATAGCCGGTCGATACCCAGCCGATTTCCGACAAGGTTGCTCCCAGATTGCCCTGCATGTAGGGCAGCGCGACGTTGACGATGCTGACGTCGATTACCTCTAAAATAGCAGCGAAAGAAGCAGTTATGGCGATGGCCCATTTCAACCATCCCTGTCCTGCGGCGCGCTGGGCCAGGCCAGAAAGTCCCTGCGGCATGACTATCGCCACGGCTGCGCTCACCGTTCAATTCCTTTCAGAAAAAGCTCAACACAGGTTTTAACGTAGCGTTTATTGGGATAGACGGATTCGGTGAGGGGGCGACGCATGACTCCGGAGAGCAACATTCCGGTGAGGGCATCGGCTGCCGTGGTGGCATCGAGATCTTTGCGCACCAGGCGGCTTTTCTGTGAAGCCTCCAGATAATGGATGAATTTTTGTCGTATAGGCTTGCTCGATTCCACAAACAGGCGGCGACAAAGCTTCAAGTGACGGTTTAATTCTCCGAGGAAAGTGCGGACAAAATTTTCATTTTCGTGAAGCATTTGCACATAAGCCTCGGCATAAGTCGTCACGGTTTGTCGCAGATCGGCCTTTGTTTCAAAGGGAGCTTCGTTGAATACGTGGGAGCAGCGTTGCGAGCACTGGATAATGACCTGCCGTAAAAGTTCATTCTTATTTTTAAAATGGCGAAAAAGCGTCACTTCATTAACTTTCGCTCGCCGTGCGATTTCGCGCGTGGTAGCTCCGGAAACACCGTCCCTGGCGAAGACTCGGATGGCGGCCTCCAGGATTCTTTGATCTGTCTTTTTCATGCAAGTACATGCTTGCATGAAAGAAAGAGTTTTGCAAGTTGCGATAGGCGCTTTTTGCGGGATGAATGTATTTCCGAGAACGAAGACTTGTTTGCCCGGTTGATATCCGGCTAACGTCGCGATCACCGCATGAACACCGTTTCCGAATCGTCCCCGCGTTTTCTCGGCATGTCGCCTGCGCTTGCGGCCATTCTGATCATTGGTTCCGTCACGGTTTTACGGCTTTTTTTCTGTGTCTGGTTGCCGATCCTGCCTGATGAGGCCTATTATTTTCAGTGGTCACGTCATTTGGACGCGAGCTATTTCAGCAAGGGTCCGGCGGTGGCTTATACGATTGCCGCAGGCACCGCTCTCTGGGGGGGTAATAATTTTGGCGTTCGTTTTTTTGCCGTGATGCTTTCGGCGGGCACAGCCTGGCAGATTTTTCTTCTCGCTCGTCGCTGGTATGACGAGACCACGGCGTTGATCGCAGTGCTCTTCGCAGGGATTGTTCCCCTTTACGCCGTGGGAGCAGTGGTCATGACCATCGATCCGCTCTCCGCCTTTTTTTGGGTCTGGGCGGCTAATTTATTTTCTCGTGCCCTTGATTCAAGTCGTCAGATCGACTGGCTCCTGACTGGTTTTGCGGTCGGTTGCGGTTTTTTGGCAAAATATCTCAACGCATTGGAATTGGTGGCTTTTCTTGTCTTCCTCTTGCTTGTTCCCGAGAGGCGTCGATTGCTACTGAAGCTAGGCTTCTGGTCGATGCTTGCGATTGCGGTGCTATGTACAATGCCAGTCTGGTGGTGGAACTATCAGCATGGTTGGTCGAGCGTCAATCAGCTTGCAAATCGCGGACACTTGGGGGAATCATTTCATTGGAGCTTTTTGAACTTTCTAAACTTTCTTGAAAACCAGGCCCTGGTAATTTCTCCGCTGCTTTTTTTGTTATTGCTGGCCACCGCCGTTCAAGTATTCATTGGTCGGTTTGGGAAAAAAACAAATCGAGAAAATGAGGGAGAACTTTTGCTTCTCCTGCTTTTTCTCTCTGTTTTTCTGCTTTACGCTGTGCTGGCTTGGCATCTCAAGGGCGAGCCCAATTGGCCAGCCGTTTCATACCTGACGCTCATCATCATTCTTGCTTCACGTTGGAGACAGATTTTGACGACAAGAATTACTCGCATATTGATGGCGGCAGCCTTTCTTATGGCCATGCTGGAAACCATTGTGCTCCATAATCCCGAACCGTTGAATCTTCCGCCAAAGCTGGATCCACTGGGGAGAGTGGTCGGATGGTCACAAATCGCATCACGCCTGGATGATCTGCGGAATCAGGAACACGCCGACATTCTCATCGCCGATGCTTACAAGGAGGCCAGCGTCTTTTCCTTTTACTTGCCGGACAAGGCATTTATTTACACGTTAAGGCACGTTCCCCCTGCGAATCAGTTCGATTTTTGGCCCACTTATCCGACGGTTGCACCGCATCGCGCGCTGTGGATTACGGGTGAAAATTCCAGCGCAGCCCTCAGCAAGGACTACAACACGATCACGTTTATCGAATGCGTGATGATCAGTTTTCATGGAAGACCCTTCCGCGAATACACCATTTATCTTTGTGAAAATAGGTAACAAACAGGTGAAGATTCGTTTGGCGGATTGAAAAGTGGCAACAGGCATCTATCTTTAGATAAGCCTCTTCTTCCTCATGACCTACACCGATGCGCTTTCTTATTTGGGTGAGGCCCGGCGATTTGGCATGAAGCTCGGACTTGAACCCATGCGGCAATTGGCCAGTGCGCTGGGCGATCCGCAAAAGGGGCTTCGCTTTATTCACCTGGCCGGGACGAATGGCAAGGGTTCGACGGCGGCATTATGTGAATCGTGTTTGCGCGCGGCTGGCTATCGGGTGGGGCTTTATACATCGCCCCATCTGGTCAGTGTCCGCGAACGCATCCAGATTAATCGAAATTTAATTTCCGAAGTTGATTTTGCCGAAGGCATGGAGATCGTGCGCCGCGAGATCGAGCGAATCGAGAATTGCGAGGCGACGTTTTTTGAAATCATGACGGCTCTTGCGCTCTGGTATTTTGCGCAGGAAAAAGTCGATTGGGTAATTTGGGAAACAGGCTTGGGAGGACGCATGGATGCCACCAATATCGTTCAACCTGAAATCTGCATCATCACCAATATCGGCCTCGATCATCAAAGGTATCTGGGCGAATCGTTGCGCGAGATCGCGATGGAAAAGGCGGGAATCATCAAGCCCGGAGTGCCAGTCGTCAGTACGGTGGAGTTGGACGAAGCCGCCGAGGTTATTTGTGAGCGTGCTGAAGCTGAAGGTTGTTCGCTTACCTTGATGTGTCGTGACAGGCAGGTGGAGGATCTCGGGTTGCGTGGCAACAAACAAATGGCGCGCATCAATGGCCATGAATTTGCCCTGGGTCTTATCGGATCGCACCAGGTACGCAACGCAGCTTGCGCGGTGGAAGCGCTGAGTCAGGTCAGGGTGAGGGAAGGCGCGGCATTGGAATTATCGGATGCCGACATCGCTCGTGGTCTTGAAAATACGGTTTGGTCGGGACGTTTTGAAATACTCTCCGATGAACCGCTCATGGTTCTGGATGGCGCGCATAACTCGGCGGGCACTGCGAAATTGATCGAAACATGGCGCACGTTCTTATGTGCACGATATGGCTGGACGGCACAACAGTCCGAAGGGAGGACACATCTTATTTTTGCTTCGGTCTCAGACAAGGATATTGCGGAAATGGCGCAGATGCTTGCTCCCCTTGCGCGACAAATTTCACTCGTGCGATTGGCCAACGATCGCACGGCGGAACCTGCTGCCCTGGCGCCTTTTTTTTCCAATACCCCTTGCGTATTGTACGATTCGGTTGAAGTTTTATGGCAGGATATGATCGCAAGTGCCCAAAATAATATTCCCATCCTGATAACGGGTTCTCTTTTCTTAGTCGGGGAAATTCTTGCCCAACGGCAGAATAATACCGAGGAATACCGGCTTAACGAACGACTCGAAACCTTTACCGCGATCCGCGCTATCTAATTTTATGGCCCGCATACGTGCCATTGTTTTTGATGTCGGTGGAACATTGATTTACCCAATCGATCCGATTGGTGAAACCTACGCACGGTTTGCCAGCCGTCACCGTGTTAAGCTGCCGATTGTGGCGACCACGGCCGCATTTCATGAAGCCCTGAAAAATTCCGCACCAAGACCCAAAGGCACCATCCCCAGCAACGGCGATGACCGCACCTGGTGGAAGCAGGTGGTAAAAGCTTCATTGCCCGCGCAGGCCTTTGCCGAGTCTGCCGCTTTCGAGGCCTTTTTTGAGGAGGTTTACCTTTATTATGCGAAGCCGGAGGCATGGGGTATTTACCCTGAGGTTTTTGAAGTGTTTGAATCCCTGCGAGACCGCGTCATGAATTTGACTGTTCTTTCGAACTGGGATGGCCGCCTCCATTCCGTGCTGGATGGAAATGGGCTCGGAGAATTCTTTTCGGCGCGGTTTATCAGCGCGGAACTCGGTTGGGAAAAACCCGACCCGGCGATCTACCGGCATGTGGCTGACGTCCTGAATATCCCCCCCCATTCGCTTTTAAGCGTAGGGGATGATGTTCGCAAGGATGTGGAAGGTCCCCGAAAAGCAGGTTGGCAGACGGTGCAGATTGAACGCCCTTTGCGCGATCTGTGGGAAGTCGTACGGATTGTTGGCAAATAGGCCAGTGCTGCTGATAAGCGCGGAATGTTTTGTCGAAGCAACGCTTATACTTGCCATCCTTCGTTGACGCTTCACCTGTAAGTTATTAACGTTTATCCTACATGACTTATACGAGTGTGCTGGCGAAGCAGCGACGATTCGGTGAAACGACCAGAACGGACGCTTGGTGGATTCAGCCGCTTCTGGTGTTCCTTGGCTTCTCCGCATTCATCGCCTACTCGACCTGGGCCGCGCTCCAGGGAACGGATACTGTGCACTGCTATTATTGGCTTGGTGGATACAATCCGAATGCGAATGGAGCGAACTATCTTTCGCCATTTTTTTCGCCAGAGTTATTTAGCGTGTCACCTGATGCGCCCCCGGCCGTTTTCGGAACATTGCCGGCGATATGGCCGGGCTGGTTGCCATTTTCCCCTGCATTTTTGATGATGTGGGTTCCGGCGGGTTTCCGTTTCACCTGCTATTACTATCGAGGTGCTTATTACAAGGCGTTCTGGGCCGACCCGATCAATTGTGCGGTCGGAGAGCCACGCAAGACTTATCTCGGGGAACGTTATTTCCCACTCATCATCCAAAACATCCATCGCTATTTCTTCTATCTCGCTGTGGTATTCATCTTCATTCTCGCCTGGGATGCCTGGGATGCCCTGTGGTTTGTCGATGCGGCGGGAAAGCAGCATTTCGGCATCGCGGTTGGGTCGCTTGTCTTGATCGTGAATGTTTATCTTCTCGGAGGTTACACTTTTGGTTGCCATTCTTTTCGGCATTTGATCGGAGGATTTTTGGATTCGAAATCGAAAGTACCAGTCTGTGCGAAAGGTTATTCCTGCGTGAGCTGCCTTAATCATCGCCACATGCTTTGGGCGTGGATGAGTCTGTTCTGGGTCGGATTTACTGACATCTATATCCGTCTCTGCGCCATGGGCGTCTGGCACGATTTTCGGATTTTCACTTTTTAATTTTCATGGCTACTCCTTACGAAACATTTGAATATGACGTGTTGGTTATCGGTGCGGGCGGCGCGGGTCTGCGCGCAGCCATCGAAGCCTCGGCGGCGGGCGTAAAAGTCGGGCTCGTCTGCAAATCGCTCCTCGGCAAGGCGCACACCGTCATGGCGGAGGGCGGCATGGCGGCGGCGATGGGCAATGTCGATGACCGCGATAACTGGAAAGTCCATTTCGCTGATACGATGCGCGGCGGCCAATACGTCAACAACTGGCGCATGGCTGAACTTCACGCGAAGGAAGCCCCGGCCCGCGTTTATGAATTGGAAGCCTGGGGCGCGGTGTTCGACCGCACGAAGGACGGAAAAATTCTTCAGCGCAATTTCGGCGGGCACAAATATCCTCGGCTGGCCCATGTCGGTGACCGCACAGGTTTGGAAATGATCCGCACCTTGCAGGATCACGGCATTCACCAGGGGATTACGGTTCATATGGAATGGACGATTGTCACATTGCTCAAGGACGGTGAGCGCGTGGTCGGCGCGTTCGGTTACGACCGTGAGCGCGGACGTTTTAAAATTCTCAAGGCCAAGGCTGTTGTCATCGCCTCGGGCGGTCTGGGCCGTGCCTACAAAATCACGAGCAATTCATGGGAAGGTACCGGCGACGGTCATTCACTCGCTTATCATGCGGGCGCGGAATTGCTCGACATGGAATTCATCCAGTTTCACCCGACAGGCATGATCTGGCCTCCGAGTGTGCAGGGATTGCTCGTCACCGAAAGTGTGCGCGGTGAGGGTGGCGTATTGCGGAACAAGGACGGCCACCGCTTCATGTTCGATGATATCCCGGACAATTATAAGTCGCAAACTTCGACCGATCCCGAGGAAGGCTGGCGCTACACGCAGAATGATAAAAATGCGCGCCGTCCGCCGGAATTGCTGACACGAGATCATGTCGCACGTTGCATCAATCGCGAGGTCAAGGCGGGGCGCGGCAGTCCGCACGGCGGCGTATTTCTCGATATTTCGTGGATCAAGGAAAAGATTCCGAACGCGGCAGAGCATATCAAAAGAAAATTGCCGAGCATGTACCACCAGTTCATGCAACTTGCCAATCTCGACATCACCAAGGAACCGATGGAAGTTGGCCCGACAACGCATTATGCGATGGGTGGCGTCCGCGTGAATGGCGACACGCAGATGTCGAGTGTGCCCGGACTTTTCGCGGCGGGTGAGTGTGCCGCCGGATTGCATGGTGCCAATCGGCTCGGTGGCAATTCGCTTTCCGATCTACTCGTATTTGGTAAACGCGCCGGTGAATTTGCTGCGAAATATGCGAAGGAAAATTCCGCCGGGCAGATCAGCGATGCGCAAATCGAGGAGGCAGCGCGCCAGGCGATTGAACCGTTTGAATATGGTGCAAAGGCTGGCGGCAGCGCCGAAGGGCCGTATCAGGTTCAACACGATTTGCAGAACATGATGCAGGAACTTGTCGGCATTGTGCGCCGCGAAGATGAAATGTCCCGTGCGCTCGACGGCCTCGACAAGCTCTGGGATCGCGCCAGGAAAACCGCCGTCTATGGCAATCGCGAATACAATCCCGGCTGGCACACCGCCCTCGACTTGAAACACTTGCTGACTATTTCCGAAGCCATTGCGCGCTCGGCGTTGGATCGCAAGGAGAGCCGTGGCGGTCATTTCCGCGAGGATTTTCCGAACAAGGATGCGGAATCCGGTAAGATGAACATCGTGATTGTCAAAGGCGCGGATGGCTCCATGCAACTAAGGCACGAACCGATTCCCGCCATGCCGGATGAATTGAAACAGGTGATCGAGGAGATGAAATGAAGAGCGTCACCTTCAGAATCTGGCGCGGTGACGTAACCGGCGGGAAGCTTGTCGATTACACCACCGAATTTTCCGAAGGCATGGTCGTGCTCGATATCGTGCACAAGATTCAAGCCACACAGGCCAACGATCTCGCTTGTCGATGGAACTGCAAAGCGGGTAAGTGCGGTTCCTGCTCGGCGGAAATCAACGGAGTGCCGCGCCTGATGTGCATGACGCGGCTCGACATGATCCCGGTTGAAAAGCCAGTGACCATCGAGCCGATGCGCGCGTTTCCAAGCATTCGCGATCTTGTTACCGATGTGTCGTGGAACTTTCTCGTTAAAAAGAAGATCAAGAAGTTCAAGCCGCGCGCTCCCGATGCGGCGGACGGCACATGGCGGATGCAGCAGGAGGACATTGACCGCGTGCAGGAGTTCCGCAAGTGCATCGAATGTTTTCTCTGCCAGGATGTCTGCCACGTTTTGCGGGATCACCGCAAGCACGACGAGTTCATCGGTCCTCGTTTCCTGGTCTATACCGCCGCGCTGGAGATGCACCCGCTCGATACAGAGGATCGCATCGAGGAATTGAAACAGGCCCACGGCATTGGCTATTGCAACATCACGAAGTGCTGCACGAAAGTCTGTCCGGAAAATATCACCATCACCGACAACGCCATCATTCCGTTGAAAGAACGCGTCGTGGATGAGTTCTACGATCCCCTCGGCTGGCTCTGGAAGATTATCCGCCCAAAAGGCTAGTTGATTTGCCTACCGAGTTGGGTTTCGTTACTGGTGGCTTTGTCGCTTGCCCGGTCTTACGGACGACACTATGCTTCTTCTTTTACCGCTATTTACAGGACTTCCATGGAAACTGAATCGACCGAATTGAAAACAGCCAAAGGGCCCCAGGATGAAGAGGTGAAGCAGTTTTCAGTTTTCATGGAAAACAAGGTGGGACGTCTTCTCGATATCGTGAGGATGTTCTTTCAGGCCAACGTGCATGTCGTTGCGCTGAGCATTCTGGACACATCTGATGCGGCGATTGTGCGATTGGTGGTGGACGATCCCGACAAGGCGCGCGCGCTTTTCATGGAACACGGACTGGCATTTACGGAAGTACCCCTGGTCGTGGTGGAACTTTCCAGCAGTGCGACCGATTTGAAGGCAGTGTTATCGGCTTTGTTGCAGGCGGAGTGCAACGTCCATTCGGCCTACTCGCTTTTGACGCGCCCACGCGGCAAGGCGGCCCTCGCGCTCCATGTGGAGGACGGCGAATGCGCCAGTTCCGTGCTTGAGTCCAATCAGTTCAAATTGCTCAGGCAACGGGACATCAGCAGGTAATTATAGGATAAAAACATGTACAAGCATATCGTCATCACAGGTGGAGCCGGATTCGTGGGATCAAATTTGGTCCACGAGATGGCCAAGCGCTATCCGGAAGCCGAGTTGACCGTGGTCGATGATTTCCGTTCCGGTGACTTTAAGAACCTTGAGGGGTTCAAGGGCGATATAATTGCGGGTGATCTTAAACAACTCGACCTGAAACATTATTTTGGCGGACACAAGATCGATCTGGTCTTTCATCTCGCCTCGATCACGGACACGACGGATCACAACCAGTTCCGGCAGGTGCATGACAATGTCGAGTCGTGGCGCAATCTTCTCAACTATTTCGAGGGTCGTAAAACACGTCTTGTTTATGCCTCGTCCGCCGCGACCTACGGAATTGCCGCCGGGGTGAACAAGGTCGATCAGCTACCGAAACCGGCGAATATCTACGCCTTTTCCAAGGTACAGCTTGATAATCTTGCCTGCCGTTGGGCGCGCGAAAACTCGAAGCAGATCGTGGTGGGGTTGCGCTACTTTAATGTTTATGGCCCGCATGAATCGCACAAAGGCGCGGCTTCAAGCATGATCCTTCAACTGGCGCAGCAGATTCGACGCGGACAAGCCCCGCGGATTTTCAAGCATGGCGAGCAGTTGCGCGATTTCGTTTACGTGAAGGATATCGTTTCCTGTACGATCCTTGCTGCGCGGGCAAGAACCTCGGGCATCTACAATGCGGGCAGCGGTGTCCCGCGTACTTTCAACGATATTGTCGCGAATCTAAACCGCGTGCTGAAAACCAACTGGCAGGCGGAATATATTGAGAATCCGCACGTCCACTACCAACCACACACCGAAGCCGATCTGACTGATACGACCCGCGCTTTGCGTTATAAACCAAAGTTTACACTCGAAAAAGGCATCGACGATTACGCCGCGAGCGGTTTTTTAGTTTAAAAGTTTATCATCTTGAACCTGCCGAAGGCAGTGCGAGTTGCGGCGGATGCTTCTTCGACCAGGGGTTGACGTGTGGATGGGATTTGAGGATTGAATTGCGATGGTGATCGCAGACATGACGGATCGCGTCGAGATCGATCCCGGCATGATGCTTGGGATAGGCTTCAAAATTTTTCAACGCCAACGCGAATAATCGCGAGGCGGGGCCAAGACGCTCCTTCTGCAAATGAACAAAGCCGCCGGCCATTTGGATCAGGCCTTGATAAAATTTGGCCTGGGGTTGACCCCGCAGGGGAAGCCAGATTTCTTCGAGCACGTCGTGCGCTTCGTAATAGAGCTGCGCATTGAAACAGCGAAAAAAACCGACGTAATGTCGATTGAATCCGGCGACCTCTTCCATGCCCGCGAGCAAAGCATCTATCTTGGGCGATTTGTGGGTCATGCCATGAACCTAGTCAAAATAGGGATTCATCAGGATCGACCTTAAGCGGAAGTTAGGATGGGTGACTATTGTGGCAGTGTTTGATCCTGCGGCACCGGGGGGCTGGACAGGTGTTGGAGTGGAAATCATGGGAGGATGGTTTCCCTGGCCCTGGACAGCGTTCAAGCGGCCATAAGCGAAGACATGGAAGTGATTGAGAAACCGCTCGCCCGATTCCCCCAGAACTCCCGCCGGACGGTTGGGCCAGAAATGATAATAACCTACGCCGGAATAGGCGCCATCGAGTTGTCGCCCTTTGCCTTGTGCGCCGACAACCACATCGTGGCCGCAATACATCATGACATGGGAAATAAGGGAGGTGCGGGGGAGTTGGTTGGGCCCTGCATAAAAAACCAGATCGCCGGGTTGCAGGGTGGATGGCTTCCAGTCTGAAGTCGAATCCCAGACCTGACCGTGTTGGCGGAGATAATCGAGTTGTTTATCGGCCTCATCGGGCAATTCCACGCCGTAGGCTTCGCGAAAAACGACTTGCACAAATCCGGAGCAATCAAGACCGCCCTTATGAAGGTCTTCCGAGCCGTAAACGTAGGCGAGATGTTGCTGAGCCAGTCGATCTGCCACGGCTAGCGCATCATCGGCATGTACGAAAGACGGCCATGCCAGGGCTAAAACCAGCAAGTTCGAGATTGAAAGAGCAGAATGGAAAAACTTCCTCATGACCGTCGCCATTTATATTATTTTACGACGTTTTTTTCACGAAGAAACGCATCAAGCTCAATCGCGCCAAAATCGGCGAGGATTTCTTCACCCCAACGCATGGTCGGAGTCTTGGTTTGGCCGGAAAGGCGTTTCATTTCCTCAAAGGCGGCGGGATCGGTGCGGACATCGACCTTGCCATAGGCGATGCCGTGCTGGTGAAGATAAGTTTCCGCTTCAGCGCACCAGGGACAACCTGATTTAAGATAGAGAAAGGGGCGGGGTGTGGCCATGCGGGGAAAGTACTCGTCAGTTGCGATTTGTCGCGTTGAAAATGTGCCGCAGAGGAGCGCCCTCCACGGGACTTGCTTCGCGGATGACATCGGCTTTGATCGAATCCATGTCGAAAGATCGCCGTGGCTCGAAGCTTTCTTACAAAAATGTCCTGCGTGTCTTGATCGCCCCCGACAAGTTCAAGGGCACGCTTACGTCCGAGGCGGCAGCGAAGGCCATCGAAAGGGGCATACGCCGGGCATGGCCGAGGGCGAAGACAACCCGTTTCGCGCTTACCGACGGCGGCGAAGGTTTCGTGGAACTGATGGTGCGCCAGACGGGCGGGCGGTTGTTCACGGCGCGGACGGTCGATGCGGCACTGCGTCCCTGTCGGGCAAAGTGGGGCGTACTCGGAAATAATCACACGGCAGTGATCGGGTTGACCGAGGCTTCGGGTCTCGCGCAACTGCCCGCGATCCTGCGCAATCCGGAGGAAACGAGTAATCTTGGAACGGGTCGCTTGCTGGCTCTGGCTGTGGGAAAAGGTTATCGAGAGATTCTTGTCGGGCTGGGCGGTAGCGCAACGACGGAGGGCGGCATTTCGCTCGCTGCGGCGATTGGTTATCGTTTTCTCGACGAAGTTGGCCACGATATTCCGTTGAACGGTGGTGGCTTGGCACGGCTGTCCCGGATTATACCGCCGCCTGTGCTGCCGAAAGCCCGCTTTATTGTCGCAACCGACGTGGATAATCCGCTCTTTGGATCAAAGGGTGCGGCCTGTCAATTCGCCTATCAAAAGGGAGCCGATCCGGCGATGGTGGCACGATTGGACGTGGGATTGCGAAGGCTGGCGCGGATCGTGAAGCGTGACCTGGGGAAAGATGTGGCGGAGGAACCGGGTGCTGGCGCAGCGGGCGGGTGCGGTTATGGACTCATGGCGTTCTTCAACGCGAAACGGGAGAATGGATTTCAGTTGGTGCGACGCACAGCTAAACTTGATGGGCTGATCAAACAACACGATCTCGTCATCACCGGCGAAGGCTGTTTTGATCGAACGTCACTTTTAGGTAAAGCGCCCGCTCAACTCGGCGAATTGGCGCGGCGATTGAAACGGCCTGTCTGGGCATTGTGCGGTCGTGCCGAGTTGCCGGTTTCCAAATCGCCCTTCGACCAGCTTGCCGCTCTGACTTCAAAGAAAAGTCCCGGTTTGCCTCCCGATTTGCTCACTGCTGCTCAACACGCTGTCCGGCTGGAACAATTGGCATATGAGATGGCAAGCTCTTCCCATATCCCGTCATCCTGAGCAAGCCGCGCTCATCGCGGCGCTGTCGAAGGACCTCTAATTATGACTTTTCAAGAGGTATCCAAGGTAAGTATGCTATGAGCATGAAAATTCATTCGGAAAGACCCAACTTATGGCATGTCTTTGTCACTCTTTTCGCAATGTTTTATCTGAAGTGTATTTCTAAGGCGCTATTCGTTTATATCCATTCATCCGGTATCACAAACAGTATCGAGGTTTATCTATTTATTTTGCTTTTTGCGTGGGCATATCTCATTCGAGATTTGATTAAGCAAATGATTCTTATCGCCAAGTGGCTCGCCAGACTTTTGCTTTCACACTCAAAGTGAATTCCATCGTGCGCCATGTGGGCGGTCACCGCTGGGACGGCGTGCCCGTCCTCAACTACAAGGAGGAAGGCAGCCATTTCAAGGCGATCTCGCGACAGGTGCTTTTTGAGGGCGGACCGAAACTCGGCGCGGAGTTGCGCTATTTCGAGATCGAGTCGGGCGGCCACTCGACGCTGGAGCGGCACGATCACATTCATTCGGTGATGGTTATTCGCGGGTGCGGACAATGTCTCGTCGGTGATGCGATCCATGATATTACCGGCAACGATCTGGTCTATGTTCCGACGATGACGTGGCATCAGTTCCGCGCCACGACGAACGAGCCGCTCGGATTTCTCTGCCTGGTGAATATCGAGCGCGACCGTCCGGAACGTCCCGACGAAGCCAATATCGCTGCCCTGAAAGCCTTGCCCAAGGTGGGCGAATTTATCCGATTATAAAACGCGCTTCTGAGCGCGGAATTTCTCCACCAGTGCCTTGGCACTCGGGAAGAGCGTAGGACAACAGCCGATGGTGGTGCAGAACGCCTTGCTGAAATGGCTGAGCGAGGAGTAACCGACTTCCACAGCCGCTTCGGTGACGTTATGACGGCCCGCCAGAAGCAACTCAGCGGCGCGCTCCATGCGGATTTGGCGCACGTATTGGGGAATGGTCATGCCCATTTCCTTTGAGAAAAGGCGGCTGAGATAAAACGGACTGCAACCAACCTGTGCACCCAAGGCCTCGATGTCGGGCGGATCGGCGAGGTGAGTGCGAAGGATCGCCGTGGTGCGTTCCATGCGCTCGCGGGCGACCCGCTTTTGGCGTTGGCAGAAAAACTCTTCCTGCGCCACGGGTTGGAAAAGGACTTGTGAAAGCAGTTCGAGCGTCTTCGCTTGGTACCAAAGTTTCTGCGCGGCGACAGGCACGGGCGGTTGGCGCATGGCCTGAAAAGTAACTTCCTGCCCCGGTGACATCGCGCCGACGGCCGCAGCGGAACCACCCTTGTTGATCAGCCAGCGACGAAGCGCCGGATGCAAGGAGTCTTCCATCGTATCGACCTGCGTCTCCACGTAGCTGCGCGAAAATTCGACCGTGATAAAAGAGTGCGTTTCGCCCCCGGCACGACGCGCTTCGAGATCGGTATTGGCATTACAATAAAAACCGACCGTATGCGGCTGATAACGGGCCTCAGTCCGACCATCGCGGACGGTGCCAGTGCCGCGCAGGTTCAGGCAAAGCTCCACGCTGTTGCGATGAAAGCTGCGGCCCCAATCGACTGGCGCGGTGGCGCGGAATTCGTGGTTTTCCACGCTGACGCCCTGACGCGCAAAGGAACCGTAAAGCTGTCGCCAGCCTTCCTTCACCTGCGCCCAAGCGTTGCTTTCGTAAGCAATAGTCATAAGTGCCTGATTAGGTTATGGTTGATATGAAAAAAAGTCAACGGCTGGAGAGTGGAAACAATCCCTAAAGATGGGTAATCCAAGCCAATGAGACGAAAAATTTAGCTTCAATAGGCAGTCGGTTCCGAAGTTTTCCGTGCATCATTTGAGATCAGTCGGAGGGGGCGTTCCGGTAAGAACAACACGATTGTGAAGGCGAGCATGGCGGCTCCTGCTCCGGTTAGGAACGTGGTGGCAATGGCATGACGATAAGCATTAACGAGAATGGTGTGTTGCTCGGCGGGAATCTGATTGATTTGCTGAACGCCGAGCTCGAGAAGGCTGCTTCCTGTGGGGCTGTGCAAAAGCCACGATGCCGGCAGGAGGCTGCGGAGGCGAACCGCGACAACCATGCCTGCAAGGGCCACGCCCAAGGCACCTCCCAGTGAGCGAATGAAGCCCGATACCGAAGTCGCGATACCCAGGTCGGTGCGCTCCACGGAATTTTGAATCGCAACCGTTAAGTTAGGCATCACCAGCCCAAGTCCGCAACCCAGTGCCACCAGCGCGCTTTCGATTACGGGAAGTCCCAGGCTGTTGAAACTTGCCCAAGCCAGCGCCAAAAAAGCGCAGGTAGCCGTGGCGAGTCCAATCACCGGAAATATTTTGTAGCGGCCAGTAGCCGAAACGAGCCGCCCTCCCGTGACCGATGCGACAATGACGCCGCCCATCATGGGTGCCATCATCAGTCCGGCGTGGGAAGGCGAAGCGCCGAGGACGAGTTGAAAAAAGAGCGGCAGGAAAACGAGACTTCCGAAAAGCGCCATCGCGTTAAGTCCGATCACGCTTACCGCGACGATAAAAACGCGATTGGTAAAGAGGTGAGGGGGCAGGATCGGTTCTGTGGCGCGACCTTCCTGCCGGATGAGCAATCCGTAAAAGAGAACGGTAAAGATAACGAGGGCGATCATGATGGGCGATAACCAGGGATAAGTTGAGCCGCCCCAACTAAGGAACAAAAGCAGGCAGACTGTCCCGCAGGTGAGGAATCCCGCGCCGGGGTAATCGATGCGGTGCCTGACCTCATGGCAGTGGTGGCGCAATCCGATGGCGATCAAAAAGAGCGCAGCGGCGCCGACGGGTAGATTGACATAAAAAATCCAGCGCCACGAAAGCGCGTCGGTAAGGATTCCTCCCAAAAGCGGCCCGGCCACACTGCATGCCGCGAAAACAGCGCCGAAGAGTCCCTGGTAACGACCTCGCTCACGCGGGGCAATCAAGTCACCGACCGTCGTTTGTGCGAGGGTCATGAGTCCGCCCGCGCCCAATCCCTGGATGGCTCGAAAAACAATAAGTTGAAACATGGTTTGCGCCAAACCGCAGAGAATCGATCCCGCCAGGAAAATAAGAATCGCGGTAAAAAAAAGCGGCTTGCGACCATACATATCGCTGAGCTTGCCGTAGAGGGGTGTGCTCGTGGTCGAGGTAACCAGAAAAGCGGTTACGACCCAAGACAGGTGCGAAAGGCCGCCGAGGTCGCTAACGATGCGGGGCAGGGCGGTGCTGACGATATTCTGATCCAGTGAAGCAAGGGTCAGCGCCAGCATCAACCCGGCAAAGACGAGGTAAAGCTCGCGCTTGGAGACGGGTTCCTGGGCATGGCGTTGCGAAGTCATAAGAAAAGCACTCCACCGTAAACAGTGGGATGGCTATCGAACGATTCTACACGATCCAAGCCGCTTGTCATGGATGCAGGCCATGTTGCAGCGAGGGAAACGAAAACGCCCATCCCAGGATTACCGGAATGGGCGCTATTCGGTTACGTTCTTGAATTAGGGAAAGGAGAGGGCTTTCTTGCGCGCATCTTCGCGTGCGAGGGCTTCCGTCTCCAATTGTGCAATCGGCGCAGGATTGGTGATCTGGGTGATGTAAACGGGGAAGATGGTTAGGACAAAGTCCTTGGTCACCTCGACATCACTCTCCGCACCGAAGGCATCGACCACATGGCATTTGCCGAGATCGAGACCGAGCGGTTGGGTGTCCTGCGGAGTCCATGCGGTGAAGACGTGATCCTTGCCCCGGTTCCAGTTGTACATCCTGACATTGGGGTTGGAAGTTTGCAGACGCAGCGTCCGCAAATCGGTCACGCCATCCAATTGCCGGGTCAGTGTCGCCATGGTGAAGTAGGAGGGGCGAAAGGTCGTATCTTCGCGGATGACGCCCGAGCCTGCGTGCTGGCCTGGTGTGGAACCAACTTCCCGGTAGAGGAAAACTTTCTCCATGCCGTTAGCCAGGCAGAGCATCAGATCGCGCGGAATCTTGGCCGCCTGATACCGCTCCGTGCGTCCCATGGGGCCACCAACATCGTTGCCCGTTTCGGTCAGCCAGACTGGCATGGCAGGCTTATAATGATCCCGCCAGTCGGCGATATCAATTAGCTGATTTTCATAGGTTATGACTTCCTTGGGGCCTTTGTTGTCGCGATGAGCATTCGGATCGGCTGTGGCCAACTCAGGTTCCTGCTTTCCGGTATAGCGGTGGATATTGAGAATATCGCTAAAATCGAGCGGGCATTTGCCGTCCGGATATTTGTAGCTGCGAACCTTGTCGATCAGGCTCATGGAAATACCGGAGAATCCGGCAGTGGTGACTATTGCCTTCGGATCGGCTTTTTTGACCTGCTCGGCTCCGACGCGGTAAAGATCGAAATACTGTTCGATACTGCCCTCCCATGATCCCCACGAGGGGGGATTGTCCGGCTCGTTCCAAAGCTCATAGACATGGATCCAGTCGAGACCGCTTATTTTATCATTCGTGAGAAGATCGCTGTCGGGATGCTTGGTACTGCCATATCGCGCGACTGTCTGGTACATGGCTTTTCCATAATCAGCATAGTCTTTTGGAGGGTATTCGGCCTTGCGTTTACCGTCAGGCGATGAAGTGTCCCACGGCGGTGTCTGAAAAATATAAGGCAGGATTGACAGCCCAGCGTCATGGTACTGGTGCATCCACGTATCGAGAGGAATATCGTCCCTTGCGTATTTGAATTGATTCGGCGCTTCATTGAAAAAGCCCCACTTCATGTTTTCGAAGCGAACCCAACCGACGCCGAGACGCTTGAGCTCAGGGGAATAGCCGGGCTGGGCGGTATTCATCCCAAAGCGCGACTCGGGGCCGACTTTGAGTTCCTGGGCTGATCTTGCGAAATAGTCATTGGTATAGAGGTAGGCTCCGGACGGCCCCGTAACCCTGGCACCAAAGTAGTAACTGCCCGTCTTGAGGGGAGTGGTCATGGTTATCGGCAGGAGGGCGAAATTGTGCGGCGGCGCGGTCATCTTGACGGTTTTTTGCTCCACCATCGTACCCACTTGCGGCAATTCCAACTCGCTGGGCTGAATGCCATCGTAAACGTAAAGTTCGTCAAAAGTGTTGACGGCGATGAAAGTCTTCATTTTCTCGTCGTTGCAAGTCATCGGATTGCCGTCGTTGTGATAACGCAGGCGGAGAAAGCGCGCACTGAATGGCGCGGGAACTGGCATGTCATGCCGTCCCCATTTATTGGCAATAATAATGCCTTGCATGCCCTCGACCGGCGTATATTCGGTGCCATCGGGAGAAGTCGCCAGGTCGACTTTGTGGAGCCACTTGGCATCGCCGCTGTCAAACTGGATTTTGGTGATCTTACGTGCCTGTCCAAAATCGATAAATTGAAAAACTTCCAGGCCGCCTCCCTTGGGGAAGTTGTTGGTGGTAAAATTGGTTCCTGCTTCGCCGTCGGTGAGGGTGTGGTTTTCGATCCGCTTGCCTTCGAATTCGATCCAACTGAGAGAACCGATGGCACGGTCATTGCCAACAACTGGATCAGCCAGCGGCTTGTCGTAGAGTTGCGGGTTGGTTTGCATCGAATAGGCGAGTTCCACGTCAATCGGCTTATCGCTGAAATTATTGACCACGAGTTGCCCGTTGAAAGTGCCATTCGCTTCACCATCGTTGGATCCCGAGACTTCGACGGTATAAGGTTTGTCGCTCGGATCAGGTTTCGCCACGGCGGCAACGCCGTCGAGTCCCACGGAAGTCATGCCACCCTTGGTTGCAAACCAGATAAAGTGGATGTTCCTTAAGGGCAACACGGGCGCCGAACTGGCGGGGGCGGCAGCGGAAGCATCCGCTGGCGCTGCGTCTGCCGATTTCTTTTTGACATCATCGGGAGGGGCGAAAGTGGCATCCTGCGTATTGAACTCTACCCATTTCCAGCCTTTCCAGTCTGCCGGAACTGTGGCGACAAGGGGCTTCCCATCGTTCCCGCTATTATCAAGGATCTGGAACCCGACCTTGGACACGTTGGATTCGGGAGTGAGATACATCCACGCGCCAATGTATTGAATGCGTCCCGGGGGTGTTTTGCTAATAACAAAATCGGTGATCTTGGCTTCGTCCTTAAGGCTGGCCTCGGCGCTGAATTTGAGAGCGACGCGACCGATTTTAGGCTCAACCCCCTGGTAAGGTTCGGCCTTGGCTATCCAAATATTGGTCCGGTGGGCGAGAAGCCCCCCGCCATCTTCGCAAGGGTTAAGCAGGATGCGTGGCCATTCCGGTGCACACTTGGCCATGGCGCTGTCAGCAGGAATCAACGGCGATTGGGTATCCTGCGCATGGGCAGAAATGAAGGTCAGGCAGAAAACAGCCAGAAAAAAGGAGAATAGCGAACGGGTTGCGCGATGGTGATGAGTCGGGGGAGTGGGCTGATGGGAGGTCATAAGTAGGGAATGTGATTATTAGTTATGCTGGGAAAAAAGAGAAGAACGAATTAGGAAATGAAATTGCGCGTTTCTCGTCTCAAATGAGGATTTTGCACGAGGCGTGCCATTTATCGAGATCCACTTCGCCCGATTCCTTCCGGAAAGACTCGCTCGCGACGACTTCAAAGAAATGAGTTTTCTTCATATTGACGACCATCTCGACGCTTTCGCCGGGTGCCACAAGAATCTGTTCCCGGGAGCGGGCAATAAAGGTGTGAGCGCCGCTGTTGAGGTAGAGATAGGTTTCCGCCCCCATGGTCTCGGTAACTTCCGCCGTGGCACGAAAGATGTGATCTGGATTAGTCTGGGGTGCGACAATTTTGTCCTCCACATCTTCGGGGCGAATGCCCAGGGAGATCGGTTTCCCGATCCATTCCACCAAACGCTTTGCCTGCGTATCTTCCAACTTGAGAAAAATCTGCCCTGCGCCGAGGGGAGTCTTTCCCTCCGAGAAGAAGAGGCTCCCTCCTTTTTCGACGAGTGTTCCCGCGAAAAAATTCATCGGCGGGCTTCCAATGAATCCCGCGACGAACATATTGGCGGGCCGATTGTAAATTTCGAGAGGCTCCGCGACCTGTTGCACCTGCCCATCTTTCATGACGCAAATCCTGTCGCCCATGGTCATCGCCTCGACCTGATCGTGGGTGACATAGATCATGGTGTTGTTCAGGCGCTGGTGAAGCTTGGAAATTTCGGTGCGCATCTGTACGCGCAGCTTGGCGTCAAGATTGGAAAGCGGTTCATCGAAGAGAAACACCTTGGGCTTGCGCACAATGGCACGGCCCACGGCGACGCGCTGGCGCTGGCCACCGGAGAGTGTCTTTGGCTTGCGCAGCAGGATCTCGTCGGGCAGGCCGAGGATTTGTGCCGCATCGCGCACACGCCGTTCTATTTCCTCCTTCGGGAATTTCCGCAGTTCCAGGCCAAAGGCCAGGTTCTTATAGACCGTCATGTGCGGGTAGAGCGCGTAATTCTGGAAGACCATCGCGATGTCGCGATCCTTCGGCGCGACGTCATTGACCCGCTTGCCGTCGATGTAGATGTTGCCCTGCGAAATATCTTCCAGGCCGGCGATCATCCGCAGCGTGGTCGATTTGCCACAACCCGACGGCCCCACCAAAACCATGAATTCCTGGTCCTCGATGTGGAGATTCACATGATCGACCGCGACTACCTGCCTGCCTTTGTCCCCAAAGTAGGTCTTGCAGAGATTCTCGATGATGACTTTGGCCATGGAAACTTATTTGATGATTGGGAGATGTCCTAATTAAAGTGCAGATAATCCCAAGCTTTGGCGAGTCCATCCATTTACCGATCCCCCCGCCCTGTCATCCTTTTTCTCTCCCCAATCCGTCATCCCGAGCCATTCACGGCGGTGAAACTGCCGCTGGCAAAACGTCATTCTGAGCGAGCGAAGCGAAGTCGAAGAATTGTCGAGGGATCAGCCCCCGGAAAGCGTACGCGCCCCCCCCCCTGCAAGTGTGGACTTATCGGAAGCTGATCCTTCGACAGGCTCAGGATGACGGACAGTCGATTTGGAAAACTCCGCTCTCTCAAGTTGGAAGAATACCCGTAGCGGCTCTCTACTTGGGATCAAGATGTTTGTCGGCATGTCCCTTATAGGACTTACAGTACTCGTTGGATTTTTCCACGGAGTATTTATTCTCAATGTCCACGTCATTGAAACTGAACTTATCGCCCCACGAAAAGATTTTTTCGAAAATGGGAAGAAGCTTGCTCGTCCTGATTTGATTCAAAAAATAAATTTCATGATCCTTCTCCTTCATTCCCATTTCGTAGAGGACTTCGTCGTGCTCCCGAATGCCGAGGGAGTGAAAGTAATGCATCATGACAAAGTATTCGCAGACGTTGCCGCTCTCCAGCCTTCCGGCAAAAAAATAAGGCATGAACCAGCCGATGACGTAGCAGCTCGCTGAAATGATTCTGCCAATGATGTGGAATTTGACTTCGTAGTATTTGGAAATGGGGATGTCATACTTCTGCATGATGACTAGGACGTTCTTGCGATGCCCCCATTCATCGTCCTCGATCTGCTTGACGGCGGCTTTATCTTCCTGCTTTTTAAGCGAACCTGCATGACCGATGTAGGCGAAAGCCGCCGCCTTCTCGGCGGAGTAAGCCCGTTGCAGAAGTTCAGCGAGGGGTGGGTGATCAAGTTTCATACAGGAATTGTCCGGGCTTCCGATGGGGAAAGGGGGCTAGCTTTTTTATAATGGCAAAGGAAGTCACCTTCCGAAATGGAAATATGCTTGTTCCTTTTCCTATTGATTGCATTTTCTTAAAAAAATTATTTGCAAGGCTTATGACTTTGTAGTACAAAGTACGTAATGACTGATTCCGATTACGCCCAGAAACAACTCCGAGTCATCCGCTCCCTGATGGAACGGGCCACTGTTTACCGATCCATTTCAGCGCCGACCGCGCTCGTGGGTGGGTTGCTCAGCTTTGGTGGTTTTGCCACGGCTTATTATGCCAAGCATGCCCGGAGTCATCCGCTCTCGACGACCGAGTTTCTCATCGTCTGGCTTGTCATCCTGGCCTTGACCTGCCTGGCCAATGTTATTTTTCTTTGGCGCGGATCGGTCTATCGGGGAGACCCTTTCCTATCCTCGGGTATGAAATGCGCCGCGTTGAGCCTCGCACCCGCTTTTGTCACCGCTGCCGTCCTGACATTCCTGATCCATCGTCCCATTCAGTTATCGATACTTTGGATCACCTTTTACGGACTGGCCCTGCTGGCCACCCAACATTTTGCGCCTCGTTCGTTGATTGTGCTCGGCCTGACATTTTTCCTCACGGGCTGCGGGCTCATGGTGATGTGGAAGCATCTCTTCACGCCGCCCGAACCTTCAGCGCTGGTGGTTTCAGGCATCATGGCGGCCACGTTTGGCGGTTATCATTTGGCTTATGCCGCCGCAGTCTGGGCTTTGGGCGAGGATCGGATCGATTCCGTTCCATCAACGACCGATTCTCACGTTTAAACCATGTTTGATTTTGATCGACTCGATAAACTTATCCATGAAAAAGGAAGGCTGGCGATCATGACGATGCTGGCTGCCCGGCCTAATTGGCCATTTCAGGATTTGAAAGCGGAACTCAAGATGAGCGACGGCAATCTCATCACGCATCTGCGCGCCCTGCATCAAGCCGGGTATGTCGCGTATCGAAAGGAAATTCTCACGCGTCCCCAGACTCGTTACGAACTGACGGGGCGTGGTAGAAAAGCTTTTCAGAATTATCTTCAAGTCTTGGAGGAAATGGTCCAAAGCACGAAACACTAATATATTTTTTATCTAAGAACTTTGTAAAACAAAGCAAAGGAACACACAAACTATGACAGTCCACATGGGAATTCTTTCAGACCTGCCGCCACAAGCGCAAACCGTCGTCCTGATCGGAAGCAGAAGCAGCGATCATCTGCGCGAACTCATACGCATCGCCGAATTCAAGGGGCGTGCCGCTTATCGAATCGAGGCTGCCTCCGACTTGCAGCCGCGCTGGTTCGCGGGAGTCGAGGTGGTCGGCATCGTGGTCGGTGCGACTGATCTGCAAAACGTGGTGCGAGCCGTGCTGGATCGGTTGAACCAATTTTCTGCCGCCCAGGCAAAGGGTATGCTGGAAGGAGTCGCGCAATGAATGCGGATAATGTTTCACTTCCAATTTTGCCTGCAGATTCTGCAGCACCTGTTATCGGTCCGGACATTAAAAAAGAACCTGCGGTGCGTCTGCTTCGCTTATTAGCGGGATTGATTGTTATTATTGCTACGTTTGATTTTTGTTTCTGGGGTATTCGTGACCTGGGTTTTTCGGTAGCGGTCTTCTGTCCCATTCTTGCTGGGGTTATTCTCGTCAACCGCGAATCTCGTCTAAAAAGCACGACAAAATTCATGTTGATGCTCCTCATGGGGGCTGACTTGGCAGCGATGATTGAAACGGGACTGACCAATACGCTGGTATTGGTGATCCTGATGATCGTGATTGCGGGTGATACATTTTTCAACGACGAAGAGAAATGGGGAAGATGGCTTTCCCAGGGTATTGCCCTGATTCGGGTGCCAGGCCGGATTTTTTGGCTTGGAATGACCCTGCTCGATGTGGGGCTGGGTGAGGGCTTTGGCTGGGTGGGTAGTTTCTTCGCTCTCATTTTTCTGACCGTGCCCGCGTTGGTTCTCCTGTTGATTTTCGGTTCTCTTCTGGCTTCTGGCAATGCCGTTTTCAGTCATTGGATTGCCGCTTTTTTTAATTCGTTTTGGGAAGTCATTAAACTTTACATGAACTTTGAGCGGATTTCTCTCTGGTGCTTCATTGCCTTTCTTGCGCTGCCGCTGCTGCATCCGGTAAATGTTTCGGCTTGGTGGTGGAAATGGACACTGCAACTGCCTCGTTTTAAGGAAAGGGTGCCTGTGCAGGCTGCCAGGCTGAGCAGTGGTCTTATCCTCGTTATGCTGAATGGGCTTTTTCTCGTCGCCAATATCGCAGATATTCTGTTTCTCTGGAGTGGTCAGAAATTGCCAAGTGGAGTGAATTACAGCCAGTTTGTCCATCAGGGAGTCAATTCCCTGATTGTGACCGTCCTTCTCTCCGCAATTGTTCTCACGACCATTTTTCAACAAGCCATGAGTATCGTCCGTCGGCCTGAATTAAAAATACTGGCTCTTGCTTGGATTGCTCAAAATCTCTTTTTGATTCTAAGCGTGGGCTTGCGTTTAGACCTCTACATCCAGGCTTACGACATGACGGTCACACGCCTGAGCGTCATCCTCTTTCTGATCCTGGTAGCCAGCGGATATGCCTTACTCACAATCAAAATTATAAAAGACCGGTCGCTGTCATGGTTGATCGGCGGTTGTATGTTGGCAATTTTTGCAACATTTTACTTGGCGCAATTTCTTGATCTAAACGGATGGTCGGCGAACTACAATGTGATGCGCTGGGAGAAAGATCGCAGTCACAATCTGGACGTTGGATATTTACATGAACTAGGACCGGCAGCATGGCCTGCACTCTCTCGGGCGCACCAGGATGATGATTCTGTGCAAATAATTAGCGACGATCCGCGTGAAAATACTCCCCCAGGTTCCTTTACTTCGAAGGCCAATTTTGATTCTAAGCATTGGCGCGAGTGGAGTGCCCGCGCCTGGATGAACCGTTGGGCGCTCGAAGAAAAGTAAAATAATTGAGGCGCAACTGCCAATTCAATCGCATAAAAAACAGGCTCGCTGTGCTTCCAGTTTTAGGTTATCTTCCTGCTTGTGAGTTATCTGAATCGAATCACTTTTGACCCCGAGCAATGTGGGGGACGTCCTTGCATCCGCGGTTTTCGGTTGCGGGTTAAGGACGTGCTTGATTTATTGGGCGCCGGAATGACGGAACCTGAAATCCTTAAAGATTATCCATTCCTCGAACCCGAGGATATCCGGGCCTGCTTGCAATTTGCTGCAGCACAGGTCGACCATGCCATTTTGCAGGCAGCCTAACGACCTAACGATGTGAGGTTCTTGGTTGATACACAGTTACCAGTGGCGGTGACCCAGTTTCTGCAAACTCAAGGACATCATGCTGAGCACGTTTTTGATGTGGGGCTGGCCCAAGGCAAAGATGATCTCCTTTGGAAATATGCCGAGATGCATCAGGCCGTGATCGTCACCAAGGATGAAGATTTTGCCGATTGGATATCACGCGGAAAGTCCGGGCCATCGGTGGTGTGGTTGCGCATAGGCAATTGTACAAATGAGATATTGCTGGTTTGGCTTGCCTCACTTTGGCCAGACATCATGGCTCGGCTTACTCAGGGTGACCGTCTTGTCGAGGTGCGTTCGGTAAAATCGGGTCGGAGTGACCAGAAAAATAATTGAGGCGCGAGGTGCGGCTATTGCGCTAGATTAAACGCCGTATGGAAGGCATTCTTCTGGGCGCGGTGATCGCGGCGATTATTGCAGGCATCGGCACATGGCTTGTGTTGCGGACACGCGTCGCCACGTTGCAGGAGCGGTTGACAGCGCGTGAAATCAAAATTGCCGAGTTGGAAACGAGGCTTGCCGAACAAATCAGTCAGATCTCAATTGCACAGGCGGAATTGACGCAGACGCGGCAGGAATTCACCAAGATCGAGACGCAACTGGTCGAGGAGCGCAAGGCAG
>Ga0206928_1078_pt1 | contig 26962 bp, 21 predicted proteins | sample Alteio_BWOrgHeat_21_FD_152941 | JGI IMG/M metagenome (GOLD analysis project Ga0206928, IMG submission 152941) | Enriched cells from forest soil in Barre Woods Harvard Forest LTER site, Petersham, Massachusetts, United States -... | ecosystem: Environmental > Terrestrial > Soil > Temperate forest >... | reverse complement strand
CCGGCTTCGCATCCGTTTTTGAATCCGGCTTTGAATCCGGTTTTGCGGCCGGAGCGGCGGCTGCGGGTTTGGAGTCGGGCGACTCTTTTTTGGCGGCGGACTTGTATCCTTCGCTGCGATAATCGGTGATGTAGAAACCGCTGCCCTTGAAGATCAGTCCCGCGCCCGCGCCGATCTTTTTACGCACCTTGCCGCGACCCCATTTTTTTTGGGCGCAAACGTCCTGCGGGCAATGTTTCAACGGCGGGGCCGACATGGAGCGGACGGCCTCAAATTCATGGCCGCACTTTTCGCAGAGATATTCGTAGGTCGGCATACCGGTGGTACGACGCCACTGGCGTCAATGGGCGGGGGAATTGGTGGCTCCCAGCGGCGGGATGACCCTCACCGAACCGTCGGAACCGACTTCCACATTGAGATCATAATTTGGCCGGGCCGGTCCGTTGGTGGAAGGCGCGGTGCGGGTGATGAGCATTTCGCCGCCTTTTTTGCTGCCATTGGCGTTTTGCATCAGCTTGACGTGGTTGGCAATGAAGATCTCCTCTTTCAGCTTGGCGATCTGGGTGCGGACTTCGTTGATGTCATTGAATTTGTGCTCCAGCTCGGCCCGTTGCGCCATCTGCGACTGCAATTCATTCTGGAGATACGTGTTGTTGGTCTCGGTCAGTTGCAGCCGGCTCTCGGTGTTGGAGATCAACACATCCATCTGGGCGATGGTATTGGTCAATTCGGTCACCCGCTGGTCCAAAACGTGGTTTTGCACCTCCAGTTCGGAGACGTGGATCGTCAGGTTGGTGACCTGGTCCTGCGCGCCGGACAAGGTGTTGCGCGAGTCAGTCAAATCGGCCTGCGCGGCGGCCAGGCTGTTGGACAATTGTGCCGCCTCCGCCCGGGCCGTGGCCAGGTCGTTGGTGAGCGAAACGTTCACCTCGCGCAGATCCTTCAATTCCCCGTTGGCATCCACGAGCTGATTTGAAAATTCCATGATGGAAGCCACGTCGTTCGTGTGCAGGACCTGGCTCTGGTTCAGGGAGACCTTGGTCGCAACCAGCCCGATGAGGAGGCCGGCACAGACCACCCCCAGAATCACGATGACAACTTTAATTTTCATGACGTGGCAATTTGTCGGGCTTTGCCGGATTTGGCAAGCCTCATCAGTTTGGTTGAACCGGGGCGTTGGTCGCCGCCTGCATCAGTTCATCCGACTGTTCCTTGAGGGTGGGATCCACGATCTGCACGTTCAAATCTAAGCGCAATTTTTGGATGTACGCGGGCGCCAGTTCCTTGATCTTGTCGGATTCCAGGCTGCTGGCGCAAATCTCCGCCGGCGTCTGGTGGTTGGCTTCCGGGATCGCATCGTTCAGGCCGTACTTTTTGGCGGGCGTTTTATCCAGGACCTTGATGATGTGAAAGCCGAAGGCGGACGTCACGATGTCGCTGACCTGTCCCGGGGCGAGCGAAAAGGCGGCGGCTTCAAACTCCGGCACCATTTCGCCGCGGGCGAAAGGAGGCAGTTCGCCGCCGTTGACCTTGGAACTTTGATCTTCCGAATACTGCCGGGCGAGCGCGCCAAAATCTTCGCCGGCCTTGACGCGTTTCAAGATGTCCTCGGCCTGTTTGTGCTTGGCCGCGATGGTATTGGTGGAAAGCGGAGTGCGGGTGGTGGGATCAATGGTCATGAGGAGGATGTGTTCCGCATGAACTTTTTCCGGTTCCTCAAAATTCGCCTCGTGGTTCGTATAGCATTCGCGCACCTGTTGCGGCGTCACGGTCACGTTCAATTCGCGTTTCAAGGCGATCTTGGCCGTGGCCTCCTGCGCGGCCTTGCTGCGCAATTGATCGCCAGTGATGCCTGCGATCTTCAACTGGCGTTCAAAGGCGTCGGCCGAGCCCATGCGCGCCACCAGATTGGTGTATTGCGTGTCGGCCTCCAGCTTGCCGGCGGCGCGGTCGGCGTCCGTGGCCTTCTGAAGCATCATCTGGATGGTGACCAGCTGGTTCAGGACGCCGGCATCAAAATCCGCCGGAATCTGCTGCCCCTGGGTCGCGAAGTTGGCGCGGGCGCCGGTCACCACCTGGTCCAGGTCGCTGCGTTTGATCTGAAATCCCGTGCCTTTGGCGATCACCGGGTCGCCGAACAAGGCGGTCATGGCGTCAACCGAGCCGCTGTTGGTCGTTCCCGGAGCCATGGCTGCGGTTGAGCCGGAGGACTCTGCATGCGCGGAAATCACACCGGCAAACATCGCACCGGCGATCAGCACGGTGGAAAGCATCAATTTTAATTTCATTTGGAGTTGGACGTTCAAATTTCGGTTCGGTTCAAAAAACGGAATCACAATCTTACCACCTTTACATTGCTGATGTCAGTGTCTTTCTGCAACTCATCGAGCATGGCCTGCGGTGGGACGCTGTCCAGGCTCAACACGGTCAGGGCCAGGCCGCCCACGGTGTCACGGCTGAGGCTCATGCTGGCGATGTTCACCTTGTGCTTGCCCAGCAACGTGCCCAGGTGGCCCACGATGCCCGGCTTGTCCGTGTTGTTCAGCAGCAGCAGCGTCCCCGTGACGGGAATTTCCACCGACTGGCTGAACAACCGCACGATGCGCGGGTTGTTGGGCGAACCGAAGAACGTGCCGCCGGCCGAAACGAGCTTGTTGCCATTGCTGAAGGCCTGCACATGCACCCATTCGTTGAACGTCACCGGTTCGTCCGATTTCTTTTCTTCGACGGTCAGGCCAAGGCTCTGCGCCACGCTGCGGACGTTCACGTTGTTTATGTCCTTGAGGTTGCTGGTGGACATGAAGCCGCGCAGAATCGCGCGCGTCACGGGGTCAATGTTTGGCAACTGGCGGGCATTGCCACCGTAAGTGATGTGTAGTTTGTCCGCATTGGAGGGCGCGAGTTGCGCGAGCAGTTTGCCCAGCGCTTCGCCGAGCGGGAGATAGGGCTTCACCTGTTCGTAGGTCTTGGCATCGAGGTACGGGAGGTTCACGGCGTTGCGCACTTCGCCGGTGAGCAGATAGCCGGCGATGACTTCCGCCACTTCAATGCCGCACTTTTCCTGCGCTTCCTTGGTGCTGGCGCCAAGGTGCGGCGTGAGGATGAGATTGGGCTGTTTGCGATAGGGATGATCGGCCGGGAGCGGTTCCACGGCAAACACGTCCAGGGCGGCGCCGGCGACTTTCTTGGATTCAAGGGCAGCGATAAGGTCGGTTTCCGAAATGATCTCGCCGCGCGCGCAATTCACGATGCGCACGCCGGGTTTCATCTTGGAGAAGGCCGAAGCGTTGAGCATCTCCCTGGTTTCCTTGGTCACGGGCATGTGGACGGTGATGAAATCGGCTTCGCGATAGATATGATCCACTTCCGGCGCGAATTCGGCGCCGATGGCCTTGGCGCGGTCTTCCGTGAGGTAGGGATCATAAGCCACCACGCGCATGCCAAAGGCGATGGCGCGCTTGGCCACTTCCGTGCCGATGCGGCCCATGCCGAGCACGCCAAGGGTTTTGCCCTGGAGTTCCACGCCCGAAAACGCCTTGCGGTCCCATTTTCCACCGATCATCGTGGCGTGGGCCTGGGGTACGTGGCGCGCCAGCGAGAGGAGCATGGTAAACGTCAGTTCCGCGGTCGTCACGGTGTTGCCGCCGGGGGTGTTCATGACCACGGTGCCGTGCTGGGTGGCGGCCTCGGTATCCACGTTGTCCACGCCCACACCGGCGCGGCCCACGACCCGCAACTGCTTGGCGGCTTCAATGATTTTCTTGGTCACTTTCGTCTCGGAACGGACGACGAGAGCGGTGGCATCGGACACGATGGCCAGGAGTTCCGCTTCGGTCGGGGGTTTGGGCAGGACGACGACATTAAATTCAGGGCGGGCCTGGAGCAGCTTAATGCCTTTGGGCGAAATCGGGTCGCAAACGATGATTTTCATGTTCGGATAAAAGCAAATTGAACGACGAGTCTAGGTTAGCGCAGCAGGCAGGTCAAACATTACCACTACCTGTAAATTGCCATGCTGGCTGCAATGTAGGAGACGACGTGAGGAGACTCTATATAAAGGCCAAAACCTCGCGAAACAGAGAATGGACTGGAAAAAGGACTTGCAAATCTGTGGAGCAGGAAGAAAATCACGAAAGAGGACCACGTTGGTAGTGGGCAAGAACCCAAATGGGAAATCCCAGTTCAGATTGTTGATTTCGATAAAGTGGCTTCATAGGAAAAATTTATAGGTCATGCCAAATACTTCTACTGGTCGTCGACGTGCGATAATCCGCAGCGTAATTCCTTTACTGGCGAGTTTTTGCCTGGGGTTAAATCAATATGTAATGGCATTTCCGGTGAGCGCTGAAGATGACGATTTGTCAAAACAACAATCTGAAATTACAGTTGGCAAAGCATTACTTTCCTCCCAGAGTGGTTCAAATTTCAGTGATAACAATTGGACAAGTCTCGGGATTGATCCAAGTCCAATCCAGAATGTGAATAGCATCGTCGTAGATCATAATCGCAAATTGGTATATGTCGGCGGTAGATTCACCAGTATGGGTACGGTGTTAGCGAACAACATAGCGGTTTGGAATGGAAAAGAATGGTCAGCCTTGGGTGGAGGCTTGAATGGCACGGTCAATGCGTTGGCGTTGGATAAAGCAGGAAATCTTTTTGTTGGGGGGTTGTTTTCGGATGCTGGAGGCATGGCTGCCAATTTTATCGCCTGTTGGAATGGTCATACTTGGGAATCTCTCGGTAGCGGCTTGAATAGGGAAGTTGAGGCGCTCGCAATAGGCACCAATGGAAATCTTTATGCAGGCGGTCGTTTTACTTCCGCAGGCAGCGCTAACGCCTATCATATAGCATTATGGAAGAATAATGCCTGGTTTCCTCTAGGGTCTGGAGTAGGAACCGGCGTTTTGCCCTTCGCTTCCCGCCAGAGCGTCAATGCTATTGTTTTTGATAAAACTGGAAATCTATATGCTGGTGGCGCATATACAAATGCGGGAAACATTACCGCAAATAATATCGCCAAATGGGATGGAAATAATTGGTCGGCCTTGGGAACAGGTGTCAGTGAAATGGTGTCATCTTTGGCAAACGATTCGATGGGTAATGTTTACGCGGGTGGATTTTTCACGAATGCTGGATTGGTTGCCGCAAATTATATCGCGAGATGGAATGGCAGTGCTTGGGCAGCCATGGGAGTCGGGTTAAATGGCAATGTAAGCGCACTTGTGATTGATGGATCGGGAAATATATACGCAGGTGGACCGTTCGGGCCATACGGTAGTCTAAATCAAAGCAATGTTGTCTCTTGGAACGGAACAAACTGGATGACATTACCCTCAGGTATGAATGGCTCGGTTCAGTCTCTTGCATTGGATGCTTCCGGTATTTTGTATGTAGGCGGTACATTTACGACGATTGGGAATATCAATGCCCTTAATATCGCGCGCTGGGAATACCATTCATGGTCGGCCCTGCTGCCAAAAAACGCCAAACTTCTAGGGCTGAATTCAGCCGTCAACGCTTTGGCGTTGGACCGGGCCGGCGATGTTTATATAGGCGGCAATTTTACATCCGCAGGCGGTTCTGAAGCCAATTTTATAGTCGAATGGGATGGAAAGACCTGGATTCCACTAGGCGCAGGATTGGATGGCCCTGTAAATTCTTTGGCTTTCGATCATGCCACCAATCTTTATGTTGGTGGCTCATTTACCCATGCTGGCGGAATCCTTGCCAGCAATATCGCCAAGTGGGATGGCCACAATTGGTCGGCACTAAATTCAGGTTTTAATGGACCAGTCAGTACAATGGTCGTTGACCATGCAAACCATCTTTACGTGGCTGGTTCATTTACAGTCGCTGGAGGGCAAACCGCCAATTACGTAGCCGGGTGGAATGGCAGCCAGTGGTCACAAGTCGGCGGTGGACTCGATAACGGTGTCAACGCACTGGCGATCGATAGCCATGACAATATCTACGCGGGCGGATTTCTTCCTGTTTTGAGCTATTACTTTGGAGCCCCATTTGGCTACACGCATGTTGCTGAATGGAGTGGCGGTTCCTGGAATGCACTCCCAGCCGTAGGTCACATCTCTTCTTTAGCGGTTGATCCTATGGACAATCTTTACGCAGGCGGCAATGATGTCATGGCAGAATTAATCTCATCAGGCTGGACGAATTTAGGTTCTGGCCTGGTTGGGATTGCTTGTCCAGATTGTTCCCCTAACGTCAACACGCTCGTATTTGATACAGCAGGCAACCTCTATGCGGGCGGTTCATTTACTTCTTCGGGTGATTTGTTAGTGGACTGCGTTGCTACTTGGAATGGCTCACAATGGTCAGCTTTGGGCTCTGGGGTAGATGATCCCGTCAATTCGCTGGCTTTGGACAAAACGGGGCACCTTTATGTAGGAGGAGCATTCACAACAGCTGGAAACAAGGCCTCTTCCTACATTGCAAGCGCAACGGTTGGACCACGGCTGGAGATTTTAAACCAATCCGCATCTGATTTTTTCGCGAATCAAGGCAGCGTTGATTTCGGAGCAACCAACATACTTTCCTCTACGTATGGCACATTGTATCTGAGAAATATTTTTGATGGTGAATTGATAGTTTCAGGAATCACCATTGTTGCCACCAATTCCGAAGATTTCACAATCAATGATTTTTACCAATGGATCGATCCGGACAAGCCTGTCGTTCTTTTAGATCATCAGGTTTTTGGCCTTAATTTGAAGTTCACCCCAAAAGCGGCAGGACAGAGATATGGCACTTTAATTGTTAGCAACAATGGCACTTTCGACAACCCGTTCATTCTTCATTTGACAGGATCTGGAGAGTTGATAGCAAAAAGTGTTGCCACCTCTTCCACGAACAACAAAATCGTTTGCCTCCCCGATGGTAATGTTGACATTCAGTTATGCGGCTATCCTGGTACGAAATACGTTGTACAATGTTCAACTGACTTGGAACGCTGGTACAACTTTAGCACAAATATCTGTGGCTCAGATGGCACTTGGCAAATCATAAAAAATGGCAATGAGAATCAATGCTTTTTCCGAATTGTCACTCCTTGAAAAGGTCCTGGAAAAATGGCAAAATGAGGTTGGCGGACAGGATTCAGCCCGTCAGAATTTGAACTCACGAGCCAACCAGAGCACCAGCAGTGCCAAGGGAAAGGCACTGGTGCGGCTTCTCGGCTACGAACGATGAGAAAGCTCGCCTACATCCGACTGAACATCCCAACCCCGTGCCCGCCTCATATGCCTACGCCAATCCACCCATCCAAGCGGTCCGAACCGTCTTTGGGTACACCAATCTCGACGACCCGTTCGACAAAATTTCACTTCTTAAGCCGGAAAAAGAGCGGCCGGTTGGTGACGGTGAGGGTGACGATGTTCTGGTTGATGCTAAAGACCGGGCGGTTGGTGAGCGTGGTCCAGGTATTGAGCAACAGGTTGGTGTTGGACTGGAGCACGTAGGCCGGGTCGGTGCTCAACGGCCAGGCAAGGTTGATGGCGGAGCCGGAGCGGGTGATGCCGAGGGTGGGCCGGTTGGTGGCCATGGAAATGAGGGTGATTTGCGTGCCCCAGTTGTTGGCCGCCGCCGGGATTTCCTGGATGGTCCAAAGGAGGTTGTCATCCGTGGGATCCAGCATGGTGGCGCTGTAATCTCCCCAGCGGTAAGGGGTCTTATCAAAACTGAGCGCGTAATTTCGGATAGTCCCCGCATTCAGCAGAAAAGGCGAGCCCATGGTCACGATATTGCCGGTGATGGCACCAACGGCGGCGTAGATGCTGATGTCCCCGGCGGGGCTGACGGTGCCGGAACGGTTGAAGGCCAGCAGGATGTTTCCCTTATGATTGGCCGCAATGGAAGGATAATAATAGTCGTAGGTGGCATCACTGATGATGCCTTCGCCCACGACGGTGTTGTTGGTTTCGTTCAGCACCAGCCAGTGCACGGCGTCTTTGGTGCCCTGCAAAACGCAGTTGGCCATGAATATATAGTTCCCAATCTGCCGGATCGCCGCCGAGAAACGATCATCCCCGGCATCAATGGTCTTGCCGCTGGGTTGATGGGCCGCATTCGGAACGGCATCGAAAGTGCAATTGATCAGGACGGGGGTTGAAAGCGTGGCGCCGGAAGCGTTGGCTCCGTTAATCGTAGTGCGGTCAATGACTTTGAGGTTCACATTGTCAATCGCGCAGATGACGCCGTGGCCGGGCCCGGCATCCGGATTGCAGACTCCTTGCGGACTAAAACCGTAGGTATCGGCGTTCAGGTTGTCAAAGCGGGTCAGGTTGGACAGTGAAGGCGTGGCGGCCAGGATATCGGCCTTGGGAATGGAAAATAATGACACGGCGTCAAAGCCGCCCGCGGAATTGAAATCATTGACGGCAATATATATTCCCTGTGAATCCACGTCCAGGGTGTCAAAATCGCCAAAGTCCGTGGTGCTGGCCTTAAGGCTGACGGCCTTCCAGGTGCCGCCGGGATCGGAAGTGTCCGAGCGGGCCAGCAATATGGTATTGGTTATCGCTTCCGTGGTAAGTTCGGTGGCAATCCAGCGACCGCTGCCGGCATCGTAAATGACGCGCGTATCCGTAAGCCCGGCGGCGATGGTGTTGCTGCTGATGCCGGCGTTTTCCCAAAAGGCGATGTCCGAAACCAGGGACTGCTGGACGCCGGACTTGTTGTAAACGGCGAACCCGCCATTGATGAACTCCACGAACTGGTTGGTGCCGGCCGCGCCCATGGTGTCCGGCGGGGTGCCGCCCGTTCCGAGGGCGGTGACGTTGTTCAAGGTCAACCCGGGGAAATTGGTGATGATTATCTGCCCATGGGCGGTAGTGGCGGCCCACAGGATCACCGTCAGCAAAAGGCCGCGACAGGCTGCAGGTTTAAGAAAGTACGACATGGCGTTGACGGCGGACGATAGAAGGTTCCAGACGGGACGGTGGTAGTCAAGGAGGGGTGATGGGTAAGAATTGCCGATTTCGGATTGCAGATTGCTGATTGTGCAAAGAAAAATTGAAATTCGAATGACGAATGACGAAAACTATTTTTGGAGTTTTGTGACGAAGTGTGGAAAACAAGGGTTTTTTGAATAAACCGCGGATTACGCGGATTTGGGAGGTTGGTCCTAAGGTATAAATACAGGGCTGGAATTAGTTTTGTAGCCGTTTATTGTCAAAATTGCCTGAATTTTAGTCCCTGTCTTTAATGCCATCGTTTGGCCTCGAAAACTGGCATCACCCTTTCCCTTTGTGTCCGTGAAGACAAACGTTGCCAGAGGTGTTCGATCATTATCGGTGTCGAACAAAGTCAAAGTGGCCGGCTTGAGGTCGGCACCGATCTTCGAGGAACTATACACGTCGATATCCAACCAAACGTCTCGTTTCCGCTCAAGGATGAGTTCGGCGTCATAAAAACCAAGGTCATTCAACTGCCAGATGGCTCGTTGATAGATCTTCTTTTTTGGCATGGGGAGATGCGAGCCATCGGGAAACACATAGAGATTTTGTTGGGGATCCCATCGGATTTTCTTCGCAGACACGTCAGAAACAATTTTCCGCCAGGCAGGTTCGGGCGGCTCTCCGCAGGGCAGTCGATCGTTCAGGACATCTGCCGGCAGGCGATAGACGGAGTCTATCAATTTAAGCAGTTCTTCCATGAGCATGGCTTTTTCACGCTCATCGGTATCGGGCTCCACGGATGAAAAGTAATCGATATATTGCAAGTTGGTATTCGCATAAATCCATTGGCGGGAATTGGTCAAGTGGGCCAAAGCAGCCAGTGGATCATCGGCAGGAAGCAACGGTTTTGAACGCAGCTGCCCATGGTCACGGTAAAATTCCAAAACCTGCTCCATTGGAGTTGGGACCCCACCCAAGGTATAACCCCGTATCAGCATGAGGGGAATGCCATCCACCACCACAATGGGAAAAGTTGGGATCAGTTGCGGATCTTTGGGCCCTGGTGGACTGGGCGCTCCGAACCCGCCCGCGCGACCGGGGTCGATGTCCCCGGGTAAATCAAACAACGCCCGAAGTACCAGAAACAATCCATCCCTTGGACTTGCGAGGGACCATTCGTCGGAAAGACGAAGATACTCCCCGATAACTGCGAGGGCTTTTTCTTTCCCAAGAGGTTGGAGGGTGTTCACGATCCGAATAACAGGCAGGGGATCATATGAGATGCTATTAAGCACCGGTCCCGTGTCCAGTAGGCGAAGAAAATCCCGCAGTTCTTCCTCTTTAAACATGCCTGGTTGGGGCGGATGTCCTTTGCCACCAAAAGATTCCGAGACCTCATCATTCGAGTTTATGTAAACGCAACCTAGTGTTGGAAAACCCATGTGCTCTTTAGTGCCGTAGCACCAAATTTCTTTTGCGTTGATTCCACCGGGGTCGAACCTGGTCCGAATGTCGTCTGGCTTGCCAAGAAGGGCGAGAACCGCCTCTTTGGGCATGTTGTTCGTGATTTTTGACATGACCGCGACAAAATCCTCTCGCGAGCGCAGGGATGAAGCGCCTTGAGATAAAGCTGATGCCGTGGAAAGCACGAACAAAAGCACTGCAAACGATATATGTGCTTTGAACTTCATTCGACGGTTGAGGGGTATCAATTGATTATGAGGTTTTTTGGAGTTTTCAAGTTAATGTTGTCATCGCGTGATTAGTTGCGGAGGTCCAAAAATTATTTTTTTGACACCCCCCCGATTTCTTTCCCCGCCGCGCAGAAACAAATTTTCAACTTTTTTGCGCAAGGTGTTTTCCAACAGTGCTTTAAGTTGGATAAAAATATTTTTTAGCACCCCCCTGAATTTTACCCCTTCCGCGGAGAAACACTTTTTGAAACTTTGTGATAATATCGTCGGGTTGGACTGCCGTAGGGCGGTTCGTGTTCTTTGACAATTTGAGTACGTGGTGTGGCCGATGATTGGCGGCAGTTCGGCTGGTGGGGTGAGCGTCTGCCGCCGATCATCGGTCGCGAGCCGTGAGATCAGGCGCGCTCACTCCCTCTCCGCATCGGATGGGGAGAGTGGGCCTGTCCTTCGCCCGCGGGAGCGGGAGAAGGTGGCGAAGCCGGATGAGGTCGTTGGGATAAAACCATTCCTGCGGGTGAGGTGTCTGATCCTGCGAAGCACCATTCAATAGCGCGCCATCAGCGGTTGCCGCAGGTCCGCCCTGTCGTTTTTGGATAGGACCGCGACCTTCAGGTCGCTTCAACGGCTAATGCAACCAAATCGCTCTCGATTCCGAAAGTTGTTCGCCCAGCGAAAGCTCTTGAACCCTGTTTAACCCTATTCCCAGAGATGTTTTCCAGAAGATGTCGCATCGGCGCTAAAATAATGAGGTCGGGGATGATCGGTGCCCCGGAAGCTGGAGGACACTGCGGGAGGCTATGGGACACTGGCGCGCGCCGGATAAGGGAAAGGCTTCGGGCTGCAGGGTCTGATACAAGCCTATTTAACCTTATTTAACCCTGTTGAAGGCTATTGGGGCTGGAGAGAGACAAGAAGAAAAAATTCCTGCGGCCGGCCACGATGGTTCCTATTTACAAATCTAAATTGGTCGCAAAGCGATGACGAAACTCGCCCTCATCCTGACCTTCTCCCCCGGGAGAAGGAACAGGTAGCGGTGCTGTCGGATTGTTCGGATGCGGATTTTACCTCTCCAACCCCACCACGTTCGCGGCACACAGTGGATCTTGCAAAGGTCAACCTTGGACGGTGCAACGTGACCGCCCACGCACTAGCCTTCCGGGGCCGGCTTATTGCAAGAGAAGGACTTGCGCTGGCGCAAACGGCAGAAAATACCCTTCTGAACCCTGCTGAGGGCTAACGGAAAATTTTAAATTCAATTAAGTGTGCCATCAAATTTGCCCCACGGCTCAATGTCGCGCCTTTTTGGCACAGTTGGCACAGTTTGAAGGCTTGAAATCCAACTTTAAATATATTTCAAGTCATTTAAAACAAGCATGTTAGTTCAAATTAACTCTTTTAGACCTGCCCGGCACCTTTCCTGCATTTAGGGCCAGAGCAGAATAGCAATAACAATTTAAACTACCCGATTTTATGGCAAAAGTTTTAGGCATTGATTTAGGCACCACGAATTCCTGCATGGCGGTCATGGAAGGCGGCGAACCGCTCGTCCTGGAGAATTCCGAGGGCAAGCGCACGACGCCGTCCGTGGTGGCATTCACCAAGGGTGGCGAACGCATCGTGGGCGACGCGGCCAAACGGCAGGCGGTGACGAATTCCCGCAACACGGTGTATTCCATCAAGCGTTTCATGGGCCGCAAGTTCGACGAAGTGCAGGAAGAGATCAAGCGCGTGCCCTACAAGGTCGTCAAGGCCTCGAACGGCGACGTGGCGGTGGAAGTGGAAGTGGACGGCAAACCCAAGCAGTTCTCGCCGCAGGAAATTTCCGCGATGATCCTGGCCAAGCTCAAGGCCGACGCCGAAACGCGTCTCGGTGAAAAGGTTACCCAGGCGGTCATCACCGTGCCCGCTTATTTCAACGACTCGCAGCGCCAGGCCACGAAGGACGCCGGCCGCATCGCGGGTCTGGAAGTGCTCCGCATCATAAACGAACCCACGGCGGCCTCGCTCGCTTACGGTCTCGACAAGAAGAAGGATGAGAAGATCGCGGTGTACGACCTCGGTGGCGGTACGTTCGATATTTCCGTGCTGGAAATCGGCGACGGTGTGTTTGAAGTGAAAGCCACGAATGGCGACACGCACCTCGGCGGTGATGACTGGGACAATACTTTGATGGACTGGATCCTGGACGAATTCAAAAAGGATTCCGGCATGGACCTCCGCAAACAGCCGGACGCGCTGCAACGCATCAAGGAAGAGGCGGAAAAGGCGAAGATCGCGCTTTCCAGCTCGACCACGTATGACATCAACCTGCCGTTCATCACGGCGGATGCGACCGGTCCAAAGCACATCCAGAAGACTTTGACCCGCGCCAAGATGGAGCAGCTCACCGACGCGTTGTTTGAGCGCACCATCAAGCCCGTGCAAGCGTGCTTGAAGGACGCGGGCATCACGGCGGACAAGATTGACGAACTCGTGCTGGTTGGCGGCATGACGCGCATGCCCCGGGTGGTTGAGACCGCGCACAAGCTGGTCAACAAACCGCCGCATCAGGGTGTGAACCCGGACGAAGTCGTCGCCGTGGGCGCCGGCATCCAGGGCGGCGTGCTCAAGGGCGAAGTGAAGGACGTGCTCCTGCTCGACGTGACGCCGTTGTCGCTGGGCATCGAGACGCTCGGCGGTGTGTTCACCAAATTGATCGAACGCAACACGACGATTCCGTCCCGCAAATCGGAAATTTTCTCGACGGCGAGCGACAACCAGCCCGGCGTGGAAATCCATGTGCTGCAGGGCGAACGGCAGTTTGCGCGCGACAACAAGTCGCTCGGCAAATTCCAGCTCTCGGACATTCCGCCCTCCCCGCGCGGCGAACCGCAGATCGAAGTGACCTTTGACATTGATGTCAACGGCATCCTGCACGTCAACGCCAAGAACCTGAAGACGGGCAAGGAACAAAAGATCACCATCACCGCCAGCGGCGGCCTCTCGAAGGACGAAGTGGAGAAGATGCGCAAGGACGCGGAGGCCCATGCCGACGAGGACAAGGCGCGCAAGGAAGAAGTGGAGATCCGCAACGAGGCGGACAATGCGGTGTATCGCACCGAAAAACTGATCAAGGATACGGGCGACAAGATGTCAGCCGAGGACAAGAGCAAGGTGGAAGCCGCCGTCAACGCCGTGAAAGAAGCGTTGAAGGGCAGCGATGCCGCCGCGATCAAGGCCGCGAACGAGAAGCTGACCGAAGCCTGGCATTCCGTGAAGATGGCGCCGGAAACACCGCCCCCGGGCGCGCAGCCCGGCGGGCAGGCGGGTGGCGAACAGGCATCGTCCGAGGAGCCCAAGAAAGACAAGGATGAGGGCGTGATTGATGCCGAAGTGGTGGATGAGAAGAAATAAGGAACTTCCGTCCCATGGCAACAACCGAAATCATTTCGACGGGCATGGCCAGCGCCGCGTTTATCGTGGCCTGGCTTGCCCGGCTTGAATTGATGAAAATGCCAGTGCTGGCCACATTGAAGCGGAGTAAACACCGCGCCCGGGCGTTTGGTGCAGATCGCGAAATGTCCCGCAGGGACAATATGAAAATAGCCCGGCGTTTCAACGCCGGGACCGGGTCGGAATTTGATTTGAGTCCCGAAGGGACGGCTGGAATTCATGCACATGTTCAGCCGTCCCTTCGGGACTTTACCCATTTTGTCCGTGAACCCGGCGTTGAAACGCCGGGCTATTGTCAGACGTCCCGTTGGGACGAGGACGGCACCGGAGCGCGGGCTTTAGCCCGCTTCAACGTGGTATGTTCCAGCGCGTTGGACAAATCGAAACGTGCGGCAGGGCGAACGGTGAAGCTGGCTGAAGCCCGCGTTCCGATCAAGGCGGCGCGAACCAAACACTTTTCCCTCCGCGAGTGCGGATGGGGAGCCAACTAAACCCTGAACCATGATGTCCTTGCTTTCTGGAATACACGGTGCCGTCGCCGGGGTGCGGGATGCGACGATCCAATTGTGGGCGAAGCAGCAGATCCGAAAGAACACGCAGGCGGTGACGGACATAAAAAACCTGGAAATCAATGCGAAGCGGAAGACGTTTTCGCTGGAATTGAATCTGGCCGGGGAGAGCGAGCCGCTGGCGGTATCCGGCGGTTATGAACTGGTGGCGAACAACGGCAAGACGTTTTTTGTGCCGACGGCCGGCCTGCAAACGTCCAAGGAATGGCTGACGATCCTGGCGGGGGAATTTCTGAAAGGCCGGACTTTCGAGGTGCCGGGTATTGTAAGGAATTTTTTATAAGAAAGAATTTTCCCGCCGCGAGTGCGGACCGGGAGTTAATTAAGTAAACAACCAACAACCGAAAGAAACCATAGTATGGCATTAAACATCAAACCGCTCGGCGACCGGATCCTCGTGGAACCTGTCGAAGAGAAGGAAGTCAAAAAAGGCGGCATCATCATCCCCGACACCGCCAAGGAAAAACCGCAAGAGGGCATTGTCGTGGCGCTCGGCACCGGCAAGACCGATGACAACGGCAAAAAAGTCGCCTTTGAAGTCAAAAAGGGCGACCGCGTGCTCGTATCGAAATACGGCGGCACGGAAATCAAGGTGGACGGCAAGGAATTCAAGATCTTCAACACGGACGATCTTGTGGCCATCCTCGAATAATCAACCATCAACCCATCACATTTTAACCAACTACTAATTTATGGCAGCAAAACAATTATTGTTTGATGAAGCAGCCCGCCAGGCGATCCTGCGCGGTGTTTCCAAACTTACCAAGGCGGTCGTCGCGACGCTCGGACCAAAAGGCCGCAATGTCGTGATTGACAAAAAGTTCGGCTCGCCCACGGTCACCAAAGACGGCGTGACGGTGGCCAAGGAGATCGAACTGGAAGATCCCTACGAAAACATGGGCGCACAGATGGTGCGCGAAGTCGCGAGCAAGACGAGCGACATTGCCGGTGACGGCACAACGACCGCCACGGTGCTCGCCGAGGCGATCTACCGCGAAGGTCTGAAGTTCGTGACCTCGGGCGCAAACCCGATCGGCATCCAACGCGGCATCAACAAGGCTGTGGAAGCCGCGGTGGAACATCTCGGCAAGATCTCCAAGAAGGTCAAGGACAAGGAAGAGATCAAGCAGGTCGCGGCAGTGTCCGCCAACTGGGATTTCGAGATCGCGGACAAGATCGCTGATGCGATGGATAAAGTCGGCAAGGACGGCACGATCACGGTGGAAGAAGCGAAGTCCATCGAAACCACGCTGGAAGTGGTCGAAGGCATGCAGTTCGACAAGGGCTATCTCTCGCCGTATTTCGTCACGAACGCCGAGACGATGGAAGCCAAGCTCGAAGATCCGTACATTCTGATCTTTGAAAAGAAGATCAGCAGTTTGAAGGACTTGTTGCCGCTGCTCGAAAAAGCCGCGCGCGCGGGCAAGCCGTTCCTCATCATCGCTGAAGAAGTCGAGGGCGAAGCGCTCGCGACGCTGGTGGTGAACAAACTCCGCGGCACGATCAATGTGTGCGCGGTGAAGTCCCCGGGATTCGGCGACCGCCGCAAGGCCCTGCTGGAAGACATCGCTGTCCTCACGGGCGGCAAGTTCATCACCGAAGACCTCGGCATCAAGCTCGAGACGGTGGAACTGGCCGACCTCGGCCGTGCGAAGACCGTCATCATTGACAAGGAAAACACCACGATCGTCGAAGGTTCCGGCAAGAACAGCGAGATCCAGGGCCGTGTGAACCAGATCCGCCGTCAGATTGACGAAACGACTTCGGATTATGACCGTGAGAAATTGCAGGAACGCCTGGCGAAGCTCGCCGGTGGCGTGGCCGTCATCAATGTCGGCGCCGCGACCGAGAGCGAAATGAAGGAAAAGAAGATGCGCGTGGAAGACGCGTTGCACGCGACCCGCGCGGCCGTGGAAGAAGGCATTGTGGCCGGTGGTGGTGTGGCGCTCATCCGTTGCATCGCAGCCATTGAAACCGTCAAGGGCGCCAACGAAGACGAAACGATCGGCATCGGCATCGTCAAGCGCGCCGTTGAATCCCCGCTCCGTTCGCTCGCGGCGAACGCCGGCGAAGAAGGCAGCGTGATCGTGGACAAGGTCAAGAAGTCCAAGGGCAACGAAGGCTACAATGTGGCCACGGGCGAATACGAAGACCTCGTGAAAGCAGGCATCGTTGACCCGAAGAAGGTCACGCGCAGCGCGCTCCAGAACGCGGCGTCCATCGCCGGTCTGTTGCTGACGACCGAATGCCTGATCACCGACATGCCGGAGAAGGAAAAACCGGCAGGCGGCGGTCATGGCCACGGCGGCGGCATGGGTGACATGGGCGGCATGGGCGGATATTGATTCGCCAAAACGGTCGGAGGAACCAAAACAACGACACGCGGCGGGAAGCAATTCCCGCCGCGTTTTTTGGTTTTTTTAATCGCCGCCATCCGGTTTCATCGTTAGATTAGGTGGAAACCTTTTCATATATTTACTGTTTCATTCCGGGTAATCCATCATGACACAAAACAACTTTGAAGCGGCGCGGGAGACGTGCCGCAAAATCGCCGGGAACATTTCCAAGGTCATGCGCGGGCAGGAGAATGCCACGCGCCATGTGCTCGCCGCCCTGGCCGCCGGCGGCCATGTGTTGCTCGAAGATTATCCGGGCACCGGCAAGACCACCCTGGCCAAGGCGCTCGCGCGGTCCATTGACGCGCGGTTCAAACGCGTCCAGTTCACCCCCGATCTCCTGCCCTCGGACATCCTCGGTGTCTCCATCTTCAGCCAGCGGGATCAGCAGTTTCATTTCCACGAAGGACCGGTGTTCACGGACATCCTGCTGGCGGATGAAATCAACCGCGCCAGTCCGCGCACGCAATCCGCCCTGCTGGAAGCGATGGGCGAAGCGCAGGTAAGCGTGGAAGGCGAACGGCGGAACCTCTCGGAGCTGTTCTTCGTCATCGCGACTGAAAACCCGGTCGAGTTTCGCGGCACTTATCCCCTGCCCGAGGCGCAGATGGACCGCTTTGCGATGCAATTCACGCTGGGCTACGTTTCGGCCGCCGAGGAAGTGAACATTCTTACCGCGCAGGAACATAATCATCCGCTTGATGCGCTGCTGCCGGTGGCCACGCTGGCGGATGTCATCGCGCTCAAGCGCGCCGTGGAAGACATCCGCGTGAGCAACGAATTGAAGCGCTACGCCGTGGACCTGGTGTCCGCCACGCGCACGGCGACGGGTGTGCAGCTCGGCGCCAGTCCGCGCGCGTCCATCGGCCTGATGAAGACGGCGCAGGCGCTGGCCCTGTTCGACGGCTCCGATTTTGTCACGCCCGAGCATATCCAGTTGCTGGCCGTGCCGGTGATCGCGCACCGCGTGGTGATGGAACCGCAGGCGCGTTTTTCCGGTCTCACCGCGCGCGGCGTGGTGACGGACATCCTTAAAAAACTGCGCGTCCCCGCGTGAAGTCCATCTACCAGCCGATTTACTGGTCCTACCACACGGCCAGCGGCGGGTGGTATTGGATGCGCCGGCGGTTCACGCCCGCCGGGTTTTGCCTGTTGATTGGCATGATCTGCGCCGGGGCCCTGGGCATAGACATCGAAAACTCTGTTACCTACCAGGCCCTCTCGCTGCTGACGGGATTCGTGTTGCTGGGCATTCTTTGCAGCGTCTTCTTCCGCGCCAAATTTTCCGCCGTTCGCCATCTGCCGCGCGTAGGCACCGCCGGCCTGACATTGCACTACGAGGTGCGGATACATAATCTGACGGCCAAAAACCAGACTGGTCTGGCCTTGCTGGAAGATCTCGCCGACCCGCGCCCCACGTTCGACGACTGGCTGCGGTTTCAACTCGCGGAAGGCAAACGCGTCCGTCCCTTCCGGCTGGGCCAGCGCCGCCGGAGAAATCCCTTCCGGGCGGCGCACTCAAAAACTTCGGAAGTCCCGCCCATCGCTCCCGGCGGCGAGGTGGATGTGCGAATGGAAGTCTATCCGCTGCGTCGTGGCGTTCTACGGTTCTCCGGCATCACGCTCGCACGGCCGGATCCACTGGGCATTTTTCGATCGTTCCTCCGCGTGGGCGTGCCGCAGTCGGTGTTGATCCTGCCCAAACGCTATGCCTTGCCGTCGCTGGCGCTGCCCGGAACGATGCGTTATCAGGAAGGTGGCGTGGTGTTTGCCACCAACATCGGGCGCAGCGAGGAATTCGTCTCGTTGCGGGACTATCGCCACGGCGATCCGGTCCGGCACATTCACTGGCGCAGCTGGGCCAGGACCGGCAAACCGATCGTCAAGGAATTCGAGGACGAATTTTTTGTGCGGCACGCGCTGATTCTTGACACCTTCGACGAAGAACCGAACGGCGAAGTGCTCGAGGAATGCGTTTCCGTGGCCGCCTCATTTGCCTGCACCATTCTTACCCAGGAAACATTGCTGGACCTGCTGTTCGTGGCCGACCGGTCCTATTGTTTCACCGCCGGGCGCGGACTGGCGCACGCCGACCAGATGCTGGAAGTCCTCGCCTCGGTAAAAAATAATGCGGACCTGAAATTCGAGGTGCTGGAGCGCCTCGTGCTCAACCATGTCGCCGCCGTAAGCGGCTGCATCTGTGTCTTTCAACGCTGGGATGATGACCGCCGGCGGCTGGTCAAAAAAATGCGCGCGGTCGGCGTGCCGGTGATGGTGCTCGTCGTCATCCTGCCCGGCGCCAAAAAGCCCGAAGCCGGCCCGCTGATGGATGAACCTGAAAATTTTCACGTCCTGGAGATCGGGCACATCCAGGAAGAACTCGCCAGGCTCAAGTGAAAACACCGCCGTTCCTGATGCTGGCCGCGCTGCTCTTTTGGGGCTGGCAATCCGGCTTTTTGCTGGTCGGCGCGGTCCTGGGTGTCTTGCTGGAAAGCCCCCGGTACATCCGCTGGCGCTGGGAACTGGACGATACCGATTTCAACCGCATCTGGACTCTTTGTACTGTGCTGAACGTTTTGTTGGTGGGGTATGTGTTCACCAATAATGATGAAGGCGGCGGCCCGGCCGCGTTTTTCCACGGCGATGCCACCCGCAACCTCGTCAATTCCGGTGCGCAAACCGCCTCGCGATTCGTACGCTGGCTGCCCATGACCACGTTCGTATTTATCGCAGCCCAGATTTTCAATGTGCGCGACTCCGTGCCGCTCACGGCCGTTTCCATGATGCTTCGCTGGCGCCGGCGCAAGGGTGATTGGACCCTGGCGGGCAAATATCTGAACATCTCGTATCCCTATTTTATCGTTTGTTTATTGGCAGCGGGCATCCACTCCAATTCCGGCACGCATGCTTATTTCTGGGGACAGGCGGTGCTGATCACCTGGGCGTTGTGGGGCTTGCGGTCACCGCGGTTCAGGTCGTGGATCTGGCTGTGTGCCCTGGTGGTGGCCATCGGCCTGGGTTTCCTCGGCCAGTTCGGCATTGGCCTGGCGCAGGCTTACATCCAAAACTTCAATGCCCAGTGGATGTCGCGCTTCTTTCATCCGCGCACTGACGTCACCCGGAGCATCACTTCCATGGGACAGATCGGCGATCTAAAACTGTCCGCCGAGATTGTCATCTGGCTTGAGCCACGAGTGTTGGGCAAGGTGCCATCCTATTTACGCGAAGCCAGCTACCGGACTTATCACCCACAAAGGGAGACCTGGTACGCGGGCGTTCCCCGGAGCGATTTTGAACCGGTCCTGGCCGAACCAAATACCACCAGTTGGGTTTTGCTGCCCGACAACAAAACCAACCCAGTCACCGGGAAAGCAGTCGTCAACATCGCCTGTTATCTCAATGGTTGGTCGTCCGAACTCAGCGCGCCTGAAGGCTTGCTGCCGCTGCCCTCTGGCTGCCGCCGCCTGGATAATACGCCTGAAGCCTTGATTTTCAGCAAGAACCGGAATGGTTCCGTGCTGGCCGCCGGCCGCGGCCTGCTCCTTTTTGATGCGACTTATGCCTCCGGCGCGTCCATAGATTCCGTCCCGGACGATTCGACCAACAAATTAGACCTGCTCGTTCCAACGAATGAAGTCCCGGCGCTGGATCACGTCATTTCCGAAATGGATCTTTCCACCAATGCCGACCTGTCCACCAAGCTGCGGACGGTGGACCGTTTTTTCCTTGGCAAATTCAGTTACAGCACCTGGCAGGGGCCGGACAAAGAGGCCACCACCAATGCCACGCCGCTGACGCGGTTTCTGCTCACCAGCCGCAGCGGGCATTGCGAATACTTTGCGACCGCCACAGTTCTGCTGTTGCGGGAACTGGGTGTTCCAGCGCGCTATGCCGTCGGTTATGCCGTCCACGAAACCAGTGGCAGCGGCTACGTCGTGCGCGAACGCGATGCCCACGCCTGGTGCCTCGTCTGGAACCAGGCCGCCAAATGCTGGGAAGACTTCGATACCACGCCGCCTTCGTGGGTCACGATCGAAAGCAAACGCACCGCGTTTTGGCAATGGCTCGCCGACATCAAATCGTGGCTCCGCTATGAGATCGCGGCCTTCCGCTGGCGCCAGGCGCACCTCCAACAATATATTCTCTGGGCGCTCATCCCCGTGATGGTGGTGCTGCTCTACCACATCATTTTTCGCCGGCGCGGCAAACTGAAGGCCAAATCCAGCGGTGATGGCGATGCTGCCATTTTCTGGCCTGGCCTGGACTCGGAATTTTATCAACTCGAGAAAAAGCTGGCCGGTTTCGGCCTGCCACGCCAGCCCGGCGAAGCGCTTTCCTACTGGCTGGAACGGGTCAGCGTCGAACCCGCGCTGGCCAGCTTGCGTGAGCCGCTCCTAAAACTTCTGCGGTTGCACTACCGCCATCGTTTCGACCCGCGGGGACTGAACGCCGCAGAACGCGAACAGTTGCGGCGCGAGGCGAAGGCCTGTCTGGATTCACTGCTCGCGCCCCGGCAATGACCGGATTTCTTGGTTTGACCTATGGCCGGCCATGACGGATGATATAACTGCCGGATCTGATGGGGGCGTACTGGTTTCGACCATGTGAACAGGCCAGAGGCGGCATGCCGAGGACGATGCGTTGGCCTCGTAAATCATCGCATCAAAACAAAAAGCTAACGAAGAATTAGCCCTCGCGGCCTAAGTGCCGTGACGTCCGCCACTGAACACCTGCTACGGTGGATGGACGCAACAGCAGGCATGGTTGACGGCGGAGACCGCGCGTCGTTGGCCGAGAAAATTCCATGCGGACTAGGCAGTGCGAATCGCGCCCGGACGCCATCGCATAGCAGAAAAAATTCTCCGGGCTAAGCATGTAGTCGCGGCTGGTTGGTTGACTTGGGACGCGGGTTCAACTCCCGCCGCCTCCACCATTTTAGCCTTATTTTCTTTAGTATTGACAATTTCTACCCGTATTCTATCATGCTGATAGATGAAGGCAGAAGCTACAACCGGCAAAGAGGACGAGAGCAATGTCGTCGAGATTCAGCAGAACGGCATCTGCGCCCGCATCCGTCCCACCCTCAAAAGCGGTACCACCTACTACGTCGTCGATTACCGGCTCCAAGGCAAGCGCAAACTCGTCTGGCGTTCCACCCTAGAAGCCGCCAAGACCGCTGCTTATGACGCCATCGAGAAGATCACCGAAGGGCAGGGCGAAGTCCTTAAACTCACATCCAGCGACGCTCACGTCTATCTCCGTGCCCGCGACGCCATGGTGGGCACTGGCAAAGTCCTGGACATCGGCGCGATAGAACATGCCGAATGCTTGCGCCTACTCGGTGGAAGGGCTACGCCACTCGAAGCCTGCAGGGATTGGGCGAAGCGCAACGCCATCACCCTGCCGAAGATCACCGTGACGACCGCCGCGGAGGAATTCAAGACCCACTGCAAAGCCGACGGCAAATCAAATCTGCGGCTCAAGGAAATTGCCATGGTCATGACCCGCTTTGCAGAGAGTTTCAACCAGGAGGTGCACACGCTGGAGCCCAAGCAGATTTCCGACTACCTCACGGCCATCAACCTAGCCGAACGCACCCGAAGGAACCATCGCAACGGCATCGGCTACTTCAACCGCTGGCTGGTAATGCGCGGCTACCTGGCGAAGGGCACCGACTGGCTGGAAGGCGTCCAAACGTATTCGGCGCGGCTGCACGGGGAAATCAGCACCTACACGGCCGAGGAAATGCGCCGGCTCATTGCCGCCGCCGACAAGCGGATCCTGCCGCTCATCGTCATTGGCGGATTCGCCGGCCTGCGCCACGCCGAGATACAGCGCCTCGAATGGCAGGACATCGACCTCGTGGAAGGATTCATCGAGGTCAAAGCCCATAAGGCCAAGACCAAAACGCGGCGGATCGTGCCCATCAAAGACAACCTGAAACAATTCCTGAGTCCGATAGCCAAGACTGATGGAAAAGTCGTCAGCATCAAGAACACCAGCAAAGAACTGGGGCGAACCGCTGCCAACACCGCCGACGCGGAAAAGGGGATACCAGCCCTGGAATGGAAACACAACGCCCTCCGGCACACCTATATCTCCGCCCGCGTTGCGGAATGCGCCGACGTCTCCCGCGTGGCCGATGAAGCCGGCAACAGCCCGCAAATCATCAGCACCAATTACCTGAAGCGATTCCGGCCGGCGACCGCGGCAGAGTGGTTTTCGATACAGCCGCTGCCAGAAGAGGGCAAATAAACTAACCACATCACAAGCCCCTTTAAAAATGAAAGAGCCAGAGGCAACACGCGTAATCTATGAAGTTGGAGGGACGCCAGTCAGGCTAAGAGCCTGGACCAAAAGAGGCTTGCGGAGGGAAGATTGGGACTTTTCAAGATTGAACGGGTTTCCCCACGACATGCTGCGAGCTGCCTGGATTTACGAAGTACAACGCGAACTAGGCAGCGGCAACAAATCATATATAGAGGCCTGGGAATCACAGGAGCTCAGAAAACGGAAGGCCAGACTTGAGGCACATATAAATTGTGAAAACGGCCTGTCTGAAGACCGTCTATCGGAAGGTGCACTGCGAGCACTGCTGCCGGAAATTCCCCGCGACGAGAAAGCAGAAGAAGCAAAAGCCGCGTTACAAATTCTGCCAGATACCGACATGACGATAGACGAGGCTGACGCATACCATAGAAAGGAACTTGATTATTTAAAATGGAAGCGCAAACAGCTTGATCTGATTGCTCGAGCAGAGGTGAGGGCGGAAAAAACCACATGGAAACCACCGACGCCAAGGGAACCCGAACCGATGATGAAGTCGTATCATAAGCATGAATTCGAGAAGATGAAAATTCCCACGTATTATACCTGGGTAAACGGTAGCGCATCCAATCATTGCACGATACACCCCTTGGAGATTGACTGGATGCAAACCGAAACGGAATTAGTCGAAGCATTTCGTAACTGGTTGCGCAAAGGCGATCACTATCCTTTCCAACCAAGCTACAAGCGAACCGTGGATAGAGCAAAGGTTGGACAGAGAAAAGAAGCAGGGTGGATTTCAAAATTGCGGGAGCTGGCAACTTACAGAATCAGTGAAGCCGGCATCCCCCGCACACAGGGCATAGTTATGCTCGGAGGAGGACAGGTCTCGCCGGCGAATTGGGAACACGCGCAGTCGCGAACGTCAGCACGGATCAGGCAAGAGGAAAAGCGGTGCGAGCACAGCGCTTGGGCACAGGGCGCCGGATCACCGCAAGACTGGCGAGACGAGTTCGTAAAGCCATTCGGCTTGTAATTAGTTCAAAAGGAACTCCTGACAAGTTCTCAGACGGGGAACTCCGGTTCATTGTCATCAACGTGCAGGTCAACGCAACGCAACCAGTTGACCACGCAAGTTGATAATATGAGCGAGACAACATCCCAGACCGCGCAACCAAACGAACCGGCGACACGCTACGTTGACGCCATCAAGCTCCTCGAAATCCTTTTCGACGAAGCCAGCCGCCCCAGCCTACGCTGGGTCCGGGACCAACAAAAAGCACGGACAATACCGTTTTGCAAAATCGGCCGCCGGGTTTTCTTCGATCCGCAGATGGTGAAAGCACACCTGGATGCCCGCGCCGCAGGAAGACGGCGCAGCTAGGAACCGAAACTTACGACGCCGACTAAAATGCGATTTGTCATGCCGTTAAGAATCCACCTATTTTGAAAAGGATTGCCGCTAAATTTGGAGGATTTATGGATGAACCGGGGATCAGTAAGGCTGTAGCCGCGCTTGAAACACAGAACGGGGCAGGTCAAATCATACCGCAGTCTCGGCAACTGAGGGCGTCACCGTATTGCTGGCAGCACAAGCCTGCACTGAGGTTGATCAGGCAAGCATTTGATAAAAGGACCTTCTTACCGGACGCCCTTGCCGTTTATCTCTGCCTTACCGAGCTTGCAAGCGACGAGCAGAGCGAGTCCTTTGAACGGACCCGCCGACAGATTATGGAGCGCAGCGGCGTCAGCCTCCGACAGATTGATCGCATTTTGCCGGTTCTGGTATCCATCGACGTTCTTCACTGCCGACAAAACATCCTCCCAGGCACAAAGGAGCTAGGCGCCACCACCTACACGTTGCGCCCGGCGGGCGCAACCATGCGCCAGCCTGACGCAAGGTTCCGCCAACAACAGAAAAGCGAGTTTGGCGCAGTAGTAGAAAAATCACAGAAGAATCTCCTGAAAGAATCAGGAACAACTCCACGTTTTAAAACCGGAGAAATTGACCCGACCACATTATGAAGGCCACAGAACCGATTAACTTTGAAAAGAGCATTTCACAATTGAGAGCATCCTTTGACAACCTCCAGGCAGAAAGGGCCACGTTTCTGTCCTCAATCCCTGCAGAGGCACGCTGCGAGGTCCATCCACAAATGAGCCGTTCGCGTGACGACCAAAAATCATGGCAGGCTCGAAAGCCCATCTTCGCTAAATGTGCAACATGCGACACAGAGCAGCAGCACCAGGCCGAGATTGAAAGACTACAAGCCATGGGGGTACCGCTGAATCTTTGCCACGCAACCTTCGACAACTGGTCGCCAGCCGATGAAGGCAACGAGGGGAATTTGGAAAAGGTGAGGGAGTTTGCCCGTGCCCGGCGAGGTTTTCTGTCTTTGCTTGGAGACCTGGGCACGGGCAAAAGCCACCTGGCCGTTGCCGCGCTACGAACGTTCAAACGCGGCCGGTTCATCAAGCAGAGCGAATTGCTCCGCCGGCTCCGCCAGACCTACCGCGACAAAGCAACGCATGATCCGGTCGACGAAGCCCAGAACGCTGAATGTCTCGTGCTCGATGAAATGGGACTATCGCCGGGCGGTCGCGACGAACTGCCACTATTACACGACGTCCTTGATTATCGTCACGGCAACATGAAACCAACGATTTTGACCGGCAACATCACATTTGATGAAATGCGAGTCGTAATCGGACCCCGCATGGCGGACAGGATCCGCGAATCAGCTTTTGCGATTCTCAATTTCGGCGGCATGTCCCGCCGGGTCGAGGCACGAAATCACTACTTCCAGGGACGCCAAGAGGGAAAAGTCTAAGCAAAAGAACCCCCCGAATCGGAACAGAAACCATCTGTGGAGATGCTAATACGCAAGGGTCGAGCTTTCCAAGGGAAAAGGTTCGCCGAACCAACGTTGGCCGTCTCGCTGACGCCGCAAAGACAAAGGCCTTGGCGTGACAAACAGCGGTATGCCGACAGGGGCGGCAGCCACCATCCTGAAGACAGCACCGTCAATTTTTGTCTCCCATTGCATGACTGTCTCGTAATCGTCGGAGCCAACTGGATATAATCTCTCCTGACTTTTCCAATAGGTTTTGGCATCCAACAGTTTATTCAAATCAATTTTATTCAATGATTTATAATCGGACAACTCTTGGGTAATGTTGGATTGTAAAACCAGCAAATTGCTTTCCCATTGGGGCGCCATTGAGTCGTAATACTGTTTTAGATCCTTCTCATCCACGAGGGCGATAGATTCATCGCCAAGGGTGATATTTTCGCGGCCTTTGGTAACCACAAAAATCTGGCCGCTGATGGCTATCGGTTCCGCCTCATCCGTATGACGGGTGGCAACCGTCTGTTTATCCTCTGGCTTTTCGGATTGGTTGCAGCCCAATAAAAATGACGAAAGCAGCAGAATGATTCCCAAAGTGATAGTTTTCATTTTTCCAAGAAAGATTGAACCAAATAGGTCTGGCTCTGGCAATGGCTTTCAAGCTAGCTTCTTTATTCTAAAAAGAATGCTGCGTTTCAAAAACTTGCATCATACCCGTGCCGGCGTAAGGATTCTTTCCGACCGTTGCTTCCTGGTGCGGGTTGATGACTAGCGGGGCTCGTTCATGCCTGCATGAAAAAGGTTAAATGACGCGGACAAATGACATAGTTGCACGATGAA
>Ga0206928_1077_pt1 | contig 27027 bp, 11 predicted proteins | sample Alteio_BWOrgHeat_21_FD_152941 | JGI IMG/M metagenome (GOLD analysis project Ga0206928, IMG submission 152941) | Enriched cells from forest soil in Barre Woods Harvard Forest LTER site, Petersham, Massachusetts, United States -... | ecosystem: Environmental > Terrestrial > Soil > Temperate forest >... | reverse complement strand
GTGACGTTCGAGCGGACGGAGAGCACGGGAGCTTTGGTGTTGTATGTGGACGGGACGCAGGTGGCAACCGGCACCGGCGGCTCCAATTCGCAGACGGCACCACCCCAGCTATATTTAGGGGCGGTACCGAGTGGCGGCGGATTTTTGAACGGGGACATTGCCGAGGTAATAATTTTCAACAGCGTAATAGCCAACACCACCCGGGTTGCCTATGAGTACGCGCTCAAGGGCAAGTATGGTTTGAGTCCGGGTGAAGCCCCGGCGACGCCGGCCGGGTTGACCGGCACGGCGGGCAACCGGCAGATCGCATTAGATTGGGCGCCGGCAATCGGAGCCAGCAGTTATAACCTCTTCCGTTCCACGAATAACGGCGCCACTTTCCAGCAAATAGCGACCGGACTGGCCATCGCAAGCTATGTGGATGCGAGCGCCCTGAACGGGCAAACGAATTTCTACGAGGTGATGGCCGTGAACAGTCTCGCCGCCAGCACAAATTCGGCACCCGTCGGGATATTCCTGCCAGAGCCGGTGTTGGGGGTCAGTGCCAGCACCAGCTCGTTGACCTTCACCTGGCCCGGCTGGGCGGCCGGCTGGGTGCTAAATTCCACGACCAATCTGACCCCGCCAGTGGGTTGGTTCCCGGTGACCAACACGGTGGACAGCAGCAACGGAGAATTTATTGTGACCATACCGATTGATTCAGCAATACGCTTTTTCCGCCTGTCCGCACCGTGATACGCGGGCTGGTTGCAGACCGCACTTTACGTGCATGGTGTATCGTTTAGAATCACACACACCTTGATTCAAAAAACTCACATCGCTTTGATTTCCTGTCTGGCAGGGCTGGTGTTTTTTGCGGACCAAGCCAGGTCGTCTGATTTCGATCTGGCGGAGACGGCAGGCACCATCCGGATCTGGCGCAATGCGGAAGGCCTGCCGTCCGATTCGGTGACGGCCATCATCCAGACGCGCGACGGTTTTCTCTGGGCGGGCACCAGCGCCGGACTGGTCCGCTTCGACGGCGTCAAATTTACACCGCTTAAGCTGGCCGATTCGCTCACAAACAATCCGATCAGTGTTACGGCCCTGTGCGAGGACAGCGACGGGCGTTTGTGGATCGGTACGCAGCAGAATGGTTTGTATCAATTGTTTCAAGGAATCGTGAGGCATTACACAACGGACCGGGGACTTCTGGACAACGGCGTGACGAGTCTGGAGGCGGATAAAAAGGGTCTGGTCTGGATTGGCACCCAATCAGGATTGAACCTCTGGACTGGCCAGGAATTTAAATCATTCACAACGAACGACGGGTTGCCGGATAAATTTATTTCCGGGGTCAACGTGGCACGTTCAGGAACAGTATGGATCACGACGCGCGTCGGGATGTGCCGGTTCATCAATGGGCACATCGCGCCGTATGCACTGCAGACCGAGAGCCAGGGGCGCAGCCCCGAATATCTCGGCGCCTACGAAGACCATCGTGGGAACCTGTGGGCATTTGGCGACACCTACCTCATCAATCTGGCCGAGGGCAAGCGCTTCAATTACTTCCGCAGCTCCGAGTCGGCTTCCGTGCGCATCTGGAGTTTGTGCGAAGGCCGGGACGGTCGGCTCTGGATTGGCACCAGTGGCAGGGGCTTGTTCTGTTTTGAAGACAACCGGTTTCAGCCGGTGGTTCTTGGTGAAAACCGCTGGTCGTATGACGTGAGAGCCATTTGCGAAGATCGGGAAGGGAATCTCTGGCTCGGTACCTACGGCGGTGGTCTGGCTCAACTGCGTCCTCAATCCATGCATGTCCTGCGGGTGGGAGAAGGACTGCCCGACGGTTTGCCTACGGCACTAACGTTGGCTTCAGGCGGACGGGTTTATGTGGGAATCCAAAGGGCCGGTCTGTTCGTGGGCGAATCCGGAAGATTTGAACGGACTGGCGGAGATGGCGGATTGGCGGCGCAAAATTTTGTCACCGCCGTGTGTGCAGCCCCTGATGGTACCGTATGGGCAGGGACGCTGGGTGACGGATTATATGGTTTGCGGGACGACCGTGAAATACATTTCACCACTGCGGACGGCCTGGCCGACGACTCCGTGCTGGCAGTGTGTCTTGATGGACAGGGGGCGGTCTGGGCCGGAACCAGAGCAGGCACGGTTCATCGTTTTGCCGGAAACAAAATGACCCGGTTCGACACCGGGCAAGGTTTGCCGGGGACGCCGGTGACAGTCTTGATCCGATCGGCTGCGGGGGGAATCTGGGCTGGAACCCAGGATGGCCAGATTTTGCGTGAACAAGATGGAACTTTTATGGACATCAGGAAGGCAAACGATCCCGGACAGAATCCGGTGCTGGCACTGGATGAAGGAGAAACAGGACGGCTCTGGATCGGTACCGCGGGCGGTGGTCTCGCTTGTCTCACCAATGGTACGACGGTGAGTTGGAATACGAGCAATGGCCTTCCCAGTTCCGTCGTAGCCGGGGTGGTAGAAGATGGCTCGAGAAATTTGTGGCTGGCCACCGGTGCCGGAATTTATCGTGTTAACAGCGCTGATCTGGAAGCGGCACTCTGCAATCCGCAGATTCCCCTCGCCTGCAAATTTATTTCCGAAGCGAAAACCCTGTCCGCCTCCGCGACGGTTTTCGGCGGAACCCGCGCTGCGCTTTCACCGGATGGAGAGCTTTGGTTTGCCACTTCCGATGGCGTGTTAAACATAGACACCCGCCAGTCAGAAATTCCTCCGTCAACGTTTCCGGTTTGCATTGAAAATGCCGCTTGGAATGGCGGAGCGCCGGTTTCCCTGCTCCACGGAGCATTGTGGTCGCCCGCGGGCGATTCCGGGCCGCCCATCAAAACTCCGGTGGATTTGCGGTCGCTGGAAATCCATTTTACAGCCTTGAGTTATGTCGCGCCGGGTGATCTTCGTTTCCGGCACAAGCTGGAAGGTTCCGATCCTGACTGGGTGAACGATGGTGGCGCCCGGTTGGTCCGGTACGGCCGGCTGCCTTACGGGCATTATCGTTTTCGGGTGGCCGCCCGCAATGCCGACGAAGACTGGCAGGAAGCGGCGGAAACTTTTGCCTTCATTGTTCCAACGCCACTCTATTTTCAAAGTTGGGCCATTTTCCTTTATGGCCTTTCGGCAATCGCGCTGGTGACGGCGATCGTCCGCATCGTTTCACACCGGCGTTTGCGCATTGCCCTGGCACGATTGGAACAGCAGCAGACTCTGGAACGGGAGCGCATGCGTATCGCCCGGGATATGCACGATGAAATGGGATCGAAGCTGACCAAGATATCCTTTCTGAGCGAGCACGCCCAGGTGGATGCGGAATCCACCGGTCCATTCGCCGGCAAGATGCAGACCATCGCCCAGACTTCACGCGAATTGTTGCAGACCATGGACGAGATTGTCTGGGTGGTGAATCCGCGCAACGACACGCTGGAAAATTTGGTCACCTATCTGAGCCACTACGCCATCGAATATTTTCAGAACACCCGTGTGGAATGCGAACTGCGACTGTCATCCGAAATCCCGTACTATCCGTTATCATCGGAGGCCCGGCATAATCTCTTTTTGACTTTTGAAGAAGCCTTGAACAACGTGCTGAAACATTCAGGCGCCTCGAAGGTACAGGTGGAGATGGCGGTCAACGCATTGGTATTCGAAGTGAAGGTCACTGATAACGGTCAGGGATTCATTGTGCCGCCCCTGTCCGGTCCGGTTGACCGGATGGCCGGCAAACGGGGCGGCAATGGATTGAGAAACATGCGCCAGCGGCTGGCGGATATCGGCGGCGAATGCCTCGTCTCCAGCCAGCCTGCGGCCGGCACAACAGTCACAGCGCGCATCCGGCTCAACAAAAAAACCGCCGGCAAAACATAATATGAAAAAAGTCATCACCGTTTCCATCGTGGACGACGAAGCCGATCTGCGCAAACATATCGCCGACTACCTGGCTGCCGCCGGGAACATCCGCTGCAAAAGCGCCTACGCCAGCGCCGAAGAGGCGCTGGAACATCTGCCACAGGACCAGCCCGATGTGATTCTCATGGACATCAACCTCGGGGAGATGGATGGCATCGAATGTGTTCGCCGCCTGACCGCGGTCATGCCCAAGGCACAGGTGCTGATGCTCACAGTTTTTGAGGATCCGGACCAGATCTTCAGCGCCTTGTCCGCCGGGGCCAGCGGTTATCTGCTGAAACGTGCCTCTCCCAAAAAATTGCTCGAAGCCATTGAGGAAGTGTGTGCCGGCGGCTCCCCGATGTCGGCCCCCATCGCACGCAAGGTCGTACAATCATTTAAGACCGTGCCCGTACGCGGCGATGAATCGGTGGATCTATCGCCCCGGGAACGGTCCGTACTCGACGGGCTGGCCGAAGGTCTGGTTTACAAACAGATCGCCGACCAGCTCGGAGTGAGCATTCATACGGTGCGAAACTATATCCGCCGCATTTACGAAAAATTGCACGTATGTACGCGCACGGCGGCGGTTGCAAAATTTTTAAGGAAATGAACGCCAAATCACCGGCATCATTCATCAAATTTCTGTGCGGGCTCCTCTTGATCCTGCCGATACCCGCCTCCGTGCGCGCTGATGAATCCGGCGGCTGGCACCCGGCGAAAGGTCCATTGATGACCCGCTGGGCGGCGGAAGTCAGTCCGACCAATGTCTGGCCGGAATATCCACGCCCGCAAATGGTGCGGCTTGAATGGCAGAATCTGAACGGCCTCTGGGATTATGCCATCACTTCCGATTCGGTCGGCCAAGTGCCGCCGTTTGCTGGAAAGATCATGGTTCCCTTTCCGGTGGAATCCGCGCTTTCCGGAGTGATGACCAATTTCAATGAGCACAGCAAACTCTGGTATCACCGCACCTTTTCGGTGCCGGAATTCTGGCGTGGCCGGCGTGTGCGGCTGCACTTCGGGGCCGTGGACTGGCATTGCCAGGTGTGGGTCAACGAACACGCCATCGGCCAGCATCAGGGCGGCTATGACGCATTCACTTTCGACATCACGGATGCCCTTGGCTGGAATGGCACGGAAGACATTTCCGTGTGTGTGACTGATCCCACGGAGGGCGACCAGCCGCGCGGCAAGCAATCGCGCAAGCCCGAAGGAATTTTTTACACCTCCACTTCCGGCATCTGGCAGACGGTCTGGTTGGAACCCGTGCCGGAGGGGGGCATTGATTATCTGAAAACCGTGCCGGACGTTGACGGAAAATTGCTTCGCTTCCGGGTGGCGGCCAATAGCTTTTCTGACAGTCTTCGAGTAGAGGCCGTGGCTTCGGTTGACGGCACGGAGATTGCCCGCGTTGAAGGCCAGGCCAATGCCGAATTGGTCCTGAGTCTGCCCGATCCTCATCTTTGGTCGCCGGATGACCCGTTTCTTTACGACTTGAAGGTGACCTTGCGGGACGGCGGCAGGATGCTGGACTCCATCTCCAGCTATTTCGGCATGCGAAAGGTTGCGTTGCGCAAGGACGATCAGGGGTTCACCGAGATCGCGCTCAACAACCAGTTTATTTTTGAAGTTGGCACGCTGGATCAGGGTTTCTGGCCAGATGGGATCTATACCGCGCCGACGGACGGAGCCTTGCGTTCGGACATCGAGTTTTTGAAAAAAGCCGGATTCAATCTGACCCGCAAACATGTCAAGGTCGAGCCGGACCGCTGGTATTACTGGTGCGACAGACTGGGATTGCTCGTTTGGCAGGACATGCCCAGCGGCAACAATGCCACCGCCGACGGGCGCCGCGACTTTGAGAACGAATTATCCCGCATGGTTGACGGTCTTGAAAATCATCCGTCCATCATCGTATGGGTGCTCTTCAACGAAGGTTGGGGACAGTATGACACGGAGGCGTTGACCGACTGGTTGAAAAAGCTGGATCCATCGCGACTGGTGGACAATGCCAGCGGCTGGACGGACATGCACACCGGCGACCTTACGGACATGCACAATTACCCCGGTCCGAACATCCCGCCGCCGGAACCCCACCGCGCGGCGGTATTGGGCGAATCCGGCGGATTTGGACTGGTCGTGTCAAACCATGTGTGGTCATCCCACTGCTGGGGTTATGTGATGTTAACTAACAGTCCGGAGCTTACGTCCCGGTTTACGGAGTCCCTGAAACAGTTGTGGCGATTGCATAATCTGAGTGGTCTGAGCGCTGCTATTTATACTCAAATCAGCGACGTGGAAACCGAGTGCAATGGACTGCAAACTTACGACCGTGCCGTGATGAAGGTGGATCCGGTGGTCCTGTCTGCCGCCAATCATGGCGGGATTTTCATGCCCCCGAAAAAGGTCATCCTGGCCAACGCCTTGTTCGGTCGCACCAGTTGGAAATACACCACTGAAAAACCCGGGGCTGATTGGTACAAGCCCGGGTTTGACGCTTCCGCCTGGAAAGAAGGGGTGAGTGGGTTCGGCTCAAAAGGGACACCCGGCATATTTATGAACTCTGGCTGGACCACGGATGATATCTGGTTGCGCCGGGAGTTCACTGTGGAAACGGAAGACATTCCTGCCATGACTATGCAAATTTTCCACGATGAAGATGTTGAAGTCTATTTCAACGGGGTTCTGGCCGTGAAGGTCCCGGGATTCACGACCGACTATGATAATTACGAGATATCCCCGGAAGCCAAAGCGGCGCTTCATACCGGCAGTAACGCGATTGCCGTCCATTGCCACCAGACCACCGGCGGGCAAGGCATTGATGTGGGGATCGTGATCCCGCAAAACGCCACACCCGCAAAATGATTCCGCAAGCATTTTCGGATTAGCGATTTGTGGTTTTATTTCATCCCTTTTCCCGGATCAGCCATTTACAGCCGGATGCATCCAACCTCAGTGGCCACATTGTGGCCATTTCATGCCACATGACACTTTTCGTGGCCCAGGTTAGATTTATTTCACAATCCATGAACTAAACCGGTGAGTTTATTCCGCAACCCGCATCTCAAAATCCGCCTTTGGCCATGGAAAAGCATGCCCCTCGAAAATCAAATGAAAACTCCAAACAGATTCTACTCATCAACACCAAGTTGTCGTTTCCACATCAAAATTTTGGCCTTGGCAGCCGGGCTAATTGTGCCGGCGGCTACTGGGTTGGCCCAGAACTATTGGCAGGGGCCGGCTAATGGTTCCGCCGATTATAATATCCCCACGAACTGGGTCGGTGGGGTCGTTCCTACCGGCGGATCCGCCAATCCGGCTAATGACAATGGCAGCAACAGCGTAATTTTGATCCAGGCTGGCGATCCCACTTGGTCGGTCAACAGCCTTCGCGCCGGCTGGGAGAACAATGCCTCTGGCTCGTATCTCCAAACTGGCGGCACTGTGACCACGGCCCTCAAGTATCGGCTGGCGGCTGGCAACAATGGGACGGCGAACAATTCCCCAAACAGTGGTTCGGTTGCGTACTACACATTGAACGGCGGCACAATCAACTGCGGCAATGACTTTAATATCGGAGAATTGGGCACGGCCGTTTTGAACGTCAACGGCGGCGCCATCAATTTGGTTAACGGCAATTTTGGTGACAACAATTACAACGGCACCGGAAACAGCGGGGTAAATTCGGTGACCGACGTGGTGAACCAGACGGCGGGCATCATCTCGCTCACCGGCAATGGCCAGTTGTTTGTCGGGAACGGCGGTGCGGCTATCTACAATTTGAGCGGAGGCACCAATACCGTGAAAAATTACATCGCGTTTGGTCGCAGCGGGGGCAATGGCACGGTTAACATGACCGGCGGTCTGCTCGTCCAAAATGGCGGTGGCAATTTGCTGGTCGGCACTGGCTTTCAAAATCCCAGTGGCGGCACCCCCGTTGGCGTGCTGAATCAAAGCGCGGGCACGATCAATTGCGTGGGTCAATTCCTGTGCCCGGAAAATTCGCCAGCCACCGGCACCTATAATCTCAGCGGCACTGGTTCTCTCATCGTCAATAGCTGGCTCGTGTTCGGCCGCAGTGGTGGCGTTGGCACTTTGAACATTTCAGGCGGCTCCATCTTGCAAACCAATTCTAACGGCGAATTTGAGGTCGGTGAAACCACTCCCGGTACCGTAAATCAGACAGGCGGTTCCATCACCTGTTCCGGCAACGATATTTGGATCGGTCAGGGTAACGGCTCCACGGGCATTTACAACATGAGCGGCGGCTCCCTCACCGTGAACTCATGGATTGTCGTCGGGCGAGGCGGCCTCGGCACCTTGAACCTCACTAACGGCACCGTTACCAAGATCGGTAATACGGGCAACCACCTTGATATTGGCTCCGGCAGCACCGGCGTCATCAATCAATACGGCGGACTCATCACCAATGTCGTCGGTGACGTTTGGGTTGGTGAAACAGGGGGCGGCACCTGGAATCTCAACGGAGGCACTGCGGTGATGCAGAACGTAGTCATGTGCGTTCAAAGTACCGCCTCCGCTCAATTGAATTTGAACGGCGGTCTCTTCCAGGTTACCAGTATCACCTCTCCGAATACCACCACCGCCGTCAGCCTCCTGTCCCTGAACGGTGCGACCCTTCAGGCCAATGCCAACAATACCACCTTCATTTCCGGTGTGTCTCAAACCACCATCGGTTCATCCGGCATCACGATTGATTCCCAGGGCTATAGCATCGTGGTTCCCCAAGCTTTGTTGGATAACGGCGGCGGCACGCTGACCAAGGTCGGCTCCGGCGCGTTGACTCTCTCGGGTGCCAACAGTTACGCCGGTACCACGGCGGTCAATGCCGGGACTCTCGCCACCACCACCGCTTCCGCCGGCGGCGGCAGCTTCACCGTGGCCAATGGAGCGACTCTGGACGTGCAGGTCGTCGGCGGTTTGAACAGCCAAATCAGCATGCCCAGCCTCTCGTTCTCCGCTTCGGCCACCACCCTCGGCATCGATGTTAATAATTTTGGCAACCCCAGCTCGGCACCCATCAACGTGACCAGCGCCTTGACTGTTAATGGCACCGTCACAATCAACGTCTCTGACGAAAATCCGCAAATCGGTCAATTCCCTCTGATCTCCTATGGTTCCAAGACCGGCTCCAGCTATGTCCTCGGCACGCTTCCCGTCGGCGTTCAAGCCAGTCTCGTGGATGATACCGCCCACAACTCGATTGATCTGAACATCACCTCTATCAATCTCCCTCGCTGGAATGGCAACGTCAACGGTAACTGGGATATCAATCTGACCCAGAACTGGATCAACAGTGGCACTGGCCTGCCCACTACCTATCAGCAGGGCAATGCCGTGACGTTCGATGACAACGCCACCGGCACCACCAGCGTGAATCTTGGCGCTGCGGTCACTCCCGGCAGTGTCACCCTCAATAACAACAACTTGGTTTACACCTTGAGCGGTACTGGCAGCATCAATGGCGCGGTTGGCGTGCTGATGGAAGGCACCGGCCTCGTCACGATTGACACCACCAATGGTTATACCGGTCCGACCGTCATCGACGCTGGCACCTTGGCCGTCAACAACCTGGCCAATGGCGGTTCGCCCAGCGCTATCGGTGCTTCTTCCGCCAATCCCACCAACCTCGTGATCGCTGACGCCACGTTAAGTTATATCGGCTCCGGTGCCTCCATCAATCGCGGTTATGCGCTCGAAAACACGAATTGCGCGATGGATATCGAAGGCAATCTCGCTATCAGCGGCACGGCAACGTCTTTCTCCGACGCCGACTTCATCAAAGCCGGTCCGGCCCAGTTGACCTACACCACCATCGGAGTCAACGCGCTTTCCGGATCCGCCTCTCTGGGCTATCGGACCATCGCCGGCACCACCAAATTTGACGGCTCGGCTGGCGGCCAGACCAACAACGTCCTCGGTCACTTCGGCGTCGGCGGCCTTGGGGGTACTAACGCAACTGTGATTCTCACCAACTCCACCTTGAACGTTCTCACCGGCGGCATCGATCTCGGCCGCAGCGGCGGTGCCGTAGGTTCACTGGTTGTCGGCGGCAGCGCCGTCCTGAATTCCGGCTCCGGCAACTTCGCCCTCGGCGATGGCAATGGCGTGGTCAGCACCGGCGTCGTGAATCAAGTCGGCGGTGTCGTGAATGTCGTTGGTCCGCAAATGTTCGTCGGCCAGAACATCGCCGGTTACGGCAGCTACACGCTCAGCGGCGGTACCTTGAACATCAACAACTGGCTCGCCGTCGGCCGCCAGGGCGCGTTCGGTGTGTTCAACCTCTCTGGCAACGGCGCCCTCGTTAAGACCGGCGGCGGCAATCTGGATATCGGCACCTCCGCCGGCATCGGCGGTTACAGCGGCACCGGCATCTTGAACCAGTCCGGCGGCGCAATTACCAACACGGGCAGCCAGACTTGGCTCGGTGAAGGCACCTCTGGTGAACCCGCCAGCGGCACCTGGAATATGACCGGTGGCACGGCTCTGCTCGGTGAACTGCACATCGGGGTCGGCGGCACGGGCACGAGCACACTGAATATTAGCGGCTCCGCCAGCATCACTGAAAGTTACCTGCTCCTCGCCAATTATGACACCAATACCACTGGCAATGTGAACATCGGTGATGCCCTTAACCCCGGCGGCACAGTAACCGTCAATGCCGACATGGACGTCGGGGGGCAAGGCTTTGGGACCTTGAACTTCGTGACGAACGGCGGTGGCAAATTGACCGTCACCGGCACCCTCTATCTGTCGCGTTTCAGCCAGACCGCCGACGGCACCGTAAATCTAAATGCGGGCGGCACTCTGGTCGCCGCATATGTAAACAACGGTTGGGGATTCCAAAACAACTACCCATCGCCGACTAACAACCCCAACGCCTTCAATTTCAATGGTGGCACATTGAAAGCTTACGTCGGTTCCACGATTTTTATCCAGCCGTATGTCAACGCGGTGGTCCAATCCGGCGGCGCGATCATTGACGACGGCGGATTTAACATTACCGTCCTGGCGGCCCTGGTGGATGGCGGTGGCGGCGGCGGCTTGACCAAGCTCGGCAGCGGAACGCTCATTCTGGCTGGCACGAATACTTACACCGGCACCACCCTGGTCAGCAGCGGCACCTTGGGTTGCTCGGTTTCCATTGCCGGACCGGTGACGGTTGCCTCCGGGGCGGCGATTCTCGGTGATACCGGCACCATCGGCACATTTGCCATCAACAATACTCTGACGTTGGCTGCCGGCAGTACGGCCTACTTCCATGTCACCCCTGCCAGCAATGACGAAATTCAGGGGCTGACGGGTGTGACTTACGGCGGGTCATTGGTGGTGAGCAACACCAGCGCCACGCCGCTCACGGTCGGCAGCGTGTTCAAGCTGTTCAACTCTGCCAGTCCGGGCAGCGGCAACTTCAGTTCGGTCACCCTTCAGCCTGTCGGCACCGCCACTTTCAATCCGGTCACCGGCGAGTTGACCATCACCTCGGTAGCTCCGCCGGCGTTCAATTCACCAGTGCTTTCGGGTGGAAATCTAATCCTGACGGGAACCGGTGGCACACCCGGTGCCGGCTATACCTTGTTGACGACCACCAATCTGCTGTCAGCCTGGACCACGAACACCCAAAGCACATTCAGCGGTACGGGCACGTTCTCCAACTCCATTCCGGTTAACAGTTCCCAGCCAGAACAATTCTTCCGCCTCCGGACACCTTGACCAGACACCGGATTCAACCAAGGGGCGTCCGCCACCGGACGCCCCTTTTTTTCCACCGGCAATGCACTATGAACTACTTGGATAGCAAAAAGAGTTGTTGTGGCCAATTTATGCCACATGACGTCCAGGCCCTCAGGCATTACCTTGAGACTGACCCGGAAATTCGCCTACGCCTCGGCTGGTCTTTTCTCCGTGTCAATTTAACAAATATCTGCCCATGAAACTTAGAGTTGCTCCCCCAAGAGTCTGTTCTGGTGGTCTGTTGCGCCGGACCCGTGTCACGGCATTTACCTTGATCGAGTTGTTGGTGGTGATCGCCATCATCGCCATCTTGGCTGCCATGCTCCTGCCCGCCTTGGCCAAAGCGAAACAAAAAGCCAAACAATCCGGTTGTATCAACAATATGCGCCAGATCGGCATCTCGCTCGTCATGTATTCTGGCGATTACAACCAATACCCAGGTGATCTCAAAACCGCCAATAACACTTATGTCTGGCAACCGCGCATTCTCACTTTCATGGGCAATAATCGCAACGCGTTCTTCTGCCCCGCCGCCCTAAGCCAGGCTGCATGGGACACGAATTTGAACAATACCCTCGCCGGCCCATCGGGAAACCCCGTGTTCGGTGAAAATGGCCAAATTGATGCATACGGCATCCTCACCGGGGGAACCAGCGGTCAAGGCTCCCGCTTCTCACTCGGATACAATGACTGGGGTCTCAACCAGACCCCGGTCGGTGCGCCCCAACTGGGGTTGGGTGGCGACATTGATGGCGGTCAAAGCAAGGGTCCTGTTCGCGATAGCATGGTTCAGGTACCCGCCCAGATGATTTCCATCGGTGACGTGATTTCCGATGCCCCCGCCGGTACCATCAAGTTCAATGCCAATATCCATGTCGCCGCCAACAATTCTCCCAACCCCCAGTTCCCCTGCAACCGTCATAACTACCGTACCGACCTTCTTTTTGCCGACGGGCACGTGGAAAGCCCCAAACGTAGCGACGTAATCGATCCAAACAATAACTATTGGCGGGCGTGCTGGAACAACGATAACAAACCGCATCTTGAAATAGCCAATTGGTCCACTGCCAATACGAGTGCTCTGGAACAATAGCCTGATGTTGATTCGCTAACTCGATTGGACATTTTCATGAATTTTTTCTCATCCAGCCGTCTGCGCGGCCTTCTTACGATTGCCGCGATCGGAGTTTCTCTGGTCACCGGTGCGGCGCCGTTTCGCCCACCCGCCGTGCCGTTGGTTACGTTTGATCCGTATTTGAGCATCTGGTCGGAAGCGGACAAGTTGACGGACAAAAATACACAGCATTGGACGCATCATGAGCATGCACTGGCGAGCCTGATCCGTATTGACGGCAAGACCTACCGGCTGATGGGCGCGGAACCGGCAGGTGTTCCGGCGTTTGCCCAGCTTTCCGTGCAAGTTTTGCCAACCCGCAGCATCTATGAATTTGAGGACGCAGGCGTTCATGTCACGCTGACATTTATGACGGCGGCGCTGCCGCATGACCTGGATGTTTTTTCACGCCCACTAAGCTACATTACCTGGGACGTGCGATCCATTGATGGTGCGGTGCACCAGGTTTCCATTTACGACAGCACGAGTTCCGAACTGGTGGTCAACCAGACCGACGAACTGGTCAAGTGGTCACGGGTAAAGGCGGGCAAGTTGACTGCCTTGCGCGTGGGCACACAAGGGCAACCCATTCTTGGTTCATCCGGTGATGATCATCGCATCAACTGGGGCTACGCATATGCTGCCGCTTTGACCAAACAATCAAAGGCCGCCATCGGCGCAAACGAGACCCTGCTGGAAAGTTTCGTCCAAAACGGCATCTTGCCGGCGACAGATGATTTGCAAATGCCGCGGGCGGTAAACCATGGCACGCCCGTGCTGGCATTTGTTTTTGAACTTGGTTCAGTCGGCGCAGAAGCAACCGAAAGACAAGTCATGGTGGCCTATGACGAAATATTCGCGATCAAGTACTTCGGGCAAAATCTACGGCCATATTGGCGGCGAAATGGCATGGAACCGGCGGAATTATTGCAGACTGCAGCGAAGGATTATCCTTCCCTGCTTGAGCGCTGTAAAAAGTTTGACCTGGATTTGCTGGCCGACATGACCAAAGTTGGCGGCGCACGTTATGCGCAGATTTGCGCGTTGGCCTACCGCGAATGTGTCGCCGCTTGTGGTCTGGCGGCGGATGTGAACGAACAGCCGCTTTTCTTTACGAAGGAAAATACGAGCAATGGCGACATTGCCACGGTGGACGTATTTTTCCCCATGGACCCGATCTGGGTTCTGTTGAGTCCGACCCTGGCCAAGGCAACCCTCGTTCCAATCCTATCATACGCGGCTTCCAGTCACTGGAAATTTCCGAATGCACCCCATGATTTGGGCACCTATCCAAACGCGCATGGCACCGATGATGGTGGCGAAGGCATGCCGGTTGAGGAAAGCGGCAATATGCTGATCCTGTGTGACGCCGTTGCGCAAGCGGAAGGCAATGCGGATTTTGTGACGCCGTGGTGGCCGCAGCTGGCACAATGGGCGAAATATTTGGAGAAATACGGCCTTGATCCGGAGGAGCAACTGTGCACGGACGACTTCATGGGACACCTGGCGCATAACGCCAATTTGTCGGTCAAGGCCATTCTCGGTCTGGCCGCTTTCGGTGATCTCTGCAAAATGCGCGGCGAAGCTGAAAACGCCGAAAAGTATGCACAGCTCGCAAAAGTTGATGCGGCACACTGGATGGAAGTGGCCGCTGACGGCGATCATTACCGGCTCGCTTTCAATAAACCTGGCACCTGGAGCCAGAAATATAACATGGTCTGGGACGGCATTCTGGGTCTTCATGTTTTTCCGCCCTCGGTTGAACGGATGGAAGTCGCGCACTATAAAAAAGTCATGCAGCGCTATGGCGTGCCGCTGGATTCACGCACTCATTTGACAAAGACTGACTGGTCTTTCTGGAGCGCATCGCTCGCGGATAATCAGGAGGACTTTGAAGCCATCATTTCCCCCGCCTATGATTACATTAATCAAACCACCACGCGTGATCCGATAGCTGATTCTTACGAGACGGATGATGTGAACAGCGGTGGCATGCATGCGCGTCCAGTTGTCGGCGGGTTCTTCATTAAAATGCTGACCGACCGCGCGATCTGGAACAAATGGGCTACGGGCGACAAAGTGAAAGCAGCCGGCTGGGCACCGTTGCCGAAAGCACCGGAAATCATGGTAATTGTGCCGGCGGCGGACAAGCGGCCGGCCACCTGGAGGTATACCACAACCAGACCGACCGATGGCTGGATGCTGCAGACTTTTGAAGATTCATCATGGAAGCAGGGCCAAAGCGGATTTGGCACCGTCGGCACACCCGGGGCAATCATTGGCACCACCTGGAAGACTGATGACATTTGGTTGCGGCGCGAAGTGGACATTCCCGCGCAAACCTATGATGAGCTTCAAGGCTGGCTCCACCATGATGAGGATGCGGAGGTTTACATCAATGGCGTACTGGCGGTCAGCGCCAGTGGATTCATCAGCAACTATGACCTTTTCCCGCTGACTCCCGAAGGCCGGGCCGCTCTTAAACCCGGCAAAAACCTGATCGCCATACACTGCCATCAAACCGTTGGCGGACAATATGTGGACTTTGGCCTGGTGGATGTTCAAGCCAATTAAGCCACGTGCGATTTGCCATCCAGATAACTGCGCCAATTGCACTCATAGGACTGTTCGGATTTTCGCCGCTGGCGTGCGCGACCGGATTTCCATCGGCAGATATTCTGCCGCCCACCCCGATGGTAACTAATCGCACTCCATTGCTGGCCACGCCCTTCGTTGCCCTGCCTTTGGGCAGTGTTCAGGCACGAGGCTGGTTGCTGACCCAATGCCAGTTGCAGCGCGATGGGATCACCGGCCATGCCGAAAACATTTACGCCAGTGATATTGGGACCAACAGCGCATGGCTCGGTGGCACCGGCGATGCCTGGGAACGCAGCCCCTACTATTTCAAGGGTCTGATTGCCCTAGCTTATACCTTGAACGACGCCGGCCTCAAATCGAAGGCGCAAAAATGGATGAATTGGCTGCTCGATCATCAGGGCGCGGATGGCTATCTCGGGCCAAAATCAAACAATGACTGGTGGCCGCGCATGGTCGCCACGTACGCACTGCGTGACTATTACGAAGCGACCGGTGATGCGCGGGTGCCGGTCGTTTTGAGCAACTATTTCCACTACATGCTCGCCAATTTGCCAATGCGTCCGCTGACGGATTGGGGTAAAGCCCGCGCGGGCGATGAAATGGATGTTGCGCTCTGGTTATACAACCGAAACGGCGATACGAATCTGTTGTCCCTCGTGAAATTACTGCATCAGCAAGCCGATGATTGGGACGGCATCTATACCAGCAATAATTTCATGCTTTACGGCACGGATTTTCAACCAAAACACAATGTAAACGTGGAACAAGCGTTGAAGTTGCCGGCGGTTTATCATCAGATTTCAGAACTGCCAGATGACGATACTGCCCTCACCCTGGGCTGGGATAACTTGATGCGTGAACACGGGCTCTCCTGCGGCATCAACAGCGGCACCGAGTTCATTTCCGGAAATGCCAGTGTCCAGGGCGTGGAACTGTGCGCGATTGTCGAAGCCATGTTTAGCCTCGAGACCGCCGTGCGCATCACCGGCAATCCGGTCCTGGCCGATCGCCTGGAAACCATTTCGTTTAATGCCCTGCCCGCCGCGCTGACTCGCGATATCAAGGGTCTCCAATACTACACCCAGCCGAACAATGTCATCGCCATCGAGGGCGGTCATGGTTTCAATGAAGACTATCCGAATGCCACCCTGCCCGGTCCGCATTCTGGATACCCATGCTGCTGCTATAATTTTCAAATGGGCTGGCCAAAGTTTGTACAAAATTCATGGGCGGCCACGACTGACGGCGGTTTGGCATTAATCACTTATGGCCCCACGGTGGTCAACGCGATGGCTGGTGGCCGCCAGGTTCAGATTACCGAAGACACAGATTACCCTTTTGAAGAACAAATCCGGTTACGGGTCTCAATAAGAAAGCCGGCGTCGTTTCCGCTCGTCATGCGCATCCCCGGCTGGTGCAGGAATGCCACCGTCAGTGTGAACGGTCATGCCCAATCCAGCATCAAGACCGGCTCTTTCCATTCAATCAAGCGCACCTGGAAAAACGGTGATGAAGTGACCGTCGAACTGCCAATGCCCATTCAAATACTGACCGGACCAAGCCGCTCAGTGGCCATCAACCGCGGACCGCTGGTCTATTCGTTGAAGATTGGCGAACAATGGAAAGTTCACACGCCCGATCCCCTTGGAATGGGTTTCGATGAATTTGAGATCCATCCCACCACGCCGTGGAATTACGCCTTGCAACTGGATCCCGCCAATCCTGCTGTTTCACTTGGTTTCACACAACTTTCCATGCCGGCCAATCCATTCGATCCATCGCAGCTTTCTGTCGCAATATTTGCCCGGGCACGCCAAGTGCCGGATTGGGCGATTGGCTGGCGTGGCACACAAGCCTTTGAACCGCCGGTCAGCCCGGCAGCGTCCACTAATCCTTTGAAAACTGTCATGCTGGTTCCATTCGGTTCCCAGCACCTGCGCATCAGCTGGTTTCCATATCTAGGGACACCATCGCTGGTCAGTGGTTCGTTCACGGAGGATTTTGATAAGACCTGGAGCCAGCGGTGGACCGTCTTCGGCGGGAATTGGCTTGCTCGCAACGAAACTTTAAGCACAGAACCCCGTTCTGCCAACGGCGCCAAGGCCCTGGCAATGGCCACTGCATTCACCAATTTCACCTGTGAAGCCGATGTTTCTGTTGGCGAGGCCGGCGAGGCTGGATTGATCGTTCGTGCCAGCAAACCGGACATCGGCACCGATGCCTATTGCGGCTATTATGCCGGCATCAGCTCCCAAAATTCCAATGTGATCCTTGGAAGCGTCAGCAATTCCTGGCACGAAATCGCCACTGAGCCTATGAGTTTCACACCCAACAAACTCTATCACCTGAAAATCGAGGCAAATGGTCCGCACCTGAAAGTTTTTGTCGGTGACAATGCATACCCCGTCGTGGATATCCAGGATGATCATTTCACGCACGGCATGGTGGGCGTGCGTAATTTTTGCACCGATGGCGACAAGTCCATTTCAAGTTATTCTAATTTCACAGCGCGTGAATTGCCTGTCGGTTCGGATTAAACCTTGTATTGGCACATGACACACAGGCCGAGTCAAATTAAGGCGTGGGTTGCGATGACAGTCTTCCTTTTCAGCATCGCTTCCATGTCGGGCAGCGGCATCACCTGGCCGGCCAACAAATTGATGCCCACCTTCGCCACGCCCGCCGCGGTCATGGATGCCATTGATATCAGTTCCGCCAGCGGCGCGGAGATTGACCTGTTTTCATCGCTGCAGGGCATCGTGAACCGCACCCAGCCCCGGATCGTTTGTGTGTCAACCGCCGATGGTGAAGGTGAATTCACCTGGTTGAAACTACACAACTTCTCGTACAGTCTTACCAACGGCTACAATCTTCTCCTCAAATATCAAAGCGAATACAACGGCCTGGTTGTCACCGATACCAACGTACCGGACACACTCAATCTCGCCACCACGATTGCTGGCGTTAAGAACGAATTGATCTGCAATCCCGACCTGTTGCCTACATTGACCAACGCCCCATACAATCTTGCAGTTCTGGATGATTTACGGGGAAAGTTCTCCAACAAATACCAAGTGTACGGTTACCTCTATACCAATTATTGGCCGCTATGCACGCACCGCTTGATGGCTGGCCTCCAACCTAACCTGGACGGTGTCTTGCGCGACTACCTGGTGGCGATGAAAGTGGCCACGGTCTGGCTGGATCCCGGACCCGCGAATCTGCAGGACCAATCCACTCTGGGGCTGTTCCTTTCCGGCATGACTCCCGCTAACGGGGTTTACATCGGCTGGTGGCCGAGCGAAGGCAACGGACTGGGTTGGATCGCCCAATACGGGATCCCCGTGCTGGCCAGCGATTTTCTACGCAACGCCTCGGTTTTTGGCGGCGCCTCCTGCGTCATCAACATCCCGGACATTCCGCCGCCACCGCCGTTGCAAAACAAGGTTTACGTTTCGTTGATCCTCAGCGATGGCGACAACATCCAGTACATGCAGCACGTGATGAAGATGGATTGGAGCACGGCTGCGCGCGGCACGATTCCGATCGGCTGGACCGTCAGTCCGCTTGCCAGCGATGTGGATCCCGGCATGCTGAATTACTATTGGAACACCGCCACGACCAATGACTGTTTGATTTCCGGCCCGTCCGGCGCCGGTTATGCACATATCGAGAATTGGAATGCCGCCAACATGGCGGCGATGGCCAGGGTGTCAGACACCTACCTTCGGCGGGCGGGTTTGCGCATCATCACCATCTGGGACCAGGTGACTCCGGCCGTGGCCAATATCTACGCCACAAACTGTCCCTCACTCCTTGGGCTCACCGATCAAAGCGGCGGTACCTACACCACCGTGACCAAAGGCCAGCGCACCGTCGGCCTGACCGTGGCCTATTCCTCGGACACCAACGCCATTTACTCCGGCATCACCAACGCCGCGCAGGCCTGGAACGGGACCGCGCCGATGTTCATCGCGGCCCAAGCCGTCGTTTGGAGCATCAGCCCCGATCAACTCCGTGCGCTTGCCAGCCAGTTGGATACGAACAAATATGTTCTCGTCCGTCCCGATCATTTCTTCCTGCTCTACAATCAGGTTTACGGCTATCCCATCGCGATCACAAAATCCGCCATGGGCATCACCGCCGGTGGCGCGATGGTCCAGGGATATGTGGTTCCCAACGCCACCAACGCCAGTGTCTGGTTCGACTGGGGAACCAACAGCAATTACGGCTCCCGTTGCGGTGCGACGAACCTTTCTGGAAACGCTGGCATATCCCTCAGTGCCGTCCTCAGCGGACTGACTCCGGGCGTGATCTATCACTATCGCGTCGCCGCCAGCAACTCGCTCGGTCAGGCGTTCGGCGCCGACCGGATTTTTACCACCGGCGGCCGGTTGAAAGTGTGGGGTGATGGCGTGCTGGGTCAGACGAATGCCCCGGCCGGTTTAACGAACATCGTCGGCGTCAGTTGTGGTGCCAATCATGGTTTGGCGTTGAAGAATGACGGCAGCGTGCTCGCCTGGGGCTACAACGCCTTCAAACAAACCAATGTTCCGGCCGGCCTGGCCAATGCCGTTGCTGTGGCCGGCGGAGTCCAGCACAGTCTCGCGCTCTCCACGAATGGCATTGTGACGGCGTGGGGTGACAACACTTTCGGCCAGACCAATGTCCCCGCCAGCCTGACCAGCGTCGTGGCCATCGCCGCCGGTGGTTATCACAGTCTGGCATTGAAAACAGACGGCACCGTCACCGCCTGGGGATACAATAATTTCGGCCAGACCAACGTGCCCGCCAATCTCAGCAACGTCGTGGCCATTGCTGCCGGTCGCTATCACAGTCTCGTGTTGAAAGCGGACGGCACTGTCACTGCCTGGGGCAACAACGGCTTCGGCCAGACCAACGTTCCCCTGGGCTTGGATCATGTGGTCGCGATTTCCGCCGGTGATTACCACAGCATCGCGCTCAAGGTGAACGGCACCATCTCAAATAGCGTCTCACCCGCCGGCCGGTGGGTGGCGGATTCTCTCTCAGGCGCGGACGGTTCATCCGTCAGCACGTGGACCGATACGGCCGGCGGCATCAACGCCGGCCAGCCCGTCACCGGCAATCAACCACAATTATATTCTAATGTCATCAACGGACATAAGACCGTCCGATTCAATGGGATCAGCAGCCAATTCCTCACTGTGGCGTCCACGAACAGTCCCATGTCTGCCGCCGGCGGTTTCGCCCTGGCCGTGGTGTTCAAGACCTCGACCGCCGGCAATTCGTCTCCCAATTTTTACCAGAACACCGGCCTGCTCGGCGCGGAACAACCCGGGGTCGTCACGGATTGGGCGTTGTGCATCAACGGCAGCCAGTTGGGCGCTGGTCTCGGTGCCGGTGCGAATGGTTGCGGTGCGGATCTCAGTGTTTATGGCGGCAACGTGACCGATGGCAATCCGCACATCGCCCTGGATGTGCGCACCGGTGACACCCTGACCCTCTATGTGGATGGTGTTATCGTGGCCACGCAAACTCCTGTCTGCCCCGAAGCCCGCGGCGATTATCCCATCCAGTTTGGCGCCATGACCAGTGGCCTTTATTTTTTTACGGGGGACATCGCTGAAATCCAAATTTATAACATTCCTTTGAACTCCGCCCAAATTCTCGGTGTCAACGAAAGTCTGGCCGCCACTTATGGCATCAGTGGCGCGGCTGGAAACGTGGTCGTCTGGGGAAACAGTGCCAATGGTGTGTTGAACATTCCTCTCGGATTGACTAATGCACAGGCAGTCGCCGGCGGCAGCACCTTCAATCTTGCCCTGAATGCCAATGGCGCAGTGACCGGCTGGGGCAATGATGCCAGCGGTCAACTCAATCCGCCCGCCGGCTTGACCAATGCCATTGCCGTCGCCGGCGGGAGCGCTTTCAGTGTGGCTATCGGGGATCAACCACCCATCGCTGCCAGCACAAACCTATCCGGATACGTAAGCCACGATCTTGCCTTCGCGCTACCCGCCGCCAGCCCCAATGCCACGCCGCTGAATTTTCATGTCCTTTCGTTGCCCGCCGCTGGCACGCTCTATCAATATTCCGGAGGCGCTCGCGGCGTGGCCATCAGCTCACCGAACACCCTTGTAAACGATGCCGCTGGCCGCGTCATTTTCGCACCTGCGGCTGGAAACACCGGAAATCCCTACGCCACGTTTGGCTTTGACTGTGATGATGGCGTTTACACGTCGGCTTCCGCACAGGTGACGGTGAGCATTAGCCTGCCCTCCACGCCGCAATTTGCCGGTGTCGTCTTCAAGGCTGCCAGTTTGCAATTCAGTCTGAACTTTTCGGGCAGTTCCAACGCTACCTACAGCGTGTGGGCCACGTCCAACCTGGTGAACTGGGTGGATATCGGCACCGCCACCGAAGCCAGCCCGGGCCAGTATCAATTTGCCGACACCACTGCGTCCGAATGGCCGCAACGCTTTTACCGGCTTTCCGCTCCGTAACCAATTATGACGTACCGATGCACAGTACAAATTATTACCCTGTTCGGCGCCGCCATTTCTCTTTGTGCCGCTGCTGATCACGCTTTATTTCCAACGGACACCAATCAAGTGCTGGAACGCACCTGTTTTCAAACCGGCAAACCCTGGAGTCCGCGGACGGATCTGCGTTCGGACGTCGCCATCGCTTATGGCATTGACACCAATCTGCCCGCGCGCATCGCCACCTGGCGCGATCAAGGCTATCGCGTCCATGTGATGACCGGTGCCGCCTGGGGTGAGTATCAGGATTATCTTTATGGCCGCTTCGACGGTACCAATCATGAGGACGAAGCGCAAACCGATCGCGAGGGTCATAAGATCGGTCACGGCGGCGACGTCTATTACATGAGCCCCGGCATCAACTACGGGAAGTTTTTGTGCGTTGGTGTTCAACGTGCACTGGATGCCGGGGCTGAGGCCATTCACCTCGAAGAGCCGGAATTTTGGGACCGCGCCGGTTATTCCGAAGGATTCAAACGCGAATGGAAGGCATATTATCACGAAGACTGGCAGGCACCCGACAGCTCTGTGGATGCCCGTTGGCGCGCCGGCAAGTTGAAATATTATCTCTACCGCCGCGCACTGCAGCAGGTGTTTGATTTTGTCCAGTCTTACAACCAACGCACCGGTCGCCATGTTCGTTGTTACGTTCCCACGCACAGTTTGTTGAACTACGCCCAGTGGTGCGTCGTCAGTCCCGAATCCAGCCTTGCCAAGCTCAATGGTTGCGACGGCTACATCGCACAGGTTTGGACCGGCACGTCCCGCGAACCGAATCGATATCAGGGTGAAGTGAGGTCCCGCACCTTTGAAACCGCATTCCTCGAATACGGAGCCATGCAAAATCTCGTCCGTGCCACCGGCCGCTCCGTCTGGTACCTGAACGATCCCATTGAGGACAACCCCAACCACGACTGGACCGACTATCGCGAAAATTGGCAATCCACCCTCACCGCCTCGTTGTTCCAGCCGGACGTTTCGCAATACGAAGTCGCCCCGTGGCCGGAACGCATTTTTAACGGCCGCTATCCGCGCTCCGCCGCACCCGAAGATCGGCAACCGATTCCCCCCGCCTACGCCACCGAATTGCAGCTCGTCTTCAATTCGCTCACCGACATGAAGCAGCCGCACGTAGAATGGGATTGCGGCACCATCGGCATTGGCGTGATGGTGAGCGATTCCCTCATGTTCCAGCGCGGCCAGCCGACTCCTAGCGATCCCTATCTTGGAAATGTTTACGGTCTGGCCATGCCCCTCGTCATGCACGGTTTGCCGGTCGCTCCAGTGCAATTGGAAAACGTCGCAGTCCCGCATTACCTCGATAATTTTCACGTTCTATTTTTGAGTTACGACGGACAAAAACCGTTGTCGCCAGAAGTCCATCCTCCACTGGCCGATTGGGTCAAGCGAGGCGGTGTACTCGTATTTTGCGATGCTGACGCGGATCCGTATCTCAAGGTTCGCGACTGGTGGAACAGCGACGGAAAAAATTATGTCACACCGCGCCAGCATCTTTTTGATCTGCTAGGTTTGGATGATTCCCTTGCTCCGGATGAATTCCACCCTGTTGGCAGCGGCGGCGTGGTCTGGCTGCGTCACCGTCCGGTTGACTTTTCCATCAGTGCCGATGGCGCGGACCAAATTATTGCCGCCGCCAAACTCGCCGCCGCCCATGCCGGGCTGACCTGGCGTGAATCCAATTATCTCCTGCTCCGGCGAGGACCTTATGTAATCGCGTCGGGACTCGACGAATCATTTGATGCTCCGGCACATACCTTGCATGGACGCTTTGTGGATCTTTTCGATGCCGACCTGAAAGTGCGGAACGACATCTCCATCATGCCGGGCACACGCTGGTTTCTGCTGGATCTTGATGCCGCCAGCACCGGCAAAACCCACCTGCTCGCCTCCGCCTGCAAGGCCTTGCCGCAGGAACAAACGGATAAGCACATCAGTTTTTCCGTCGAGGGTGTGGAGGATACACCGGCCATCATGTTGTTGGAATCGCCAACCGCTCCCACTACGGTGACACTGGATGGCAACCCTCTCTCCACCTTTGAATATTCCGACAAAGACAAATTGTTGTGGATCCATTTTGAAAACAAAGCGCAGCCTCAACAAGTTTCCGTCAATTTTTAAGCTGTGAACCGTCGCGCATTCATCCGCAACACCGTCCTCACCGCCTCCGGCCTGCTGCTGGCCCCATCCTTCACACGCGCTGCGGGCGCCAGCTTCCCCGTGGTGCGAACGCCCGAAGCCAAACGTAGGTTCAAGAGCGACGCTGTGGAAAAGACCATCGCGCGGGTGCAAGCCTCCATCGGCAACCAGGAACTCGCCTGGATGTTCGGCAATTGTTTTCCCAACACCCTGGACACGACGGTGGATTTCTCGGTCATCGATGGCCGGCCTGATACGTATGTCATCACCGGCGACATTAATGCCATGTGGTTGCGCGACAGTTCGGCCCAAGTCTGGCCCTATTTACCTCTCATGCCCCAGGACCCGCAATTGCAGCAGTTGATTGCCGGTGTCATCAACCGCCATACGCGCTGCATCCTTCTGGATCCCTATGCCAACGCCTTTTACAAGGATCCCACCAAGGTGAGTGAATGGAAAAGTGATCTTACGGACATGAAGCCCGGCGTCCATGAACGCAAATGGGAGGTGGACTCGCTCTGCTATCCCTTGCGGCTGGCCTACGGCTATTGGAAAATTTCCAATGATACTGCGCCGTTTGACGATGCCTGGTGCGGAGCCGTGGTCAAAATCGTGCAGACGTTTCGCGAGCAGCAGCGCAAGCACGGCCGCGGCCCTTATCATTTCATGCGCCGCACGGAAACCCAGACCGACACCGTACCCGGGCGCGGCTATGGCAATCCCGCCAAACCGGTCGGCCTGATCTGTTCCATGTTCCGTCCCAGTGACGACGCCACGGTGTTTCCGTATCTCGTGCCAGCGAATTTCTTCGCCGTCGTCAGCTTGCGCCAGGCCGCCGAAATGTTGGACCAGATCCACCATGACACCGTTTCGGCTGGTGACTGCCGCGCGCTCGCCGATGAAGTCGAACAAGCCTTGTATCAATACGCCGTCATTCATCACGAGGAATTTGGCAGGGTATACCCGTACGAAGTGGATGCGTTCGGCGATTATTACTGCATTGACGATGGCAACGTCCCGAGCCTGCTGTCATTACCCTATCTGGGTGCGGTAAAACCGGGCGATAAAATCTATCAAAACACGCGGCACCTCGTTTTGTCGCCAGCCAATCCCTACTACTGTCAGGGCAAAGCCGCCAACGGTCCCGGTGGTCCGCATGTCGGCATGGATATGATCTGGCCGCTGGGCCTGATCGTCCAGGGCCTCACCAGCACGAGTGACCAGGAGATCAAGGAATGTCTGGTGACCCTTCAAAAGACCCACGCCGGCACCGGCTTCATGCACGAGGCGTTCAACAAGGATGACCCCAGCCATTTCACCCGTCCCTGGTTCGCCTGGGTCAATACCATCTTTGGCGAACTGGTATTAAAAACGTTCAACGAACGGCCAGAACTTTTGAGCTGACCCATTTTTCCATCTAAGTACCAAACCAACACTCAAAAAACCACTGACTAATCCATATGAAACCGATGATTCACCGGACGGCGCTGGCATCCTTGCTGGCGATCACCGCAGTACTGGCCGGCTGCGCCACCCACTGTTGTCACACCTGCTCCACAAGTCGCGATGGGGCAAAATTCTTCGGCACCGCGCCCGATGGCGCGCCGGTCTGGCTCTATACTTTGAAGAATAAAAACGGAGCCGAGGCGCGCATCATTACCTACGGCGGCATCATCCAATCCCTCGAAATGCCAGACAAGAATGGCAAAATGGGCGACGTCGTCCTGGGCTACGATTCCCTCGGCGGTTACCTGACCAACAGCCCCTACTTCGGCGCGCTCATCGGCCGTTATGGCAACCGCATTGCCAAAGGCCATTTCACCCTGGACGGCGTCACTTATACCATCGCCACCAATAATTATCCGAACACGTTGCATGGAGGGGTGAAGGGCTTCGACAAGGTCATCTGGCACGTGGACGGCAGCTCTGGCCAATCGCTCTCGCTGTCTTACGCCAGCCATGACGGCGAGGAGGGCTACCCCGGCAACCTGAACGTCAAGGCCGTCTATGCCCTCACCGACGACAACGCCATCAAACTCGAATACACCGCCACCACCGACAAGGACACGGTGGTGAACCTGACCCAGCATTCCTATTTCAACCTTGCAGGCCAGGGTGACATCCTGAGCCATGTGGTGTATTTGAATGCCGACAAGTTTACCCCCGTGGGCGAAACTTTGATCCCGACCGGTGAGTTGAAGCCGGTGGACGGCACGCCGTTCGATTTCCGCACCCCGACCGCCATCGGCGCGCGCATCGGTCAGGACGATGAACAGTTGAAGTTCGGCAAAGGCTACGATCACAACTGGGTGATTAATCATCCGATGGGTGAACTGGGCCTGGACGCGCGCGTGACCGAGCCCACCACGGGTCGCGTGCTGGAAGTGTGGTCCACGGAGCCAGGCCTGCAATTCTACTCCGGCAACTTTCTCGATGGCAGCATGACCGGCAAGGGCGGCTGGGTGTACCAGTTCCGCAACGCCTTCGCCATGGAACCCCAGCATTATCCCGATTCACCCAACCACGATAATTTTCCCTCCGTAGTGCTTCATCCCGGTGATATCTATCATAACGCCATCGTATATAAGTTCCTGACGCAGTAAAGCCGGCAAGAGTCGAAAGCGGCCCGTTTACAGATGCCAGAGGCCGCACAGATTCTTGGGTTGAAAGCAAAACACCCGGGCATATCAACATCACTGGAATTTTCAATTTTTCTTCAAGTCGCCATTCACGGTGATGCTCCGGCCTTTCTTGATTTTCAGTTCAACGGTTTTGCCGGCGTAATCCACGGTGCAGGGAGCACCGAGATCAGATCGAATGGTGGCGGAAACCAATTTACCGTCATGCCAGGCCATATCCACCTGAAAGCCGTCGCGCGCGCGCAATCCTGTCACCTTTCCGTCCTGCCAGGCATCCGGTATCGCCGGCAGCAGGCGGATCACTCCGCCCTGGCTTTGCAGCAACATTTCTCCAATCGCC
>Ga0206928_1076_pt1 | contig 27357 bp, 24 predicted proteins | sample Alteio_BWOrgHeat_21_FD_152941 | JGI IMG/M metagenome (GOLD analysis project Ga0206928, IMG submission 152941) | Enriched cells from forest soil in Barre Woods Harvard Forest LTER site, Petersham, Massachusetts, United States -... | ecosystem: Environmental > Terrestrial > Soil > Temperate forest >... | reverse complement strand
GGCGTGCCGATTTTCTCACCCAGAACCACCGAGCGAAGATTGCCCGGCTTGAACATATCGAAGACCACGATCGGCACATGGTTATCCATGCAAAGCGAAAACGCCGTTGAATCTCGACGTGACCATTTCGCTTCAGGAAGCCATCGCTCGCACCGTGACGTTTCTCGAAACGTATTGTTAGGCCTTGCATCCGTTGCTACAAATGTTCGTTGTGAAATTTCTTGTCAAACACTGGGGCAAGATTGTTCTGCTGCTTTTAGCATTCTACCTCTTCGGTCCAATCGATCAGATCGAAGAAACTTTGGGCATAACTAGCAGCAGGATGCACGCCGCCACTGTATATGGGCGGTTGGCTCCCTTCCCCAAAGACACCAAAAACTTCACCGTCACCTCTCGACAGGGCATGTTCTCGTTACTTTACTCTGGTTCTTTTTCCGCCAAGCCCGAAATTATCGCCGACTGGTTAAAGCAATCTCCCGGCGTCCGCGAAGGGTTAATGAAAATACTCCCGGATCATTCGACTCAATACACGTTAGAAGCCAAAGGATCTTTTGAGGGAAAAATTATCGTTTCATCCGATCATACTCACGTTTCATTTGATGTCGTGTCGGCTATGGATACGTCTCCGCATAAAACCGCTCCCTCTACGAACTCGGAATGACTTGAATTTTAAGCCGACACAAGCGTGCCGATTTTTTCACCCAGAACCACCGAGCGAAGATTACCCGGCTTGAACATATCGAAGACCACGATCGGCACATGGTTATCCATGCAGAGCGAAAACGCCGTTGAATCCATCACCTTCAATCGCTTCCCCAGGGCATCGGCATAGCTGACGCGCTCGAAGCGTTTTGCCTTCGGATTCTTGCGCGGATCGCTGTCATACACGCCATCAACCTTCGTCGCCTTGAGTAAAATTTCGGCGCCCATTTCACTCGCGCGCAAGGCTGCCGCCGTGTCGGTCGAGAAAAAGGGATTGCCCGTACCCGCCACGAAAATCACCACGCGCCCTTTTTCAAGATGCCGCACCGCACGACGGCGAATGAACGGCTCGGCCACATTTTTAACCTCGATGGCCGTTTGCACCCGCGTGTTTACGCCGACTTTCTCCAGTGCTTCCTGCAACGCCATGCCATTGATGATCGTCGCCAGCATGCCCATGTAATCGGCGGTACTGCGATCCATCCCCCGGTTCGCCGAGGTGATGCCGCGCCAGATGTTGCCGCCGCCGATAACCACCGCGACCTGGACGCCCAGCGCATGGATCTCCGCCACTTCCCGTGCGATTTTTTCCGTCAGTTTCGGATCGATAACCTCTTCTTCACCCGCGAGAACTTCCCCGCTTAATTTGAGAATGATCCGTTTGTAAACAGGTTTGCGCTTCGACATATTCTAATTTTTCAGCATAACTATTTGCGGCTGCTTGTCGATATGGACATGAATCTGCCCGTCATTCCGAGCTTGTCGAGGAATCGGTATCCTGCCTTTTCTATTTGATGCGCCCCGGTTCCGTTCTTCTATCACAGACCCAAATCCGCACCCGTGTCCGTCAGCTGGGCCGCAGCATCACGCATCATTATCGCGGCAAGTCTCCCCTTTTTCTTGGCGTCATGAATGGCGCTCTCTTTTTCCTCGCCGATCTCCTCCGCGCCGTCGATCTCGACACCGAAGTCTCCTGTGTGCGGCTCGCCAGTTACGCAGGGAAACAAAGCAGCGGCATCGTCAACGGCCTCGATGCTCTCGGTGACTCCTTTGCCGGACGCCACGTCCTCATCGTCGATGACATCCTCGACACGGGCCGCACCCTCTCCGCCCTCACGCGACACCTGAAAAAACTCGGCGCTACGGACGTGAAAATCTGCGTCCTTCTCGAAAAACGCCGCAAACACGAAATCCCGGTAAAAGCCGATTGGGTCGGCTTCAAGATCGCCGATGAATTTGTCGTCGGCTACGGCCTCGATTACGATGGACGATATCGCGGGTTAAAAAAGATTCGGGTATTGGAAAAGCCAACGAAGTAAAACTCCAAAGGGATCCGTCATCCCGAGCTTGTCGAGGGATCAGACACGCTTTCTATTCATCTGGCTGGATGAGCATGAAAAGTCAAATTATCCATCGGTTTTAAATCATATACCTGTGCGGTTACGCGTCTGATCCCTCGACAAGCTCGGGATGACGTTTCGGTTTCCCCACGTTAATTCCGTCAAAAAATCCGTAACGGTTATAGACCGCTGCTCCAGCACATTCACTTGACTCACCCGCCCCTCTGGCGGTTAGTTGAAGGGATGTCCGACGATTCCCAGCCCCAAGGCAACGGCCTGCCACCTAAAAAGCGTATGAACCTCCGCACCCCGGAGGTCATGAAGCTCGTCCAGGAACAGGTGGAGGATCATTACCGCAGCCCGGTCGTCGAATACCTGCATCACACCAAGAAATATCTCTCTGCCAACGGCCTCACGGTCAAGCTCGCGAAGGTTTTCGGCTTTTGTTACGGCGTTGAACGCGCCATCAACCTTGCCTACGCCTCGGCCAAAGTTTTCGCCGGCCACAACATTTACCTGCTTGGCGAAATCATCCACAACCCCGAAGTCAACGACCAGATCCGCGACATGGGCATCAAGCAACTCAAGGAAACACGCGGCGTCTATGATCTCGATGGCCTGACCGAGGAAGACGTCGTCATCGTCCCGGCCTTCGGAGCCGAAGTGAAAGTGCTCCAACGCCTCAAGGAAATCGGCTGTTACCAAGTCGATACGACTTGCGGCGACGTGATGAGCGTCTGGAAACGTGTGCGCCAATACCGTAACCAGGGCACCACTTCCATCATTCACGGCAAGGCCTGGCACGAGGAGACCAAGGCCACCGTCTCGCAGGCCATCAGCGAAAGCGGTGGCACCCATTATCTCGTCGTCTTCACGCTCGATGAAACCGATTACGTCTGCGACTACATCCGCAAGGGCGGCGACAAGAATGCCTTCCTGAGCAAATTCGAGGGTGCCTATTCTCCCGGTTTCGATCCCGACCAGCATCTGGTTTCCGTCGGCGTGGCCAACCAGACCACGATGATGAAAAACGAAACGGAAGAAGTGCAGCGTCGCTTTGAAAAAGCCATGGCTGACCGCTTCGGCCCTGAAAACCTCGACAAACATTTCCGCAAAGCCGATACGATTTGCGGCGCGACCCAGGAACGGCAGGACGCGCTTTCCGAGATGCTCGGCGTCGAGAAAATGAATCTCCTGCTCGTCGTGGGCGGTTACAACAGCAGCAACACCTCGCATCTCGCCGAAATGGGCGAAGCGATGCTACCCACCTACTTCATCAAGAACTCGGAAAAGCTCATTTCCGCCAAGGAAATTTCCCACTACGACCAACATCGCCAGCAGGAAGTCATCAGCCACGACTGGCTCCCCGAAGGCAACGTCGTGGTCGGCATCACGGCGGGCGCCTCGTGCCCGAACAATCTTCTCGAGGAAACCATTCACCGCCTCTACGAGTTTCGCGGCGTCAATGTGGAAAAGCTCTTACCCGCCGATTATCGCGAGATCGTGGGCCTCGCCCCTGCAATAGATACCTCCGCCGCACATCATTAAAGGGTAGGGATGCGAGTCCCTTCGCGTCCCATGAACAAATCGGATTTATCTGATCCCTCGACAAGTATGGGATGACAGGCTTTTATTTCAGGACATCACATGCCCTCTCTAAAAATCGACGTCCGCACTTCTCCCTTCGGTTCTCCCGACCTCGTCAGCTTTTTTGTCAAAGGCAGCCCTCTTCCTCCCGGCATCCCGTCGGAGGAATTTGAGGGAGCGCCTTTCAGCACGGTTCTTCTCCGCGACAAGAACCAGCGCACACTCGTTGTCGGCCTGGGTGAAAAAAATAAAATCGAACCCGACACGTTGCGTCGCGCCGCCGGAGTAGCCGTAAAACATCTGCTGAAACTCGGCAGCAAGGAAATCGCACTTGATCTGGCCGCCCATGCCAATCATGTCGCTCCCGCCGTGGAAGGTGCCATCCTCGCCAGCTACAAATTCACCGGCTTCGGCACCCCCGCCAAGAAATCTACCCGCGGTGTGCTCTCCCGATTGCAAATTCTGGTCGGTGAACAGGAATTGACCCAGGCCCGCGCACAAGCCCGCGACGCCGAGATCATCGCGTCCATCACCAATACGATCCGCGGCCTTGGCAACCTCCCCGGCAATCTGTTTACCCCGATAAGCCTTGCCGAAAAGACGCAGGAACTCGCGCACGGTCACAACCTCACCGTTAAAATTTGGAACGAACGCCAGCTCAAGCGCGACAACTTCGGCGGCATCCTCGCTGTCGGGCAAGGCTCGGTTAATCCCCCGCGTTTCATCGTTCTCGAATATCGCGGCGGTGCCAAACGCGAAGCGCCCGTCGCTCTCGTGGGCAAGGCCGTCACCTTCGATACCGGCGGCATCTCGATCAAGCCCGGCGCACAGATGGACGAAATGAAGTGGGACAAAATGGGTGGCCTCGCCGTTCTCGGCATCATGCTCGCCGCCGCTGAGTTGAAGCTGCCCTTGAACCTGGTCGGCCTCATTCCCGCCGCCGAAAATATGCCTGGGCCCGAAGCCTATCGCCCCGGCGACATCGTCACCACGCTCGACGGAAAAACCATTGAGGTGCTCAACACCGACGCGGAAGGACGCATCATCCTCGCCGATGCCATCGCCCACGCCCGTCTCACTTACAAACCCTCCGCCATCATCGAATATTCCACACTGACCGGGGCTTGCATCGTGGCGCTCGGCCATCAACGCGCGGGTCTCTTCACCTCGGAAATAAAATTACGCGACGCTCTTGTCGCCGCCGGAAAAATTACCGGCGAACTGGTCTGGCCCATGCCCATTGATGACGAATTCAAGGAAGCTGTCCTCTCCGAGGTCGCCACGGCCAAGAATACCGCCGGACGCGAAGGGAGTTCCTGCACCAGCGCGAGCTTCATCAAAATCTGGGCCGAAGAAATTCCTTTTGTCCACATGGACATCGCCGGCACGGCCTGGGTCATCAAACCTCCCGCTTATCTTGAGGGCGGCGCCACCGGCTTCGGCATCCGGCTCACGCTCCAGACGCTCCGCGCTGGCTTGCCGGTGTAAAATCAATTGGTTCCGATGAATTTGATACACATATAGCGCATCGTCATCCCACCCACATCTCGGGCCGGGTCGTGTCCAAGCCGTCGGAGCGGTAGATGCGAAGCTTGTTGCGCAAGGTACGCAGACTGATCCCCAGCTTTTGCGCGGCGCGGGTCTTGTTGTGATTCGTTTGCAGCAGCATACAGCCGATAAGCTTCCGCTCCATCTCATCCACCGTCGGCAAGGTATCGGCCACATTCAATGCGCCAAAACCGTTCTTCTCCGGCAACGCAAATTCCGGCACCTCCACCGGCCCCTCCTGCCCCGTCATGATCACCGCCCGCTCCAGCGTATTCTGTAATTCGCGGACGTTGCCCGGCCAGCGATAAGCGCGCAACCGATCCATTCCACGCGGCGTGACACCTTGAATGACCTTGCCGTGTTTGCGCGCAAAGTGAGCGACAAAAAATTCGACCAGGTCATCCAAATCCGTGCCCCGCAAGCGCAATGGCGGCAGATTAATCGGGATCACATTGAGCCGATAAAATAAATCTTCGCGGAACTGCCCTTGCCGGACAGCCTCCTGTAAATCCCGGTTCGTGCTGGCGATGAGCCGCACATCGACCCGGATCGTTTTGTTTCCGCCCACGCGCTCAAATTCCCGTTCCTGCAACACGCGCAATAATTTCACCTGCAAGCTCAGCGGAATTTCCGCGATTTCATCCAGCAGCAATGTGCCGCCGTTCGCGGTCTCGAAACGTCCTTCGCGCCGCTGCACCGCACCGGTGAATGCGCCCTTCTCATGGCCGAAAAACTCGCTTTCCAAAAGCGTGTCGGGCACCGCCGCGCAATTCACCTTCACAAAAGGCATGTGGTGACGCGCGCTGTGCCGCATAATCGCGTGCGCGACAACTTCCTTGCCTGTGCCGCTTTCACCCTGGATCAAAACCGTCGCGTGGGTTTGCGCGACTTTTTTGACCATCTCGAGAATATCCTGCATCAACCCGCTGCGCCCCCAAACGACGCCACCACCGCCGCTGTCCGTATGCTGTTGCTGGCGCAAATAGGAATTCTCGCTCTGGAGTTGTCGTATTGATTCCAGCCGCTGCAAAACCAAGTCGAGTTGCGCGGGCAAAATCGGCTTGATCAGATAATCGAACAGCCCGATGCGGATCGCCTCGACCGCCGTGTCCATGGTCGCATAACCGGTCATCAAGATGCCGTAGGTTTTTGGTGCGACCTGTTTGACTTGCCGCAAAAAATCGAGACCGTTCCCATCCTGCAAACGCAAATCGGACAGCACCAAGTCGAACGAATCCGTATGCAATGCTTCCTGTGCTTGCTGAACCGAACGCATCCCCAACGCGGTGTATCCTTGCGATGTCAGATAATCGACCAGCATGCGCCGCAATTCGTCATCATCATCAACAATGAGGATTCGATCTATTCTCATGGAAACCTGTCAATTTTGTACGGTAGAAAGTGCATGATGTGCACTTTTTCATCGGCATTTTCTACCCTATTTAATAAGATATGTAGAGTCAGTGAATATTGCCAACTATTAATTTTCGCTTTGAAAGATTTATATTAGTGTTGCCCAGTGACTCCGTTATCAGCCGAACATCATCCCGATTGCTACCCTTCGGAGCCTGCCGAAGCGCTCGCTTTTTTTCGAAAAGCTTTTGCATTGTCACCAGATAGCGAATTGCCCTCCGCACCGCCGGGCACCTCTTTGCTTGGCATCATCACACCGCATATCGATTTTCGTGTCAGTCTGCGCGCTTATGCGACCGCTTTTCGTCCGCTCCTCGAAGAACCGCTGGCGGATACCTACATTATTCTCGGCGTGGGTCATCGCTCACCACTCGAATGGAATTTCGATCGGCGCGATTACATCACACCGCTTGGTCATGTGGTTTGCGCCAAGGAACTCGTGGACAACCTTGCTGCCGAGGTGGAACCCGTGCGCCATTTTGCTCCCGAGGCGCACACGGGTGAACATTCCATCGAGTTTGCACTCCTCTGGCTCCAGGCGCTTCATCGCCTGCACCCTTCCAAAACCACGAAGGAGTTTCGCTTTGTGCCGCTCCTTTGCAGCGGACTCCATTCCCATATCGAAGGTGTCTCGGAATGGGATGACTTGCACGATTTCCACCGATTGACCCGCGCCCTCGCGACCATTCTTCAAAAAACTTCCGACCGAGAAAAAGTGCGGATCATCGTGAGCATCGACGGCTGTCATCTCGGGCCGCGCTTCCACCATCCCTTTCGGGTGACGCCCGCTTTGTTGAAGGCGACCGCCGGTTGGGAGGAAAAACTTTGGGCCTGTGCCGCGCAAGGCAACGCACGTACTTTTCTCGATTGGTTTCGCAATGAGGGCAACGACCGCTACTTCGACGGCGTAGGTGCGCTCGCACTGTTTCTTGCTGCCGGAGCCGGAAAATTCTCCATCCAACGCACCTTCTACGAACAGTGGTTCACCGAACGCGATGCCAGCGCAGTCACTTTTTCAAGCGGACGCCTGCTCGCCTTATCGTCTCTTTAATTCAAGCCCCGAAGGTTCTCTCACTTACCGACCGCTTTTTGTCTTATCATGGTTTTTGCTTTATTCAGATTATCTTGCGCCTCTTTATAGCCGGGCTTCAGTCGCATGGCCTCCTCAAACTCAGCCATCGCCTCGTCCGTCCGCCCTTTTTGGAAAAGAACAATCCCGAGATTATTGTGGGCTTCAGCATGGTTGGGATTAATTTTTAAAACGTCCTGATACTGGACGATGGCTTCGTCCATTTCATTTTTTTGCCCCAGGATATTGCCGAGATTGTTATGGGCATCAATCAGGGTGGGATCGATTTCCAGGGCTTTCTGGTACTCAGCCATCGCCTCGTCTATCTGTCCTTTTCGAACCAAAAAATTACCAACGTTATTATGGGCCTCAGCATAGTCTGGGCGCAGTTCCATGGCTCTTTTGTAATGAGCCATCGCTTCGTCGAGCTGCCCATTTTGAAAAAGAATAACGCCAAGGTTATTGTGGGCATCGGCAAAATTGGGCTCTATTTCCAAGGCCTTTTCGAACTCGGCTTTTGCTGCCTCTACTTGTCCTTTTTGTGAAAGGAGATTGCCGAGATTATCGTGGGCTTTGGCATCATTCGGGTTGATTTCCAACACTGTTAGGTACTGGGATCTCGCCTCGTCCAGGTGCCCCTTTTTTAATAAGAGATTGCCCAGGTTATTGCGGGCCATCCAACAATCTGGATTTTTGGCGAGCGTGTCGTTCCAAAGCGTCTCCTCGCTGGTAAAAGCCCATGCCCGTTGCCAACTCAATGTCCCGAGAACCAAAAGCAATCCGATCCCAAGTCCTGATTGCAACCACGGTTTCTTTGGAATCGCGAAATCCGATAACAGCACCAGTCCCGCCGCAAAGGGGACGATGATTCCGAGGCAGGCCAGGTATTGAAAATGATCCGTCACGAGCGAATAGCGGAAAAAATAGACATTGAAAAAGCCCAACGCCGGAAACAATGTCCCGACGAAAAAAAGAAATCCAGCCAGCGGTCCGCGCCAGTGCCGACACACCATTCCCAAGCTCAAGACCAAAAGTAATATGGCGACAGGGAAAAGATACTGCCACCCAACCGTCTCGCTGACCTGCCAGCGGGGATTAATAAATATCAGATCCGTCGGCCAGAAAAGTTTGCCCAAATAAAAGCAGGTCGCCCGCCCCGCCATCAGGACACGCTCGATGATGGTGAAATTAAAATTCGAGCCTTCCGCCCCGAGAAATCGTCGTTCCAGCCAGGAGGTGAAGAAACCGCTGAAAATTCCCACGATGAAAAACGGGATCAAAGGCAATACATCCTGTTTCCATGATAATTTTCCACGTTTCCACCAGAATACCACCAGCAACGCCGCTGGAAGCGGCGCAATGACGGTTTTCGACATCAATCCCAGTATGAAAAGAACCAGCGCGATGACATGGGTCTTTGTCTTTCGCGTCTGGTCAAATTCCAGGTAAGCCAGCGCCGCACCGAGATAAAACATCCCTGAAAGCACGTTCTTGAGTTCCGTTACCCACGCCACCGATTCCACCTGCACCGGATGCAACGCGAAGATGCCCGCCGCCAGCCACGCCCCCGGAATTTCCAGCCTTCGGAGAATCTTGAGGAGTAGAAATGCCGAAAGAGCATGCACGAAAATATTAACGAGATGGTAGCCCAGCGGCAAATCGCCCCAAAGCTTGTACTCCACCCAAAACAGACTCTCGGACAGTGGATAGTATTGCTGCGTCGCGTGAGGATCCCACCAGATTCGCCCCAGTCCTTCCCATGAACGCAGCGCGGGATGCGTGATATGGGCGTCATCATCCCAGACAAATGTTCCGTGCCATGCCGGTTGATAAACCAGAAAGACGGCTACAAGCAGCATCAACCCAATAAACCAGTCGCGCTTATACCAAGGCGATTGCCCTTGGGCAGCCCCTCCGCCAACGGGAATTCTCGTGGAATCATCTCCACGATCCTTCGCTTTCCTTTTCCTTGATCCTTTTGCCATGCGGTCTTGGCGGCTAGGATGAACCCTTTTGATTTTCCTAAAAGCAGATTTTGCCCTCGACCAGAAACACTTTTCGCGGTTTGTCATCCCCCGGAAACCGCCATTATAGCTTTAAATCCCAAAGGAAAGCTGCGTCTCACCCGGACGACGAAAATGTTCCGTGCGCAACTCGCGCAGCTTCGCGGTAAAGCCAAGTCGCTCGCGAAAAACGTGGAACATCTGCTGTATCTGCTCCGCATAAGGCCCCTCGCCCCGCATCCTCGCGCCGAATTCACTCACGTTGAGTTTTCCCCCACGCACCTCGCGCACCGTTCCCAAAATGCGGTCGAGCTTTTCCGGAAAATTCAGCTTCAACCATTCCTGAAAAACATCCTTCACGCCGTAAGGCAGCCGCAAAACCGTGTAGCCCGCATAACTGGCACCCGCCGCCCTGGCCCCTTCGAGCACTGCCGGAATTTCGCGGTCATTCAGGCCGGGAATGATCGGCGCGACCATCACGCCCACCGGCACTCCCGCCTTCGCCAGCATCTCCACGGCCCGCAGCCGATGTGCGGGACGACTCGCGCGCGGTTCCATCTTCGCGGCCAAATCGGCATTCAATGTCGTGATCGAAATGAAAACCTGAACCGCATCGAAACTCGCGAGCTCCTTCAGCACATCGAGATCGCGCGTTACTAAAAAATTCTTCGTGATGATCGAAACGGGATTGCGAAATTCGACCAGCACTTCGAGGCAAGAACGAGTAATCCGAAAATGACGCTCGGCGGGCTGGTAACAATCGGTCACACCGCTCATCGCCAGTTCCTGCGGTTGCCATTTCGGATGCGAAAGCTCCTTGCGCAGCAATTCTGCCGCACGTTGCTTCACCATGATCTTCGTCTCGAACTCTAGTCCTGCCGAAAATCCGAGATACTCGTGATAAGGCCGCGCGTAGCAATAGGCACAGCCATGTTCGCATCCGCGATAGGGATTGAGTCCGGCATTAAAGCCGACATCCGGGCTGTTGTTGCGCGTGATGATCGTCTCCGTACTGTCATTGAGAAATGTGGTCTTCGGATTCGGCAATGCCTCGCCTTCCGCATCAGGATCGGCCTGCACCACATCGGGATCGAGATCCATCGCCAGCTTCTCAAACCGATTCGGCAAATCGCGCACCGCTCCACGCCCGGTTCTGATTTTTCCCAGTAGCTGCATGTTGCTATTATACTAAAGTATAATAGCTTTGCAAGTTGATTCTCTTCCCACTTACGGTTATTTTCTGGGTTTCACTTGAAGAAACTTTTGAAAGCCTAGATGAGCCTAAGTAATACTGAGATAATCGAAGATTTTTGGCAAAAAACAATGGCTAGAAAACGGTTGCAAGACTCACCATAGGTAGTGAAACTCCGATTAATGGCCGATCCTGCATCTCCAAGCATTCAAACGAGAGCGCTGGCAACTGTGGAGAAAATTGCTCTAAAATCTTTATCCACCGGAAATTTCGCATGGTTCGTATTGCTCGCTCTAGGTATTGCGGCAATCTGGAAACTTGATTCGCAAGATTTAAAAGAAGTTTTTCTACAGGTACTTGTCACGTACGGGTGGCTGGGCTATCCTGTGGCCGGAATAACAATCTTCGTTTCGATTAGAATTTTGAATTGGCGAGAGAAGTTTTACAATCAGGAAATGACCAGAATTTCGGATGTGCGAAATACTCTTATGCAGGGTAAGTTAGAATTACCAATGGCCTCATCTCAAACGAAGCAAAACGATCAAAAATGAAATCTCTTCTTATTGACTGTTTACTGACTGGGCTGATCGCCGCTCCTTTGTACATGCTGTATTGGAATTTGTTTCGCCCCGTCCTCCTTCAAAGATTGAAATATCGTCTCTTCAAGTGCAGGGATGAGATCCGATTACTCTTAATATCTGGAGCACTCGGAAAGGAGGGTAAGGCATATCCTTTGATCGAAAGATTTTGCAATTTGGCTATCTGCAAAATAGAAAAAATTGACTTGCCTTCACTTATGGCAACAAAGCCGGACAGGCGCGTTCAGCTCGAAGTGGAGCGTGACATTGTAATAATCATGGAATCTCCGGTTCAACTTCGAAATTTATTTTTTCAGATGACTGTAGCCGTGCTTGGGGCAGCTTGCGCCAACTCACCCGGCATCTTGGTATTGGCATCACCTCTTTTTGTTTTTGGTGTTACAGTTCTCTGGTTTCAAAAAGCAAAAGCTGTTGCCAACAACAGCATGAAGCGTGCGCTTGGAAGCTTTTACATAATACAGCCAGCCTAAATTTAATCTCGTGCGGGTTAATTCCCCCGCCGCTTGCGGCGTTCTCATCATAATCTGACATTGTTCCCCAATACCCCGCTGCAAGCAGCGGGGTTCTTTATTTCCAATAATGATCGCTTATCAATCCACCTCTTTGAACGGATTGAAGACCTTCACGCCGCAGTGGCGGAAATCCTTGTCGTTGCCAGTCACGATCGTGAGGCCGTGGCGGCGGGCAGTCGCGGCAATGTAACTGTCTTCCACCGGCATAGAATGACCTCGCTGCTTCATTAACTGTTTTTGTTCAGCCCATACGTGAGCGGTTGTGCTGTTGAAGGCAAGGACGCGCCCTTCCAAGGCATCCTGCAAACGGGTCAGCCAGGCTTGGAGCAAAGACCGTTGGCGGCCTTCCCGTGTGCGAACCCAGTAAGCGAGTTGCGCAATGACCACCGTGCTGGTGTAACAGTCCTGCATGTGGGTCTCAAGCCAGGCGATGACTTGCGGCTCGCCTCTTTTTTTGGCTGGCTGACTGATCACATCTGTATCGATCAACCAGCTCACAACTTAAGCTTCTTGGGCAATTCTCGGCTGCGTGGCGGAATGTCGTCCATCGGCACCGGGCATTGTTTGAGCACTTCAAGCCAGTCGAGTTTGCGCTTGATCCGGCGAAAGACGAGCGTGTCTTCGTCCTCATCGAATCGCGCCTCGAAATGTTCGCCGGGATGCGTCTTGATCAGGGCCTTGGGCACCGTAAGGCGGCGCTTGCTGTCGAGCGTAACGATCATGGTGGGATTATCCCACTTAACCGATTTGTGTCAAGGACATCGGAGTGGCTACCGTTGGCCTGCGGCCAACAACTAAGCTTAATCGAGTCCCCTCTCCTCGAGATCGCCTTCGTCCCAGCCAAAGTGATGGCCGAGTTCGTGGAGATAGGTGAGCCGGACTTCATCGGCAAAATCCTCAAGTTCATCAAGACAGAGTTCCTCAATCGTCGCCAGATAAAGAATGATCGGTCCGTTCGCGGCGGAAACTTCGCCGGGTATAAAGTCGCCAGCATAGAGACCGAGGATTTCGGGATCTTCCTCGGATTGCGATTCGAAGAGGCAGGGAACTTTTTGCGCTGCGTCGCGAAGATCCGGCGGTAACTCGGCGAGGGTGCGTTCAATGACGCGCTGCGCCCGGGCCTTGAGCGCTTCCCAATGGGCTGGGGTCATCGCGCTCATAATAACCGATCAATGCGCCGTCGCCGCAGTCTTGCCGCGCTTGGTGTGGATCTGGAGCAACGCGACATCGGTGGGGTTGATGCCCGAGATGCGCGAAGCCTGGCCGAAGGTGCGGGGCTGGATTTTCTTGAGCTTGGCGCGAGCTTCGGCTTTGAGGCCAGGCACTGAATCGAAGTCGATCCAGTCGGGAATGGTACGGTCTTCGTCGGCGCGATTCCGTTCGATGTGGGCCTGTTCACGACGCAGGTAACCCTCGTATTTGATCTCGGTCTCAAGTTGCAAGGCGATCTCCGCATCGACTGCCCGGAAAGGCTCGGGCAATTCGGCCCAGGAGACATCGGGGCGTTTGAGCAGGTGCGCCCAAGGCTGGCCATCGTGTTTTAAAGTAGCGAGCAACTGCCGTGTTTCCGCAAGAGCTTCCTGTTTCGCGCGCAGCTTGGAAATTCGCTCGGGTGAAGCGAGGCCCACTTCGTGGCCAATCTCGGTCAGGCGCAGATCGGCGTTGTCGTGGCGCAGTGAAAGCCGATGTTCGGCCCGCGACGTGAACATCCGGTAAGGCTCCTCGGTTCCCTTGGTCACGAGGTCGTCGATGAGGACGCCAAGGTAAGCCTGGTCACGGCGAAGAATCAAAGGCGACCTGCCCTGCACCTGCCGTGCGGCGTTGATCCCGGCGATAAGCCCCTGCCCGGCGGCTTCCTCGTAGCCCGACGTTCCATTGAGTTGCCCGGCAAAGAAGAGACCGCTTATGCGCTTGGTTTCGAGTGACGGCTGGAGTTGGGTCGGCGGGCTGAAATCGTACTCAACGGCGTATCCCGCCCGCATGATCTCAGCTTTTTCCAAGCCAGGGATCGAGCGGATGAAGGAGTACTGCACTTCGAACGGCAGACTGGTTGAGCAACCGTTGATATAATATTCGTCGGTATGACGGCCCTCAGGTTCGAGGAAAAGCTGGTGCCGCTCCTTGTCGGCGAAGCGGACGACCTTGTCCTCAAGGGAAGGGCAGTAGCGCGGGCCGACGCCTTCGATGCGACCGCAGTAGAGGGGCGATTTGTCGAGATTGGAGCGAACAATCTCGTGCGTCTGGGCGGTCGTGTAAGTGATGGCGCAGGCCAATTGTTCCACGTGGAACATTCCGTCCCGCCATTCGTTAAGCGTGAAGATGTCGTTGGGATCCTTCCTGAGCGTCTCGACGAGATAGCTGAACGGCTTCGGTGGGCGGTCTCCCTCCTGCAATTCCATCCGGCTGAAATCGATACTCTTCTTGAGCAGGCGAGGGGGAGTGCCCGTTTTAAGCCGCTTTAACTCAAACCCGAGGGCGAGAAGCGAAGCAGAGAGGCCGCTCGCACTATCGCCCATCCGACCGCCCGGTGTGTTCCGTAATCCGACATGCATTAAGCCCTGTAAAAAGGTGCCTGTGGTTACTATTATACACTTGGCTAGGTAAATTATGCCTAGCTGTGTGCTCACACCACTAACCTTATTGCCATTTTCAACAATTATTTCTGCGATATGGCCCTGCTTCACATCGAGCCGCTCCTGCCTCTCACAGATTGCTTTGAGCCGAAATTGATAAGCCTTTTTATCGCACTGGGCGCGCGGTCCACGAACACTCGCTCCCTTCGAGGCATTCAACATCCGGAACTGGATTCCCGTGGCATCGGTGTTCATTCCCATTTCACCACCGAGCGCATCGATTTCCCGGACGATCTGTCCCTTGGCCAAGCCACCAATGGCGGGGTTGCACGACATCTGGCCAATCGTGTCGAGATTCATGGTCAAGAGCAGCGTCTCGCATCCCATGCGCGCCGAGGCAAGAGCGGCCTCGACCCCGGCGTGGCCGGCGCCGATGACGATGACGTCGTAAGCTTTGGGATATTCAAACATGACTCAGAGGACTTTATCGCAAGCAGCGACAAGCGACAAGCGGGCAGGGGACTTTGGTGGTCGCGCATCCTACTCGCACGTTAATGAGGGAAGTATGCTATCGTTTGCCATTCCATGATTCGCTTTGTTTTTCGTCTGCTTCTCGCTGCGCTTTTTCTCTTCGCAGGAGCTGTGCACCTGATGGATCCGGCGCTCTTTCTTCCGGTCATGCCGCCATGGATTCCTCTCCATCTTCTTTGTATTGAAATCAGCGGTGTCTTCGAGCTGCTCGGCGGAATCGGGCTATTGATTCCCGAGCGTCGGGTACAATTCGTTACCGGCTGGGGATTGATCCTTCTTTTGTTGGCGGTTTTCCCGGCAAATATTTACATGGCGGTTGCTCATATCCGCGTACATGGTTTTCCCTCTGAACCGTGGATGGGGTGGGCGCGATTGCCGCTACAGCCTTTATTGATGATGTCCATACTTTGGGCAACAGATACTTGGCCAAAATCATGGTCGATGAAAGCCAGTTCAGTAAAAAGAAATTCATGAAGCATTATCTTGGTATTTGCCTAATCCTGATCACGCTGGCAGGCATTATTTTTTTCGCTTTGCACAGTTGCGTGGGAGCGGTCGATCATACGATTGAGAGTGTCCGGAACGCTTTTTCCGAGGTACTCCGCGTCCAACCGCAGATCATAGTCAACCAGCGCGTGGTGCTATCGCAAACGGCCCCCATCGCCGAATTTGCCGTGGTGACGAAGGAAGAACTCGTGACTCTCCATTTCACCGAGCACCTTGAAGTTTTATCTTTTCAAATACCGTTGACGGAAAAAAATCTGGCAGCAGAGGCTACTTACCGGCTCAAGGCGGGCTTCGATTTAAAGGAACCTTTCTCAGTCGAAATCGATCCGGCAAACCACCAGATTCATGCGACCATGCCTCATGCCAAAATTCTTTCGGTCGAACAGATCGGCGATCTGACCTATCATGGGGCAAATGCCTGGTTGAACCGGATTACCGATGACGAGCGCACGACTATTTTAAATGATCTCAATGCCACCGCACATAACGAGGCGGAAAATTCATCATTGAAAATGGATGCCGAGAAACAAGTCACGCAAAGGTTGCAGGATCTTCTTCAACATAATGGGCAAGCCATTCAAATCGAATGGACAGGTTCGGCACAGAATATGCCTAAACCCTAAGTGAAATGGCCTGATGCTTTTTGCAAGGTGACAGATTCAGGACATGGCAGATCACGACACAGTTGTTATTCATTCGAACATTTTTAGAAACCACACGGAAACGCCAGACGCAGTTACTTAGTAAATATCACGCGATCAAGAACGGTATGCGCCCTGCGTACAATTATCCTTAGCCAGTAAAGCATCTTTATTTTATGTCGAAACTCTCCCTTCATTATCATCCTTCCCTGGAAGGCGGTGCATCGTCCGTAGGCGACACGTCACACCTTCGTCACTCTCTCTTCGATACCAAGGATGAGTTTATCGAACGGGTGGGTCCGATCGGAATGGCGGCGATTTATTTCGGCGGCTTTTCGCTGGCTCCCCAGGATGCGGCTCTTTCACGACAGGCTCTTTTTAAACTGTCGTTCGTTAACCGCCATTTTCTCCAGCCGGGCGGCATGCGGGTTCAGGTGCAAAAGCAAACCGCCATACTCACAGGTGCGGTGAAAAGTCCCTCGCTCGTCACTTTGGCTGAAATTCTGGCCAGGCAAATCGAAGGCATCACACAGGTGAAGAATGAAACCGATGTTGAAAAAAGCGCGGCGGGTGCCTCGAAAGCAGCCAAGCTACGCGAGGCTAATGCTACCCTGGAAACTGTTCAGCTTTTATTTGCCACAGATCAAACCTTGCGGGCGGGCGTACAGATAAATGTTTACGAGGGAATTCTCACGCTGGAAGGCCAGGTTAGTTCCCCAGCCCAGAAAAATTGGGCGGAACAACTCGCGGCTTCCGTCGGTGGAGAGATTAATTCCAAGCTGAAAATTGTCCCAACATCGCCCATTGGCACCCAAACGGAAACCCATTCTCCCGATCTGGACGATGAATCGCTGCAAGCCCTTGTTCTTCTGCGCTTGAGACTGGTACGCGAAACGGAACATTTGCCCGTGCGGGTCAAGGCCACTCGCGGCATTGTCTCCGTGCAGGGAAAAGTTCGCACGGAAGCGTTGCGTCAACGGATCGAAAACCTGGGTCGTTCCACCCTCGGCTTGCGGGAATTGCGCAGTTCGCTTTCCGTTACGGGATAATTTCCAAGAGGGAAGCGGCTGTTTTTAAAACGGTCGCGACGGGCAGATCATTTAATGTTTCCCGGCCTTTCAGCACCCGCACGTTTGCGCGGGGAGGTGCCCACACAGCGGGATTGGTGGGACCAAACAAGGCGATGATTGGTAAATCGGAGCGGGAGGCCGCCGCAAGATGCGTAATGCCCGAATCGTGACCGAGATAGAAAATCGTTTTTTTCAAAAGAGCCGTCAGGATGGGCAGCGGCAACCAGCGCGCGCGCAATAAAGGCAAATCTTTCCAGGCTTCCATCAGAAATTGAGCGTTCTCCGTGTCGGCTTCGCCTTCGATGAGAAGGAGAACGAGATCGGCTGCTGAGTTCGTGAGGCTCCGGCCCAGTTCCGCCCATGATTCGACCGGCCAATTTTTGCTTTCTCCGCCACTGCCGGGATGAATCGCCACAAGTCGGGTTCCGGGATTCAAACCGGTCAAAAAGGCGGCAGCTGCATTTTCATCTTCTGTCGAAGGGAAAAGTTCGCTGGCTGCATCACCAGTCAATTCCAATCCAAGAGGTTTAAGGATGCGCGCAAAATAATGGGCTGCTGGCTGGTCAAATTCATCCGGTACGCGGGGTGGGTAGGTTAGAATGCGACCGGGGTCGCATCGTTTGAGATTAGTACCGAAGAGACCGTCGGGATCATAGAAGTAGGAAAGAACCAGGTCGAATCCGCCGATGTAATCCATCCAGGCCGGATCGAGCACGGCACGGGGGGTAAAGAAAGCACTGAGCGGGCCATGATTCACCGAACGGACGGCGTTCAGGTAATAGCGTTGGAGGGCGATTTCAGCGAGACGCGGATGGCCGAGGACTTCGATATGCGCCTCGGGCCATTGTTCGCGCAGCAGACGCATCGTCGGAAGAGTGACGATAAAATCCCCGAGAGCGCCTCCGCGAATGAGTAGAATCTTCTTCAAGATAGGAAATGGCTGATTATTTTGGCTACGATAACAGCTGTACCATATCAAGCATCAGGGAGCTATCGACTTGCTTTTGGACTTTCAACGGCGAAGCTATGGGCAGCTAGCGTTAATTTCTACCACTAATTTTATGGGTATTTTCTTGATCGGCCTTGTCGTTGTCCTCGGAATTGTATTGTTGATTGTGCTCGTGGTGGGCGGCATGGGCGTTGGCATTTATAATCGCCTGGTCGCCTTGCGGAACGAATATAAGAATCAATTTTCGCAGATCGATGTGCAGCTCAAGCGGCGGCATGACCTGATTCCGAATTTAATCGAGACCGCGAAGGGTTACATGGCGCATGAACGTGGAACGCTCGATGAAGTCGTGGCCGCACGAAATGGTGCGTCGGCAGCACGACAAAAAGCGATGACGAACCCTGCCGATCCTGGCGCGGTGCAACAGGTCGTGGCTGCGGAAGGCGTCCTGAGTCAATCCCTGGGACGGCTTTTCGCCGTGGCGGAAGCTTATCCCGATTTGAAAGCGAACCAGAACATGCTGCAGCTTCAAAATGAGCTGACCGATACCGAAAACCGCATCTCCTTTTCCCGGCAGGCTTACAACGAAGCGGTGCGTAATTTCAATACGCAACGGGAAATTTTTCCCAACTCGCTTCTTGCCGGCATTTTTAATTTCGCACCGGCGACCCTGTTTGAAATTTCTGATCCGGGCGATCGCGATGTACCGAAGGTTTCCTTCACGTAAAATCGGCTGCTCCTGATTTTTTAATTCGCTTTTTTCAGGGTGATGTCATCGAGGTAGAGAGTCCCACGACCCGACCAGGAAAGATCGAACCCGGCATCAACCGTGCCGCCAGTCCTGCCTGAAGTATTGGAGATCATGTATGTCGTGTGTATCCTGGTCCATTCAGGGCCTACGGCAAAGGTGGTTGGTTCCGCTTTTATCCAGTCACGCTGGCCACCCTCGAAAACAACAGGCCCTGCAGAAGACCAGGTCATGGTGGAAATGGCACCCACGGAACGTACCCACAAACTCAGGGTGTATCGTGTATTTGTTTGAACTGAAAAAGTGCCTGTATAAGCGATGGCGGACGTATCATCCTGGGTACCGTTCGAGTCCGGTACATACACGTCCTTAAAATAGGTGGGATGTGTTTCAACAACGGAATACTTGGCAGCCCCGGTCAATTTGGTATTGGGCGGGGGAGTAAATCCCGGCTCCAATTTTGCATTTGTACATTCCAGCAATCCGTAAGGGACGCCATAGGGACGATACTTATCAATCCTCCACACGGCAGGCAGATAAATTTTCGGGAAGGTATAGGTTCCTTTCAACGGAAAAAGTGGTCCAAATTTCGGATCGCCGGGAGTTCCTATGTTGTAGGAATAGGCGATGCGCCCATCTGCGGAAGCGACAATCAAATCAAAAAGATGATCATTATTAAGATCCGCCGCACAAACCGTCGTGAATAACCCGATTTTGTCCACACTCCCAAACTGGATGTGTTGTGGATTATTCTGGTCAAAAACCGGAGGAGTTCCTTTTCCTGTGGCTTGATTGAGATAAAGATCGATATAGCCTTGTCTTTCCCCGGTGATGATATCGGGCTTGCCGTCGTTGTTCCAATCGACTACCTGCGGCGTCAAATGTTCCCGACCCATGCCTGGAATTATTTTCTGCCTGTATTTTTCGATGAAAACAGGACGGATATTGCCACCTTGATTCGTGAAAAGATAAATGCTGTTCGCACTGTAGGTGCCATCCCCCATGATGAGATCAAGGCGGCCTTTCCCACTCCAATCGTAGAGAAATGGCACCAGATAGTTGCACCACAGAAGATTCTGAGTATGTGTGTCAATCGTAATTCCGGTACGATTCGGAACCGTGGAAAAATGGGGTTCGGTTGGTGAGCCGGTGTTGTGAACAAAAAAGAGTTGCCCCAAGTAGTTGCCGATCACGAGATCGAGTTTACCGTCGCCATCGTAATCGATCAGTTGAATCCGAGGCACAATGTCTTCCTTGAGATACTTTCCCATGACCGTTTCGCCACCAACCCAAACCGGGATAACCTCGCCATGGGTGAAGACCGGAGCCTTAGGCTTGCCGGAGTTGGGGTAATACCAAAAGAAGCCCCTCGGATCCGCTATGACCAAATCAGGCAGGCCATCGCCATTCAGATCACCGACAGCGACGCTGGGACTAAAGGATTTCTTGTCCACCTTGCCCGCATCGTCAATAGCAAGTTGGGTGCCCGGCCATACCTGGAAGGTTCCCGAACCATCCACGCCCCCCCAGGGATTATAACCTTCCTTGCCCGACTCAAAATCTCCCTTAAACAAATTGGGGCCGGTGCCTTCATCATCCGTGGCACCGAGGGAGTAATTCACGCTGAAAATCACCAACAGGACAAGGAACCTTGGCAATGATTTGCGGGATCTGGTCGCGAGAAAACGGAGAATCGATAACATGATAAAGACGAGACAGTAGTCTTAAATCTATTAGCAAGCGATTACATCTCCGTAAATGCAGAATAATTAAAGTTTGGGCGCCTGAAATCCATTCATCTCTGGAAAAATAGATTTTCCAAAAAATGAGATTTAACGTTACCTCCTTGAATCTGAGGGATTTGAGGTTATCATTTCTGTGATGTCGTCTCTTTTCAGCAAAGATCCAACGGCGCGTCCTCCGCTACCGCCTTACGCGCCAGAACGGCTCGAAAAGGAAATTGGCCACCTCAAAAAATCGGGGTCGAGCCGCCACCAAGCAGGAGAAAAATTGTTCGTGCCACGGCTGATTCTCTTCATTGCGATCTGCTCCCTGCTCTGGCTCTATTTCATGGATCCGTTTCTCTATGCGTACCATAAGGGTGATGCCATTCGCACCTATCTTTATCTGAGTCATTACGGCAACGGGCAGAAAGCACAGGCATTGCTAAACACTGGAATTTTTTCCACTTCGGAGATAAAGGCGCTGAACAAGCGGGAGGGTTCTTTCCAGGATTATTTTAGCGGGCCTGCGCAGGCCGAGCAAAAGGAAACTTCCATCGTGAATTACATGAATGGTGTTTCCCATCTGAAGATGGGCCAATATGACGAACTCGATAGGATTGGAAAGCTGCGATACTTTCTTTTTTTCCGGACTGGTCTCTTGCCGCCAACCGACTGGAGCAGCCTTACTCCCACCGTGGAGAATTAGAATTCATACTTTTTTTCCTCGACAAACTTAATATCTTCAACAGTGTACGATCCTGTAGGTTTGAAAATTAAATAGGACTGCGATTAATATGAAAAAATCCTCTTTTCGTTCGATGAAGCATAAACGGGGACAGACTCTTGTGGAGTATGCCCTGATCCTTGCCTTTATCTCCGTGGTGGCCATCTCCGTTTTGATTGCCTTGGGTAACAAGATCAAAGGGGTCTTCACAACGATCAGCAGTCAGTTATCCCAGGCGCAAACCAGCCATTAGTTTTGCTTTACCAAAGCGCCGAAGGCATGATCGCCTATGGCTAATGTAGGGGAATCTTTCGCAAGGGGAGTCGCTTTATTAATGACCGGAGCGGCGCACGTTTCCTCTCCGCTGACGGTACCCCATGCTGGATCCACGGCACCGGCGCTTACGTTGGGTAGCATACTCGGGCTTGGGTTGGTGGCGGTTATCGCGGGTGCCATTAATTCGGTGGCAGGCGGAGGGAGTTTTCTCACTTTTCCTGCGTTGATTTTTTGCGGGGTCACGCCCTTGCGAGCCAATACGACGAATACGGTTGCGATCTGGTTCGGCTCCCTGGCAAGCATGGGTGCGTATCGAAATCAGTTGGGTGGCCATCGGCGCGCCTTGTTGACTTTACTGATCACAAGCCTGATCGGGGGATTGGTGGGGGCGTTCCTTTTGTTGAAGACACCCGATGCGACATTCAAGTTTCTGCTGCCCTGGTTGATGCTGACTGCCACATCAATCTTTATCTTCGGCAAATACCTGACGGCATGGTTGCGCCGGATTGTTCACCTCGATATTAATGCCCCACAGAACATCGTGCCCTTTGTGGTGGGTTGCCTCTTTCAACTGGTCATTGCGGTGTATGGGGGATTTTTTGGCGGCGGCATCGGCATTCTGATGCTCGCCCTGCTTACCCTGCTTGGTTACGAAAAAATTCACACCATGACAGCGTTGAAGGTTGTTCTTGCCACCACGATCAATGGCGTCGCTGTGATCGTGTTTGTTGGCTCGGGGATGGTCGATTGGCCGCAGGCATTGGTCATGATCATCGGTTCCATCATCGGCGGTTATGGCGGCGCAATCATTGCACAGCGCATGTCGGCAGAAATCGTCCGGCGCGTGGTAATCGTGATCGGAGTTACGATGACGGCCTATTTCTTTGTGCGCTAGCGGGCAAGAAATTCGGCGATCACGGCACAGACTTGTTCGAGATGATCTGCTGGCAGTTCCGGATAGATGGGGAGGCTGAGCACTTCGCCCGCGAGGCGATGCGCCACCGGAAAATCGTCCGCTTTGTAACCAAGCCCCGCGAAACAAGCTTGTTCGTGGAGGGGCAGGGGATAATAAATTTCCGAACCTACGCCTCGAGATGAAAGATGCGCGCGAAGAGCGTCACGCTGACCCGTACCGATGACGCGCATGGTATATTGGTTCCAGATGTGACCGTTATGGGGATAGGCCACGGGAAGAACGATGCGGGCGGTTTGCTCCACACCAGCGGATTGCGCGCAACCACAGTCCTGGGGCTTGGCCACGCAGACGCCGGGTGCCTTGGCAAGTCTCTCCGTATAAAGGGCGGCATTATGGCGACGTCGCGCCGTGTAACCATCGAAGTGAGGCAATTTCACGGAGAGCATGGCGGCCTGAAGCGCATCGAGCCGGAAATTTCCACCAACGACCTGATGATAATATTTGGGTTCCATCCCGTGCATGCGCAGGATGCGCGCGCGTTCAAAAAGCGCGGTGTCATTGGTCAGGACAGCACCTGCATCGCCCAGCGCACCGAGATTTTTTGTGGGGAAAAAACTGATGGTGCCAAAATCGCCCAGCGAGCCGACCTGTTTACCGCGATAGGTCGCGCCCATCGCCTGGGCTGCGTCTTCAATCACGTGCAGGCCATGTTGGCGGGCGAGGTCGAGTATGCCGTCCATTTCGGCTGATTGCCCAAAAAGATGCACCGGAAGAATCGCCTTGGTACGCGGAGTGATGCGCCGGGCGGCATCGCGCAGATCGAGATTGAAACAGACAGGACAGGAATCGACAAAGACCGGTTTGGCTCCCACGCGCGAAATGCAACCTGCCGTGGCAAAGAAGGTAAAACTCGGACAAAGCACTTCGTCCCCCGGCCCAATTCCCAAGGCCATCAGCGCGACAAGAATCGCATCCGTGCCGGAACTTACCCCGAGTGCATGTTTTGCACCGGTGAATTCGGCCAGCGCACGTTCGAACTGGTCGACTTCCGGTCCCAGGATGAAGTGCCCCGAACGAAGCACACGCAGAAAGGCTTCAAGTAACTCCGGTTCCAATACGGCGTTTTGAGCCTTGAGATCAAGCAGGTTGACATTCATCGAGTCCATCATGCTCAAAGGCTGGCTTGTTTTAAAAGTCTCTTAAATCTCTTCAAAACAGCAGTCCTGTGGAATCCAAACTTATTATACATCGTGATAGCAAATTTTTTTTACCTGGCGAGAAAATTCCAGTCCTCCATCCACTATTCAAATCCTTGTGAACAGATTATAACTCGCGATAGCAAAAAATTTAAGTGCTCACAAAAATTCTATCGCGCCATTCCTGCTCAAACCTTTCTGAACAAATTATAACTCGTGGTGGCAAAAATTTAAGCGCTCACGAAAATTCTATCGTGCCCTTCCTGCTCAAATCCTTCTGAACAGATTACACCTCATGGTGGTAAAAAAATTCAGCGCGCAAAAATCCTGACGTGCCCTCTCTAATCAAATCTACTTGAATACATTATCCCCTATTGAAAACAGGCAATAGGGGATAATAGATTGTAATGCTCTTTATATCGGGAAGATTTTTACGATCAAGCTCTAATCCCCCATTGCCTCGGGGACGAGAACCCTCAATGCCTCGAAGGTGGTGCTGGCAAACCACGCCAAAGCCAACACCAAAAGAAAATAGCCGATGCTGACAATGAAGCGCTGCCGGTTCGTGCAATTCAAATCCATCCGCGGCGCGCGCGCGCGAAGAAGAAGAATGAACCGGGGTATGGCAAATGAAACCACGCAGAGCAAGACCAGGTTGAAGCCATGCCTCAACTCGAAAATACACGCCACCAACCCGATAAGCCAAGCCTGGGGAATAATGGCCGGGGCAATCCATCCTCCCTCGAGGTCCAAGATGGGGATAAGCGTGAAGAGATTATAAAAATAACCAACGCAGGCCATGCCGAGGAAAAACGGGTTATCCGTGAAGTTATAAATCAAGGCGCACAGAGCCGAAACCAGGGTGCCAGCCAGAGGTCCCGCCATTCCAACGAGGGCGTCTCTCCACGTTTCCCGTGGCTGGTTTTCCAGAATTGCGGTGGCATTGGCTCCGAAAGCGAATAAACGAAAACGCAGCGGAAGCTTCAACCCTCGCGCAACCAGGAGTGTACTCGCCTCGTGTATGACCAGGTGCAAAAATACACCGAGCGCTGACCACCAGCCATAAGCCTCCATATAATTCGGCCCGAGAACTTTCCCACCTGTCGAGAGAAGCTTGGGTTGAAAAAAGGCCATGAAGACCAATAGCCCGATCAACAACGCAAGCCCTATGGCCAATTGTTCCGCCCAAAGACGATCGGGAGAGACGGGGACAGGTGAGGTGGATTCTTCCGGTTTACGAGCCATTCCATTACTTTAACCCGCGATAACGGCTGAGTCCAAATCAGAAATTGTTTTCCTGTGGGTAACCCTCTGCGCTTGTGCCAGCCCCAAGAGACGACATAGTAGCCGGAAGCATGACTTCCGAAGATCGCGAACTCCTTCTTTCCTTGCGCCGCCAGCAACAGGAATTTCAGCAATCGCTTGAGAAGCTGAACGCGCAATTAAACGAATTGGAAGCGCGTGCGGAGACGCCAACTCTTCCAGCGGAAACTCTTCAGGAACTTCCACCCCTTCCGATCCACGTTGAGCCTCCACCTCCGCCCATCGAATCGTTCGACGAGATTCCCCCGTCTCCTCCCATTTTTTCTGCCGTTCCCGAGGCGACCATTCCGGAATTGCCTCCTCTCCCGCCGCCGCCTGTCATACCTAGGCCTTCACTTGAGTTTCAGTTGGGGAAGTGGCTGACCCGCATTGGTGCGGTCTTTTTTGTGCTTTTACTGATTTCAATTGATGAATTCTTCCACCTGCACAGTTTACTTGGAGCCTGGGGCAAGCTTGGCCTGATGGGTGCGATCAGCGTGGTTCTGATCGTTCTTGGAGAACGTCTGGAACGCAAAAATACTCATTTGCTGGTTTACGGACGCACCTTGATGGCGGCTGGCCTCGCCGGTCTCTACTTCACCATTTATGCAGCGCATTACGTTGAAAACCTGGCGGTAATTCCAAATCCGTTCATCGCCGGGTCTTTGCTGCTGCTCTGGTCGGTTTACGTTCTTCGTCTGGCCGAAAAGAAAAAATCTCAGACCCTTTCGCTCTTTGCGATCACGCTCGCCTATTTCAGTTCGGCGATCAATCCGTTGAGCGGCTTCACCATGGCTGCGGACTTGCTTCTCGCCGTTACGGCGGTCGTTTTTCTGCTGCGTAATGGCTGGGCGACGCTCTCCTACCTCGCTTTGTTGGGCACTTACCTGGTGCTGCTCAGGCGGCTAATCATGGATGAAAACGGCGAGCTGGTTCTGGATACGAGCCGCACGTTGTCCTTTTGGCCTCATGCCATTTATTTGCTCGGCGCGTGGCTTATCTTCACCGCCGCAGTGCTGTTGTCAACCGCACCAAGTTTCCGTGGTGGCAAACGATTCGCGTTTCTAAGCTTGAACAATGGCGGTCTGGCCGGACTTCTGGTTTTGACAGCCTACATCTCAGGCTTTGGCTATGGAGCGATGGGGCGCACCCTCTTGGCAACGGGAATCCTGCTTCTGGTCACCTCGCGTTTAGTCAATTGGGGACGGACGCGAACCGAGGATGACGCAAGCGAAGTTGCCGGTGCTTATCTCGCGCAGGGTTTGGCGCTGCTCACCGGCGGCATCATGGTGGTTTACACCGGAATTTCGCGCGGTGTGCTTCTGTGCCTGGAGACTCTTTTCCTCGGCGCAGCGGGAGCTTCCTCGCGAAATATCATTTTGATCGTCGCAGCTTATCTTGCAGCCTTCTTCGCCACGCTCTTTCTGGTTTGGGAGATTGCGGCCCTCGCGCATCATCCCTGGATGCTCGGCGTGGGAGGCGCAGCGGTCATGTTTGCCAATGCGTGGTGGGCGCGGCGGGAGGTGCGACACACACCGGAGGAGAGCCAGAAGATCGTTCTCGCGTCCTCTTATTATTGTGCGCTCGCGCTGGGATTGATCTTTACCGCCATGAGCACGGATCTGAGCGACAGCATGCTCCCGCCAGCTTTGGCTTTTGTGGGAGTGGCGCTCACTTTCTCGATCTATCTCTTTCCGCTCTATGAACTGCCGCCCATCGCCCAGACATTTCTTGTCGGCGCGCAGGCCATGGTTCTTTTTCCTACCGATACGGGAGAATCGCTTCCCCGGTGGAGCACGGCCTCAGTCGCTGCAGCCACTCTTCTCATCATCACCTGGTGGTCGCGCCAACGCGTCACTCGCTGCGGGCCGTGGCTCGTCGCGTTGAATTTTGTCTATGCGCTGGCATTGGTCGGTCTCACTTACCACGCAGCGCATCCTGATGCGAACCCCCAGAGCTGGATGATCAATGCTAGTTTGCTTTCGCTGGCCTTCTTGGTTTGGGGGGCATTCACGCGCGTCTGGCCGCTCGCGGCTGCGGGCCAGGTGTTTCTTGGCATCTCACTCTATTGCTTCTTCGTTCCACCGGGAGGGTGGGATGTTTCTCCCTTCCCCTGGGCATGGTGGGCGATGGCTGTTCCCATTGCGGTGGTTTTTTCCACGGGCCGATCCGTGCATCGATGGCTCGATCTTTTCCCCGAGATAACCGGATCGTGGCGCACCAATCTTCGCACGT
>Ga0206928_1074_pt1 | contig 27632 bp, 21 predicted proteins | sample Alteio_BWOrgHeat_21_FD_152941 | JGI IMG/M metagenome (GOLD analysis project Ga0206928, IMG submission 152941) | Enriched cells from forest soil in Barre Woods Harvard Forest LTER site, Petersham, Massachusetts, United States -... | ecosystem: Environmental > Terrestrial > Soil > Temperate forest >... | reverse complement strand
CATTTGAATGTGTCATAGGTCTTAAACATAACTTTAAAAACCCAAAATGTCAAATAATTTCTGCTCCGAGTAATAGTTCCCCATAGTCTTTAAGCTTAAATGAACCAATAGACTAAAGATATCGTCAAATGAATTTATTCAAAAGTGATCTCGCCGGCAGAGCCGGACTCGTCGTAAAAGCGGTGGCAGAGCCACACGCACTCCACATAGCAACCAGCGCCCCTTATTCTCTGATAGCCTGATGCGTATGAGCTGTACCACCTTGTGGCACGCGCATTATTTGATTTATCATAGGCATTATTGATAGAAAGGCTTATTTGCCCAAGGCATTTATTAAATCTATTCACTGCTTTAACTTCAGACAGATCTTTTTTTTTGATAACGATATAAAAGGCGATTGCGTAAGCGATAATAAATTATTTAAGTGAGTAAGAAGATCGACTTTCTGGTAGCGGGAGAGAGGCCGAGAAGAAATTAGAATGCGAGCGATTTTATCAAGATTTTTTCGCAGATTTCAAATTTCCTCCCCTTCCATAACGTTCACGTTCCGTTGTGGAAGGGGAGGGAATTTGAAAGGTGCAAAAAAGCTTGATAAAAGTGCTCTGCATTCAAATTTCTTCTCGGCCTCAGAGACAGCCGGTTCGAAGTACGACAAAGCGCAGACTTTGGGGATCCCTATTTTAAGCGAAGAGCAGTTCGCGCGTATATGTTCACGCTTATGCTTTAGGATTATTTTGTATGCGTAAATAGATGCCCTCGATGATTATGCTTAAAGTTTGCACAATTTCCCTTCCAAAAGCAGATCCGAGCAGTCCTGCAAATATTTTATCAGCAGTTGAAACAGCAGGGTTGTTATAGTCAAGATTATAGATTGTTAGGACACCTCCTGATATTGCTCCTGCTGTCATTAATAATTGGACAAGATTTAATCCAGTTATTTTTTTTGAAATTTTTATTAAGCTCGATAAAGACGTACCAGCTTTTATGATAATAGAATATGCTTGTCTCCTTTCAACAAAATTGTTGCAATCAAAATCATAAATGCCAATTTGAGGATTATTTTCCGTGTCTTTCAAGAAACAAGCATTATGGTTACTTTCTAGATTAAAATCGCACAAATCAGTTATTCTACGAAAAGCAGTAAAATTAGATTCAGCATTATTTTTTAATGAACTTTTGAATTGATTATAACCTGAACATTCAAATTTTTCTTCAATGACAATGGGACCTTGCGGAGTGTTTATTAAAACAGTTTTAGGGGTTTTAATGTGATGGATAACGCTTCGGTTTACCAGGTATCCAGCTTTTTGAAGATTTGCATAGTGAGTTTCTAGATCATTGGTATCACAGCGGAATGATCCCATTTGATTTGCCATTTTTATAACACTGTTAGGCAAATCGGGATGTGTGTACACTGCCTTAGAAGTTCCTTCACTCAACTTATGCCATTGGCTGGAATTTTTTATTGTTATTTCTGGAAAATTTGGGTTTTCTGCTACGCCAGTCTTTGTGATATTATAAATATATTCTAATTCCAACTGATGTTTTGCTAAGAATATATTCTGCTCGTGATTTGGAGTATTATAAGGAAAACATGGAGTAGGAAGGCGTTGTTTATCAAACAATTCATCATATACATAAGCTCCTGCTATTAGTGAAATGAAGATGTTTAAGACAAAGGCAGTCTCCGAGTCCATGTTTTTTTTTTGCGAGTGATGATATCCATATAAAAAAATTTGTTTTGCCGTAAAAAAAAGAAAAAAGGCTTGCTGTGCAACCAAAATCACCTTAGAATCTAAAGCGTTGATTGCAACCACTGCAACTATTCCCGAAGCTCCTTTAAAAACATCTTTTAGTATTTGCATGCAATTTCTTTCTTTAACACTATGTCTCAAATTTGATATTAAGCTTATTGTACTAGTGCTTATACCTATGAGAAGAGCATTTTTCATTATTCTACCGAGCCTTTCTTCATCTGCTTGAAAATACATACCCGTCAGATTTATGCTCGTCAATCCATATAGGGTTTGTAATCCCCCTTGAGAAATATCACCATTCAAAATAGCAAGAGGTCCACTAAAGATCCCAAAAATTGTTGGAATAGGGATTAGATTTTGGGGGTCGATATTCATTATTTACTCCATTCAATTGTTTAATTAATTTGTTGCAGAAAGGGCAGTTTCAAGAGTTAACATGGCTCGATCTGAATTTTATTTTTACACGATAATAGATGGCCGAGATAGTTGTGCTTAATGTTTGTACGAGTTCGCCTCCAAAAGCAGATCCGATCATTCCCGCAAATATTTTATCAGCAGTTGAAACATCAGGATTACTATAATCACAATTATACAATGTTAGAGCACCTCCTGATATAGCTCCTGCTGTAATCAATAATCTCACAAGATTTGATTTGCTTAAATTTTTTGAAATTTTTGTTAAGCTAAATAAAAATGTACCGCATTTGAAGAAATTACGAAATTTTTCCCTTTGTTCAGAACCGGTACTATCAAAATCAAAAACGGCAATTTGAGGATTATTTTCCGTACCCTTCAAAAAACAAGCATTATAATTAGTTTTCGGGTAAATATCGCGTAAATCAGTTATTTTAAGAAAATTATTAAAATTAGATAGAGCCTTATGTTTTTTTAATGAATTCGGAAAGTGATAATAATTTAAACATTCTAATTTTTCTTCAATTACAACAGGTCCTTGTGGAATGTTTGTTAAAAAAATCTTAGGGATTTTAATGTGCCTGATAGCGTGTTGGTTTACCAAGTATTCCGCTTTTCGAAGATTTGCATAGTGAGTTTCTAAACTGTTAGGGAATGGTGACATTCGATTCGGTATTTTTATAACGCTATTAGGTAAATCGGGGTGGGTGTATGCTACTTTAGAAATTCCTTCACCTAATTTATGCCATTGATCAGAATTTTTTATTATTATTTCAGGGAAGTTTGGGTTTTTTGTTACGCCGGCTTTAGTGATATTATAAATATATTCTAATTCTAATTGATGTTTTGTTAAGAATATATTTTGTTCTTGATTTGGGCTATTATAAGGAAAACATGGAATAGGATGATCTTTATCAGAAAGTTCATCATGTACATAGATTGCTGTCATTAATAATATTAGAGCTGTTAGGAGAAGGGCAACGGGCGCTTTTTCGTTATTCTTTAGAATGTTTTTATATCCATATAAAAAGAGGTATGTTGCAGTAAAAAGAAAAACGGAAGCTTGCTGTGCTACTAAAATTACCTTAGCATCTAAAGTGTTGATTGCAACCACTGCAGCTATTCCCAAAGCTCCTCTAAAAATATCTTTAAAAACATCTTTTAATATTTCCAGGGAATTTCTTTCTTTAACCCTACTTCCCATATTCGATAATAAGCTTACTGTATTAGCGCTTATACTCATAAGAAGAGTGTTTTTTATTATCCCACCGAGCTTTTCTCCATCTGCTTGAAAATATCTACCCATGAGATTTATGCTCGTTAATCCATATAGTGTTTGTGATACTCCTTGAGAAATATCGCCATCCAAAATGGCAAGAGGTCCACTGAAGATTCCAAAAGTTGTTGGATTAGGAATTAGACTTAGGGGGTCGATATTCATTATTTACTCCATTCAATTGTTTAATTAATTAATCAATGATTAATATTAATGAATGTTATATCAATAATATTCAATTTAGTAAATAAATATAATCACAATATCAATAAAATAAAAGCAAATGTCAATTAATGTAACAAAAACTCATGGAGCATCTGATCTGCAAATACAATGAATCGTAGTATGTCTTCATGGGGGTACAAACTCAAGCCTAAATATGGACGGCATGGACAATGGACGAAATGGACAAACATGGACAACTTCAAGCTTAAAATTTTCCATGTTTGTCCATTTTTTGTCCATTTCGTCCATGTTGTCCATCGTCCATAGTGTTTGGCCTCCATTGCTTTCAACCTTCGCTTAATAATAAATCTTGTAAGTTTTTTCTTTTAAATTTCAGCCATTTCCCTTATGCTTTTGTATTTTCGATATCCATAGAATATATTTACGCGTAGCGAGGTTTGAAGATGAAGAAGTTGTTGCTATCACAGCCACGAGGGTTTTGTGCGGGTGTGGAGCGCGCGATAGAAACTGTTGAGAAAGCCTTGCAATTATGGGGTGCCCCTATTTATGTGAAACATGAGATTGTCCATAATAGACATGTTGTCGATGATTTGAAAGCTAAAGGCGCAATCTTTATTGAAGATGTGACTGATGTGCCGGTTGGTGCCCGCCTGATCTATTCTGCACATGGCGTGTCTCCGGCAGTCCGCGATCAGGCAAAGGAACGCCAATTAATTGAAATCGATGCCACTTGCGGCTTGGTTACACGTGTTCACTCGGCTGTCAAACGTTTTGCAGCCCAGGGGTATCAAATTATTCTAATAGGACACCGAAATCATGTGGAAATTATTGGAACAGCCGGTGAAGCTCCTGATGTGACAACCATTGTCGAATCTGTCGAAGATGTGGCTTCCTTAACATTTAGCCAAGATGAACAACTTTTTTATATCACGCAAACAACTTTAAGTTTAGATGATGTCAAAGAAATCACGGAAACCTTGATTGCCAAATATCCAAAAATCATTACTTTGCCGAGTTCTTCCATTTGTTATGCGACAACCAATCGTCAAATGGCTTTAAGAGAAATTACCGATCAAACGGATCTCGTCTTAGTCGTTGGGGACCCAAAAAGTTCAAACTCTAACCGGCTTAGAGAAGTCGCTTCCAAAAGAGGCATAGCCTCTTATCTAATTAATAATGAGAAAGAAATCAATTCCGAATGGATGAATGGTGTCAGTATAATTGGATTAACCGCTGGGGCTTCAACTCCTGAAGCGATTGTGCAAAGATGCATTGAGCGTTTGATAGAGCTCGGAGTGACTGAAGTTGAAAATGTAGTGTTTACGCAAGAAGATGTGGTTTTCCAACTGCCAAAGCCAATCGTAAACGCATTATTTGGGGCCAGAAGTGCTTCTGCCGTATAATTAAAACACGACTTATGAGGGACTATGCGAAAATTAATGTTATTTCTTTCGACTCTATTATTAAGCCAAAGTTTAACTGCAGGCTCTTGTAGTAGTTGTGGTTGTAGCGGATGGCCCTCTGCCCAAGACGGTTGTGTGACTGATTGGCCTTCACCCTGGAACATTGATTTTGGCGGGGGGTATCGCAATGATAAGTTTAAATGGAGCATTGCCGGAATTGATCAGCAGCCAAATGTTTTATCCGAGCTTCAATGGAAGGATTTGAGGATCGCTCAGGTAGGGGGCAAGGGTAGTTGGGTTTCTTGTCGCAATTATGCTCTTCGTTTCGAAGCTGCATACGGTCAAATTTATCACGGACATGTGGTCGATGCAGATTATTTTAGCGATGACAGGCAAGATTTGTTTTCTCTTTCGCGTAATAACGCTGGCAAAGGGCATGTGTATGATCTTAGTGCAGCGGTCGGTTACCGTGTCACCTCTACTTGTGCACGGTTCATTGCCACAGCTTTGGCCGGTTATTCTCAACATGCCCAGTATTTGCATCTTTATGAAGGGCGTCAATTTTTTCCCAGTTTCTTTCGCATTCCTGGATTACACAGTACTTATACAACCCAATGGTATGGACCTTGGGCAGGGGTTGATTTTGAGGCACGTGTGGAAAGGTGTGCGTTTATTTTCGGGGGATTTGAGTGGCATATGCTGGCTTACCGTGGACATGGTAGATGGAATTTACGGCCCGATATCGGACGCTTCCAGCACAAGGCTTATGGGATGGGGTATGTCGCTACGCTTGGCGGTAAATGGGAAATTTGGAATAACTGGGCTATCGGTGTGGTGGGAAATTATCGAAACTTTAGAACGCGTCATGGACATGAGAATTTAATCTATCATGATCCGGAAATAGGCCCTATTCCAGTGAGATTGCGCTTTAACCAGGCTAAATGGAGAGTTTATTCTGTATCAGGTACAGTCTCTGTTCGCTTCTAATTTGTTTATACAGTCCCTAACTGTAAAAAGACTTGTGATTGCATGGAAAATATGTTATCCTTACCGCTTATTTACTGAGGTTCTCTACAGTGAGAAAAGATGACTTTCGCACGCCTAAAAATTATAGTGGAACGGTGCCCACAACGAGAAAGATTTCTGATCTTTTAGTGGCTGCGCTCTCTAAATTGAACGATTGCTGTCAGGAGCGCCCCGATTTAATATTGGCGGCATGGCCGGAAATCATTGGTTCCAGGCATGCTTCCATGACGCAAGCAGTGTCTTTTTTTGAAGGTGTGCTAGTCGTTAAAGTAAAAAATTCTACATTGCATAGTTTGTTAAGCCGCCATGAAAAATATCGAATCTTAGCAGTTATTCAGCAGAAGTTTCCTAAATCGAACATCCAAAACATTGTGTTTCGGATTGCGTGATCATTATCATTTAAAGGGGTCGCATGTCTCAAGATAATCAAGGCGCACAAGATCCAATACCGGCAGCAGCGCGCGAATATAATGCCAGCTCAATTACTGTTTTAGAAGGATTACAGGCCGTTCGCGAACGTCCAGGGATGTATATCGGTGATACAGGAGTCAATGGACTGCATCAATTGGTCTATGAAGCGGTCGATAACTGTATCGATGAGGCTATGGCGGGGTATTGCTCTGCAATTTATGTGACATTGCACAAAGACAATTCTGTGACTATTGAAGATAATGGGCGCGGAATTCCTGTTGAAAAACACGAAAAGGAATCTTTAAAGCATGGTCGCGATGTCTCTGCTCTTGAAGTGGTGATGACTGTTTTGCATGCCGGCGGAAAATTTGACAAAGACACTTATAAAGTCTCCGGGGGGTTGCATGGCGTGGGCGTTTCGTGCGTTTGTGCCTTATCGAAAAAAATGGTCGTGCAAGTCTTTAAAAATGGCAAAGCATTTGAAATGGAATTTTCACAGGGTAAGGTTGCCCGTCCTTTAGCCAGTCTTGGTGAGACTACTAAGCAGGGAACCAAAATTACATTTTGGGTAGATGATTCAATCATGACCGTTAGAGAATATGATTATGATCTCTTAGCTAAACGATTGCGTGAGTTGGCTTTCTTGAATAAGGGAATCAATATTTATTTTCATGATGAACGGAATGATGATAAAGACGATGTGAATTTTTGTTACAGTGGCGGTCTGTTATCATTTGTTTCTTACCTCAATGAAAATAAATCACCTCTCTTTCCTACACCCATTTATTTTCATGGCACTCGTCAAGGGGATGATGGCCCAATTGAGATAGAAGTGTCCATGCAATGGAACGATGGCTATATTGAAACTGTCTACTCCTATGTTAATAACATATCGACAAAGCATGGGGGGACGCATCTTACAGGCTTTTCGACGGCATTGACGCGCGTGCTGAATAATTATATCAAAACCAATAACCTTCTTAGGACAGATAAGATTTCCATTAGCGGCGAGGACATGCGCGAGGGATTGACTGCTGTGATTTCTGCCAAAGTGGCAAACCCTCAATTTGAAGGGCAAACGAAACAGCGTCTTGGCAATAGTGATGTCGGATCGATTGTTCAGCAGGTCACAGGGGAAGAGTTAACGATTTTCTTGGAAGAAAATCCAGTCTTGGCAAAGCAGATTGCAGAAAAAGCGATTATTTCTGCCCAAGCCCGTGAAGCTGCGCGTAAAGCGAGAGAGCTTACTTTGCGCAAATCAGCTCTAGATAGCGGTCGTTTGCCAGGGAAACTGACAGATTGTCAGGAGAAAAATCCGGCACTTTGTGAGATTTATATTGTAGAAGGGGATTCTGCAGGAGGCTCTGCTAAAACCGGAAGGGATCGTCGCTTTCAAGCAATTTTGCCTATTCGCGGTAAGATTTTGAATGTGGAAAAAGCCAGGTTGGAAAAAGTGTTGCAGAACACCGAAGTCGGCACTATGATTTCGGCACTTGGCTGCGGCATTGGTGTGGATGGATTTAATTTGGAAAAGTTGCGTTACCATAAAATCATTATCATGACTGACGCTGACGTTGATGGATCTCATATTCGTACACTTCTTTTAACATTTTTCTATCGGCATATGCCGGCGCTTGTGGAAAATAATTTTATCTACATAGCGCAGCCCCCGCTTTATCGTGTAACGCGTAAAAAAGTAAGTCGCTACATCCATTCTGAAAAGGAAATGGATGATTATTTACTAGAGCTTGGAATTAGCGATATTAAATTACGTCTGGCTGCGCACACAGAAAATATTCCTCAAGCAGAAACTAAAAATCTTTTAGAAGCGATTTTAGAAGTTGAAAATCTCACCTTACGCATTGAGCGGAAAGGGATTCCTTTCAGGGAATTTATGGCTGCCCGTAATGCTGAAGGGATGCTACCTCGCTTTAGGATTGATCTGACTGAAGGGTCTCGTTTTGCTTATTCGACGGATGAATTTGAAAATCTAAAGACTGAAGATGAAGAAGCTCAAAGAAAACGTCATAGCAGTACTTTAGCTTCTATTCCCGTAGAGGAAGTCACGCCTGAAATGCAGGTGTTTCGTCCGGCACGGGTGCACTTTATAGAGCTTTATGAGCCGGAAACACTCGATTCGCTACTTTTACGCCTTAAAGCTTTTGGGTTTAACCTTCCAAATTACTATTTAGCCGATGGCAATTTAGTCGATATTATTGAAGATGATGGGCATGTCCACTCTTTCAGTATCCTTCGGGATGTGGTCGATTATATACGAGTCAATGGCAGAAAGGGGATTGACATCCAACGTTACAAAGGCTTGGGCGAGATGAACGCCGATCAGCTTTGGGAAACAACGATGGACCCGACAATTCGCACATTGGTCAAAGTTACCTTACCGGATGCTATTGCTGCCGATTATATGTTCTCCATGCTTATGGGCGAAGATGTGCCGCCGCGGCGTGCCTTTATCGAGCAGCATGCTTTATCTGTCAAAAATCTGGACGTTTAAAAGGAATTATTATGAACTATACGCTTAATGAAAAAATAGTTTCCCGCAACGTCGAAGATGAAATGAAGGAGAGTTATCTCCGTTATTCGATGTCTGTGATCATCTCAAGGGCTCTTCCTGATGTACGCGATGGTTTAAAGCCCTCTCAGCGTCGTATTCTTTATGCGATGCGTATGTTGAATTTGTCTCCGGGAGGGAAACACCGTAAATGCGCTAAAATTTCAGGCGATACTTCCGGAGATTACCATCCACACGGCGAGCAAGTGATTTATCCGACACTAGTCAGGATGGCTCAAAGCTGGGCCATGCGCTACATGCTTATTAACGGGCAGGGTAACTTCGGTTCCATTGATGGCGATCCTCCGGCTGCTATGCGTTATACGGAAGCGCGTTTGACAAGTGCTTCAGTGCAATTGATGGAAGATTTGGATAAAGATACCGTCGATATGGTTCCTAACTATGACGAGACAAAAAAAGAGCCAACTGTTTTTCCTGCAAAATTCCCTAACCTTTTATGCAATGGATCTTCGGGTATTGCTGTGGGAATGGCCACAAATATCCCGCCGCATAATTTGCATGAATTAGTCAAAGCGACCGGCTTATTGTTGGATAATCCGGCAACAACGATTGATGAGATCATGAAAGTGATGCCGGGTCCGGATTTTCCAACAGGGGGAATCATCTGTGGATATCGTGGCATTAAAGAAGCTTATAATACGGGCCGTGGAAAAATTGCCCTAAGGGGCGTCATGCGTGTCGAAGACCATGAAAATGGCGATAGGCAACGCATAGTCGTGGATGAGATTCCCTATAACGTCAATAAATCGCGCTTGATTGAATCCATTGCTGATCTTATCAATGATAAGGTCATTACGGGAATTTCAGATCTTCGAGATGAGTCGGATAAGGACGGGATGCGCATCGTTTTTGAACTTAAGCGCAATGAAATTCCGGAAGTGACCATTAATCAACTTTATAAGTTTACTGATCTTGAAGTGACATTTGGCTGCAATATGCTCGCCCTTGACAAAGGGATGCCCCGTATTATGAATGTGAAGCATTTCATAGCGGCATGGATAGAGCATCGAATTGAAGTTGTGCGTCGGCGTACCCGTTTTGAGCTTAATAAAGCGGAAGCAAGGGCGCATATCCTGGAAGGTTACCTGAAAGCGATCGACCATATGGATGAGGTTGTGCGCATTATTCGTGCAAGCGACAATCGTGAAATCGCCAAAGTGGAATTGATTAGAGTCTTTCAATTTACTGATAGGCAAGCCACTGCGGTGCTCGATTTGAAACTTTATCAATTGACTGGACTAGAGCGCGATAAAATAAGCGACGAATATCAGGAATTGCTTAAGAAAATTGAATATTACCGCGCTGTTTTGGCTAATGAATCAATGGTAAGGGATATCATTCGGGAAGAGTTAGCGGAAGTCCTTAAATCATACAAGGCGGAGCGCAGGACAAAAATCATTGCAGCTGAAAGTGAAATGAATATGGAGGACTTGATTGCAAACGAGCAAGTCATCATTACCATCTCTGAAGATGATTATATCAAACGCATGCCGATTGATACTTTCCGTGAACAGCGCCGTGGAGGCCAGGGAGTAACCGGGATTTCGATGAAACGGGAAGATGATACCATCAAAGGATTATACGTCGCTTCCACTCATGACTATCTTCTTATCTTTACTAATTTAGGTAGATGCTACTGGCTTAAAGCATGGCAAATTCCAGAAACAGGAAGAAAATCGAAAGGTAAGCCGCTTGTTAACCTTCTGGAAGATATAAGAACGGATGAAAAAATTGCCACGGTAATGCGTGTGACCGGATTTAATGACGAAGAATACATTTTGATGGCCACTCGTAAGGGTGTTGTAAAAAAGACATTGCTTAGTGAGTTCAGCAATCCACGCCGCAAAGGTGTATGGGCTCTCGATATCGATGAGGGCGATGAAGTGATGGCTGCTCGCCTGGTTAAGGATAAGCAACAAGTTATGCTCTTTACTTACAATGGGATGGCCGTGCGTTTTGATCAAGCGAATGTCCGCTCAATGGGAAGGATGGCTCGCGGAGTTAAAGGTGTGACTTTAAAAGGAGAAACAGACTTTATCGTAGGTTGTGAAGTTGTTAATGGCGATGAAACCGTGTTGGTCGTTTGTGAAAATGGATTTGGTAAACGTTCTTATGTTGAAGACTTCCGTCAAACGAATCGGGGCGGCGTTGGTGTTCGTTCTATCATTACGAGTGATCGTAACGGCAATGTTGTCGGAGCTTTGTGTGTCACAGATTCCGATGGCATGGTCATGATTTCCTCTTCAGGACAAACCGTGCGCATAACCATGAAAGATTTGCGTGTACTTGGACGCAACACTCAAGGGGTTAAGCTCGTTAATTTGCGTGAAGGCGATTATCTTGTGGCGATTCAAAAAATTGAAGATACCGGTGATAATAATGCCGAGATTCCTGAAGGTGAACCGCAGCCTGTGCCTGCTGAAATTATCGAAGCAGAAAGCCTTGAAGAAGGAGCGTTGCAAGATCCTTCAGATGATTCAGAAGCTGGATTTGAGATAAATATGGCTGAAGATGAAAAGCATTAAACCTCCTTGTTTTATTTCTGTAGAGGGAGGAGAAGGGGCCGGGAAAACCACCCTTATTTCTAAATTTGAAGGAATTTTACAGTCGTGGGGGCTTTCTGTCGTTAAAACCAGAGAACCTGGAGGATCGCTGCTTGGCAATGAACTCAGGCAGTGGTTGCTTAATCGGCACAAAAGCATTAAAATTGGGGCAAAAGCCGAGCTGCTGATGTTTTTGGCGGCTCGGGCCCAACACATTGAAGAAGTGATCGCTCCGGCAATTGCAAAAGGTAAAATTGTTCTTTGCGATCGTTTTAATGACTCGACAATAGCCTATCAAGGTGTTGGTAGAGGGCTTGGCCTTTCTTTTGTACGTAATTTGTGTTCCTCTATTTGTGGAGAGACCACTCCTGATCTTACTTTTTTTCTTGATGTAGATCCTTTAATCGGACTCCAGCGTACCAAACGCATTTCCAAAGAAAATGCCGCTGCCGGTGAGTGGGATCGTATGGAAGCGGAAAAAATTGAATTTCATCAATTGGTGCGCAGTGCTTTTGTAGAAATAGCCAAAGCCGAGCCCGAGCGTTTTTTTTCGATCGACGCCTCTCAGGCTCTTCCGCAAGTGATCAATTCTTGCGAACAAATTCTATCCATGCGTTTCGGTATACCAAAATGAAAGTAAAAAACAATTTTTGAACTCAATTCGGCATAAACATGTTTGACCATATTCTCGGCAACCAAAAAATCAAATCGTATTTAACCCGTATTGTTGAAAGAGAGACTGTAGGGAATTCTTTGTTGTTTGCCGGACCTGATGGGGTAGGAAAAAGTCTTTTTGCGGACGCTTTTGCCAAATTACTTCTTTGCCGAATTGATCCTAAAGGAATTAATAAGCACAAAATTGAATCGGGTAATCACCCTGATATCCGCATTTATCGACCTGAAGGTAAAATTGGCATGCATAGCATCGCTTCCATGCGTCAATTTAGTGAGGAGGTCTACCAATCCCCATTTGAAGCAAAGTGTAAGGTTTTTATTATCCATGAAGCAGATAGGATGCTGTCTTTCAGTGCCAATGCACTCTTAAAAACTTTTGAAGAGCCGTCGTATGATACAGTCATCATCCTAGTTTCCAGTTCGCCTTCTGCTTTGTTGCCAACTGTTTTATCAAGATGCAGAGCCCTTTATTTTAATCCTTTGGATGAATTAGAAATTGCATCATTCATTACACAACGTTTTGGCAAGACCAATGAGGAGTCGAAGTTGTTGGCGCGTATGGCCCATGGTTCGATTGGGCAGGCTGTGCGTTTAACCAATGAAGGGGTAGGTCCTGTACGTTCCCTTATGTTGGATTTGCTGGTTAAAGGTCAATTAAGCCGCTATAAGGAATTGACTGAAGTAGCGTCTCAAATTGCAGAGCGGGTCGAGGCTGAGAAAAAAGAAATTGAAGTGGAAGTGAGAAAGGTTTTGTTGCGCGGGATGGGTGATGATTTGACCTCTGTTCAAAAGCAGGGTTTGGAGAAAGAGGTGGAAGGCGCGGTTACTATGCATGCGATGCAAGAAGCTTATGCGCTTTTTGACATGATCTTATCTTGGTATAGGGATTTACATCTATTTCATTTAAAAGGGAATCTTGCTTTTTTAATGCATCATGACTATCTGGAAGCTTGTCGCGCAGCGGCAGCAAAAGGATCTATCATGCCTATTGAAGATGTGCAAAAGGCAATTGCTGAGACAAAGATTGCATTTGAACGATCGACCTCTCTGCAAATTTGTTTGGAAAATCTCTTCTTAAAATTGAATATTTTGTTTGTAAAGTAATATTATTTTCTATATAATTCCAAATTACAGACCCTGATTTTTACTTAAAAAAGATTATATGCAAGATTTTTGTGAATTAAGTCCAACCGATTTAAAAACCCTTATTCTGGAAAATGGTGGCAAAGAATTTCAGGCACGGCAACTCATTGATTGGGTTTACCATAAGCAGATCCTTGACTGGAATGAGATGACCAATCTAAGTAAAGAATTGCGCCTAAATCTCTCTAAAATGCTAAAATTAAAAGTGTTGGAACTTGTACGCATCCAAGATTCCGAAGACATGGAAACTTATAAGTTTTTATGGAAAATGCGAGATGGCAGTTTAGTGGAATCAGTTTTAATTTGTTCCGGCACGCGGCGTACCGTTTGCGTTTCTTCTCAAGTCGGATGCCCTGCGAAATGCGCGTTTTGTGCTTCTGGAAAAAATGGATTTTTCCGAAATTTACGTCCGGCTGAAATCGTCGAACAGATAGTACAAATTAATGCATGGCTCAAGCCAAAAGGGGAATTTGTCTCGCATGTTGTTTATATGGGCATGGGGGAACCTCTAAAAAATTATGATCCTGTGGTCCAATCGATCCGCATTATCAGCGATCCGGAGATGCTCAATCTTTCTCAGAGACGTATTACTGTGTCTACAGTGGGCATTGTGGAAGGAATCAAGAGATTATCCCAAGAAGGTTTAAAGGTTAATTTGGTTTTATCGCTGCATGCGCCTAATCAAAGAATTAGGATTAAAATCATTCCTTATGCGCGCAAGTACCCGCTTGATGAAATTATCAAGGCAATGGATGAATATGCGCATAAGACCAAACGCGACATCACTTATGAATATATTTTGATTGCCGGGATCAATGACCATCCGGATCATGCACATGAGCTCGCTCATCTATTGCATGGAAAACAATGCACTGTTAATCTTATCCCTTATAACCCTGTACAAGGCTTGCACTTGAAGCGTCCGGATAGAAAAGCGGTTAAACATTTCCGTAGCGTTCTCTTTGGTTCCAACGTTGTCAATACGTGCCGTTATACTAAAGGTGAAGACATTGCTGCAGCTTGTGGGCAACTTGCTTTGCAGCAGGCTGAGGATGTAAAACCTGAAACTGTAAAAACTGAAGTGATTGAAAAATCTAAGCTTGGAGTTGTGCAAGATAATTCCCGATGCTGCTAATATTCATAAAAATCATGAGAGTGCTCTATGCACGTCGCTCTCAATTGAATTTAAATTAATTCAACGCAAAGGACGCAAAGGCGCAAAGTACGCAAAGAAAAATAAAGAAAAGTAAAGAAATGTGGAACTCGACTTTGTACAGTTTTTTGTATGAACTTGAACAATTTTTACTTTTTTTCTTTGCGCACTTTGCGTCTTTGCGTTCTTTGCGTTGAATTATTTAAGCTCAATTTAGAGTAGATACTTATGGATCCTGTGTTCCGGTAGATACTTAAAGATATTGAGTTTCCATGTTCGATCTAAAAAAACTGGATAGTTTTGCTACTCAGCCGGGCGTCTATCTCATGAAAGGACGCGATGGCACCATCTTATATATCGGCAAAGCAAAAAATCTACGGCTGCGGGTAAAACAGTATTTTGTCCCCGGACGAGATGGGCGCCTAATGGTCCCTTATTTAGTCGCAAAAATTTTCGCCATCGATACCATCATTGTTTTTTCTGAAAAAGAAGCCTTACTTTTAGAAAATAATCTCATTAAACAACATAAACCTCGCTATAATGCCCTTCTTAAAGATGATAAAACTTATATAGCGCTTAAAATCAATAATAAGCATCTTTGGCCAACAGTAACACTTGTACGTTATAAAGGTTCACCCAAACCTGATGGGCTGTATTATGGACCCTACACAAGTGTCGATTCTGCCCGGCAAACACTAGATTTGCTGCAGCGAATTTTTCCATTAAGGCAATGTTCCGATCAAGAATTACCGAGGCGGACCAGACCTTGCATTCTTTATGATATGAAAAGGTGCATCGCGCCTTGTGTTGGTCGTTGTACTAAAGAGGAATATGACGCCTATGTCAATCGTACCATCAGGTTTTTACGTGGGCAAGATAGCGAAATCGTGAAAGAGCTTTATAAAGAGATGCATGAGGCGGCAGGTTCTCTTGATTTTGAAAAAGCCCGCGATGTACAACTGACGATTGGCTTTATCGAAAGAACATTGGAAGGGCAGTTAGTTGATCGTCCTTTGGGGCGTGTAGATGCCGATGCCCTGGCAATTTTTAGAGAGGGTGACGAGGTGGTGCTTACCCAACTTTTATTCCGTGGAGGAAAGTTGAGTGGATCGCTTCATTATGATTTTACAGCCATTGCTGAAGAAGATAAAGAATTGTTTGAAACATTTATTTTACAACACTATGAGAAACAAACCGATCTCCCCAAAGAAATTCTGCTACCTCTTCTGCTTGATACGTCTGAATTAATATCGGATATTATTTCTAAAGACCGTAAAAAAATTTTTATATTGTCACCGAAAAAAGGGGAGCGTAAAGAGTTTGTCGAGATGGCTTATGTAAACGCCGAAGGAAGATTTAGGAAAGAAAAGGATGCAAAAACTATTAGGGAAAGGACATTAATGGAAATGAAGGAGAAATTGAATCTTGTCAATTACCCGGAGAGAATGGAGTGTTTCGACATTTCCAGTATTTCAGGCACTTCCATTGTCTCTACGCTTGCAGCTTTTACGGGCGGAATGAAGGATCCTTCCCGCTACCGCAAATATAAAATAAAAGATGTTTCCCGAGCTGATGATTATAACTCTATGCGTGAAAGCTTGGAAAGACGCTTACGTCGTGGAAAAGATGAAAATGACTTGCCGGATCTACTTGTTGTCGATGGAGGAAAAGGGCATTTGAATATGGCGTTAAAAGTCCTGGCAGACCTTGATATCATCACAATTGATGTGATAGGACTTGCCAAGGAAGAAGGGCGTCACGATAAAGGATCAACAGCGGAACAAGTCTTCTTGCCGAATGTGAAAGACCCTGTCCTTTTTAAATCTACTTCTCCGATCCTTTTTTTACTCCAACAAATTCGCGATGAAGCACACCGCACAGCCATTACCTTTCACCGTAAAGTCAGAATGAAAAAAACGGTACAAAGTGCTTTGGAATATATACCGGGGATCGGTCCGGTAAAACGTAAGATTATTCTGAAGTATTTTGGCAGTCTAAAAAAGCTGCTGGAAGCTGATGAAGCGGATTTATATAAGGTTCCGGGTTTGTCAAAATCCAATATCGCTGCTTTGTTGGCTTTTATAGAAAATAAAAAAATGTGATCAATTGCTTTTACGTTAGCCTAAACTATCAATTTACAATATTCAGATAACCTACCTCTTCCCCGTGAACGGATACTATTTTAATATAGTTGTTGCAGCCGGTAATAACAAAGTACAAATACTCTATTATCAGATTAAAACAAAAAAAACCTATTGATAATGTAGTTTGAATATGCTATTAAGTTGGTATAGGCTTTTGCTATGGTTCTTAGTCCTTTCAAAAAAAATGAGTGTATATGAATTCACAGCTTACGGTTGGGAGATATCCCCCACATCCCTTACATCCCTCAGTTCTCTCTTTGAGCAAGATGGATTATCGAGGGGCCGGGTTAGTTTCCGATTCGAATAAACGATTAACCGCAAATATCAAAGAACAGAAAAAAGCTTTAAAGTGCGCGCAAAATCAAAAATTTTTAGAGTTACCTTTCATATACGCAGCTGAAGCTAAATCTTTAGAAGATAAATTTCTGCATAAATGGAAGAATCAAATATTCAATGGAACTCAAATGGAGTGTAAGTATAAAACTATTGTCTTACTCTCGGAACAAATTCTTAACAGATGCATCGAAGAACAATCCGCCGAAAATCTTTTTTTGGAAGAACGTAGTAGGGAAAAAGTAAATTTTTCAAGAACTGCAGAGATAATAAAAATCCTGCAAAATGAATTACTCGCCTTAAGTCCCATTAGTAAACGTATAAAGGTATGTAAAAATCTTTTGATTTATTATTCGATTGAAAATAAATCAAAGACACTTTTTTTTAATTTTTTATATAATTTCCTTGAAAAATTAATCTTATTAACCAAATCAAAAAATTTAAACAATCTCGTATTAGTGGATAAAAGCGAAAATTTAAATGAGTTTATAGAAACTATTTCTCAAATAAAAAACAACACGCATTATCCTGATTCACTTCATTACAATTCTTCAAATATGACAGAGTTAAATAAAAAATTAAGTAAAATCCTTGTTAAATTTTTTAATGATGAAAAAAAGGAAAGTAAAAAAGTTTTTTCGTTTATAGCGGAATGGAATGATACATCAAAAAAAGTTAATCAATTGACTCCTGTGATCATTGATAAAGTTGAGCGAGTTTTGTTATCCTATTTTATCAAGATGGACTTTATTTGGAATGAACCGGTTATGCATGAATTGAAAGAAATACTTTATAGTCCAATTGATCAAATTACCCCCCGTGATATGCTCGGACACTACATTCGTTGCCTGGAATTCTCCATAAATGGAAAAATGTTTGATATAAGCGAAGTCACAGATCTTGGCAATTCTGGCTGTTTTATTTTTAAGTTGCTTTGCGAGCTTTACCGAGAGTTAGGGTTTTTTATTGATAATAATTCTCTTTATGGACAAGTAGGTAAGCTTTTAAAAATTAAAAAGTGGGATGAGGCTGAATTTCCCAAGGAAACACAGCAATGTTTTCGTTTATTGAAGATGGGTTGCGTTAACGTAGGACTTCGTAGCTTAGAGTATTTACGCTGCCGATTAGATGGAATAAAAGAAGGGCCGCTTAAATTAAGTTCGGATAAAGTTTTAGGTTTGAATTTCCATATTGATCCGAATAATCACAAAAATACTTATGTTGAACATAAAAGATCTTTTAAGATTTATACAAAAAATGAGCCCACACAAGCGATTTTAGAAACATCTTGGAAGGTTTTTTGGCCTTCCGCTTTTTTTTGGCCATGTCTTTTGAAAGTATCAGATATTAAATTTGCTAAGAATGCAGAAATCGGCTTGGTTAAACTGATTCAATATCACGCAACCACTTTGAAAGAAGATGTCTATGTGGAAGAAAAAATTGGGAACGGGACTATTGTTATTAGTCATCAACTCAGGGAGAATTGAATGGATCCGCAAGTAGGATTAAACAAAAAATGCTGTTCACAACCTAATCCAGATAATGAAAATTATGAATACCGCATAAAAATGCCGCTAGTGGTACGCTTACAAACGCCTAATTATCGCCCTTTTGTAAATGAAATTTTTTCAGGAATTGACTCTTATTATAACGAATCCTTGCTGATGCCGCAAAATCGTACACAGCGTTTGTCATGCGAATTATTAAATATTGATGAATTAGAAAAAGTAATAAATAAGCTAGAAATAAACCCTCACGATAAATTGTTTTTTGATGAATGGAGGAAAATTGAACCTTCGTTAGGCAAAGGGAATTTAGCAGAGATTAAGCAAAGTGTAAAAAGATTTATTACGCAAGAGTTTGATTCTAAAATCGGAACCCAAATTCTCATTCCTCTTAATAAATGGCTTGCAACTGCTTCTATTGGCAAAATTGCAGAAGTCATGCAAAAAAAAATAATCGCACAAACACCGGCTTATCATCGATTAATTGAGTGTCAGAATTGTTTAATGAAATATTCCCGTGAAAAAGGAAAAGTCACTCCTTTTACTCATTTATTACATGGAGTTTTAGAGCGCTTACGATTAATGGTTGATTGTTTAGAGAAGGGTGATAACTTTAATGCAAAAACAAAAGATCAAAGTTTTTTAGGTTGCATTTCGCAGATTATTAAAAACGATTATAGTTCTTTTGGTATAAATCAAATGGATAAAAATTTAAAAAAATATTCCAAAAAGATTAAACATATTATTTTTACAATTCTTGATGGTGAAAAAAATAGTGAGAAAATCATTGATTACCTGAGGCGAATAAATTCTATCCACGTCATCCAAAATAAGTTGATGAAACAAGTAAAACCTGCAGCTCTCAAGCAAGTGATGTATTTTAACCATCAATGGACGGAGAAGGAAAATCATGATTTTCGTCCAATGCCTCTTAATCAAATTTCAATCCCTCGTGTTTTAGATCTTTATTATCGCGAGGGCAATACGATGGGGGCGCCCATTTTAATCAATGATGAGCTCGTTTTTTCAGAAGGAACCAGTTGTCAACCAGATAATTTCTTTTTTAATTTTTTTTCTTTACTCTATCGTGCGTTTGGTTTTGAAATTAATAAGGAATCTTTGAGAAAAGAAATCGATTACGCCCTTAAGAATCTTGACGCAGGCGAAGTGCATGACCTGAAAAAATTTTCTGATCACACCCTGAAGTGTTTTCATCTTTTAAAAATGGGAATGACTGATGCCTGGACAAGGGCTGAATTGTATTTGCGATGGAGATTCTCTGTTTTGCTTGAGGGGGATTCAACAAAGGTACGTCTTTCTGGTAATAAGTTTGTTAGTTTGAATTTTAAAATCGATAAAACTAATCATGTTGATAGTCATGTAGAGCAGGTTAGATCATTGAGAATAACACATCAACCACAGCCACATGCTTTTGATATTATGATATCTAAAATCGATGTCTCCTTAAAAGTTTTTTATCCAAAGAATCAAAGTAATACTTTCATAATGAGAATCCTCAATTTTATTGTTAATCCGGAGGTTCAAAAAGTCATTGCTAACGATGTGGAAAGTTCGTTGATAAATTTTAAGGAGGATGAGTTTGTAGCACATCAATATATGCTTTATCAAATGAAGCACAAAGGGATTGAATGTCCGAATAAAGGATTAGAGCACGAATTTATAGCAAAGCACTTTTCTGAAAAAAACATCATTGTTAATTATCATCATAATCGAAAGTAAACGGTATAACATTTGCGTGTTTGCGGGAAAGAGAGGCAAAAAAGCTTGATAAAAGTGCTCTGCATCTCTATTTTTTCTAGGCCTCAGAGAGGCCGAGAAAAAATTAGAATGCGAGCGATTTTATCAAGATTTTTTCGCAGATTTCAAATTCCCTTCCATAACGTTCACGTTCCGTTGTGGAAGGGGAGGGAATTTGAAAGATGCAAAAAAGGTTGATAAAAGCGCTCTGCATCTCTATTTTTTCTAGGCCTCAGAGGGATTGCGCAAAAGATCTTTTACTCTTTGACGAAAATGAGGTTATTCGATATAATAGTGTAAACGGAGTTGTGTATGGATAAGCAAAAATATAAAAAATTAAGTGTTGAGTTTCCTGCGAAAGACTATGTTTACTTGAAAATGGCATGTGCTAAAAAAGGTATGTCTTTAAAAGATTTTGTTAATCAAGCAGTTATTAAAAGCATAGAAGAATATGAAGATGAGCTGGATTTGATAGCTTTACAAAAAATTACTGACGAAGACAGGAAAAGTGTTACGCCCTGGGAAGATGTGAAAAAAGAATTAGGGTGGGACAAACTGAATGGAATATCGGGTTGAAGTAGTCGCGTCTGCTAAAAAGAGTTTAAAGAACATTGAATCTCTATATATTCCAAAAATTATCCAGAGGATTGATTTGCTTAAAGTTAATCCCAGGCACTATGGCAGCCAAAAAATGTCTGGATACGAAACCACTTATCGAACGCGTGTTGGTAAATATCGTATTATCTATGAAATCTATGATCAAAAGGTGCTTGTGATCGTCGTAAGCATTGATCACCGTAAGGATGTTTATAGATAAATCATCTACTCTGAGGCCGAGAAAAAATAGAGAGGCAGAGCACTTTTATCAAGTTTTTTTGCATCTTTCAAATTCCCTCCCCTTCCACAACGGAACGTGAACGTTATGGAAGGGGAGGGGATTTGAAATCTGCGAAAAAATCTTGATAAAATCGCTCGCATTCTAATTTTTTCTCGGCCTCTCTCCCCTTGCCGTATGGAATGCGTTTGTGAAAAGATTGTTTCTTGTTTATGTTTTTCGTTTGCATAAAAATCGGATATTCCGCTAGACTCTACCCTTGCGTTTCGACCGGGATATTAGCTCAGTTGGTTAGAGCGCCACGTTGACATCGTGGAGGTCAGCTGTTCGAGTCAGCTATATCCCATCCTTTTTACTCACCCAGTTGAATATATGACTTCTCTTCCAGTTTTACGACAATCAGCTGCAGAGCTTTTGGCATTAGTTGTCATCGATCTATTTCCCGGAGCTCTTTTAGTTCAAAGTGCGGCTACGGAATTTGGTTTTTATTGTGATATTGTTGCTGATCAACCGATAGATGATTATGCACTTCCTCTTCTGGAAGAAAAAATGCGTTCCTTTGCAAAGCGAAATCTGGAAGTAAAAGAGCTGGATATGATGCGCGAAGTGGCAGCTAACTACCTGGAGCATAAAGGGCAACCCTATCGAGCAGATGAAGCCAGGGCTGCGAAAGCAAATATCCTTTCACTTATTCAAATTGGGGAGTTTTGTGATTATTGCCCTCAGCCTTATGTCAAAGGAACAAAAGAATTAGAGTTTTTTAAAATATTCAACGTTGAAAAAGCCGTTCATTACACTTCAGCTCAAGGGTTAATTGATGTCAAGCGCATTCATGGCGCTGTCTCCACCGATAAACAAAGTCTGAAAAAACTAGTCAAAGCCTTACAGGCCGGTAAAAAAGCAGATCACACTAAGCTTGCAGTTGAAATGGATTTATTCGCTTTTAATGAGAATTTATCTTCTGTTTCATGGGTTTGGAAAACTAATGGCACGCAGCTTAAAGAGGATTTGATTAAGTGGTGGAAAGATGAACACCGTTTGCACGATTTTTCTGTTGTTTCCACACCCGCCTTGATCAAGGGATCTTTAGTGCTTAAGGCAGGGGTTTATGACGACCCTTATTTAGAGGAGCATCCTGCGGCGATTTTGGATATAGAAGGGGATCCGTATATCATTCCGTCTTCTGCTACACCCGCACACATGTTCTTATTTCAAGAAAAATCGCATTCTTTTAGAGAAATGCCAATCCGTTTTGCCGAATGTGTGCCACTTGCCCATCGAGAGCACCGCGCGCTTCTTTGGGGAGTCTTGAATTCAAATTTTGTGACTGCTGATTGTGCTCATATTTTTTGCGCTCCCGAGCATCTTGTAGAAGAGTTGATTTCTTCCTTGCAATTCATTGATAAAATCATTAAGATATTTGATTTTGAGTACTATTGGTATTTCAAAGGGCGTAGGCAAAGATTTGCCGGCACGGAAAATCGCTGGGATAAGGCAATAAATAGCTTTAATTCTGCTTTTGAAAGTTGCGGATTTACTTATATCATGAATGAGCAAGACGGCTCATTTGCCGGGCCGATGATTGAAGCGCGCCTGATTGATAGTTTTGGCAGAGAATGGGAAGGACCGACACTCCATCTGGATTTTAATGCACCCGACCGCTTTGGTCTGAGATATCAAGGAAGTGACGGAAAAAATCATGTGCCTTTGATGATCAAAAGATCAGTTTTTGGCTCATTAGAGAAATTTTGCGCCTTATTGCTAGAGCATCACTCGGGGTTATTGCCTGTATGGCTTGCGCCGGAGCAAGTAAGGGTAATGCCGATTAAATCAGAGTATAGCGGTTATGCGAAAAAAATCAGAAAAATACTTTATGAGGCAGGATATCGCGTCACAGTAGATTTTTCGGATGAAGCGATAGTGAAAAAGATTACTAGAGCAGAGAATGAAAAAATCCCTTATCAAATCATTATAGGGGATAAAGAAGAAAATGAAAATCTGATAACATTGCGTACTGGGGGTTGCCAAGCGCATCAACAGATGATGGCGGTTGAAGCTTTTCTCAGGCTAGTACATGAGGAAGTGTCATTAAAGACACCTCGATCTAGACTAAGGGTACGTTAAAATACGAAATAGGAAATTGGCTTGAAAGTTAACAGAGAAATTCGCGCACCAAAAGTACGTGTAATTAGCCATACTGGCGAACAAGTTGGAGTGATCTCGATACAGGAAGCGTTGGCAATGGCTGATGCTGAAGGATTGGATCTGGTAGAGATTGTTCCGGGATCAAACCCACCGGTTTGTAAAATTATCAATTTCGGAAAATTTCGTTACGATCAGACAAAGCGGGAGAAAGAAAGCAATAAATCCCAGACTAAAGTCAAGATCAAAGAAATTAAGCTGAAACCTAATACCGATGACCACGATCTGGAAACAAAAATTAGACACGCTAGAGAATTCGTCGATAAAGGCAATAAAGTTAAAGTGACGTGTACTTTCCGCGGACGCGAAATGGCACATCCGGAAATCGGTGAACGACTTGTCCTAAGATTTTGCACCAGTTTGGAAGATGTGGCGATGGCAGAATCACCGCCAAAAATGATGGGTCGCATGCTAATTGCAGTGCTAGCCCCCGGAGCTAAAAAGAAAAAAGAAACTATTAAGAGCCTGTAGGCTATAATGACAGCTGCTTAGCAGTAGATAACAGGAGAAGTGCAGTGCCTAAAATGAAAACCAAAAAAGCCCTTGCGGCCCGGTTTAAAGTGACTGCTACAGGAAAACTCAAAAGAGGAAGACCTGGCAGACGCCATATTTTAACCAAAAAATCACCAAAAACCAAACGTCAATCAAGAACGTCTGCATATGTTGATGATGGACACTTGAAGACTTACAAACGCGTCATGTGCGTTTAATAATTATTACGAACTTGTCTGTAATGAATAGTCATTACAGACCTAACAGTGGAGATAAGCTATGGTTAGAGTAACCAACGCTGTCGCTTCACATCGTCGCAAAAAAAGATTGTTAAAACAAGCCAAAGGGTTTGTTGGAGATCGCAAAAACCACCTGCGTCTTACAAGTGACGCTGTTCTTCGCGCTATGGCGTATAATTACCGCCATCGTAAAGAAAGAAAGCGCGATTTTCGCAGCCTGTGGATTGTGCGTATCGGAGCCGCTGCTAAAATCAACGGCATTTCCTACAGCAAATTTATTTGCGGATTGAAAAAAGCGAAATGTGAATTAGACAGAAAAGTATTAGCCGAAATGGCAATCCGTGACCCAATCAGCTTTGCAGCTGTTGCAGGCCGTGCCAAAGAAGCTCTTGCTTAGTATGCATATTCTGCGGATTCCGTAGAGTATAAAAGCGGCCCATTAAAAGTGTTCAACTTTTAATGCGGCCGCTTTTTTTGTCTAAAAAAGGCCTGAGTTATAGGTTGCCTACCCGGTGAACAGACTACAAAAAAAGGAATCATTTGTGCGTCAAAGAATTGAGCAATTGAAAAAAGAATTCGATACCGAATTGCAAAACACATCCTCTTCCATTGACTTAGAAAATGTTAAAATTAAATTCCTTGGCAAAAAAGGTCCTGTTCAAGATTTAATGAAATCATTGAAGGATGTCACGACAGAGGAACGGCCGGCCTCAGGGAAAATCATTAATGAACTTAAAGAACACATCACAGAAGCAATAAGTCAAGCTGAATTGTTGCTGATAGCAAAAGAAGATATCGATCGGTTACAGCATGAAAAACTCGACGTCACACTTCCTGGCCGCAAAAATTATATCGGCCGCAAACATATCATTAATCAAGTGCTTGATGAAATTCTTGACATCCTTATTGGAATGGGGTTTTCGGTTCAATTAGGGCCCGATATCGATACTGACTACTATAATTTCGAGGCTCTTAATTTCGCAGCCGACCATCCGGCTCGGGACATGCAAGATACTTTCTACATTGCCTCTAACATTCTTTTACGCACACATACCAGCAACGTGCAAGTAAGAGTAATGGAAGCTAACCAACCGCCTTTACGAATCATCGCTCCGGGCAAGGTTTATCGCAATGAAACAATTACAGCTAGATCGCATGTTTTCTTTCAACAGGTAGAAGCTATTTACATCGACAGAAATGTTTCTTTCGCAGATCTTCAAGTAACCATGAGGGAATTCCTTTCTAAACTATTCCACGCAGATGTAGAAGTGCGTTTTCGTTCAAGTTATTTTCCTTTCGTTGAACCAGGAATGGAAGTGGATCTTCGTTGTTTGAATTGTCAAGGCGCAGGATGCGGCTTATGCAAGCATACCGGATGGCTTGAGGTAGCGGGTGCAGGAATGGTGCATCCTACTGTACTTAAAAATGCGGGAATCGATCCTGAGGACTATAGTGGTTTTGCGTGGGGAATGGGTGTGGAAAGACTCGTGTTGTTAAAACACGGGGTAAAAGATATTCGTATGTTTACCGAAAACGATGTGCGTTTCCTTGGGCAGTTTTCAGGAATTTAAGGAGTCTAATGAATCACTGGCAGGTACTGAAAACGCAATCAGGAATAAGCCTGCAGCTTTTTTTAAAGCAAATGTTGGGCGATAAGTTTTCTGGAAAGCAAATTAAACGCTTAATCGATGCGGGCAAATGCACGCTTAATGGCAGACCGGAACGTTTCGCTTCAAGACTTGTCGGCTCCGGCGATAAAGTGACATTAGAGGACTCTCAGCGGGTAAGCAAACCGCAACGGATAATAGCTTCCGATCCTAAAAGCATTCTTTGCAGCGATAAAGATCTTATAGCCTACGATAAGCCTTCTGGAATTGCATCAGACAACCCAGCTCTTTTAAAGAAATTGGAAATGCAATTTGGCGCACTTATTCTTTTACATCGCCTTGATAAAGAAACTACTGGTGTATTGCTATTTGCCAGAAATCAGAAAACTGCTACATCGATTGAAAATCTCTTTAAAAAAAGATTGGTTAATAAAATCTATCTCGCTCTTATTGATGGCGTACCTGGGCGAACTTCGGGTGTAATAGAAAATTTTTTGGGAAAAGTGCACGTTTATGATGGACAAACCATTTGGGGGGTAGTAGTGCCGGAAAAAGGTTTGATTGCAAAAACTTCTTGGCAAATAAAAATGAAGGGTAAAGACGCTTGCCTGATTACTTGTTACCCGGCTACCGGACGCACTCATCAAATAAGAGTGCATTTAAGTGGACTTGGACACCCCATACTTGGCGATCATCAATATGGGCATTCTTTTAAATGCGCATTTCGTCCACAGCGAACTCTATTGCATGCGGCTGAAATCTCTTTCGAGCATCCCGAATCTAATCAAATAATCACCATAAAATCTCCCATTCCTTCTGATTTTACAGAAGCGATGAAATATTTGTTGGATCCACCATGAAAGTTCTTTTAATCAAGACTTCCTCTTTAGGAGATATTGTTCATACATATCCGGTCGTTGACTACTTGCATAAAAAAATTCCTTCAGTGCAAATTGATTGGGTCGTAGAAGCCCCATTCGCGGAGCTTGTGCAATCCCATTCAGGGATCAATAAAGTTTTAATGATTGCGACTAAAAACTGGCGTAAAAATTTCCTTAGTCACGAAACTTTCCAGTCCATTCGTTTATTCCGAAAAGAATTGCGAAAAGAATCTTATGATGTCGTTTTCGATCTGCAAGGAAATGTAAAATCAGGTTTGATCATCTCTCAAGCACGAAGTTTAAATAAAGTAGGCTTTGGAAAAAATTCGGTCGCAGAATGGCCGAATCTGCTTTTTACAAGTCATCGCTACAATCCACCTCGCGGAAAAAATATCCGACAGGATTATCTATCTGTCGTTAGTTCCTACTTTAACCTAGAAACGGCAGTTCAAGATAATAAAGAGTTGCAAGATGTTGCGTTAGAGTCATTTTCGAAGGGGATCGCTCATTCTCAGAAGGTTGATAACCTCAAACGACCCATGGTTATGGTTTGTCCAGGTTCAGCCTGGCGCAATAAAAGATTATCTATTGAAACGTGGAAGGCATTTCTTATACTATTGAAAGATTATCTTAATTGTCATTTTCTATTCATATGGGGGAATTTGGAAGAAAAGCAATGGGTGGAGGGGTTACAAAGCGGAGTTAAGGAAATTTCGGAGATTGTGGATAAAATGAGTTTGCCGCTGCTGCAAAATTTAATGGAGATGAGTGATTTAGTTATTGCCATGGATTCGTTACCCCTTCATCTGGCGGGGACGACAAATACTCCATCTTTCAGTGTATTTGGGGCCTCTTCTGCATTAAAGTATAAACCGTTAGGAGAAAAACATTTTGCTTTACAGGGAAAATGTCCATACAGTCGTGCATTTGAGAAAAGATGCCCGATCCTGCGTACATGTCCTACAGGAGCGTGTATACGCAGTCTAGAAGCAGTTGAAATTTTCGATGCTTTCAAATCTTGGTGGGGAAAATAAGCAGCGCTGGTTGCTGTATGGAGGA
>Ga0206928_1054_pt1 | contig 28575 bp, 26 predicted proteins | sample Alteio_BWOrgHeat_21_FD_152941 | JGI IMG/M metagenome (GOLD analysis project Ga0206928, IMG submission 152941) | Enriched cells from forest soil in Barre Woods Harvard Forest LTER site, Petersham, Massachusetts, United States -... | ecosystem: Environmental > Terrestrial > Soil > Temperate forest >... | reverse complement strand
CAAAAGCGCGTGTTCAAGGAATACCCGGCCAATGGCATGGTTTTTCTCGCTCCATGAGTCGGAGTCAACGGCAATGCCAAGTTCCCGTCGTAGCAATGCGCCTCCTTTGCTGCCTAACCCGTATGCGATAGTACGCGAGCCGCCGCGTTCGTAGTATTGGATTTGTGCGCGCGGACGTTCAAGGTATCCGTGATGGAAAAGCAACTGCAACCGCCGTACAATCTGTTGCTCGCTCCCGCTCAAAAGTGCCACGATCTGGCCGGAACGGAGAAAACGATGCCGGTGGACGAGCCGGATGATGTCGTGGTCGCGCTCGGTCAACTGGATGGGCGCAACCGGGAGAACTTGTTTGAAGCGGGGGAGTCGGGACATCCCGCAACAATGAAGGGAATGGACGAAATGCGGGAGACGGTAAAACTTGCCATTGAGGCAAGAACGCAGTCACTGAATTTTAGGTTTAAAAAAGCAATTGTTGCAATACTTGACAGCGGCCGAATTACACTATGCCGCACATGGAAACACTTAATTCTTCAATCATCTGGTTCATTGGTCATTGCGCCAATCATCGAAAACTCAGCGCGCATACGCTTAAGGCCTATCGGCACGATTTAAAAATATTCAGCAGCTTCACGTCGAAATCGGCGAAAAATAGCGAACTACCACCGGTTTCTTACGTTGATAAATTTTTAGTTCAAAACTGGTTAGCCAGTATGAACAACGTGAAGCCGCGTACAATTCGTCGCCGCCTGGCAACTGTCAAATCAATGTTTTCATCCCTCGAACGACAAGGATTCATTACCAACGACCCACTGGGGCGATTCCGAAGCGAAATTAAAGTGGGTAGCAGTCTGCCGAGAATTGTTGCCCGATCAACAATACGGTCACTGCTCCGGGCACCACGAAAACAGATTGCTTCATCTTCATCGTCACGCGCACGCTTGATGCAGGAAACCGCGTTGTTGGAAATGTTGTTTTCCACCGGAATGCGGGTGAGTGAGGTGTCAGGCCTCGCAATCGGACAAGTGGACCTGGATCGTCAGGTCATTTCAGTTCAAGGGAAAGGGAATCGCGAACGGGAAATACCAATTGTATGCCTTGCGTTTCAAGAAGCTCTGTTGGAGCAAATCGAATGGCGGCGTTTAAATGGCGGAACGGCAGAGTCGCCTCTGTTTGTTAGTCGGAGTGGCACACGCCTGTCGGATCAATCAATTCGCGCAATTTTGCGTAAACACGCACGCAACATTGGCGCGAAGAGGGTAACACCGCATATGCTTCGCCACACTGTAGCCACGCTTCTTTTGGAAGACGGTGTTGATTTACGGCATATTCAGCGTCTTTTGGGGCACAGTTCAATCACGACAACGACGATTTACGTCCATGTGAGCGAACGAAGCCAGCGCCGGGTATTGGCTCAAAAACACCCGAGAAACAAAATGGCAATTTGAAAATTATGCGATGTGATGAGTTTTGGCTCTCTTGCGGCAATCAAGAAACTGTTGCCAGAGGCTTTAAAATCAAGTAATAGCCACGGATAACTAAAAATTATCCGATGAATCGCCCTGCCAACCAGATTGAAAATTTACAGGGCGGAGGATTGCTCGCCATCTCAATCGATCAGCTGAAACCTCAATCGGATTTAACGTTTAAAATTTTTGATAACCTGACTGTTAAAGGTGCCAACGTCCATCAGTCACTCTTAAACGGATGCCTTATTCGGAACTGCACGTTCCAGCAGGTCCGGTTTTCCCGCTGTGATTTGGAACAGATGCAATTTCAAAAATGTCGGTTCGTCGACGTTGACTTCAGAAATGTCGAATTGACATCCACGCAAATAGATCAAAGTCATTTCGAGAACTGCAACTTTGAGAGTGCGCTGATCGGCGACTGCGTTTGGCGACATTGCACCATAGAAAACTGTTCTTTTCAACAAGCCGTTATTCATACTTCTCAATTTGAACACTGTCAGTTAAAAGGTAATAACTTGCGTGGGGCTTCGGTTCAGTTGGACAGTTTTCGCCAATCTGCTTTCGAGAACATGAAGCTCGGGGATTGCACTTTTTTGAATCATATAATGGTGGAATGCAGCTACAAAAACATCCGCATCAACGCTGAATCAATTGGCTCGTTATATGGCATATCGATGGAAGATTTATTGTCGTTCGAATTGGTTTACCTCGGCCAACCTGTCGTCGACGTTGCCACGACGAATGGGCTGCTAGATTCTTTACAGACCGACTACGAGCAACGACGTTGGTTTTTTATGCGTAATATTCTGCGGCTTAATTTTGGCCGCACTCCGCGAGTGACTGCGCTTGATGCCTGCCTCAAGGCGGTGCTTTGGCCTGATTCGATAGGGGCACCGTTAAAAGTTGGTGACATCACGTTTCTCGAAATGATTGTTATGGAAATGCGACGGCAATGTACGCTTCCGGCACTGACTGCCATCACGCTTCCAGACAAAATCCGGAATTTTAAAAGTCACAACAGCGCGGGGGCTTTTGAACGTAATGACACTCTGAAACTTCAGCAACTCGCCAGCCGGTTGCAGGGTATTCTCTTGGAGATGCTGCAACAGCTTGCACGCGACACTGAATGTCTGATCGGGAGAGATAAATCTGCCATAGCGACTCTCTTTTTTACTGAAAAACCAGGATTTGACGTCGTGAAATTTCTCCGCACCGTTGGTGACGCATCTGGCCTTCGTATCCGTAGTGTCACCCATGCGTTGCGTGAAGAATCGGGGTCTTACTTACTGGTTATCCAAACTACGCTCACGACCCTTGCGGCCTTACAAACCGCACTTTGGCTCCTTAATGGTTGCGTTGCGCAAATAATTGAACTCAAGAGCAGGCTCCAAGTTGCAGCGCAGAAACGCCCGCCAAAAGTCATTCGAGATCGCGTACTTCTCCCCGATCAAAATGTTCCAAAATGGATGGCGGTCACCGTCCAAGGGATTTTCGCCAAGCTGACCGGAGACCCTAACCGCTTGCAGCAAATTGCGTCCGACTTCAGCCCAAGGAATTTCCAAAGAATTGAAATTGGGAAACGACAACCTCAAAAACAAACAAAGTCGATGCCTTTAAAATATTAACCCACACACGAAGTTACCTGCTCGATAATTCTAGTCAGCGTGGGACGAAAACGCGGACCGCTCCGAGCCAGATTTACCCTGAAGGAAAAGCCGCATTCGCGGCCAAACCGGCTACGGTTGCCTGATATCACTGATCCCCCCGTCGAATCCACCAATTTTTCCAAAAAGGCACGCGAATTGCCAAGCCGAGTTGAAAGGGTTGGAAAATAGCAACTTACAAAATGCCCTTTCGCCTCAGTGTCCATTTCAACATAAGGTTTTATGCAAAGCTGTTCGACTATTTTCCGTTGCGTGGCGATTGATCGCATAAAAATGGATTGATAAGCATCGAAATTTGCTGATAAAAAATGAATGATCGCCAATGACGAAGAACAGCCCAAACCGCCATACCAGACATCAGCCCAGCGTTCCAAGTGGGCCAGATGTTTTCTGTTAAAAAGAATGACTGAAAACTTAACTCCATTAACGCAAACACTCTTATGTGGCGAACAGATCGACACAAAATGTTTGTGTTCCCCGAGCATCCGAATCAATTCCTGCCCAGGTAATGCAAGACACTCGTCTGCTATCACGGTCCAGCCAGATTTTAGAAGATCATCGATGAAGAGAACATCTGTCCTTGATAAATACACGCCCGCACCATAAACTGGGTTCGTGAGCCAAAGCACTGAGGGCTCACGCCAGATGCGTGAATTTTCTGGTGGCAGCATAAATCCGCCGTTGCTTCTTTTTAAATATGCCCGGTTTAACGCGAGGCCGAAACTTCGGCAAGCATGAGCAAGGGAAAAATAAGATGGGCACATTGCGAGAATTCTTTTTTTACGCTGGCTCTTTAGCCAGTTCAGAACGCAAAGAATTGAGGTCGTAGTAGACGGCGTAAATAAACCACCATGGAGATCTGCCACACCGCCCAACTTGATAATGACTGGATCTGGTTTCGCAATTTGATAGGAGAAACGATACGAAACCAAAGAGGCCAAGGCAGGCATCTCCAAATGTCCAAGCATCTCTTTTTCAAATTCCTCGGAAGCATCCCAGTGCGAAATATTAAATGGTGCTGTACCGAAACGTTTAGCGTATGAATCTTCAATATCCTCAAGCATTTCAATGCATTCGATTTCCGGAAGATTGGTGGATTCGGATACATGTCTCATGCAGGATAATTTTTAGTTATCCATACTTGGGTTACCGGTTTCACCGACGGGATGATATAATTTGAGCCTTCATATGGATTTCTCAGACAGAAAACAGGGGCCAGGCGATACGACACGTCAGTCTTTGCTACATGGCATAAGGGTGCTGGCATGGGCACGGGCAATCCGATGGGTCGGCTGGGGCCTTGGAGAATCTCTCATCCCAATCTTCATAGTCACATTTTCACACACGTACGCCCAAATGGGACTATTCAGTTCGATGGTTGAAATAGTATCTCTGATTAGTCTTCCAATAATTGGAATTTGGGCGGACAGACTGCCTGCCAGAACCCTTGTCCTTTGGGCGTTGATTCTGTATCCCTTGGTGGGCATAAGCTATTTTTTAGCCGGAGTGTTTGGTGCGGCGGTATTTGTGGTTCTGGCTAGGGCAATGAACGGGTTCACGTGGAGCCTTGAAAATGTTGGCATTGAAACCTATTATCGCAGAGCCGTTCATCATTCGAAAATCGCAGCCTCACTCGGATTTCTTGATACTTGGTCAAACGCGGCTTGGATTGGCGCAGCTGCGGCCGGAATGTTGCTAGTATCTTTCATCCCAGTCCACTATTTGCTTCTCGGAATAAGCCCTTTCGCACTGATTGCATATCTGGTGGCCACAAGAGCTCAAAAAGACTCTGGACATGCCCTTCCTGAAGGCAAAAAGCGCCGGTTCATCCATTCCTACCGGGGGACGCTCACAGAATGGCGTTCCTGGGATTCGCGCCTTCGCCTGCTCAGCGCTTTGGTTTTATTTTCGAGCATTATCAACGCGATAATTGATTTCTTCCTGCCGATCGATGCTTATCTCGCTGGCGCAAATCTTCCGATGGTGGTGCTCCTCGCGATTTTTGCGGCTGTCCCGTCATTGTTCGGCTACAGGCTCGGGCGACTAGTTGATGCTCGCAGTAAATTCGGCTTGATTTCCCTTGGCCTGGCAACTGTGGCGCTTGTCATGTCCGGCATCGTGATATTCCCGCAATTTGCTTTTAAGCTGGCTGCCGTGTTCATAATGGGAATTGTCTTGGAACTTTTCAGCATGGTGAAGGGAAGCCTAGTTACAACGCTTGGCCCTGCCGCAACTTATGGAGTCCGCGGAAGCGCTTTCGAGAGCATCATCACTTTCGGGGATTTGACCGCGCCGCTCATAATCGGTATTGCCATCGACATGCTGGGCTTTTCAAAGCTGTCCTACATTATTTCTTTCATTGCCATTGCCCTGGGGTGCATTTATCGCATTGGGCGATGGAACACGTGACTTGAACCAATTTTGGGAGCTGAGAAGTTTATGACTCGGGTGGGAGACATTTTCGAATTCACCCATATTTTCAGCTTGCCCTCAATCTTCGCTCTCGGTATCGCAAACCGCTCGCGTGATCGGGCGATGAGCTTTCCCCTCCGGCCAACCCGGTTTTCCAAAGGCGGTATTCAGTAGTCGTCAATAATGCCTATGGAAGCGCCACCAGTCCGGTCGCCATCCTCTGTAGTTAATTCAATTCATCCATCGCTGCAACTTCGCCTCAATCTTCGCTCTTGGCATCGCAAACCGCTCCCGTGACCGGGCAATGAGCTTGCCCCTCCTGCCAACCCGGTTTTCCAGGGGCGGCAGCATCTTCGCCCGGAACGGTTCCTGATTCGAACCTTCCACCAGCAACTTCACCACCGCCTCATACCGTTCAAGGTCGGCCAGGGAAGTGGCCGGGATGGTTTTGCCAAACTCCTTCGACATCGTCTCCGCATCTGTATAACCGATGCGGAAGGCAACCAGCGTCCCCACATTGCCGAACACCGCCTGCCGGATCGGTTCTGGCAGTTGGTCAATGTATTGGTGGGACAATGTCAGGGCGAGCCGGTATTTTCTCGCCTCCGCCAGAATCGAGGCAAAGGCATCCGTCGAGAAGTTCTGGAATTCGTCAATGAACAGGTAAAAATCCCGGCGTTCCGATTCCGGCCGGGTGGATCGCGCCATTGCGCCAAGCTGGAACTGCGTCACCAGAAGCGACCCAAGCAGGTTCGCCTTGTCGTGTCCAAGCCGGCCTTTCGACAGATTGGCGATGAATAACCGGCCGTTGTTCATCACGAAGGGAATATCCACCTTTTTCCTGACCTGGCCCAGGATGTTTCTCACCACCGGATTCAGCAAAAACTGGCCGATTTTGTTTTGAATCGGCGCGATGGCCTCTCGCTTGAACCGCTCGTCGTAGTTTTCATACTCCTCCGCCCAAAATGCCCGGATGAACGGATCCTTGATCTGCCGGATCACCTTGGCCCGGTATGCGTCGTCCGTGAGCAGCCGGTTCACTCCCAACAGCGTCTGATTCCGGCATTCCAGAAGCGCCGATATGGCGTTGTAGAGAATATATTCCAGCCTCGGTCCCCAGGAATCCCGCCAGATGCCTTTAAACGCCCCCACAATGCCGGAAGCGACGAGATGCCGGTCATCCGGCGCCACCGAGCCGATGACGTTCATCCCGATGGGGAACTCGATGTCCCCGGGATTGAAATACACCAGGTGATCCGCCCGCTTCGGCGGGATGTGGTTCAACAGTTCCTCCGCCAGGTCGCCGTGTGGGTCAATGACGCCCACTCCGTGCCCCAGGGCGATGTGTTGCAAGATCAGATTCCGCAGCAGGGTCGTCTTGCCGGACCCGGTCTTCCCGATGATGTAGATGTGCTGCCGCTCGTCCACGGCGGCAATGCCAAAGGACTGGGGTTCATGCCAGCCGTGCCGTTCGCCGATTGTGATGGTTGGGTCGTTCATGGTGCCAAAACCAGCCACCACTCCTGAACGCCCCGGTTGCAAATAGGCGACTGACGCCGGCAGAAATACTTGTGGCACGCTGGCGCGGTAATGGGGGCTGGTTTTGGAATCAGAACCAGTCCACCTTACCGAGATCCATTCGATACTCGGAGACGGCAAAACTTGCCAGTCTGGCAAGGGTTTCAAAGCGCCCAGTCGGGCGAGGCTTTCTCCATACGGTCGTGAGGTCGTCGGGCTAGTGACACTCGTTCACCCGTCGTCCGCTCCACGCATCAGGCGTGAACCGGTCGCGCCAGCGGACTCGTGGTTGGGGGATACCCCTCATCCTAAAACCAGTCCCCAACGTGTCGGCGGGTAAGGGCGATAGCCCGTCCCGGCCGACAATTCTCTTTTTGGTAAAGGACAACGGCTAGGTGTCCTTTACCCGGCTAGCCCGTAGGGAGAAAGAGAATTGTCGGGCGGTAGCCGACGACACGTTGGGAGGTAGTGGTGCGGCGGTTAAGCCGTGGAATTCAATAGTAAGGGCAGATTGCCCCTACATACTATGTATGTCGCCCGCAAAGTGGTTGTGATTTGAGAAAGCTTGAACAATACCCTCGACTTTTGTTGCCGTCCGCGTCTTAATTCTGCTGTGAATGATTTAGAAGTTTATCAATATTTGGATTGGATAATCCGTTATTCGTGCTTGAAAGCTGGTGCTCCTGAATTTGGTATCGTTGACCACGCAGAATTGATCAATGGCATTGCAAGGAGCAATTCAGACATTTACAAGTTGGTTTCAGACTTCGTGAGTGCCTATAAATCGTGGTTTGAATTCAGCAAACAAATGATAAGTATTTGGGAGAGCGGGCGCCCTACGACATCTGAATTGGAAAAGATGACTTCTCTTACTGATCAGCGGGACCAAGTGAGAAGGCTTTTGGCTGACAAACTTAAATCCATCCAATAACGGACTGCGATAGCAAGTTTCATCCCTCGCACGACTTTGGTTGGGGGTCCCCTAAATGAGGCCCTGGTGTCACAGCGAAGTTGTGAAAACCTTAAAACTGCATGCTAGATTACAGGAAATTTGCGCAAGCCGTTGTCAGCCAGCATTGTTCGCAAATCAAAATGTTTTATCATTTTTTGTTTGATTTTCGAACAATCAGTGCTAATCTATGAACATGAAGGCGGCAGTAAAGCGCAAAGTAGTTGATGTCGCAGCCTTTCCTGAAACTATGATCAGGAATGGCCTCTCCGACTTCTTGAAACAACATGCCAAGGATCGGGAGGATGACCCGTTTAAGCCCGATCCGAAGCCGAAAGGCACGATCCACGATTTGCTGCCGGTCCTCGATTCGCTTACGGTGGCCCGGAGTTTCAATGTTGTTTCAAAGATCCTTCAATTTAAAATTCCCATCAACTTGGTGAAGAAAGGGGGGTACGTTTCCCGGGACCAGATGCTTGGGGATCTTTTGCCAAAACTTCGGGATCTCTACGGCGAACGCTACAAATCAATTAAAGTTACCACCTAACCCTATATGCCCGAACTAAACGATGACAGATCAGCTCTAGCAGCAAGGCTCAAGGAAATGAGAGAATATCTCCAATTGTCTCAGGAGGAAGTGGCGCAGATGCTTAAGATTCCGCGTTCGGCGATTTCGTTGATCGAGAGCGGGGAGCGCAAGGTAGAGGCTGTGGAGCTTAAGCGCTTTGCCGAAATCTACCAATGTCCACTTGAGCACCTGACGGGCTCCTCGACAAAGGAAGACAAAAAGAGCAAAGAGATCGCATTCTTGGCGCGAGCAGTCTCAAACCTCAGCCAGAAGGATCGCGACGAGTTGTTAAGGTTCGCTCAGTTCCTTGGTGACAAAAAGGGAGAGGAAGGCAAATGAACAAGCGAGAAGCCATCCTTTCCGGGGTGGCAGCTGCGGCGGAGGCGCTTGATAGTCTCGACGTCCGAGAAACAGTTGAGTCGGGGTCGCGCGGCAACGTCGACGTTTTTGCCGCCATCCTTAAAATGCGGGCCAAGCTGCTTTTCAGGCCGCTTGAAGGCCTTCTCGGTGCCTGTCTCATCGGACCTGGCGTGATCATTTCGACGGAACGGCCCCTACCCATTCAGCGTTTCACAGGGGCGCACGAGCTTGGTCACGTGGCAATGCACCATTCATTCAGCCTGGACGGAGAGGAAATCCTCAAGGGGGAACTTTTAACCGAGACCGGGGAGATGGAGGTGCAGGCCAATGCCTTCGCCGCCGAGTTCATGCTGCCGCGATGGCTGCTGGCCTACCACGCCCGCCGCCAAATGTGGAACGGAGTGAGCATGGAGAGCCCCTTGACCGTATACCAGATGTCGCTGCGGGTCGGAGCAAGCTATGAGGCCACAATCTGGGCGCTCGAGAAACATCAGATAATCTCGCGCGAGGTCGGACAGACGCTCAGGAAAACACAACCCAGGGACATCAAGCGGCGCATGCTTCCGGGATATGAGCCGGACAACTGGTATAGGGATGTATGGCTTCTCACCGGAAAAGACCAGGGGGCCGTCATTGAGGGGCAGCCGGACGATCTGTTCCTGTTTCAACTGAACGAGAGGACCGGCGGTGGCTTTATCTGGGATTTCGAGACTCTGAAAAATAACGGCTTCGCAGTTGTGAACGACGTGAGGGAATACCCGGACGCCAAGCAAGGTATTGGGTCTGACGTTACGCGAAAACTGACTGCCCATACTCCCGACGCCCTCCGAGGGGAACTCCACCTGCAGCTGAAGCGGCCGTGGGACAAGACCGCGTCCGCCTTCGAGGAACTCCAGATGAAATACGACCTCTTCGGGAAAGAGCATGGCCTGCCGCGCGCCCAACGCCTCGAATTCGCCCAACTTTCATGAGCATGACCATTGTCTGCGACCTGCGGCACAAATTCGGTATCGTCCGCGATCAGGGCGCTAGGCCTACTTGCTTGGCCTTCGCGCTTTCCGACGCGCACGGGAGTCTGCACGCGCCGTTCAAAAATCTGTCGGTTGAGTATCTCTACTGCAATGCCGTCCAGCTCATGCCAATCCGGGACCCCCACGCTGGCGTAAACGTCGACTGCGCATGCACGTCGTTAAGGGATAGTGGTCAACCCGACGAGGACATTTGGCCTTACCAGATCAGCCTACCCAGCGACCTGAACGGATGGAACCCACCGGCCAACTGCACGGTCTACACCCGCGAGGGGACCGTCCAGCAAGAGGGCTTTGGCCGAATCTGTACGCAACTCGACGCGGGACGGCCGGTCGTTGTTTGCATGGAGCTAAGTGAAAGCTTCTACTATCCGATTGCGGACGGAACCATCATGCAGAGGTCACCTGATCCCAAGACCGGCAACCACGCCGTTATTGCAGTTGGGCATGGCATAGGTGGGTCCGGGCCATGCCTGCTGATACGCAATAGTTGGGGACCCTCGTGGGGACTGGCGGGGCACGCCTTTCTTCATGAAGGGTATCTGGCCAACCGCATCCTTTCGACCACTGTCCTTTCCTAGTCATGAGTCATATAATCAAAGCCAAATCTACAACCGATGCCTGGATAAAAGGTCTGAGGCACCTTGAACAGCAGGACGAATGGAGGGATTACAACCTTATCCTCGATATCGAGAACCCTCTGGCGCTGTCGGCGGAGGAACGTGGTATCGCTGAGGAGCTGGGGCGGTTCCTGGAGGCCCACGACAAGAAGCCGATCAGCACCGTGATCAACACCATTTTCCCCGCGGCACTCTACCGAGGTTCTGACGCCGAAACTTTGATCAAGGAATATCTGGAGGTAGCTCCACTGATCCGCTGCCACAAAGACAACAAGAAGTGGGGAACCTATTTCATGAGGTTGGCTTCGCGAACTTCCACCACCACGGGCAAGGAGATTCGGCCGCTCGAAGAGCTCATAAAGAGGCTGCGGAGTCAGGCTCAGACAGGTGCGCCGAAACGCGCCTGGTACGAATTGAACATGACGGACCAGTTCTTGGAGCTGCCGATCTATGACAATCTCTCGGACCCCGGAATCATGATGGGGGGTCCCTGCCTGAGCCACCTAAGCTTCAAGCTCCGGGCTGACCGATCTCTCATCCTAACGGCCTTTTATCGCTCGCATTATTACATCGAACGCACATTGGGAAACCTCTACGGTTTGGCTCTTTTGCAGGAATTCGTAGCCAAAGAGGCTGGATTGAGGATGGCCGAATTGGTGTGCCATTCAACAATGGCACAAATCGACTGCGGGAAGCCTTTCAACGAGACGAAAGTCAAAGCGTTGATGAGAAAATGTCAGGTATTTTCTTCGTCGAAAGCTCCATAATGGCGCCTCGGTTATTGCAGGTCTGGGCGGAAATAAAAGAATATGGAAATCCATGCACCGAACACGCTGAAGGACAAGCCGAGGAGGTTTCCTTCCTTGAATCCAAGCGACATACACGTATGGGTATGCGCCGCCGAGTCCAGCACCATTGAAAATAGTGAGCTCAGCCTCCTGCCAGTTGACGAAATAGCACACGCCCGTAAGGTTGAGTCAAAGTTACAAAGGTGTCAGTACGTGCGAGGTCGGATTTTGCTTCGTCAGGTACTCTCGCTCTATCTCCTCTGCGCGCCTGAGGAAGTCCAATTCCGATGCAACCGGCATGGTAAGCCCTCGCTCAAGGGGCGTTCGTACAATATCCGCTTCAATTTGACACACAGCGACAGGCTAGTTCTGATCGCTGTCGTGCTCGGCGGCTTCGTCGGCATCGACACTGAAATCCTGCGCGACCGCAACGACCTCGGCGAGGTTGCTAGACAACTCTTTTCGGCCAATGAGTTTAAACTTCTTCCGGACGGTGCTGTTAAGACGAGGAAAGATCTTTTTTATCGCTTCTGGACCGGCAAAGAGGCGTGTGTAAAGGCGGTCGGAACGAAGATTACTGACTTAGGACTAAAACGCATAGATTTAAGTCGCGCATCCAAAAAACAATCAATCTTCAGGGTCAAGCCGGGCCTCTATCTCAAGTGGTTCACGCCTGTTCCTGGCTTCGTCGCGGCCATAGCCCGAAATACGCGTCCCAAAAACATTCGCTTACTCCGGTGGAGCGATTCCGAATTCAAATCATGAGCATGCAACCAACTAGGCACCGAAACGCAAGCGCAGCCACGGCAGCTGGACTTTCACAATTGCTGTCGAGAGGGCAGGCATTACACGTCCGGGGCAAGGAGATACGCGAAATCCGGAATAACATCATAGTCCTGGAGCGTCCGGTAGAGAAAGTGCTCATCATGCCGCATCGGGGCAACAGCGTTTTTGCGGCGCTTGCCGAAACGATGTGGGTTCTGGCCGGTCGAAACGATCTTGGCTGGCTAAAGACCTATCTTCGGCGTGCCCCTGATTTCTCTGATGACGGTCAGACGTGGAGGGCCGGCTACGGTCCGCGGTTACGCAACTGGAAAGGTGTTGACCAGATTGAAGAGGTGCTGAAACTCCTACGTGATGAGAGCACCTCGCGGCGCGCGGTGATGTCCCTCTATGACCCGGCCGTGGATTTCGTGGAGAGCAAGGATATCCCATGCAACAACTGGCTCCACTGGCTCATTCGTGACGGCAGGCTGCATTTGAATATCGGCGTCCGCAGTAACGACATAGTCTGGGGATTCTCGGGCATCAATGCGTTCGAGTGGAGCGTACTTCATGAACTGATGGCCTTTTGGGTCGGCGTGGATGTGGGTGAAGCCACTTACTTCGCCTCGTCATTTCACATCTACAAGGACCATTACGAAAGGGCCGAACGGATTTCGGCCGCATTCAGACCGATATATTGCTATGACCATGGAATAGGCTCCCCCAAATTCAGCACGCCCTGGCGCGATTTCGGAAAAACTATTTCAACTTGGTTCGAACTGGAGGCCGAGATCAGGAAGAACCCCGACACGACGTCGCAGGCTGAGAATTACATCAAGGATCAATTCTTGAAAACCTCCCTGGAGATGATGCGGCTCTATAATGGAGCCGCTGCCGGATGGGATGGGGGTCGGATTGGCGAGCAGCTGGCAAAAATGCCGGCTACCGACTTGACCGTGGCCGCCTACGAATTTTTCGGTCGGAAGCACCCAGACATTCTCAAAGCCATTCCGCATCCCTCAATCTCGGAATTTTTCGCTAGGTACCAGGAACCTGCAACGTCTTCCGATGCAGCGACCATCGTCGAACTGCTGGCCGCCGTCAAAAGCCTTCACAAGAGGAAGGACGCAGCATATGGGACCGCGTGGAAAAAACGCGGCGAATTCACAAGCGTTTTGGCAAATATCGCCCGGAAAGTCGACCGGCTCGCCCAGTTCAACCTCAATGGAACGGAGCTCGCAGACGAGTCCGCTATAGACACTGCCGTGGACTTGTTCGTGTACGCGGCAAAATACGTACTATTCCTCCTAGAGCACTCGGACGTGTGCTGGCAGGAAATCCTGCCAAATGGGTCCCCAACGCCATTTAGCGACCATGTCGTGAATTTTGATTGGCTGCTGGACCATATGCCCGAGCAGGTGCTAGATAAAACGCCCATAAAAGAAACCATCAACAAAATCATTCCAGCGTTTGAAGAGATGCACGATCTAGCTGGCAAGTCCTCCCCGGTGGAGCGTTTGAGGACAGCCATCAAATTCAAGGATATATCCTTTGCGCTTATCGAGGCACTCTATAGATTGGACCCCCAAAAGCTTGCAACCATTCGCTAAGCTTGTCCGGATATGAAATCGGAAGATTTACAAAAGCTGTTGGTCGAGATCAAAACGGTTCTAGCCAGCGAACCGTCGGCGACTTTTGCGATCGCCGGCCTGACGCCGTCCGCCTTCGACATTCTCGCGTGCTTCCGTGCTATGCAAGCAGAGTCCCAGTGTCTTGGGATTTTCGATCTGGAAAGCCGTGCCGACTACGGCGGCTGCAAGCCGATCGGCGAACTCCCGAAGGCGGCACCTTCGACGGTAATTTTAGCCTCAGACGAAAATAAGGAAGCGTTGCTCAATGCGATTATGCCATTCATTTCGGCGAAGACCAGGATTCTACTGGGCGGCTATGGCCACTTCACATTTAGGCACCCAATTTATGATAGAATTACGCGTAACCCGCTGGTACCCTCACTGGCAAATGGGAATCCAAATTCACTGATTCACCTGTTCCAGTGCCTGCAAAATGCGGCCCGACTGCATTTGAAAGGGACAGTGATTGAATTTGGCATGTTCAAGGGTGGAACGACCGCGCTTCTGGCGCAATTTGTTAAAGAGCTTGGCCAAGACTGGAACGTCATCGGATTCGACACTTTCGCCGGTTTCCCACCCAGACGAAGTCCCCTCGACATGTATAGCCATCCCGATTGTGTTTATCCAGACGAGCAAGCTGTCCGCTCGTATGTCGAGCCCTTGGGCGTCGAGGTGATGGCCGGGGACATTGTAGAAACAGTGAAGCGCCTTTCTTCCGAACAAATCGTCCTGGCGTTTGTCGATACCGACAATTACAGCCCAGCTTACGCTGTCCTCGACGTTATTCAAGACCGCGTCGTGAAGGGCGGTGCGATTGTGTTCGATCACTACACCGGTCGAAATCGACATCTATACACATTGGGCGAAAGGATCGCAGCCAAGCGCCTCCTCGAAGATCCTCGCTATTTCAACCTTCACGATTCAGGAGTATTTTTTAAGCAGCAATGAGCGAAACCATTCACAAAAAATTCCCTAGACAGACGAAGAAAGAAAAACGGAGGCCTACACCTCGGCCGGAGGTCTATGACCTTTATTGGAAGTTCGCCGCGAAGAGGCAGGAAATCTTTGAGAAAAGGATGGCCGGAGCCGCAGCACCTTGGACAGACGATCCCATCCTGCAGAACTTCAAATTCTGTAATGTTTACCGCGCTGCTGACCGGGTATCCCAGTTCTTGATCCGAGAGGTCGCCTATAATCCCACAAACAACTCAAACGCTGACCGCCTCTTCCAGATCGTGGCTTTCAGAACCTTCAGCAAACCGGAAACCTGGCTCGAAATAACGCGCGAGCTAGGGCACGCGCCCGTTCTGTCAGACCTTAAATCAGGAGCTTTTGAAGCGGCTTTGACAAAAGTGAAGAATCGTGGAAACGGCCTGTACACCGGAGCTTTCATACTGTGCGCAAACAAGGCTTTTGGCTTCGACGAAAAGCACAGGAACCATGTAGCTCTTTTCAAGCAAATGTTTCTTCAGTGCGACCTCGCCGCTAAAATCGAAGCGGCACCATCACTGAAGGCAATCGTAGAATTGCTAGAGTCATTTCCGCTGACAGGCCCGTTCATGTCGTACCAAACTGCCATCGATTTGAACTATTCCGCGATCGTAAATTTTGATGAAGATGACTTCACACAAGCCGGTCCCGGGGCGCTCAGAGGCATCAAAAAGGCTTTCATTGATATCGGTGACTATACGCCGACTGAAATCATCAAAAGTATGGTAAACAACCAAGAGAAGGAATTCGCGAGACTCAAATTGAGTTTTGACGGACTATGGGGGAGGCGGTTGCACGCCATTGATTGCCAGGGGCTCTTCTGCGAGTTGGACAAATACTGCAGGGAAGCCGTTCCTCAGCTAACAAGCATCCGCACGCGAATTAAAAAACGTTTTAAGGCGTCCCCTGAGCCAATGAAATTATTTTTCCCGCCGAAATGGCGCCTCAACGAGCGAATCAAGGTAAGTGGGCAGGCAGGTCGAGAGAAGGGTGAATTCCATTTGAGTTCAGACCCAGTTGGACGCCCGCAAAGGGGGACTCGTCAAGGCGAGGCCCTTCTCCCAATGGGAGATGTGCGACCCATGACTGGCAACCAAGTTGACCGGTAGGTATTTGAAGTTGTATAATTTGTGGACTGCACCGCTTCAATTGGGCGGTGAAAACGGGCTGCCACTCAAAGGTAAAACGGCAATGATAAATCAAATTTACATCAAGAATTTTAAGATTTTCCAATTGTTTTCACTGTCACTCAACGAAGACTTGAATATCATCGTGGGGAACAACGAGGCTGGAAAATCCACCATTCTTGAAGCAATCGCTTTAGCCCTCACAAAGCGAATCAATGGGAAAGCGGTCGAGTACGAGATCACCTCGCACCTTTTCAACAAAGCCAGCGTGGGAAATTATTTGGCGCAGATAGCTGCGGGTAAAAACCCTGCGCCGCCGGAAATCATCATCGAACTCTTCATGAAGGATTCTGCGGAGTTGCAGCGCCTCCGGGGAAACAACAATTCCCAAAAGACGGATTGCGTGGGTTTGAAACTGACAATTGCATTTGACGACGAATATGCCGACGAATACGCAAAACTGCTTGAAGACCGGGCGCAGATTAAAACGGTTCCGACTGAATATTATAAGGTGACCTGGCATTCGTTTGCCAACAATGCCATCACTCCGCGGAGCCTCGCGATTGAGGTTTCAAACATAGACGCAACGACCATCCGCCTGCAAAGTGGCACCGATTATTTTTTGCAGGAAATCATCAACGGTAGTATGGACGCGAAAGAAAAGGTCTCGTTGGCCATTGCTTATCGTAAATTGAAGGAGCAATTTTCAGCTGAAGCGGCCATCACAGGCATCAACACCAAGCTGACGCAGAAGCAGGGCGCAATAACCAATAAGAAGCTGGCCATTTCCATAGATACATCTCAAAAGACCAACTGGGAAAACGCCCTGGTTCCACATCTGGATGAGCTGCCTTTTCAATTCATCGGCAAGGGTGAGCAGAGTGCGCTTAAAATCATGCTGGCTCTTGAGCGACAGGCGCACGATGCCAATATTATTTTGATCGAGGAGCCGGAAAATCATCTGTCGTTTACTTCGATGAACGTACTAATAAAAAAAATTCGGGAGAAGTGCGCCGGCAAGCAGATTATCATTGTGACGCACAGCGCGTACGTCTTGAATAAGCTCGGGATCGAAAAGGTGATTTTCCTGCATGGAACAAAGCACTCGATGCTAAAAAACCTGCCAGAGGACACGCAGCGATATTTCAAAATACTTCCCGGATACGACACGTTGCGGCTCATTTTGGCGAAGAAGGTGATTCTGGTAGAGGGGCCGTCCGATGAGTTGGTGATTCAGAGAGCATTCCGGGACCGGCATGGAAAATTACCAATCGAGGCGGGGGTGGATGTCATCAATGTTCGCGGTCTTTCCTTCGCTCGGTTTCTTGATATCGCCAAGGAGTTGAAAAATGAGGTGGTGGTGGTGACCGACAATGACGGCGATTACAAGAATAAAATTGAAAAAAAGTATCATCCCTACGCAAGCGTAGGCACGATCAAGATTTGTGCCGATAAGAATGATGGGCTTCGGACCTTGGAGCCGCAGATTGTGGATGTGAATGACTTGAAGGTCTTGAACAAGGTGTTTGGAACTGCGTCAGAAACGAAGCAGGAAGTGGCAGACTTTATGGTCGCCAATAAGACGGAATGCGCGCTTTCACTCTTCGAGACGGCTGAAAAGGTTACATTTCCCGCATATGTCCAAGCTGCTGTCAGCTAAAAACCAAATCCTGGTTGCCAGTGCGGGATCGAGGAAGACCACTCAGATTGTCGAGGCAGCCGTTGGCTTGGCGGGCAAACGCGTGTTAATTACTACCTACACGAACGAGAATTTGGACCAAATCAGGGAGTTTATCACTGACAGATGTGGTTGCATACCCAAGCACATCACAGTTCTTTCGTGGTACAGCTTTCTTCTCCAAGACGGAGTTCGCCCGTATCAATCGTTTGTCACTTCAGAAGGACGGCGGGTCAATTCAATCCTGTTTGAGTCCCTTCCAGACTGGCAACGGCGCATTGCAAAAGCAAATGCCGACATCTATTTCTTAACAAAAGGGGATGATGTATACAGGGACCGCGTCTCCGAGTTGGTTTGCACGTGCGACGACAAGTCTGGCGGGCTGGTCATAAAGAGGCTGGAAAAGGTTTACGACGCCATTTTCATCGACGAAGTCCAGGACATGGCCGGCCACGACTTGACCTTGCTCGAAAAACTGTTCAAGTCGTCTTCCAACATGACTGCTGTTGGCGACCCGCGCCAGGGAACTTATAGCACTAATAATTCAATAAAGAACAAAAAATTCAAAAAATCAGGGATGCTTGCCTGGCTTGAGCAACATGAAGGCGCTGGCTTGGTCAAGATTGTCGAAAAAAACGAATGTTACCGCTGCAACCAGACCATTTGTGATTTTGCGGATGCATTGTTTCCGGAGTATGCGAAAACGAAATCGTTAAACGCCGATGTTACGGGACACGATGGGATTTTTGAGATAAAGGCTGCGGCGGTATCTGACTATGTCAAGACGCACAGGCCGGTCGTGTTGCGATGGGACAAACGCGCCGATACGATGCAATTGCCGGCCATAAATTTTGGGGCGTCCAAGGGAAGAAGCTATGACCGTGTTCTGATATTTCCAACCAAGCCAATGCTCGCGTATCTGGCAAACCGAGATATTTCTCAGGCTGGAGACCGTTCCAAATTTTACGTTGCAGTTACCAGGGCTCGATATAGCGTGACGTTTGTCATGGACATGTGATTATGCCGGAAGTCACTTAGCTGATCGCTCATTACCTCGATGTGGTCAGTGTGCGGTACCTCCGCCGGGCCACAGAGGATTCCGATGAACTTCAAACACAGTCGTGGCAATCGTTATGGATCTTTAATTTATGCAAGAAACTAGAAGCCAACCGGGTCCGTACGACCCCTGTTATTGCCGTTCGGGGAGAAAATATAAGTTTTGCCACTATCCCATAGACAGTGCACCCGCCGCAGATCGGCGCGAATTATCGCAGAAGATGTATATTGCGCTCTGGGAAAGAAGTGCGAATTATTTCGGCGATCAAGGATGCTATAAGTGGATGGGTTCCATTCTCGCGAAATATTTGCCGAATCTAGTTCTGGACATTGGCTGTGGGAATGGGGATGGCATTGTGGCAATAAAACAAGCCTGTCCGTCTTCTAGAATAATTTCCTGCGATGATAACGCCTATTGCCTGCAAACGACACAGGATCGGATCAAGGCAATGGGATTAAATGTGGAGCTGATTCGCCGACTGCGACAAAGAAGCGCCGGAGATGGTTATCATCAAATGGAGGCCGTGGCTGGAATTCTGAAAACGCCGACTGAGTTAATAGACATTTCCTTGATCGAGGCCGACATTATTTGGGATAAGGAATTTCGAGACTTTCTAAAAACGTTGGCCAAATTTGACGCCATCACGGTTTGGCTAATTGGGACCTATCACCTTAAACCTGAATGCAGAAATCTGGGCAGCAAAGTCGAAGCAGGTATATATAGACTAAAGGTTCAAAACTCTGTGTATACACTAGCTGATCAAGTCCTTCGGGTTGGAGGTGTCTTGCAAATCGTGGACCGTGGCGAATTGCCGAGGGAAAAACATCTAATCGACGAAACCTACGAGTCTCATAGGGAACAAGCTGAGGGAACGTCACTTGAAGTTGTACAGGTTGATTTTATACAGTATGAGGAACTAAGCAACGGTACAGGAGTTTCCACCATCAGAACGTTGGGGTTGAGTGGTCGGATGCCGGAACACAATCAGCTCGCAATGAATTCGGTCATTTCGATTAAACGGTAAAAACGCGCCGAAGACAATGACTAGAAATATGCTAACGTTTTAATACCTCTTACTCAGTCCGGCGGCTTAAAATGACGATCCGCCTCCTTCCAACGTGTTCTAACTTAATCCTGATGAAGCGCCGATCTTCGCGGTTTCTGGGCGGGCGCCTGTGAAAATACCCACCGGTATTACTGGATATCGGGCTTTTTGTGCGGCTGGCGTTGGCGGTCCATTTCAGCAACGAACTCCTCTGAACTCATTGGCACACACTCAGCTTGCAGCATCTTGTAGCAAGCCCTGACCATGGCAAGCAATCGATTGTCTCGAGACAAAAAGACGTCGGCCATGACTCCATAGGCTGCGTGGGTAGTATCGTGAATCGACGACCGCATTCCGCTCTCCCTCTCTCTACCAAATCCGGCGTCACGCATGCTCCGGAAGCACATCTCAACGAGCGCGCTGGTTGTCGCGTACGACTCACGAAGCTTCGAACCGTATGGGATTTCGAGGTCTCTATATCCTCGGAACGCGAGCCTAGTTTCGAAAATTCGGAGAATTTCTGGATCTTTGAAAACATCGACGGGTGGTGGTGGCGAGGAAGACGGAGGAAGCTGTTCTCTCAATGCGCCTTCATTTCCTTCGGCAATATACGTGAGATCATACTGATCAATCACACGCTTAAAACAGACGCTTGGGTGCTCTTGCCTGAGAATCACTGGGCCAGATTGAGAGGGCAGGAACTCCCAGCAGTCAGTGAGATCCGCAAAAAAGTTTAGATGGGCCTGAATGTAGATGTCACAGTCCGCATCGGTTGCATCCGTACGGTAAATATTCGCGATCTCTTCGACGTGCGCTGGGCTGTAAACAATTCTCCCGCCCAGACCTCGAAACTGTTTTACTGCGGCCGCAACTTCAGGCCGCCTCCGTTTCAACACGTCGATGGCAACGTTGTGATCGAGATAGAGCAGCTTGCCTTTCATCAGGCATATTCCGGCAAACTGCCTGCCAAATCAAGGAGGCAGTTCGTGAGACAACGAAATATATAATAGGGTTGCAGCCGCACAGAGAGCTCGCTGGGCCAAGTTCAAGGCTTCGAAAAAGGCCTGATTTCGGTCGAATGCTAATGGGCAGCCTTAAATGGCTACACATTTTGCTTGGCTGAAACTTGCGAACTCGGCAAATTTTACCGTCATGCACGATTTGTCTGCTGCATGTATTTTGTGCGTATATGAAAAAAAATACCGCAAGCCAGAGCCGCATCGGTCCTTCAGTCGACGTATAAAAAAATGTTTACGAGCTCTATCAAACGCCAAAAGTGTAACTGCGCACGTGAGATCCAAAGGGCAATTGAGATACTTCCGGATGTCCAAAAATCAGTCGAAATCATTGCCCGCGAAATCGCTCGGCAACTGAAAGAAGAGGAATAATCATTTTACCGCCGTGCATAGCCATGCTCTTCGTTTACATTTTTGCCCCAACCTAATTACTTCGGTCTTCTAGTTGTCGTCATGCGGGAATCTATATCACTCTTCAGGAGTCCGCCCGCTCTCGAACTCATTTTTGTAGTGAACATATATGAGTGCGGCCGCACGTCGCGCTTTTCGCAACGAAGTTCGAACATCGTCCAAGTCCTCCAAGATTTAAAGTCATTAATCAAATCACTTCATGGAAACTTGAGGCCCTCTATGTGCCAAAAGGAATTCAGAATCACCCGAAACCTTGTTTCAAACGACAAACTGCGACACCTTGGTCCATTCTTTTTCGACATCTATTCTATTTGCGTCTAAGTCTCCCGGTTCACACTGCCCCCACACTGATTTACGTCGGCTCCAAAACCCATCATCGCACGTTTGTGCTTCAACCGCAATAGACCAAAACAGTCTATTGCGGAACCGCGCGATAAAATGCTCCGTTATTCGTGACCGCGCTGGGATCCGTGAAAATATAAGGCTGCGAAGCGGTCAATGTGATATTTGTGATGGTCGTCCAGTTTGTCCCGCCACCGAGGGAGGTTGCTTCTTGTATGGCATAGCTGGCCCCTACCGGGCCATACAAAATCAAACTCGGAATGCAGCGCTCATCAAGAAAGCTCAAACTGACGTTTGAACTCATATTTGTGCCAACCACATTGGAAGCAACTACATCATAAAGGCCGAGATTCGTAACGCCCGTCGAGGGAATTGTGTAGCTAGAGTTGGTAGCATACGCGATGTTTGTTCCGTTGAATTGCCATTGATAGTTTGGGTTGGGGTCGCCGACAGCGCTGGCGGTAAACGAAACGTTATTGCCCTGCGAACAAACCACACTCATGGGCTGTAATGTAAACGACGGAGCAGCATAGAGGGAAGCATACGAATACGACGCAGAAGATTCCCCCCAATCAGCCTCCCAATTTGATCCGCAATTTGAGAGCGTGCCTACTCCGCCTAGAAACATTCCATTTGTACCAATCGTGCCAGGAAGTGTTCCCCCACACCCTAACAACTCAGGGTCATTCCATGAAATAGAATTTCCCATTGTGTTTCCGGTTATTTGATAAGTGAGCCCATCATGCGCAGCTGTACCAGTAAAAATGCCGGTGGTGAAATCTTCGTTTGTTATTGTAAGCGTGTAGCCGTAAGTGACATCTTGAGATGTAACACCCAGGTGAAAGACATTTTGCACATCCCAAATGGCATTAGCGAGACAGACGTTGGCCAAGATTATCTGGATGGCAATCATAGCGCAAACGGATTTGCAGTAAGTGGTTTTTTGAATCGCTTTATTCATGGCCTTATGTTGCTTGATACCCTTGATCGGACTCGGCTTTCTGATCCGCCTTGAGTGCTGACCTTTGGATTGGTTTAAGTTGTGATTTCCCATTTGGCTTCGTGCCCGCGACCAGCGTGGGCTGTTTTCAGGATTTTGACTCCCCTCTGCATTGTTGCAAGTGTTTTCATCGTCTTTCAGTTTCCATGCTCTGTCTTTCTTGTTCCGAGGCTCTACGGGCATCATTTTGGACCACCAACACGCCTTTCAGTCCGAATGGAAAGGCAGCGCCTCTGCGGCCCCGGTGTTCCTCTACATTTTTGACACGTTCTGTGTTCATCCTGACATCGCGGTTGCCAATCTCAGCCGCCCAATCCAAACTCCTTTTTGAAGTGAGCGTATATGAGTGCGGTTCATGCTTCGCTTTTCGCATGGAAGTTCGAGCTTCAGCCAAGTCTCCCAGGAATCTAACCCGAAACGCTTGTAAGAGTTCAGCCATAGTTTAAGATCTTCGATGGTTTGGTTTAGATTCTGTCCGACCTCCGCAGGAAAGATCATGGATCTGGCAAAACTCGGTAAAAATACTGCGAGCTACAGGGAGTGATGGTGTCCAAGTTTGTGTCAACCCAAAGTTGAACAGGTTGGGTCAGGGTAATGCTGCCTGCTGTTACCCAACCATTGGAATCGGCCAAATTTTGTGTACGTTGGATGATGTAGCTGTATCCGACAGTACCCGTAATTGTAAGATTTGGGCTGAATCCAATCGTATACAGCGCTGAAGTAACCGTGAGAGCAGCTGGCCCATTTGTAGCGCTTCCGAAGGAATTGCTCACGATCACGCTATAATTCCCTGCATTTGTGAACTGGATGCTGGAGAACACTAAGGCGCAATTGGTTGCGCCCGGTATCGGCGTGCCATTGTCATACCACTGATAACTTAGGGGATTGCTGCCCCATGCGAGCACCTTTAAGGTCAGATTTTCCCCCCAATAAGCTGTTGCGCCGATAAACGGCTTGATTATTGTCGGAAACATTTCAAGTTCGGCGCACAGGCTTGTCGCAATCCCCAATGAGTTTGAGACGATAACAGAGTAGCAGCCCAGATCGGCCTGGGTGACATTTGAAATAGTCAAAGTTGCAAAAGAAGCGCCTGGGATATTCGTTCCGTTAATGAGCCAAGAATAGTTTAATGGACCGGCGCCGGCTGCCACGACATTGAAGGTTGCGGTCTGGCCCGCATAAACAAGCTCGGCTTGTGGTTGGATTAAAATTTCAGGGGGTGTTGAATTACTGCTAATTCCACAAACTATGGGATTGGTGTTTGCTCCGGCTAGATTCGGTGTGCCAAGATTGTAATCCAGCCGGCAATAGCCGGTACCGCCGGAAGCTCCGGGACCACGGTAATATGGGCCGACCATGCCGGCGCCACCCCCGCTGCCGCCGTTCAAATCAATGCCCTGAACGGATTGCGGGGCGATGCCGGTCGCATCCCAGCATTGCAGCCAGACCAATCCGCCTGACCCGCCACCCCCGCCGTACGTTTGTCCCGAAGCGCCCGATACGTCAATCTGTCCGGTCATCACAATGGCCGTAGCGGCCGCAAAAACCATTCCGCCGCCAGCGCCACCCGAATCGGTTCCTCCTCCTCCTCCCGAACCCAAAAAGAGATGCTGGAACGTTAAATCTTGATCCAAACTCCCGCCGCCACCGCCGAATTCCCAATTTCCACTGCCGCCGCCGCCCGTGCCATCCAACGAAAACGATTGCCCCGATTCGTTGCCGCCACCTCCGGCAAAGCCTTCGCCACTGGCGGTGACCGTGCCTGCGATGGTCAAGGTGTTTTCTGCGCGGAACACGATGAGGCCACCGGAGGTCCCGTTGAAATTTGTGGCAGCCAGGGTGCCGTTGATGGTCACATTGGAAAAGTTCGGGACCCGCTGCACCACGACGATCTCCTGGGTCGTATCAAACGCATTGGTCGGCATGGAATCCAGCGTCATCAGGTTGCCGCCGCTGATCCCGGTGACGTGGAAAAACTCGTACTGACCAGCCGCCCCGGTCGCATCGTCGGCCTGGTACACGTAGAGCATCACTTCATCACCGGGTTGAAACCCAGAGGTGCTGCCAACATTAATTTGAGTGATGTTTGTCTGTGCAGGTGAGATCAAAGAAGTCGAAACGGCGCCGATACTTGAGCCGAACACGGTTGTCTGACCTGATGGTACGGTGAAATTCCCATCGTTTCCGCTGCCAACGTTAACCGACTCACCGACAGCTATTAAGTTGCAAGGGCAAATAAACATTAGAGAAGCAAAAACCAACAAGCAAAATCGTCGCAAACAGTTAATTTCAAAGAATTTGCAGTCGTAGTTGAACTTATTGCCGAAATGGAATATGTTTTTCATATAAGTTTTTTGGTAATTGTGCGAATGCAAATTGGTTTATTTTCTGATTTTCCGACACTCACTGTTCGCATAGTAGTTTTATGGATGGTATTGTTTCATTGCCATCTGAAAAAATTCGCGAAACGTCACCTCTGCGGGAAAAAATCTCTTTTTGGAGCCGCAATTCTTCGATTGCCCAAACGACGGCCAATAAAGGAATCGAAGGGCAAACGACTGCTAACCCGTTTAAAACGAATCCTGGTTAGTGCTGCAAACGCGGGACTTGATTGGGTGTTGGGGATCCACACTCAATAGCCAATGCCCAAGCAAGTGCTTGATCACAAATCAGGTGGTTTACTAATCCAAGCCTGATCGCGGTATAGACGAGATGTGCTTTTTTCGCCCCGATGGCCAGGACGACGACGCCGCGATGATGATTTCCTTTTCGGGCTATATTTTGATATTGTTCGCGTGTAATCCCCGTCCAAAGCGAGTTGATCACCTTTATATGCTCTTCATCTTCGGGTTTGGGGTATTCCGATTTGGGAATGAGCACGCCTCCCAAATCTCCCAATGTGATTTTTTCAAAAAATTCGCGATTGATGCCGCCTATTTCACACAGCTCCACACCACACATACGCCAATGCCAGCTGGCGGAACCTGCGCTGGTCAGGATTGTGTCCATGCTGTCTATCAGAGACTGTTCGCCGTCCTCGGCCGGACCGAAAATAAGCCGGTAGGCGTTGCAGCGCTGAATGAATCGGCGAATTATCATGTCTTCGCCCGCATCAACAAATTCCTTCGGAAGTACTGCCGGAATTCCTGTAAGCGACAGCCGGTTGGGGTTCTCGCCATTCAAAAGAGCGTCTAGTTCGGCTACAAGAAATGAAGACGAGTTCGAGCGCAGTGAACTGCCATAAGGCTCGCCGCAAGTGGGAATAAACCTGATGGGTTTTTTCCCCCGGGTCAATTTAAGTTGTGCCGCGTCGAGGCTTTTGATCGCCGAAGCAAGCGTTGCTCCCCAAGCCACGCCAACGCTTTGGGACTGACAAATCAATTCCGTCAAGCATGGAGCCGCCTCAAGGCTGAACCGTTCCAACCGGGTTTCAATGGCCCTAGGGTCGTCGTCAATACTGCCGCTGTCAAAAACATGAATCCGCTGAAAAATCCTTTTTTGCGGGTCGTGCGGGTCAACCCCCTTTACCCGAAGCCGGTCTTGTAAATGCTCGACGTAATCAAGCTGCTGCAATTGTTTAAGCCGTTCAGCCGAAAGCTGATTGTTACAGTTAAATTTAACGCTTTCACGGTATAACCCTTGTACCTCCGCTTTTTTGAGCAGGTTGTCCACCGTTCCTACCGGCAGGTCAAGAACATCTGAAATCACGGCAATTTTCATGTCCTTTGCACGAAGATACGCAACTTCTTCAATGTGCTTTTGTTCAAAATGTCTTTTCATGGGGTTGGATGAGATCTGAATCGGGATTTCCCTTTGGTTTCCTGTCCACAATTAACGTGGCATATCTTTCTGATTTTCTTCCTGCACCACCGATTTGCAAGCCCAATTTCTGGTTTATTTTTAGCTCTTTTCTGACAACGAGGCCTGGACACTCTCCCCAGACGAAGGAGCCTGTGCAGGGTTTGAAGCCACCACCGACAAAAGCAATGGACATGACAGGATAACGAGTAATGCAATCCTTTTGTGTAGCGACTTCAGCCTGCAGATTGGCATTAAATTGGCGAGCGTCGTCGTTTAAAGAAATCTCTTTTGATTTTGGCAAAGGGGATGAAAGGTTGCGACAGTCACCTATTGAATAAGAACGCACTAAGAATGGAGACAATGCCGGAGATTCCAGACGGAATGAAGACCGCCAGATAAGTTGGATCTTGAAACCACCGTGCAAAAGCACCACGATCTTCCATCTCAATCTGTTTACGTACGATTTCTAGATTAGCCAGGTAAACATCTCTCGTTACTGATTTTTGACTAATTGGTTCCGTATTTTCAGCAGTAGGCACGCAAAAATAATCTTCTTTTGAGTTTCTTGTCAATAGTATGGCTGTTTCCAGCCTCTTTAGGGCATCTTTTCGCACTTTGTCAGCAGCCCGACGGACCATCCACCAGCAAACAGCGGCTCCCAAAAAATTCATTGCAAAAATTGCGATGAGGCCCGGGGGCCACGTCCAATTGTCAAAGCAAGGGCATCTGGAAAAAAGCAGAACCATTTGAAGGAATATGGGGCCAAACATTAACGGCCCAATTTCGCCAGTCTGAACTGCGGCGAAGTCGACATCAAGAAGGCCGTCCAAATGTTGGGTGCCCACACCAAGTTTGACAGCGTTCCTCTGTAGCGGCGGCTCTGGCCAGCAGGTTGGATGACGGCTTATGTAATCAAGGAATCGTTTTGTGAGAAGGGCCGTGTCGAAAACGTAAAATAGAACCAACAACGTAAGGAAAACCGTTGTTCCAAGCATAAATCCATCAAAAAAATGCGAGAATGGGCCGCGGATTAGTAGAAACGTCGGAATGTCCCGAAAATATGATACCATTGACCACGCGAGCAACACGTAGACAATCACCCCAATTAAGGCTCGTCTTAATCGATTGCGACCGCGACCCAAGTTGAGATAACACTTGAAGAGTGCTGCTGCATTGACGCAAGCTTCCTTTACTCCTGCATTTGCGACTTCAATGAAAGGTGGCATCCAACCAGCAATCAAAGCGACGTTTCGTTCCTGGTTTAATTCTGCTTCTGCCTGTTTCCAATGGGCAGCATCCATGTTTGTAGGACGTCCGGACTTTTCCCAGAGACCGTAGGCATCCTTTTGCACGATTCCTTGCGCGACCGCCGCACTGATAGAGTGCTTCCATCTTTTATATAGGCAATCGTCGTAAAACGCCTCCCATGTTTGATTCGAGGCATCAGTTTCGCGAAAATAACTATACCAAAGTCTTCGGCGATGACGCCAGCGACGATAAGTTGCAACGATGAAGAAGAAGGCCACCCCGCCCAAGGCAACGGTTCGCAGGTATTCTGAAGGCCAGATGCTGACACCATCAGAGAAATTCCACGGTTCTTCACCGGGTGTGTCTGCGATTTTCCAAGTAATACACAAGAAGCTCACACCTAGAACGAGGAATAAAACGAAGCCGCAAACCGCCTGCGATAAAGTGCGGGGTGAAAGTTGGCGGTTGTATTCTTCTGTCTCTGCCTCTTGGATCGCCACCGAACACGTTTGGTATCCCGACTTCCGCTGAAATCCTCCGTAAAATCCGGCGTAAAAAAGCAAGACCAAGGCACCAAACAAAAGCATCGCCAAAATCAGCATCCATCCGCGTATAAGCAGGGGATTTGTTCGCTGTACTTTTTGAGTGCCGTCGTCAACATCAATCCTGACCGGGCCACCGCGTCCAATTTTGTAAAGCCCTCCATCCAAATCGGCGCGGTTAGCGTTCAGACTGTCTGCGCCATCGCCCTCGAAATCTTTAACTGCGCCGAAACAGGCCCGGAAAACAGCCGTCTGATATACATCTCGAAAAGGCGCAAATTGTTCTGACAAGTCCTGGGTGTTGGTTTTCGTGAGGGTGGGATTCAAAGGATAGGCAGATCCGATGAGCAGGTTGCGTGTGTATTTGATCCCTTTGGCCGTCCAGAGCGGCGCATCAAGATCAGTAGTGAAGAAAACTGCTTCAGGGAATCTGTGTCTAAATTCTTGCAGTAAGATCAACTTGTCGTATGCATCACTGCCGGTAAGACCGAAGGCGATGATCCTTCCGTGACCCTGAAATTTCATTTCGTGATCTTTTTGCTTTATAAA
>Ga0206928_1071_pt1 | contig 28870 bp, 29 predicted proteins | sample Alteio_BWOrgHeat_21_FD_152941 | JGI IMG/M metagenome (GOLD analysis project Ga0206928, IMG submission 152941) | Enriched cells from forest soil in Barre Woods Harvard Forest LTER site, Petersham, Massachusetts, United States -... | ecosystem: Environmental > Terrestrial > Soil > Temperate forest >... | reverse complement strand
CACCTCATGGAAAAATCTTTCCATGCGAAAACCTACTGCAGGATTTTATCGGCATCCACCTTGTGCGTGCCGTCGGGATCGGAATTTTTCGGTGAGGGATGCATCGCAGGATCATTTGGACTGATCGCTTCCAAGAGAACCGTGACATTGCCGCGCTCACGTAAAATGCGGACAGCGGCATTGGGGAGCACCTCGATGGTCTTGAAGAAGAGAGCTTTTTTTATATGAGCCACCGGGACAGTTACACCTTTCGCGGATGTGGCAAAAAAGAAGCCCTTCGCTTCGTCGAAACTCACCCCGGGCAGCCTGAAGTCGTGCCTGTCGTCGTTGGCTTGACCGCTGCTCTGTTCGGCATCGGTAAAGGTCACCCGCGCGATAAGCACCTTCTCTTTTTTATTCCAGACCAATGCGCGTTCCTTGATGCTTCCGTAAACAAACGTCGTGGCTTTGTCGGGACTGGTAATGGAAATCATCGGCCCTTCATCCGCAGCGCAGAGCAGGCCGGAAAAAAAGAGATTTAACGCCAAAGCGAGAAGAGGAACGTATCGCAACATGGCACCGATGGTAGGGCTTTCATCGACTGATGACAAAATTATCCGTGTCATGCGAGTGGAGAGACGATTAAATTGGGGGATGGAATCCGTTCGCGTCCGTTTCGCCCCCTCCCCCACGGGAATGTTTCACATTGGCAGTGCCCGCACCGCCTTGTTCAACTGGCTCTATGCCCGGCACACCGGAGGCACTTTCATTCTCCGCATCGAGGATACCGATGCCGCGCGCAACAAGCCTGAATACGTCGATGTCATTTTCCAGGCGCTCAACTGGCTTGGCCTCGATTGGAACGAAGGCCCGCAGCCGGACGGCACGGTCAAGGGTGACAAGGGGCCTTACTGCCAAAGCCAGCGCGGCGCGATCTATAAGCGTTACGTCGATCAACTCCTCTCCGCAGACAAAGCCTACGAATTCGAGGGTGCCATTAAGTTTCGCACGCCGAAAACGCCGATCACCGTGCCCGATTTGATTTGCGGTGACATCCAATTCGACCGCACCAACGAACCTGACCTGGTCATTCAGCGCAAGGACGGCTCTCCCGTCTTCCATCTCGTCAATGTCGTCGATGATCTTGAAATGGAAGTTACCCATGTCATCCGGGGCGAGGATCATCTCTCCAACACGCACAAGCATCTCGCACTCATCGAAGCTTTCGGGGCCAAGCCTCCCCGCTACGCGCACATCCCGCTCATCCTCAATCCCAATGGATCCAAGATGAGCAAACGCGATGTCGGGGCTTCCATTGCCGATTACAAGGAACAGGGCTATCTGCCCGAGGCGGTGCGTAATTACCTCTGCCTGCTCGGCTGGTCACCCAAGGATAACCGCGAAATCGTTCCCATTGAGGAAGTCATCGCCAAGTTCGATCTGCCCCAGGTCAACCGCGCCAACGCCCGCTTCGACATCGACAAGCTCTTCTGGATCAATGGCGAATATTTTCGTTCCGCCACGCTCGAATCACTCGAACCCCTGGCCCTTGGCATCCTGCGCAAACACAATCTCATTCCGGATGATTACGACCCGGCTTATTTCCGGGCCGCGTTGAGCATCGTGAAGGAAAAGATCAAGCTGGGCCGCGAGTTGCCCGAATGGATGGGCTATTTCTTCCGCGAAGATTTCGAGTTCGATCCGGCAGCCGCCAAGAAAGTATTCACCCCCGAGGGGTTGGCCAATCTTGTCAAATTGCACGAACGTCTGGCAGCGCTCGATGGCAAGAGCTTTACCGCCGCAGAACTGGAAGCCGAATTCAAGCTCCTGGCCGCAGGCAGCGGCCAAAAAGTGGGCGCGTTGGTTCACCCGGCACGGCTGGCCGTCTCCGGGCGTTCCGTGGGTCCAAGTCTTTATCATCTGCTCGAAGTCCTGGGCAAAGATCGCGTCCTTGGCCGAATGAAGCGCGCAGAAAAGGAATTTTCCACTCCGACAGCTTGATTCAGGTATAGGAGATTTCCATCATGGCCACTGGCGCTCCATTCCCTGCGGCAGATCGTCCCGCTCCCGCCATGCCAGTCGATTTGCGCCCGCTCACGACCAGTGAATTGATCGACCGCGGCTTCACGCTCTATCGCGCCCATTTTGCCGGATTTTTGCTTATAGCGTTACTTTGTCAGGGAGCGCCGTTCCTGTTGAGCCAGATGCTGATTGTGACCGCAAAGATTAATCTTACGCCAAATGAGTTTTTAGAAAAACCGGGAACTGCGCTGATGCAAACGGGAGCGATGCTGGTCGTGGCCATGGCCACTCAAATCATCACCTTTGGGTTTGAAGTGGTGATCACTTTTTACATCGCGGATGCCTATTTGGGGAAAACTCCCTCGGTAAGGGAGAGCCTGCGTAAATTGAAGACCTGCCTGGGCGCATCGATCAAAACGTGCCTGTTAAATCTCACCCTGATTAGTTTGACGATGATTTTTCCGATTTTAGCTATTGGCGCCGCTGCCTGCTATTTCGCCCTCTATCCTCCATCGCAATTCTTCACCTTCCTTTTGTTCGGCGGCGCATCGTTATTTTTGTTGGTTGCTTCCCTGGCACCTGTCCTGATCGTCTTTATGCGATTGATGGTAACGGCTCCGGCTGTCGCACTGGAGGGGCTTTCCGATTGGCAGGCCATCAAACGCTCTTCCACCCTGGTTCGTTACGATCCCGGCCTGGGTATTCTTTACTGGGGCGAGATGCGCTTGAGCTTCTTGCTTTTACCTCTTTTTGTCATCGAACTAATGCTGTTTCCCATCGCTTCCCTGCCCACGACGTTGCACCAAATCAACGAATTCTTTCAGCATGGCGGAGGTCAGGCCTCTCTCCCTCCTGATTCGGTCATGATCCTCAGCCAAATTCTTATTTTACTGGCCAGCTCATTTATCTGGCCGCTCTATTTCATCGCCATCACCTTGTTTTATTACGACGTTCGCATCAGACGCGAAGGATTTGATTTGGAATTTATGGCCCGAAATATGGAGGGACAAAAATGAACGGGCGCATTTGTTGGCTGGTTTTTACAGCAATCTGCCTCCTCTCCGTGCTGTCAGTTCACGCCTCGGACGACAATTCCACTTCGACTTCAGCGACACCCGTGACCGATCCCGCCCGGATAAGCGCACACTACCACGAAGTCATGCAGCGTCCGGAATTTCAAGCGACACCTGATCTCGACGCGGACGCACACTTCAAGGATTTGCTTTCACAGTGGTTCATCCATCTTGGAAGGGAGTTAAACGAATTTCAATTTACCCAGGAAATGCACAGCTTCTCGCTGCTGCTCATGGCCATTCTCCTGGTGATGACTCTCACCGGTCTGCTTTATGTCGCCCTGCGTTTCTCGCGCCGACGGGGAATCCGCGATGAACTTCCATCCATCGGAATTTCCGGACAAAAAATGTTTCACCCCCCGGAATTTTACGAGGAAGAAATTCGCCGGGCAATTGCGGCTAAAGATTGGCATGACGCCTGGATGATCACATGGAGACAATTTCTTTCCCGCCTGGAAAATCGCAATCTCGTCGAAGCGGATCGTACCCGCACCAACCGGGAATACCTGGCCCAACTGCGCCTGCAAGCCATTCCATCGCCTGCGTTTGCCCTGCTCAGCGGGATGGTTGATGCCTATGACCGGTTTATTTATGGACGCAAACCCATTGGCGAAACCGATTGGAATTTTTTTCATCAACAGATAGATGAGGCAACACTGCTGCTTCATCTGCGCGAAAAAAATTCCCGTCTCGACGGAAAACAAGGTGCGGCGTGAACCGGAACATTGTTTATATCCGCGTGCTTCTGGTGGTCATCGCCATTGTAGTGCTGCTGGCATTCGTGAATCGCTCTCCCCATCGGGTGCAGCACGACACATGGCTTCCTTCGAGCTTCAATCCGGTTGGCGAAGGCAACATGGCCTTGTTCGAAACCTTGCAGGAAATGAACTGGCCCGTGGAACGCTGGAGGGAACCCTTCAGCCGTTTGCCCGATTACGGCATCGGCAACAGCATGGTTATCACCCGTTCACAGACGAACTGGCGCGTCGGTTTTTCGGAACAAGAGGCGGCCCTTCTGGATCAATGGGTGCAAAACGGTAACACGCTTCTCTTGGTCGGAGCGTTGGATGAATGGCCGGATACCCGGATACTTCTGCGGCAAATCGGTTTTACGTTGCCTGAAGAAACCCCATCAAATTCCATATCGACACTATTTCAGCCTTTCGAGCCATCCTCCGAGAAGCAAATGGAAATTCAACCCTCTGTTGGCCAGACGGGTACGATGCTCCTCCCTAAAACACCGCCATTGCCCTTTATGTTTCCCAAGGGTGCCCGTGTGCTCTGGCAGCAGCAGGGACAACCCTACGTCATTGAAATTTCGCGCGGTGCCGGCCACGTCATCTGCGCCGCTTCATCTTCCCTGCTCAGCAACAATTATCTCGGTAAAGGCGATAATCTTGCCATCGTCCTGCAACTTCTCGATCCAGCCGGAAAAATGCCACGACATCTTTTCTTCGAGGAGAGTCATCACGGATTTTCCGCAGTCTATGCCATGGCCCGACTGCTCGATCATCCGGGCGTACGCTTCGCCGGAATGCTCGCCCTACTCGGGATACTGGCTTTCATGGGATCATCCCTGCTTCGGTTCGGCCCCATCCTCCCGCTCCAGCGCGATACGGGACGATCCACCCTGGAATTTATCGATTCCATTGCCGATCTCTACCAGCGGGCCGATTTGCGCAATGACACGATCCGTTCTCTTTTTGCCGAGACTCATCAAAGTATCCTCCATCGGCTCCATCTCCCTCCCACGGCTTCGCACGAGCTCATTGCCTCGCGCCTCGAACAAGCCAACCCTCATCTTCCCAAGTGGAAAAAACTGGCGCAGCGCTTTGATTCCCGTGATTATGTGGGCGGTCTGCCGCCAACAGGATGGCTTCGCGTGACCCGTGAATTAATCGAAATCAAATCTGCCATGGCATGAACTCCACTCTCGCAACTCGTGCTGCTGAAATCCGGCAGGAAATAAAAAAAGTCATCGTTGGCCAGGAAACTCTGATCGAAAATACGCTCATTGCGCTTTTCGCCGGTGGCCATGTCATCCTTGAGGGTGTCCCCGGTCTCGCGAAAACGCTTTTTGCCCGCGCGCTGGCGGCGAGTCTGCATGTCAGTTTCAAGCGCATTCAATTCACTCCCGATCTCATGCCCTCCGACTTGATCGGAACCAACGTTTTTCAACCCGATACGCAAACCTTCAAGTTTTTGTCGGGACCTATTTTTTGCGACATCCTGCTCGCGGACGAAATCAACCGTACCCCGCCGAAAACCCAATCAGCTCTCCTCGAGGCGATGGAAGAGCATCAGGCCACGGTCGATGGCATCTCGCGCCCTTTGCCTCAACACTTTTTTGTCATCGCCACGCAAAATCCGATCGAATACGAAGGGACTTTCCCCTTGCCCGAGGCGCAGACTGATCGCTTTCTTTTCAAGATCAAGGTCGATTATCCCACTCCTGCCGATGAGTTGACGCTGCTCCAGCAAAATCCGTTCACTGGCAAGGTCGAGGACATCATCAAGCCCCAGGCCTCTGCCGAGGACTTCGCAGCAATCAGGCGGGAGATCGAGCTTATCACGATTGAGCCTTCCCTTTATGACTACACGCTGCGCCTCTTGACCGCTTCCCGGCAAAGTCCCCTCCTCGCCCTGGGAGCAAGCCCCCGCGCCGGACGGAACTGGATCAAAGCGGCCCGTGTGCTGGCCTCGTTGCGGGAACGCACTTTCATCACACCCGATGACATCAAGGAACTCGCCTACCCCATTTTGCGTCATCGACTGATACGCAAAGCGGAAACGGAAATCGAGGGCACAACCGTGGAACAAGTCATCGACCAACTCCTTGCCTCGGTCGAAGTGCCGCGATGAATTTTTGAAAATAAATAAAAGCCTGTTGTCCTGATGGTCTTCCTGCCCCGCTTCTTTTTCACGCTGGTGATGGCAATCCTGCTGGCACTTGCGTCAACTGGCGTGGCCGATAGCCTGGCGCCCAGCATCCTGCTCACTCTGTTGCTAACGGGAAGTGTGCTGGCTGACATCGTTTTCATTCCCCGGGATGCCTTGAAAGTGAAACGCAAGGTTCCACCGGTACTAAGGCAGGCTCAGTTTTTCGAAGTCGAATTAACCCTGCTCAATCAAAGTGATACGGCGGCCGATTTCCAAGTGATCGATTCTCCTCCAGCCGCTTTTACCGGTTCGCACAAAATAACGACCCTGCGACTGGCACCCCGCCAGGAGATTACACAAGCTTATACCTTGAAGAGCTACCATCGCGGTAGTTTTGAGTTCGGCTCACTCTTCTACCGGGTCAAGGGCCCCCTCGGTTTGATTCAGCGCCAGGGCAAAATCGACTTACCGCAAGTCGTGCAGGTTCTTCCCGACATGACCGGTGAAGGCTCGCGGGACTTACAGCTTGCGCTGGCTGGCGCTTTCCAGGCGGGACAAAGAAAATCGATTCGTCGCGGTGAAGGAAGAGAATTTGAATCGTTGCGCGAGCATCAACACGACGATGATTTTCGTCACATCGACTGGAAGGCTTCCGCCAAGCGGGGAAAGTTAATCAGCCGCCAATACGAAACAGAACGCGATCAGCGCCTCATGATCCTGCTCGATACCGGACGCCTGATGAGTCCAAAAATCGGCCCGTATCGAAAACTCGATTATGCCATTAATGCCTCCATTCAACTTGCCCAAGTGGCATTGCACAAGGGAGACCTCGTCGGTTACGTCATTTTTAACGATGAAATGCGCGCCTTTGCCGAACCTAAAAAGGGACAACAGCAAATGGCGCATCTCGTGCGAAACCTCACACCGCTTCAACCTTCCCGCCTCGAATCTGATTACGCCGCTGTTTTTCATCACGTCCTCAAACGTTGTTCACGACGAACGCTGATCGTTTGTTTTACCGATCTCAGCGACGCACACTCGGCTAAAAGCTTACTTCAGGCCGTGCTTCCACTTACTCCGCGACACTTGCCCGTCATCGTCACGGTCAGCAATTCCGAAATTCTGACTCTCACGCGTAAGATGCCGGAAACTGAATTTGAGGTTTATCGGCATGTCGCCGCGACGGAAATTTGGAATGATTACCAACGCACTTTGCTCGGCCTGCGCAGCCGTGGCGTGGCCGCCGTCAGTGTTCCCGCCCAGGAATTAAGCACCGCAACAATCAACAAATATCTGCGAATCAAAGAATCGGCCCGGCTCTAACACTTTTTATCGTGGCGTATTCGCCTGAACTGATTTCCCTGTGAAAAATAGGTAAAGCCAAAACACGCCGCCCAACGTCAATCCAAGCGCGATTTTGAACCAGACGGGGAAATGAGCAGGAGAGATAAATGCTTCGATGCACCCGGCCGTTATCAATGCCGGTACGCTGATGATGGCCATCCGTACGGCGGAACGGCCCTGCTCCGCAAGTGCATCGCTCCGTGAATAGGATCCAGGATTAAGCAATGCATTCGCCACGACAAAGCCTGCTCCGCCTGAGACGATTATTGCGCTGATTTCGAGCAAGCCATGACCGGTGATAAATTCCAGCAGTGCTCCCAACAAGCCATAATCCGCGCAAAGTTTGAAAACAACCCCAAGCATGAATCCGTTTTGAAACAGAATCCATGCGGTAATAAGGCCGAAGGAAAGTCCTCCGGCAAAAGCCATCAAGGCCACGGAAATGTTACTGGTGAACAAAAATGTGGAAGCCACCGGTGCCGGAACCACGCTAAAGATGCCTCCCGTCCACATGTGCCCGGAGTAAATCGAATCCAGGACATTGGTGGGAAGAATGATTGAAGCGGCGCGTTCATCGAATTGGACGGCTGACAGGCCAAGCGCAGTCCCCAGCAGGAAAACAATGGCCGACCAGGTGATCGCCTGAAGATGCTTCCGGAGAGCCTGGGGAATTTCGTTGCGAAAAAAACGCAGGCACCCGCGAAGAGAAAAACGATTTGGACGATAAATTTGATTGTGCGCCCGCGCCACGAGTTGATGCAAAAAAAGCAGGAGAGTTGTGCCACGGTAATGTGTCTGCGCAAAAGCCAAGTCGGCTGTCGTGGCACGATAAAAAGTGCTTAGTTCCTGAAGGAAAGACCGGTTCGTCCGGCGCGGCCCACCCCTTTCGATCAGCCCCAGCATCGTTTCAAGCCGTTGCCAGCGGGGCCTATTCTTTCGGACAAAAACACCAAGAGTCATAAATTTATGTGCGCTGCGCCAATTCCACCAACCAGTCTTCGGGCGGCAAAGGGGAAAGTTCAAGGTCGGTGCCTTTGACCAGCGGTTTCAAGTTTTCATAAAGAGAGAGGGAAAGGCGTAGCCGCACATCGGCCTGCAGGTGTTCCCGGCGATTGAGGTAACGGTGCAGCAATTCCCACTGAGTCGAAGAGAGGCGAATGGCGGGCGCATTAGAAATTTGAGACGAAGGCAGTGGACTTTTGATCTCATCGAAAATCGACCAGTCTATGGTTGTTTCATGAATGACCAGGGTGCGTGCCATCAGATCGCCCAACCGCTGCGCCTTGCGACTGACAAAGATCATCAGAAGCCCGATCAGCCCCATGGGGCCAAAAGTGTCGATGGGCCGTGACAAATTTCGCAATAAAATATCGATCCAACTGACAGGAGTGCCATCCACCTTGATAACGCGCAGATGCAGCAAACGCTTGCCCGGCGTTTGGCCGTTCCAAATCCACTCGAAGAGATTGAAGTAGCCCCACTGGAAACCAAAGATCAGCAGCAGAAGCAAGGTCAGTATGGCGTGAGTGCTGAATCGCGTGACCAAGTCCCTTGTCACATCGCGGGTCAGGAGGAGCATGAGACTGTAAACGATGAAGAGAATCATTCCGCCCAGCGCCAAGTCGATCAATATGGCCAGGGTTCGACTGCCGACATTGGCGACTTCGAGCTGGAGATCGATCTCCTCTGGAAGCTCCAGTTCGGTTTTGCGCGCATCCCAAGCCGAATTCAATGTGCTCATCTTTTTAAAGTCTGCCACCCTGAGCGAAGTCGAAGGATGACAGTATCAAAAATTACATACTAAAGCCGGGCCCGAGATAAATTTCCCGGGCAACCGGATCGTTCAAAAGGAATTCCCTCGACCCTTCGGAGAGGACGCGCCCTTCGTCGATGATGTAGGCGCGATCCACTACTGAAAGCGTCTCGCGAACATTGTGATCCGTGATAAGCACGCCGAGTCCGCGTTCCTTCAGGTGAAGAATGATTTCCTGGATGTCGTGGACAGCCATGGGATCAACGCCGCTGAATGGCTCGTCGAGGAGAAGAAGAGTGGGCGATGTAACCAGGGCGCGCGCGATGGTGACACGCCGTTTTTCACCGCCCGAAAGCGTAATGGCCACATTCTCCCGGACGTGCTCCAGTCCGAAATCCCTGAGCAGTTCATCGCATCGGGCTTCGCGTTCCTCCTCGGTAATGGGGAGCGTTTCAAGAATGGCGAGCAGGTTTTCTTCAACCGTTAGTTTTCGAAAAAATAGATTCTTCCTGTGGCAGGTAGCCAATACCCCGGCGTGCGCGGCGATACATCGGCATGCGCGTGACGTCTTCATCGCTCATATAAACCTGGCCCAGCGTGGGCGGTACCAGTCCCACGATCATGTAAAAAGTAGTCGTTTTGCCCGCGCCGTTCTTGCCCAATAACCCGACGACTTCCCCGGAACGAACATGAATATCGACGCCATTAACCACACGACGACCTCCATATTGTTTCACGAGACCGCGGGTCTGAATGAGAAAAGGTATCTCTCCATTCACTGGCAGAGCGGGAGGCTTTTGAGACGGCTTGGCAAGGGGCAACGGCGGCGGCGTACTGCGTCCCGATTTATTTTCCGTGATGCTTTCTGATTCCGGGGAAATTTTGTTCACGGTCTTGGATGGTTCCTTTTCTGAAAAAGTCCGGCGTTCTTTCCCAGGGTTGAGCAATTCAACCTTGGTGCCGGACTGGTTTTTAGATCCTGATGATGACCGAACCTTGGGTGGAAGGCGATGTTTCATGCCTCATTTAGTGGTGGCACCCGGAGCGGGGGAGGAAGTGGCGGAGCCGATGTCACTTCTCATGGTCGATTTGGTGCGCCGATCCGTGATCATTTGTTGGTTTGTCCGGTAAATGGTGATCTTGGGCGCTTCGATTTGATTCTTATTATCGACGATGACAGGTTGGTCGGTCAGGACGAACTTGTCGTCTTCATGGAAATATTGGGCCTGACCGCAATGTGCGATGCGCCCGGGTTGCTCGATAACAACCTCACCTTTGGCTATAATATTATCTATTTTGCCGTCCTTGGTGAAGGTAACGGTCATTTCCTGGCACTTCATGTTGAAGTTGGTGCCCACGGCGACAACATTACCGGTAAAGACCGCTGTGTGGTTTTCCTGGTCGGAACGGAGTTCGTCCGAAGTGATCACCGTGGTGCCCGGTAATGGCGTGGAGGCATCTGTGTTTTGAGCCTGCGCATGGGTGATCCAAATGGCCAAGGCCAGAATGCAGAAGCGTAAAATGTGATGTGAAAATTTCATGGGTTGACGGAATTTTTTGGGAATGTCGGGGCTGGGTTTGTGTTGGCATAGGCTCCCGGCGTATCGAGCAGGGAATTATCCTGTGAAGGATTGGGGGTAAGCGTCAAGGGAGCATGGGTTGGCACGGTGTGGGTGGGTGGTGTTATTGCACCGGGTGAGGAAGTCGGAGACAAACTCCCCGAATGCGATTTGAAGTTGGAATCAAAATTTTTGAGTGTGACCTTCACGTTTTCGCGCAGGGTATATTTTTTGGTGACCAAATCGAAATCACAGGTTTGAGCCGAGGCCTCCATGTCGGCGCGTTCGATTTGCACTGTATTCTTTGTGCGCATCCGTAGTTCGGCCAGGTAAAGATCGGCCTTGGGAGAGGTGACGGTGGTGGTGACCTTGCCTTGGTCGTAAAGTTCTATTTTGAGTTCCGTGGCTTCCGCACGGTTGATGGTTGTACCCTTGGCCGATACTGCGGAGAGAGTGGCTTTTAACTCACCGTCCTGATAGTGAGGAAATTGAAAATTTTTGAAGGTCTGGCCATAGGGAATCTGGGCGGTCGTCCCACTACCCGTTGGGGTCTGCGCCCAGGCAATACCCAAAACCAGGGTAAGAAGAGTTCCGATGCTAAGAACGAGAAGCCTCATGGATATCCTTTAACGTTCGCAGCAGGGCCTCCATCTGCGCAAGTGGAATCATGTTCGGCCCGTCGGAGGGAGACTGGTCGGGTTTCGGATGAGTCTCGATAAACAAGCCATCAATTCCTGCCGCGACCGCAGCGCGGGCCAGCACGGGGGCGAAGCGGCGATCCCCGCCAGTGGTGGTACCATTGCCGCCCGGACGCTGCACGGAATGGGTCGCGTCAAAAATAACGCGATGTCCAGCCTGCCGCATGATCGCGAGACTGCGCATATCGACGACAAGGTTGTGATAACCAAAACTGGTTCCCCGCTCTGTGATGTAATAGTCCCTGCAACCGCCGGAACGTAGCTTGGCGGAAATATTATCGACATCATCGGGTGCTAGAAATTGCCCCTTCTTGACGTTCACAACGCGTCCGCTCGCTGCCGCAGCCAGGAGAAGATCGGTCTGGCGGCAGAGAAAAGCAGGAATTTGCAGCACGTCGATGACCTTGGCGGCAGTCTTGACCTGACTCGCTTCATGGATGTCGGTCAGGACAGGACATCCGAACCGTTTTTTGATATCGGCCAGGATTTTGAGACCCTGTGCGAGGCCTGGGCCGCGAAACGACTTTCCGCTGGTGCGGTTGGCTTTGTCGAACGAGGCCTTGAAAATGAGCGGTATCCCGAGATCGGCTGTAAGTTCGACGAGATGCCTGGCAATGGAAAGAGTAAGTGCCTGCGATTCCATAACGCACGGGCCGGCAATCAGGAAGAAGCCCTTCGCCAAGGGAGAACGCGGATTCTTTTTCACGGGTAAGGGGGAAGACTATAGGAAAGCCCGGACAGAAGCGAACCGCTTTTACATTTCAAGTCCGTCATCCTGTCACTCCCACCAATCCCTCCTATTTGGAATATCTTCTAAAAACTACTTTTCCTGACGAGCCACGGCAGCGTTGATGAAACCGCTGAAAAGAGGGTGGGGGTGGTTCGGTTTGGACTGAAATTCGGGATGGAACTGACAGGCGGCAAACCAGGGATGGTCAGCAAGTTCGATCAACTCGACCAACTTCTGGTCGGGTGTCGTGCCTGCGATAATGAGCCCGTGTTTCTCCATTTTTTCGCGATAAAGATTATTGAATTCGTAGCGGTGCCGATGCCGTTCCGTTGCGCGGTCGGCACCGTAAGCTTGCTGAACCTTGGTGCCCGGAACGAGATGACAGACGGAGGCTCCCAGGCGCATCGTGCCACCCATCTTTACGACCTGTTTTTGCTCGTCGAGCATCGAGATGACCGGATCGGGCGTTTCGGAGTTGAATTCGGTGCTGTGGGCCTTGGTGAGACCGAGAACGTCGCGGGCAAAATCGACGATGGCAATTTGCAGGCCCAGGCACAGTCCCAGGTAAGGGATTTTTTGCGTACGCGCAAAACGGGCGGCCAGAATTTTCCCTTCCACGCCGCGGACACCGAAACCGCCCGGCACCAGAATGCCATCCAGCCCGGTCAGGAATTTGGCCGCGCCATGTTCTTCGATTTCCTCGGCATCAACAGGCACAAGGACAATGCCTGCATCAGCCGCAGCGCCAGCATGAGTGAGCGATTCGTAGATGCTCTTGTAGGCATCTTGATTTTCCATGTACTTGCCGACCACACCGATTTTGACGCGATGCTTGGGCGTGATGATCCGATCCACAAAGTGACGCCATGCGGTCATGTCAGCCGGGGGGAGGTCAAGCTTGAGATGCCTGGTCACCAATTCGTCGAGTTTTTCACGCTGCAACATGAGAGGGACTTCATAAATCGTGTTCGCGACGTCCTTCTCCTCGATCACCGCTTCAGGCGTGACGTTGCAGAACATGGAAAGTTTCAGGCGCAATTCCCGGTCGATGGAATGTTCCGTGCGACAGATGAGAACATGGGGCTGAATACCGATTTCGCGCAGCTTGGCGACGCTTTGCTGCGTCGGTTTCGATTTCAATTCGCCTGCCGCCTTGATGTAGGGAACCAGCGTCACATGGAGGAAAAGCGTGTTGTCCGGGCCGACTTCAAGCGCAAATTGGCGGATCGCCTCGAGGAAGGGAAGACCCTCGATGTCGCCCGTTGTGCCACCGATCTCAGTGATAACCACATCACAATCCTGGAACTGCCCGACCTGGCGGATGCGCTGCTTGATTTCATCCGTGACGTGCGGAATGACCTGCACCGTCTTGCCGAGATAATCGCCGCGCCGTTCCTTGGCGAGCACGGCCTCATAAATCTGGCCGGTGGTGAGATTATTTTTGCGGGTAAGCTTGGCCGAGGTGAAACGCTCATAATGACCAAGATCGAGATCGGTCTCGGCGCCATCTTCCAGAACATAGACTTCGCCATGCTGGTAGGGACTCATCGTTCCCGGATCAACGTTTAAGTAGGGATCAAATTTCTGGAGGACGACCTTGAGTCCTCGGTGTTCGAGGAGTGTGCCAAGGGAAGCCGCTGTCAGTCCCTTGCCGAGGGAACTGACCACGCCGCCGGTGACAAAAATATATTTCATGTTTTCCTGATCCGTTTTTTTCGTGGAGACGATGTCCGGGCCTGCTGACGCAAGGCCTTTTCCACACGCGCCAAATCTGCGGGCGTATCGACGCCGAGGCAACGATATTTGGTTTCAATCACCTGAATGACAAGTCCGTTTTCGAGCGCCCGGAGTTGTTCCAGGTTCTCCGCGATTTCCAATGCGCTGGGTTTGAGAGAAACGAAAGTGGCCAGGGACTGGGCGCGGAACGCATAGAGGCCGACATGTCGCAAGAGTCGTGTTTTCGGATCGAATGCGCGCTGAAAGGGGAGAGGCGAGCGTGAAAAATAGAGAGCCTGACGATGCCGGTTACAAACTACCTTGACCACTTCGGGGCTACTCCATTCGGCCTCAGATTCGATGCGGTGCGCCAGTGTGCCGATGGGGATGCGGGGATTTTCCATCATGCTTCGGATCAGATCATCCACGGCGGGCGCGGAGAGAAGCGGTTCGTCTCCCTGGACATTGACGTAAAGCTGGGCGGAAATTTTATCGGCGACCTCGGCCATTCGATCCGTGCCGGAACGATGCGATTTTTTTGTCATGACGACGTCGGCGCCGAATTTGGCCGCCGTATCCGCGATCCGATCATCGTCGGTGGCGATGACTATTTGTTCGGTGAGACGGCTGCGGCTTGCAGCTTCCCAAACCCACTGGATCATGGGGCGTCCCTGGATACGGGCGAGGCTCTTGCCCGGAAACCGGGTTGAACCGTAGCGTGCGGGAATGACAATGACCGATTTCATCTAGAGTTTATCCTTCATGGGTCTTGGGGATGGGATCCGAGGAAGATACCTGCAAAATCCACTGGGTCGCCTCCATCAGATTGGTGGCAATGTAATTCGCCTTTTCCCGGGCGAGGACATCATCCTCATCGGGACTGTCTTTCCGGCTCGATTTCTCATGCGTAAGCAACACGGTACGGCATCCCGCCGCGAGGCCGCATTCGATATCGGACAGACGATCTCCCACGAAAAAAGACTCGAACAGATTGAGATTGTGCATGTCGGCAGCCTTGAAAAGCAACACGGGTGAAGGTTTGCGATCCGTCGCACGAGGGTCTCCAGGCGCGGCAAACGCATGGTAAAAAGCGCGGATATAATCACCGCCGAGTTGCCGTTCGAGTTCCACGTTGACGGCAAAAACCTGGTTGCGCGTGATGAGACCGCGTCCCACACCCGATTGGTTGCTGACGACGAAGAGCCAGAAATCGGCGCTTTGCAGGGTGTGCATGGCCAGCGCTGCCTCTGGAAAAATTTCAACAAGGGAAGGATCCCCCAGGTAGGGGACATTGACCATGAGCGTGTCGTCCCGGTCAAAAAAAACGGCGCGATGCTTCATGCGTTGTCCTGGCTTTTAGTGAACATCTCACGCAATTCATCAAGGCTCAGCGTGGCTGTGCCCAACTTGCCCACGACAACTCCTGCGGCGAAATTCGCGATCTCCGCCGCCTCAACGCCGCTGGCTCCGGCTGTAAGCGCGAGTGTGAAAGCGGCGATGGCCGTGTCGCCCGCGCCGGAAACGTCAAAGACATCCTGCGCGCGCGTCGGCGTGTGATAAGGCTTCTGCCCTTCTTCGAGCAACAGCATCCCGGCCTCCCCGAGCGTCACGAGCAAGTGGCGGATGCCATGCTTTTTCTGGAGAATCGTCGCGGCTTCCAGCGCAGCTTTTTCATCCTGCGCGTAGGGCAGGCCTGCGGTAAGAAAAGCCTCGCGCCTATTCGGCTTGAGCGCCGTGGCACCCGACCAGTCGAACGGATTGTTCGGGTTGGGATCAATCGCGACAATTTTCCCGTGCTTTTTTGCCTCGTTGATGACAAGCGTGACTAATTCCTGGTCGATCAGGCCCTTGGCGTAATCCTCGAGAATCACGGCGTCGTGAGTGCGAATCTCCTCGCGGAGCCGGTCGAAAAGCCACTTTTTGTTTTCGGGATCGAGCGGGGCGCACGATTCATCATCCACGCGCACGATTTGCTGCTGGTCTTCGATGTCGAGATGATCGTGAAGCTGCCGGGTGATCGCGCAGATGCGCGTCTTGTGTGTCGTGGGACGCAATGGAGTGGCCCGGATGCTGCCGGTACCGATTTTCCCCGCATTAAGAAGCTGTACGAGTTGCCGGCCCGGTTCGTCGTTGCCGATAATACCGGCGATTTCCGCGTGAGCGCCCAGGCTGGTCAGGTTGCGCGCCACATTGGCGGCTCCGCCCGGATAGGTGGCACGGCGTTGAACATCGAGAACAGGCACGGGCGCTTCCGGGGAGATGCGCGTGACTTTGCCCCACAAAAATTCGTCGAGCATGAGGTCGCCAATGACAAGAATCCGGCTGCGCTGGAAAGCGCCGAGGATTTCCGTCAACCGCTTCGAGGAGAAATGCATGGATTAGTAAAAAAGAACGACGGCCAAAGTCAAAGCGCAATTATGCCCCGACTCCGGCGCGCCCGTAAATAATGTTGCATGTTCACCCTCTTTGAAAAACGATATATTGGTTTATATGCGAATTTTGGAAATTGGCGAATGCCGTTATGTTTCCAGGTACGCACCCGCGATTTCTGATTTTTACAGCATTTTCAAGACGGCCTCATCCGGGGAACGGCTGACTTTCCGGCAGCTTCTTGTCTTAAGAAAGCGATTGAAAGCCGCCCATTACGACTTGGTGGTCTATCACATTACCGCCAAGGTCATGGCCCCCTGGCATCGCAACCGTCCCTGGTGGAGGATCCTTGTCGATGTCATTGCATCCACCTTTCTGCGCTTCCATAAAATGGGGTGGCACTATTTTCATTGGATTCTTTGCGGCGTTTCCACGCCCCTTGCCATCATCGATACCCAGGACGTGCCGCGCCTGAGCAAGACCGAATCGCGATGGCTTGATCGATCCCGTTTCTGGTTCATGCGTGAGTTACCACCCAACCACCTGAATCTTTTCCTGAACATGGATAGCCGTTGTGGTGACGTGACCAATATTTACAGGCAGCCGATTCTTCGCCGGAACTTCGACAAGATCGAAGCCTTCGGCCTTGGTTTTAATCCGGATAAGACTTTGCATCTCCAGAAAAGGGAGCCGGGCGAAAAAATATACGATGTTTTTTACGCGGGTGCCAATCACACCTCAACCGTGCGTCAGAGGGGAATGGAGGAACTACGTTCCCTCCAGGCCGCCGGATACCGTGTCTATATTCCCGAGACGCGTCTGTCCCAGGACGATTTTTTTCAAGCCTGTGCCCAATCATGGCTGATTTGGTCCCCGGAGGGGCAGGGGTGGGATTGTTACCGGCATTACGAAGCACTCATGGCCCATTCCGTTCCTCTCATCAATCTACCTACGATCGAGCACCTGCATCCCTTCCGACAGGGCGAGTATTGTCTCTACTATCGGCCCGAGTCGGGAGGGCTGAGCGAAGCTGTTGAAAGCGCCCTGAAGGATCGCGATACGTTGGTAAAAATAGCCGAGCAGGGTCGCGCGTACATTCTTCAGCATCACACGCGGAGCCAACTGGTGCGGCACGTCCTAAGAAAAGTCGGCCTACTCGACCAGGCCGAGCCACATCTGATCGATACTTAAGCGCTCGGAGCCTGTCCTGAGCCTGCCGAAGGAATCGTCGCATTTCACTCTCCGTCATCCTGAGCGAAGCGCAGCGAAGTCGAAGGATCAGACGCGGCCTCAAGTTGCGGACGGCTTGAGAAGGTCTGAAACCCGTTTCAAAGCCGGACAATCCGGATCAATTTCTGTGGCTTTTTTGGCGTACTCTCGAGCCTTTTCAAGATTATCTTGCTGCTTTTCTGCCAATGCTAGAAAGATATTCGAGAACGTTTTGTCTATTGTGCTCTCCGTTTTTTCGAGCACCTCCTTTAGCAGAGCCTTTCCTTCCTCAATGCGCCCAAGATCGATCAGAACGCTGCCGCGTGTCCCGCGAGCAGTGATCGAATTATTATTCGCCACTAATAATTTTTGAGAAAGTGGGTCGAAATAACCGTCTGGGGTAATGGTGCCTTTGGTTAATTGATCGGTTAGGTAATTATCCAAAAAATTAGCCAAGTTACTCGGTAAAACAGAAAAATTTGAAACTAATCGGTAAACATACTCGCTTTGACGGGGATCGTGGACTTCGGACATCTTTTCAACTATGTAAGCGAGTATTGCCACATTCTGGGGTTCAGCGTTGTGCCGAGCAATGGCTGCTTCAAGGGATAAATTTCCGACCTTGTCTATTTCCGTTTTTAAATCGAGCACGGCCTTCGCGTTTAAGCATTTTTCGCGAATTTCCTCATCCGTCAGAGCTAAATATTTGCGAATATTCATTCCATCTGATTTTTTTGAAGACATCATGGTAACCAAAAAAATATAGGCGTTTATCAATGACCAAGTGATTAGTAAGGCGGAAAGAATCGAATTTGAATCCAATATAAAATAGAGAAACCCTGTGCTGGCGGCTGCAAGGCTTAGCGCGGGTCCAGCCGCAGTCGTGATAATGGCCCGTGTTCGATAATGATCCGGGTTGATCGGGCAAGTATGCACCGAACCAGCAACCGGTATTGAATAAAGCTCCCATGGAAAGCCGAGAAATCGAAAATTTAAATGAGTTCCTTCGGGATTCTGGGTCAAGCCCAGCTTGATGCGAGATACTTGAGTTCCGACGATTGCTGCAGCTACGGCATGTGCGAGTTCATGCAAGAAAATAGCGGGAAGATATAAAAATGGAAAAGAGTAAAGACCGATTCTGTAGAGGCCTAATGTTTGAAAAGAGGTAGCCAGCCTGAAACCACACCAAAGGGGAAGTCCAATCCAAAGAAAAGTTCTGTAGTGGAAATGTTGTGAGGAGCTTGCCTTGGTTCCCGGCTGGAAATCATGAGACATAGTCTAAACAATGACTAATTACTCAGCTTCTTCACCAAAATATCGCCGACGAGTTGCGGATTGGCGGTGCCTTTGCTGAGCTTCATCACCTGACCCTTGAGCGCGTTGACGGCGTTCTGTTTGCCCGCCTTGAAATCGGCAACGCTCTTCGGATTGGCGGCGATGGCCTGGTCGCAGAAGGCCTCGAGTTGCCCCACATCGCTGACCTGCGCGAGTCCGAGTTCCTTCACCAGCGTGGCGGGCGATTTGCCGGTGGCAATCATCTGCGCGAAGACTTCCTTCGCCTGCTTGCTGTTGATCTGGCCTGAAGCGGCGAGATCGGCCAGTTCGCTGAAGAATTCAGCCGCGACGTTGGGGAGGAGGTTATCACCAGTGGCGGTGGCGAGAAAATCGTTGAGCAGGAAATTGGCGACAGCAGCCCCGTTGGCTGGTTTCGGCGCAGCAGCTTTTTCAAAATAATCGGCGAGGGCCGCATCGGCAGCAAGCACACCAGCCTGATAAGCGCTAACACCAAATTTCTCAACCAAACGCACTTTTTTCGCGGCGGGTAATTCAGGCATACGTGCCTGTGCGCGCTCGTAGAGGCCGTGATCAGTCCGGAGAGGCTGGATGTCGGGGTCGGGGAAAGTAGCGATAATCGTGCGCCTTTTCCTTCGTGCGCATGAGCGTCGTTTCACCGAGATCATCATCCCAGCGACGGGTCTGCTGTTCGATCTTGCCGCCGGAAGTGACCACCTCGATCTGCCGCGCGATCTCGTACTTGAGCGAACGTCGCACGCCGCTGATACTGTTCAGATTTTTCAACTCACACTTGGTGCCGTATTCCTTCTGGCCGCGCGGGCGGATCGAAATATTCACGTCACAACGCATCTGCCCCTTCTCCATGTCGGCATCACTGACGCCGCCGTAGATCAGAATTTGCTTGAGCGCGGAGAGATAGGCGAAGGCCTCCTCCGGCGTTGACATATCGGCTTCGCTGACGATTTCCATCAGCGGTGTTCCGGCCCGGTTGAAATCGATGCCGCTGGTTCCACCGTCGAAGTGAAACGATTTGGCCACGTCTTCCTCGAGATGAATACGGGTGAGGCGGATCGGCTTGTCCTCCACGGTACTCGGATCTTTTTGAGCGTCCTTGGGGTAGGCAAGCAGATCGAGCAGCACGGTGCCGCCCTGGCAGAGCGGTTCGTCGTATTGCGAAATCTGGTAATTCTTCGGCATGTCAGGATAGAAATAATTTTTCCGGTCAAACTTGCAGCGCGTTGCGATCTGGCACCCGAGCATTTCGCCCGTCAGGATCGTTTTCACAATCGCCTCCTCGTTCGGCACCGGGAGTACGCCGGGCATCCCGAGGCAGACGGGACAGACATGTGAGTTGGACGGCCCGCCAAATTCGTTTTTACAGCCGCAGAACATTTTCGTGTTCGTCTTAAGCTGGACGTGAACTTCGAGACCGATCACGACTTCGTAATCGGCGGCGGTGAGAGGGGCGGTGGCATTCATGGCAAATGATTTAAGTTTGAAAAAAATAGTTAGAGGTCCTTCGACAGCACCGGGACAAGCCCGGCTTGCTCAGGATGACATATTTTATAAAGGCGGCTTCTCCTTGTGCCACGGCGTGGCTTGCTCGTAGGCGTGGGCGACGCGCAGCATGGTTTCTTCGCCCCATTTCGGGCCGATGATCTGGAGGCCGATGGGTAGTTTGTTTGTGGTGAAGCCGCAGGGAATCGAGACGCCGCAAATACCCGCCAGGTTCACCGCGATGGTGAAAATATCGGCGAGGTACATCTGGAGCGGATCCTGTGTGCGCTCGCCGAGCTTGAATGCGGGTGTGGGCGAGGTGGGAGTCAGCAACGCATCACACTTCTCGAAAGCGAGCCGGAAATCCTCGGCGATCATGTGCCGGACTTTTTGCGCGCGGTTGTAATAGGCGTCGTAATAACCGGAACTGAGCACGTAGGTGCCCAGGATAATCCGACGTTTTACTTCCGCTCCAAAACCCTCGGCGCGTGTGCGGCCATACATATCGAGAATGTCCTTGGGATTCTGGGCGCGTTTGCCGTAACGAACGCCGTCGAAGCGCGCGAGATTCGCCGAGCATTCCGCCGTGGCGATGATGTAGTAGACCGCAACAGCGTAGGAAGTATGAGGCAGGGAGACCTCAACGATCTCCGCGCCCTGGCGGCGGTATTCGTCGATGGCGGCACGGACAGCTTTCTCGACTTCGGGATCGATGCCCTTGATGAAATATTCCTTCGGCACGCCAAGCCGGAGTCCCTTCACTCCCTGATTGAGAGATTGCGTATATTTCGGGACTGGACGATCCACGCTCGTGTTATCGCGCGGATCGTGGCCCGCAATAATTTCCAGCAACAGCGCCGCTTCCTCCACGGTTTTCGTGAATGTGCCGACCTGATCGAGACTCGAGGCAAAAGCGACAAGACCAAATCGGGAAACCCGGCCATAGGTCGGCTTGAGTCCCACGCAACTGCAAAGCGCCGCCGGTTGGCGAATCGAACCGCCGGTATCGGTGCCGAGCGCGGCAAAAGCCTCGTGTCCCCCCACCGCCGCCGCCGATCCGCCGCTGCTGCCGCCCGGAATGCGGTCGAGATCCCACGGGTTGCGAGTCGCGCCCCATGATGAATTTTCCGTCGAGGAACCCATGGCGAATTCGTCCATGTTGGTTCGGCCAAAAAATACCGCACCCGCCTCGCGCAACTTCGTGATGACCGTCGCATCGTAAGGCGCAACGTAACCCTGTAAAATTTTGGAAGCGCAGGTACACGGATCGCCCTTCACGTTGAGGACATCCTTGATGGCGATGGGAACACCACCCAGCGGCAGAGCAGGATTGGCCGCATCCGCCGCGACACGGGCTTTTTCCACGTCGAGATGGAGATAGGCCTTCAACTTTGAATCGACGGCCTCAACGCGGGTCGCGAGTTGATCGACGACATCGCGGGAACGCAATGCGCCCGATTTTAGTTTTTGCCGAAGTTCGGGAATGGTGAGGCTTGTAATATCCATGATCTAAAGGTCAGGCGATCTTGACCGCCTTGGGTTGCGACTTTCTATTCGATAATCTTTGGAACGACGAAAAGGTTGTTGTCCTGGGCGGGAGCATTGGCCAGCGCTTCGGTGGCCGACAGACTGGGCTGCACCTCGTCCGCACGAAGCCGGTTTTTCAAATCGGCTTCACCGAGCAGAGAGACATGTTCGACATCGACTTCCTTGAGCAAGCTCACATAGCCAAGAACATCGCCAAGCTGCTTTTGGAACGTGGCGCTTTCCTCGGGAGAGAGCCTGAGCCGCGCGAGATCGGCGACATAAGTGACATCAATGTTTTCGGAAATGGGCGCAGGATCAGCCATAACTCCAAATGCTCTTCTCTCGAATGGAAACGGACAAGCGTTTTTTCAACAATCCCGACAAAAACAAAACCCCAGGGCGATATTATCGCACCGGGGTCTTATTCTTAAGGCAGTTGATGCCAAATCGATTTACTGGGCTTAAGGCTTTTTGTCTTTGTCGTCTTTCTTTCCGTTACCGCCGGAAGGAGGATTTCCACCCTGGCCACCGGGATTTGATTGATGAACTACTGCAGGCGCAGGTGCAACGGAAGGATGTTGATTACCTCCCTGCCCACCGCCGTTATTCTGGTTGTCAGAATGGAAGGTACGGACGGGAGCCGTGTTCGCTGGTTGCTGGCCACCGCCGTTATTCTGGTTTTCGGAATGGAACGTATGGACGGGAGGCGTGTTGGCTGGCTGCTGCCCACCACCGTTATTCTGGTTTTCGGAATGGAACGTATGGACGGGGGGCGTGTTGGCTGGCTGCTGATTACCGCCATTATTCTGGTTGTCAGAATGGAACGTATGGACGGGAGGCGTGTTGGCTGGCTGCTGGCCACCGCCGTTATTCTGGTTGTTGGGGTGGAACGTCGGGGCAGGTGCAGGCGTGGGCGTGGGATTAACGATCTCAGTGTGAGGCTTTTCCTGTTGATTAAACGTAGGGGCCTGTTGCTGTTGATGGAATGTCGGCGTTTTGTCCACATTCGGTTGATTTCCGGGCACATTTACCGCTCCACTTGGATTGGTCACATGATGCTCCACGTTGGAATTTCCATTCCCACGGTTGAAATCCCCTGCCCCAGGATTACCCGGATTAACAGGATTGCCGGGATTGGCATGAGTCACGGGCGCAAATGAGTTGAACGGGTGAGTCGGCGGCGTCCGCATCGGAGTTCCCGGTGTGACGATTTTGGCCGTGGCCGGAGCTTGGGACTGCGCCTGTTCCGCAGCCTGGATTATTTCCGGGGTCGGAGCGGGTGCATGAACGGTGCGCGTCACCGCGAGAGGTTTCGTGATCGAATCTCCACGGTTGAATGTCGGGTGATTGATGTCCTGGGCAACTGCCTTCGGTCTGCCTTGATGCAGGCTATTCGGATTCACCTTCGGGGCAAAAACGGAGAGCGTATTGCCTTGAAGATTGCTTCTACCCGGTTGATTTGTCGTGGCGAGTTGAACGGTTTGAATGTGCTGCCTGGATTGCGCATTCAACTCGTTGAGGGGAGGGCCGCCAGCGGCAATACCACGGAAGTGATGCGGCTCCCTGTTGCTGCCACTCGTGACGTTGAGGTTGGTGATGTTGGTCGTGTGATTGATGATCGCGAAATTATTGGAACGATTCACGATGTGATGACGGTAATTCCGTTCGCCCATGTCTCCGATACGCACGAAATTATAATAACCCGCACCGATGTGAAAATTGACATCGACATCCCCACCAAAGTGGAAACCAAAGCCGAACTGCGCACCCGGCTCGCCATATTCCGCACCATAGAGAGTCTCGGGAGGTAACGGAGCCCATCCGCAATAACCTCCACCGTAGCGCCAGCTCACCCACGCGGGAGCCCAGCGATAGCCCGGCACCCAGACCCAGCCGATGCCCTCGATATTGGCCCAGCGGCCATAATGGTAAGTGGCCCAGCCCCACGGTTCATCGGAAACCCATGTGAATCCGGCGTCGCTATCGACCCAGGATCCATCCGAATAGGGTTGCCAATCGGAATCGGTCACATTGGGCTGGAAGACATAGCCGTAATCATCGGTTTGAATCCAGGAGCCTTGATCACCCAATTGATCGTAAAAAGTTTGGAAGGAGACATTCTGATCGCCGCTATCAGAATCGTCTTGCGCCCGAACCATGCTGGGAGCGAAGGAAAAGGCCAAAACGGTCAGAATGACCAGGGATTTTAAGAGTGTTTTCATAAAGTATATTCAATAGTGGAATTAAACTGTCGTTGTTCCTTGGACGCTATCCATCGGAAAGAATTTCAGAAATTCGGTTACCACTCCAACAACAGCGACAAACCGTTTCCTTCTGTTAAGGAAAAAATGGAGAGGAAAGTCTCTTTACCGGAAGATGTTCGGTCTATTTCAAGGCCGAATAATTCTTGTCGTCGAATTTGACGAAATAGGCTTCGGCGGCATCATCCAGCATCTCGGCGGTGACGGTCGGTTCAATCTGTTTGTAGCGGCAGACATCGAGAATGTTATCGAGAATGTCGCGGGGCAGACAACCGCGCAGGGGCCGACCATGCGTCCGCATGTGCTTTTCCACAAAATAATCGACGATTTCGTCGGCGTAGGGAACACCCTTCGCCTCGCTGACGATGCGCCAGATCGCGCGGAAATTTTCGTGCGAAGGATCGTTGATCGGGATCTTGTAACGAATGCGGCGCAGGAAGGCGTCATCGACCAGGTCGCGCGGATTCAAGTTGGTGGAGAAGACGATGAGTTCGTCGAACGGAATTTCGATTTTAGTTCCGGTATGGAGCGTCAGGAAGTCGATGCGCTTTTCCAACGGGACAATCCAGCGGTTGAGGAGCGTCTTTGGGTCGATGCGCTGACGGCCAAAGTCGTCCACCATGAACGCGCCGCCATTTGCTTTCATCTGGAAGGGCGCCTCGTAAAAACGTGATTCCTCGTTCCAGATGAGGTCGAGCGATTCCATGGTAAGTTCGCCACCGACGATGATGATGGGCCTTTCGATCAGACGAAAACGCCGGTCGTACTTGCCCTGCAGGCGCATATCGGCGGTAGGCGCGATGGGACTATGATTGTACTCATCGAATATCTTGATGATGGAGCCTTTGACCTCGATGGCATACGGAATGAAAATTGAGCCTCCGAACGATTTGACAATGCGCTCGCAAATCGAAGTTTTGCCGTTACCCGGGGGGCCGTAGAGGAAGATCGACCGACCGGAATTAACCGCCGGGCCCACCTGTTCCAGGATTTTTTCATCGAAAACCAATCCGCGAAAAGCGTCGCGCAGCCGCTCGGCATGCACCGTGACATGTTTAAGACTTTGCTCGGCGATGATCTGAACGTAGGCCTCAACCGAAACGGGTGCCGGCCCGACGTAAGTGGTTTGCTCAAAGTATTGGAGTGCGCGCGTGCGGCCCGCATCGGTGATGGAATAGACGTAAGAGACCGCCGCCATGTCTCCGCGTGTAATCTCGATCAAGCGGCTGTCACGCAGGGTGGTCAGGATCGGCTCCACGACATTGAAAAATGGCAGGCAGATTTCCGCCGCGAGTTCATGCGCCACCATCGTGTTATTGATGTGCATGATTCGCAGGATCAATCCCGCGATGACATGTTCATTGATGTCGAGCTTGGCCAACGCCTCCGGTTCGGGCGGAGTGTAAAGCGAAGCATTCGAGAAGAGGTCGGATGCCATTACCTCCAGAGGCTGTGCGAAAATCAGGCGCAGGTCACGCCGAAAGATGACGTGCCGCTTATCGCGTCAAATCTTCCCGTTGAATAACCGGGGTGCGGCTTCCTCGGCAAAGATGAGCGATTCCGCGCGCGTTTGACGCCGCTCGAAGACCAGCTTCTCAAGTTCAGGATTCACCGCCACGGGATATTTGCCATTGAAGCAGGCCATGCAGAATTTATTTTCATCGCGTCCCGTGGCGCGGACCATTCCCTCCGCGTCGAGGTAGCCGAGGGAGTCGGCCTCAAGATACTTGGCGATTTCCTGGTGGGAAAGCTGGTTGGCGATCAGGTGTTTCGGATCGGGAAAGTCGATCCCGTAATGACAGGGAAAACGATGCGGCGGGCAACTGATGCGGATATGGACTTCCTTCGCACCGGCGTTGCGCAGGTTCATCACGCGCGCCCGGGCGGTCGTGCCGCGCACGATGGAATCATCCACGACGACGACACGCTTGTCTTTGACGCGTTCCTTGATGATGTTCAATTTCACCTTCACGCCGAATTCACGCGCCAACTGGGAAGGATTGAGAAAGGTGCGCCCGACATAATGGTTGCGGACGAAAGCGTGATCGTAGGGAATGCCCGATTCCTCGCTAAAACCGAGCGCGGCATAGTTGCCGGAGTCGGGCACGGGAATGACGAGATCGGCCTCGACCGGATGCTGGCGCGCCAGTTCGCGACCCATATTCGTCCGCACCGCGCTGACGTTGATGCCTTCGAGCGTGCTGTCGGGCCGGGCGAAATAGACATATTCAAAAATGCAGAAACCGAGCCGTTCCTTCGGCACAAAGGGCTTGATTGAGCGCAATCCGTTCTCGTCGATGATCACGATTTCACCCGGTTCGACATCCCGGACAAACTTCGCGCCGGGGATGATGTCGAAGGCGCAACTCTCGCTGGAGAGCAGCCATGCGCCATCAACCTGGCCGATGCAGAGCGGGCGAAATCCAAGCGAATCGCGCACACCGATGATTTCGCGCTCGCTTAAAAGGACGAGGGAGAAGGCGCCCTTCACCTTGCAGAGAGCCTGGACCAGGATGCTGTCGCCCGAATTGTTGGAGGGCTGGGCCATGAGGTGCAGGATGACTTCGCTATCGACCGTGGTCTTGAAAATGGCACCCTCGGCCTCGAGTTCATCCCGCAGCACATGGGCATTCACCAGGTTTCCGTTATGCCCGACAGCGATCTGGCCGCGCGAACAATCGGCCACGATGGGCTGGGCGTTCTCCAGCGTACTGGAGCCTGTCGTGGAATAGCGGACATGGCCGATCGAGCGTGTGCCCGGCAGCTTGGACAACTGATGTTCATTGAAAATTTGGGGAACCAATCCCATGCCGTGATGGCTTTTGAATTTCCGATCCTTATCGCCGTTGACCACGATGCCCGCGCTTTCCTGTCCGCGATGTTGCAGGGCATAGAGACCGAAGAAGGTAATCTCCGCCGCATGGGGATGCCCGAAGACTGCGAAGACGCCACACTCATCCTTTGGACGGTGTTGAAAAGAGGTGCTCGCCGGAAAAGACGGATTCATGCCCAATCTACTTATACACCATCCCCGCTTAAGGAAAAGGCTTTCGCTCTTTTTCGTCACTTTTTTGACATAAATCAAGAAACCAGCGGCAAAATCACAGAGTGTACTTCGCCATCAAGTCTCTTTTTACAAATCGGGAGTGTTTGCCCTGGTAAAGTCATCGTTGCCGTAAATCCAGATCGTTTCTGGACAAGCGGCCCTGAGCTTTTGCCGTTAGGTAGGTTCCACACGCATGCTCTGGTATACGATAGACGGGCAACCCAAACTGATGTAATTCGTAGAGTCTATAAACCTCGACGATTTATCAAAATCAGACCTTGACCAAGTACCCCTAAGACAATGTCCACACCGCCTCTATTCATAGGCACCTGATTATGAACGCTTCCGCTCTAAGCAGGATGTATCATTCACGCATCTTCCGATCGATAGTGGTCATTCTGGGGTTGATTGCGCTCACCTGTGTTGGACTCGTCGCATGGTTCGTCCCGGGTTTTGCGATTCGTGAAGCTGCGAGTTCTGGCAATCTGGGAGTGATCAAGGTGCTTCTCGCATGCAACCACCATCTAGTCTCGACCGGGGACGCTTTCGGCCAAACGCCTCTGCACTATGCGGCATCCAACGGCCAGATAAAGGCGGCCACTCTCCTGCTGGCCAATGGTGCCGATGTGGAGGCCAAGACGGATTTGGGAGCTACTCCACTGGACATGGCGGCAGGCGCAGGGAATAAGAATATGATAGAATTGCTTCTCGCGAATCACGCGGATATCAATGGCAGAGACCGCGACGGTTTCCAACAATCCCCCTTGTTTGGCGCGGTCATAAATCACCATAGGGACATGGCCAAATTGCTGCTGACAAATCATGCCGATGTAAATGCGAAAGATAAAGATGGAACGACGCCATTACACCTGGCGGTGAGTGCAGCGTTTTATCAACACGACAAGCAGATGATCGAATTGCTGCTGACGAATCATGCCGATGTCAACGCAAAGGGTAAAGAGGGGACGCCACTCCACATGGCCGTCGAATATAAGATGAATGACGTTGAGATGAACGACGTTGTTGAATTGTTGCGAGCGCACGGTGGACAGGAGTAGTCACCGTGAAAAAAAGAAAACAGGCACATTTCATGATGGCAAATGAACTCCCGTTCCGAAACCGAAAAGATGCTGCCCCCTATTTCTCCTACAACATTTTCGATTTAGACGGATATCTTTCTTTCCCTGTCATCCTGAGCGGAACCGAACCTGGGTGCCTGGGTCGAGCACATGGTTTACCCGAGGTGAAGTCGAAGGACATGGCTTGATAAACCCAGCGTGAAGGTGGCGTCACAAAATTCCCAGGCACCAGAAGGGACTCCCGCTTATTGCTTCCCGAACTCAGTCCAAGGTTGAGCCATATCCCTCGACTGCGGTTCGAGTTAACGCTGCGCTCGGGATGACGAGGAGAGCCGCTTAACGGATTTGAACCGTTGACCCGCTCATTACGAATGAGCTGCTCTACCACTGAGCTAAAGCGGCAATAAACTGACAATCAAAAACTTACAACGCGTATACAGTTTTGAAAAAGGGCTTTGTAACCCGATTTTGTAACCCTCAGCCAGATAAAGGCCGATTTCCACAACTTCCGAGTTCTTTCCTGCACGTATAATCGAACAAATCTCCTTCAAAAAAGTCGTCGAGTGCCTTTACCGCAACCCGTCGAGTGGGCAATACTACGCTCTACTCAAAATTCGGGGCAAGCAGATAAAGCGCAGTCTGAAAACTAACAACCTTCCTGAGGCTCGGCGCAAGCCTCGAACCTTTAAAAACAATCAGGCACTGATCGATCCCCTCGCCGGTACTCGAAGCAAGAAGCATACTTGGTGGTGCTGAGGGAAATCTAAATGTTAAGATTGCGTGACGACGGCTGTCGCCTATTGCGGAGCATTGAAGAGGAAGATAACACTG
>Ga0206928_1070_pt1 | contig 28948 bp, 29 predicted proteins | sample Alteio_BWOrgHeat_21_FD_152941 | JGI IMG/M metagenome (GOLD analysis project Ga0206928, IMG submission 152941) | Enriched cells from forest soil in Barre Woods Harvard Forest LTER site, Petersham, Massachusetts, United States -... | ecosystem: Environmental > Terrestrial > Soil > Temperate forest >... | reverse complement strand
TTTCATCTGGCCGGCACGCTGGGAAAGTAACCGCTATTCCCACTCGATGGTGCCGGGGGGGTTTGCTGGTGATGTCGAAGACGCAGCGGTTCACGCCTTTGACTTCGTTGATGATGCGGCTGGCGAGTTTTTCCAGGATGTCGTAGGGGAGCTTGACCCAGTCGGCGGTCATGCCGTCCTGGGATTCGACGGCGCGGATGGCGATGGTGTAGTCGTACGTGCGTTCGTCGCCCATGACGCCGACGCTGCGGATGGGGAGCAGGACGGCGAAACTTTGCCAGATCTTGTAATACAGGCCGGAGGTTTTCATCTCCTCGACGACGATGGCGTCGGCGTTGCGCAGAATCTCGCAGCGGGCGGGGGTGACTTCGCCAAGGATGCGTACGGCGAGGCCGGGTCCGGGGAAGGGCTGGCGCCAGACGATCTCCTTGGGCACGCCGAGTTCCTCGCCGAGGAGGCGGACTTCATCCTTGAACAGGCATTTGAGGGGTTCGATGAGCGCGAACTTCATGTTCTTGGGCAGGCCGCCGACGTTGTGATGGCTCTTGATGAGGGCGGCGGGGTTGCCGCCGATGGGCACGGATTCGATGACGTCGGGATAAAGGGTGCCTTGGGCGAGGAATTTGGCCTTGCCGGCGCGTTTGGTGGCGTCCTGGAAAACTTCGATGAAGGTCTTGCCGATGATCTTGCGTTTGCGTTCGGGGTCGGTCACGCCCTTGAGCCGGGAGAGGAACAGCTTGGAGGCGTTCTCGTAGAGGAGCTTGACCTTGAAATTGCGGCCGAAAACTTCCTGGACCACTTCGGCTTCGCGGGCGCGGAGCACGCCGTTGTTGACGAAGATGCAGGTGAGCTGGTCGCCGATGGCCTTGTGGAGCAGGGCGGCGGCGACGCTGGAATCCACCCCGCCACTGAGGCCGAGGATGACGTGTTCCGGGCCGACTTGTTTGCGGATTTCGGCGACGGCCTGCTCGATGTAATTGCGCATGGTCCAGCTTTTGCCGCAACCGCAGACGCCATGAACGAAGTTGGCGATGATCTCCCTGCCGCGGGGCGAGTGGACGACCTCGGGATGAAATTGAAGGCCGAAGAACCTTTTCTCGCGGTTTTCAATGGCGGCGAATTCCGAATTTTCGCTGGCGGCGACGGGTTTGAAGCCGTTGGGAATTTTAGTGAGCTTGTCGCCGTGGGAATTCCAAACCTGGAGTTTTTTGGGGAGGCCATCGAACAGGCGGCACTTGGAATCGTTGACGGTGAGGGTGCCCTTGCCGTACTCGCGTTTGAGGCCTTTTTCGACCTTGCCGCCGAGGTATTGGGCGAAGAGCTGCACGCCGTAGCAAATGCCGAGCACGGGCACACCGAGGGCGAAGAGGTTCTTGTCCGGGAACGGGGCATCGGCGGCGTACACGCTGGAGGGTCCACCGGAGAGGATGATGCCGGCGGGTTTCATGGCGGCGATCGCGGTGGCGGGGGTGTTGAAATGGATGATGGTGGGATAGACGTTGCATTCGCGGACACGGCGGGCGATGACCTGCGTGTACTGCGAACCAAAATCCAGGATGACAATCTGTTCGTGCATGAGTTAAAAAACGAAGGCAGATTTTCAGCGGACGGGAGGGTGTTGGCGAGAGAAAAATGTTTTGCGGGCGCGGGCGGGCTATTTCATCCCGGGACGGTAGAAGTCGCCGTATTGTTTCCGGGCGCACTCGGGGCAAAGGCCGTGCGAGAAGGTGGCCTCGGTATGGCCGGCGATGTATTCTTCCAGGCGGACCCATTCCTCGCGGTCGTTGCGGATGCTTTTGCAGAAGGAACAGATGGGGAGCATGCCTTCGAGGGCCCGCACCCGCTGGCGCAACTGGCGGGATTGCCGGGCGAGGAGAGTGGTCATGGCGGCCACCAGCACGAGCACAAAGAGGCAGATCAGGGTATCGGCGATGTCGCCCACAGGCACGGGGTTGGGCGAAAACACCCATTGGTGCAGAATGCGGGTGGAGGAGAGGACGACGGCGCAACTGGCGGAAAGCCAGAGCGGACGGTTCCAGGCGACGAGCATCACCGGGAAAATGAAGACCAGGGGAAAGATGGAAAACGGGACCAGTTCCCAGTCGAACGCGATGAATACGAGGCACAAAAGCAGCATGAACCAGCCACGGCCCCATAGACCGCGCTCGAAGACCGGCGCGTCCGACGGGTTGCCGGCCATTGGAGGGCTGGTGTCAGGCGGGTTCATATGCGACGACGACATTCGCCGTTGCGCGGGTTTTTTGCCAGAAAAAAATTTTGCGTGTGCCGCGCGATTCGGTTACAAGTCGCACATGAAGCCGGCCCCGCATGTCATCGCCACGAACGGGGGTTTCTCGCTGATTGAACTGATGATCACACTGGCGTTGATCGCGATCCTGTCGGCCATGATGTACAGTTTTTCCTCGGGCAAACATCAACGGGACCAAAAACAGCTTTGCGGGGACAACCTCCAGAAGATCTACCTGGCGATGCAAATCTATGCGAACGACTACAAGGGGGGGCTGCCGGCAAGCACCAACGCGCAGACGTCCGAGAAGGTGCTGGAGGCGCTGGTGCCCAGGTACTTGGCAGACACGTCCATCTTCATCTGTCCCGGCGGGCGCGATCCGGAGATTCCCTCCGGCGAACCGCTTGAAAAATACAGGATCAGTTATGCCTATTACATGGGCCGGCGGCTGGGCGACGCGCAAATCGTTTTGATGTCCGACCGGCAGGTGAACACGCTGGCGAAAGTGGCGGGCGAATATGCGTTTTCCCAGGATGGAAAATCGCCGGGCAACAATCATCACAAGTTCGGCGGGAATTTTTTGATGGGCGACGGCAGTGTCCAGTCCAGCCCGGCGCAATTGACCTTTTCCCTCCCGCTGGAACCGGGTATAATATTATTAAATCCGAAGCCCTAGCATGAAACTTCAGTGTTCCTGCGGCGCAAAATACGCCTTCGACATCACGCCCGAGATGGCGCAGAACCCGGTGCGCTTTGTTTGTCCGCAATGCGGGGCGGATTCATCGGATTTTGTCAATGAACTGATCCGGCGCGAACTGGGATTGACCGCGGCCAGCGCCGCGCCAGCCGCACCGCCACCGGTCGCACCGGCGGCAGCGGTCGCGGAAGCGTCGCCACCGCCGCCTGCGCCAGCGGGGTCGCGGCTGCGGATTACGCGTCATGAAACGCCTGCGCCCGCACAGGAGGAGGCCCCGGCCTCGAAGTTTTGCACGAAACATCGGGGTGTGCCGGTGACGGAGAAATGCACCGTGTGCCATAAGCCGATCTGCCCGAAGTGCATGGAGATGTTCGGTTTTTTCTGCTCGCCACTGTGCAAGAACAAGGCCGACCTGCAGGGGATTGCCGCGCCGGTCTTTGCCGGCCAGAAATTCCAGGTGGAGGCGCGGTTCTGGCGCAAGACGGGCCTGATTTTTGGCAGCATTGTCGGGGCGATCGTTTTGTTCTTCGGATTGTGGACCTGGTACGCGTGGTTCGGCGCAGTGCCACATCCGTATTTCGCCCAGCGTTTTGAGACGGATCCGGCCTATTCGGGACGCGTGGAAGTGGTGGACAAGAACCAGGTGGTCTTCCTGCATGGCGGCACGCTGGCGCGCTATGACATGAGCTCGAAGAAGCAGGTCTGGACGCAGCAACTGGTGACGCAACAGATGGTGGATGACGCGGTGAAGGCTGAAGAGGCCGAAGAGGCCAAGGCGGCGGCGGCGGATGCCGGCGACGTGTACCGGCACACACCCATGCACGAAGACACCGTGCGCGAGACGAAGATGGCACTGGAGGGGGCGCTGAGTTTGCACGTCTCCGGCCAGAGCATTTGGGTGGGCAACGAAAACAAAATGACCCAGTACAATTGGGACACGGGAACGCCAGGAAAGGAAGTGACCCTGCCGGAGATGGCGGAAAGCGTGACGGAAGGCGACGGCGAACTGCTGGTGTATGGGCCGGAATCGGTGACGCATATCAGCCTGGCCGATGGCGAATCGCACGTGGACAAAATCGGCGGGTCGGGCGGAACGGGTGGGACAGGACTGGCATCCGTCGGGGATACGGGTGGTGGTGGTTTGCCGACCGGTGGAGACGGCGGCCGGCCGATGGATCCAAAGAAGGTGGCGAACGAGGCGCAGAACTTGAAATTGCAGGGGCGCCTGGCCCTGCCGGCGCTGGTGGCCAACGCCCAGCATGAGCAGCAACTCGAGGCGGCGTTGCGCGACAACCCGGAAGCACGACGGACGACCTCTGTTGATTCCAAAGTGGGAATGGAAGACACACAGATGGTTCCTGGCGGGAATGGCACGGTGCAGTTCTCATCGGTTTTACTGGAGGAAAAGACCATCACCCATGAAGCGATGAAAGCGCCGCCCAAGAAATCGGCGCTCGATGGGGATGTGAATGCGGCGCACACCGGGGACATAGCGAACGAACTGCTGAACGAGATGCAACGCAACGGCGGCAACGATACGGTGGAAGAGGACGCCAGCCGTTACCGGGTGACCGTGCACATACCGGATGCCGCGGGTGTGTCCGACTGGAGCGCCGAAGTGACCGGCGCGCCGGCGATTTTTCCATTAAAGACGGTCAATGTGGTGACCGCAGGCACCACCGTGATCGTGCTCGACAAGACCAACAAGAAACTTTGGCAGGCCACCCTGACTTACGCCATTTCCGGAGGCGACAAGGAGTTGTTTGGGATGTTCGGGTTGAAATCGGAATATGGCGATGGTCCCTGCGTGGAGCATGGCGACACGCTCTATGTCTTTGACCAGGCGGTGTTGAGCGCGTTTGACCTGGCCACCGGCGACGCGCGCTGGCGTCTGCCATCGGTCGGCGTGGTGGGCCTGTTTTTTGATGACCAGGGAAATGTCTATGTGAACACCACCAGCGGCAATCTGGATGACATCAAATATTCGCGCCAGATAGACATCACCAAGCAGACGGATGATGTGGTGATGAAGGTTGATGGCAGGAACGGCAAGACGCTGTGGAATATCAAGCCGGGTGGGTTTATTTCCTATGTGTCCGGAAAGTTCATCTATATGACCCAGTCAAATGATCCCAACCCGAGGGACGAACCCGTGTTGAACGACTCGCTGGTGGGACTGCAAAAGCCGGCTTATTTCCGCGTGCTGCGTGTGAATCCCAAAAACGGGCACACGATGTTTGATTATTACCAGGACCGTGCGCCGTTCTATGTGCATTTTGACAGGAACACCATTGAACTGGTCTTCAAGAAAGAAGTGCAGGTGCTGAAATATCTGACATTCTAGGATTTTTAAGATGAATGCTGCGGTTGCCTATCAATTTGCGATTGAAAAACCCGTCTGGCCGAGAATTATACTTTTCTGTGTGTTTGTAGCCCTGGTTTTATTCGTCGTCGTGACAGCCAAAAATAAAAAGTGATTACTGCGCCACAACTTTCACCGTGCCGTTTGTCGAATCGTAATCCAGCTTCATGCCCGGTGGCATCATGGGCAGCGTAGGGACATAGTTCGGCTTTAACTCGTCCAGCGTCTTCGGATAATGTCCTTCCTGGGTGATGTACAACTGCAATGCCTGGTTGAGATAGGACACGTCAATGGTGCTGTTCCCGGATTTGTTCGCATTTACGAGCGTGGTCGCGTAGTTCGTTCCGGGCGTGGAACCCTGAGACGGCGGGGTGGAATTATTTCCGCAGCCGGCAACAAGAATCGCAGCCGTTATGGCCGCCAGACTAAGATGGAAGGTCTTCATGTGCGCACATTACGCCGGAGGAGCAGAATTGGAAATGGAATTTTAGCGGTGCCCTACGGCTTGCAACGCGATGTTTTTCGCCACCAGGTCGCGCGCCTGGCGGATGAGGTTCAGGTCTTCCGCCAGATTGCCGAAGCGCAGTTTCATCAGGCCGCTCTGTTGCTGGCCCAGCAGTTCGCCGGGTCCGCGCAGGCGCAGGTCAGCCTCGGCGATCTTGAAACCATCGTTGGTGCCCTCCAGGATTTTCAGCCGCGACTGCGCGTCTTCCTTCCGCGCGTCCGAGACGAGGATGCAAAAGCTTTCGTGTGCGCCGCGCCCGATGCGCCCGCGCAACTGATGCAACTGCGCCAGCCCGAAATGTTCCGCATTTTCCACGAGCATCACCGTGGCGTTCGGGACGTCCACACCCACTTCGATGAGCGAGGTGGCCACGAGCGCCCGGATTTGGTTGGCGCGGAAACCGGCCATCACCTGTTCCTTCTCCGCCGGCTTGATGCGGCCATGGAGCAGGGCGGTTTTGAAGGGGGACAACGCACGCTGGACATTTTCAAACTCCTTCGTGACGGCTTTGATGTCCTTGTCCGTATCCACGACGTCAACGCGCGGATAGACGATGTAAGCCTGCCGTCCGCCGGAGATTTTTTCGCGGATGAATTCAAAGACCTTGGGCAGTTTGTCCGGGGGACGCACGAAGGTTTTTATCCGTCCGCGTCCGCCGGGCAGTTCATCAATGATGGAAACATCCAGGTCGCCATAGAGGGTGAGGCCGAGGGTGCGCGGAATCGGCGTGGCGGTCATGACCAGCAGGTGCGGATAATGACCCTTGCGCAGGAGGGCTTCGCGCTGCGTGACGCCGAACTTGTGCTGTTCGTCAATGATGACGAGACCGAGCTTCGGCAGATCGAAGCCGCTCGTGAGCAGCGCATGGGTGCCAATGTAAAAAGAGACAGCGCGGGATTTATTGCCCGCAGGTTCCGGGGCGCGGGCGGCCGCCGTCTTCCGGCTGCCGGTCTGGAGTTCCACGTTGATGCCGAGCGGTTCAAACCAGCGTGAGAAATTCCGGAAGTGCTGTTCCGCGAGGATTTCCGTGGGAGCCATTAGCACGACATTAAAGCCGCTTTCCAACGCCATTAACGCGGAACACGCAGCCACGGCGGTTTTCCCGGAACCAACGTCGCCTTGCAACAACCGCCGCATCGGATGCGCCCCGCCCATGTCCGCGCGTATCTCCTTTAACACCGCCGTCTGGGCGCCGGTCAGCTTGAACCCGAGCGCGGTGAGAAAAGGTTTCATCAGCGAATTGTTCCCGGCACAGGGCAGGGCGCGGGCGGTGGTTTCAAACTTTTTCCGGCGCGACTGGATCTGAAATTGCAGGTCCACGAATTCATCCAGTGCCAGCCGATGGCGGGCGATTTCAACGTCGGTCAATTCCTCGGGAAAATGGATCATGCGCACGGCGTTCGCGCGCGCGGGAAAGGTTTTCAAGTCCGGCACAATGGGCGGTTCGGCGATGGCGTGCCCGAATTTTTCCAGGGCGCGCCAGACCAGCGAACGCATCACGCGCGCGGTCAGGCCTTCCGTGAGCGGATGCACGGGGACGATGCGGTTGACGTGGATGAATTCATCGTCGCCCGGCTCGAACAGTTCGGTCTCGGGATGATCAATCGTGCGCGGGCGGAGCGACTCCGGCCTGCCGAATACAAGAAACTCGCGACCGACGGCATACCAGTCTTCCATCCACGGCTGCGCCTGCCACCAGCGGCAGTGCAGGTGCGCCGAGTCGTCGTCGAACACGCATTCAAACATGGCGCGCGTTCCCTTTTTCCAGCGCTTGATGCCGGCCGCGATGATCTTGCCGCGCACCGTGGCCGGCTCCTTCAATTTCAGGTCGCGGATGGCCAGAAATTTGCGGCGGTCCTCATAACGGCGCGGCTTGTGGAGCAGCAGATCCCCGATGGTGAAAATCTCCAGTTGCGCGAGCAGCCGGGCGCGTTCCTCGCCCACGCCCCAGACTGCGGTCACCGGACTTTGCAACGCCGGCAGCGCCTCCTCCCGGCGGGCTGGTGTGGCGGGGGCGATGTTCTGTTCCGGCGACGACATGGCCGCACGATACTACCCGTCTCGTTCGGTCTCAACGCGAAAGGGGATGTGCGGCTCGCTCGGGGTGCATCTCGACACTGTTCTTGATTTGAGGTGAGCAAGTGATGGACGCATGGTTTGTCAGGACGCTGGGAGCGTTTCTCCCTCTCCGCGTTTTGCGGAGTCGGCGCAGCAAAATGGGGAGAGGGCCGGGGTGAGGTGCTTCGTTCTCATACTTGACTTGCTCGGCTTGTCCCCCACCGCGTTCAAAGCCAGGGACGGTGTTGAGATGCACCCGCGCTCCGCCTGCCAGGATTTTGATAGTCTATTGCCGCGATTGGAGTAAATTGATGCCCGCTAATATTGCCACATGCCTGCCATCTCAACCATCTTTGACAAGGCCAACCGCCGCATTTTTTTGCTGGCGCTTTTCGTCATTGCGCTCGACCAGTTCACCAAATGGATTGTCCTGGACAGCATTTACGAGGGGGATGAGAAGGTCATCATTCCCGGTTTTTTCAACCTGGCCCACCGGGCGAACACGGGGGCGGCCTGGAGCCTGTTCACCGGCAACAACGCGCTGCTGGCCATCGTGGCAGTGGTCGCGCTGGTGGTGCTGTATCTTTCGCGGCGCCATTTCAGTTCGCACACCATCACGGGACAGATCGCCTTTGGGCTGATCTTTGGCGGCATCATCGGAAATCTCATTGACCGCCTGCTGCCCGGGCGTCATGCGGTGGTGGATTTCCTGCATTTTTATTTGTGGCCGCGCGGCGCTTACGAGCCCTGGGATTTTCCGGCGTTCAACGTGGCTGATTCCGCCATCTGCACCGGCGTGGCGCTGATCTTCCTCATCAGTTTGAGAAATGAGAACGCGCCGAAACCGGCGGCGGGTTGATGGTTGATTTCATGGCCACCCGCACGGAAACCCTGACCGTTGACCAATCGCACCCCGGCGTGCGGCTGGACACTTTCCTGCGCGAGAAATTTCCCGCCGCCTCGCGCGGCGCGCTGCAGCGGCTCATCGAGCAGGGGCATATCCGCGTCAATGGCAAGACCACCAAACCCACCCACGCTCCGCGCGCAGGCGAGGAGATCGAGGTCCATTGGCCCGAGGCAACGCCGGCCAAAGCGCAGCCCGAAAAAATCCCGCTCGACATCCTGTTCGAGGACAAATCGCTGCTCGTGGTCAACAAACCCGCCGGACTGGTGGTGCATCCGGCCGCCGGCAACGAGGAACATACGCTGGTCAATGCGTTGCTGCATCATTGCAAGGGTTCATTGAGCGGCATCGGCGGGGTGGCGCGACCCGGCATCGTGCACCGGCTGGACAAGGAAACCAGCGGCTGCATGGTAGTAGCCAAAAACGATGAGACGCACCTGGCGCTCTCGGAACAATTCGCGGCGCGTGAGGTGAAAAAAGTTTATCAGGCGCTGGTCTGTGGCGAGCCGGCGCGGGCGACCGGCGAAATTCACGCGGCCATTGCGCGGCATCCCACGCATCGCAAGCGCATGGCGGTGAGTGATGAAAGTTCCGGGCGCGAGGCGCATACCAGTTACAGGATTTTGGAACGGCTGCACGCGGCGACGTTGATGGAGGCGCAAATCCACACAGGCCGCACGCACCAGATCCGCGTGCATTTTCAGTTCATCGGACATCCGCTGGTGGGCGATGCAACTTATGGCGCGCGGCAGAATGTGCGGTTGAAGGAACTGACCAACTACGCCGCGCCGCGCGTGATGTTGCACGCAAAGGAACTGTCATTCGCGCATCCGGGCACGAAGAAGGTATTGAAGTTTGACGCGCCGCTGCCGGCAGATTTCAAGGCGGCGTTGAAGGCGTTGCGAGCAAGGTAGCGCAGGTTTTCCAACCTGCGGGTTCACGGGACTTTCCAGTCCCGTGTTCCTGAACTGGCGACTGGAAAGTCGCCAGAACCAGCAGGCAAGAATGCCTGCTCTACATCGCCTTAATCCATACCATCGTCTTCTCCGCCAGCTTATCAAACGCCTTCATCCCTCCAGGTGTTCTTCCTTGGTGTCCCCGAATCAAGGTTTCATTGTTCTTTCGCGGACTCCAGATATTCAATCAGGCTCTTCATGCTTTGCAGGTAATTCGTGAGCGCCTTCCGTCCGGTTGTGGTGATCCGATAGGTTGTCTTGGGCCGTAAAGCGACGAACGCTTTTTTACTCGTGATGTAGGCGCACTCTTCCAGTTTGCCCAGGTGCAGATTCAAGCTGCCATCCACCGTATCGAGCCGCTTCTTCAAGGTCGTGAAATCGAGCGGACCATCAACCTGCAACGCCGTCATGATGCCCAGCCGGATGGGGCCATGCACAGCGGTGTCGAGGCCGTTGAAATCAATGGGATTCATTTTGGCGTTCGACTTGCCGGATTTGCCAGACCTGAATAATCGAAAACGACAACGCCACGGCGATAAACATCATTCCAAACAACACTCCATTCACTTTATGATGACCCTCTGCCAGCGGCAGACAAAGGCCATAGGCCAAAAACGGGATGGCATACCCCAACAATATCCACGCTTTCGCAGCCAGCGCCGCCACCAAACACGTGGACCCCATAAGCATAAACAGACCCGCCCAGAATGGTTCGAAGGTAATGTGGTAGTGCCTGCCCCAGAGAAAATACAACGACAGTTGCAACAGAAGTGCCAGGCCGAACCATAGGCCTTGGACAGACATCCCGTTGACCCGCTTGAGTTCTCGAATCATGCCTTCCGGACGCCCATCTTTGCCCGTCACTTGCCGGGTATGGCCGATGGCGAGCCCGATCAGGGTGATGGCCACCAAAACTCCCGCCCACTGGTCGGGCACCAGCCCCCAATACCTTGTCGCGCGGTCAAACGGCAACGCGGCGGCAGCGATCAGGATCAACCCGGGCAGACACCACCACAAGCTGAACCACCGGTCGCGCTTCATCCACTGAAGCCATTCCCGCCCCATGGAAGGAGCCAGCCCCATGGCCCTCTGCATCGTTTCCACATCGTTTTTGACCCGATTCAATTCTTGATTCATAGGTTTGCCTTTCACTTCTCTTGTTTAAATACTTAAATATTTTAAGTATAAAACTGGATTTTGTCAAAGGTTATTTTTTTGAGCGGGTTGGGAGGGTGCCGGCCCATATCGCGCCTCTCCGGCGGATTTCGAGGCCGCGTTGAAGGCGTTGAGAGTAAGGTAGCGCAGGTTTTCCAACCTGCGGGTTCACGGGACTTTCCAGTCCCGTGTCCCTGAACTGGCGACTGGAAAGTCGCCAGAACCAGCGGGCAAGAATGCCTGCTCTACTTCGATTGAATCCACGCCATCGTTTTCTGTGCCAGTTTGTCGAACGCCTTCACGCACAATTCCAGATGCTCCTCTTTGGTGTCCTCGATTTTATTGTGGCTGATACCATGCAGACTTTGCACGAACATCATCACGGCAGGCACCCCGGCTCGGGCAACTTCAGCGGCGTCGTGTAACGGGCCACTGGGCAGGCGATGACTCTGGCCGCAGGTTTCGCGAATGGATTCGTCGCAGAGGGTGATCAGTTCTCCGTTGAAAGGGCGCGGTGCGATTTGCCAGAGGCGTTCCCAACTCACACGCACATTGCCTTCCTTGGCAAAGGTCTCGCTGGCGTCTTTGGCCTCCTGCAACATCCGCGCAAGCGCGGGGGCATCGAGATGGCGTTGGTCGAGGGTGACGCGGCATTCCTCGACGACGCTGGTGACGATGCCGGGTTTGGTGGTGCAGGAACCGATGGTGCACACGCCGCCGTTGCTGCGGGCCGCGATGCGGTAGATCTCCGGACTCATCTTTGCCGCGGCGAGAAAGGCGTCCTTGCGCCGGTTCATCGGCGTGCTGCCGGAATGCGCGGCCTGGCCGTGAAAGGTGATGGCATGACGCTCGACACCAAAGGTGCCGAGCACCGCACCCAGCGGGAAATTCAGGTCGAGCAGCACCGGGCCTTGCTCGATGTGGAGTTCCAGATAGGCGGCGGCGTTTTTTAATTCCTTGCCACTGTCTTTGACCCGATCGAAGTCCACGCCAACATTCTTGAGCGCGTCGGGAAGGGTGATGCCGTCTTTGTCCTTCAAGCCGCGCGCCTCGTTCATGTCCAGGTTGCCGGAGCAGGCGGAGGAGCCGAACAGACTTTTGCCGAAGCGCGCGCCCTCTTCATCGGCCCAATCCACGAGGCGAATGGTTACTGGCGGTTTGCCGTTATACTGGCTGTTGATGCGGCGGAGGATCTCGACGCCGGCGAGGACATTGAGGCAGCCATCGAGCCAGCCGCCATTCGGCACGGAATCCACGTGGCCGCCGATGAGCAGGCACTTTTCTGATTCCCCGCGCAAGGTGGTCCAGAGATTGGCGGCGGCATCGGTGTGGGTTTCCACCGGGAGCGCCTCGAGTTTTTGGCGCAGCCAGGCGCGGCCACGGGTCCATACGGGGGTGAAGGCCACGCGTTGCGCGCCGTTTTCATCGCTGGTGAGCGCACGAAGTTGCTTGAGCTCCGCGATGGTGCGTTGGGGATCCAAAAAACTCATGCCCGCTCATCATGGCTGGCACAGGCGGATTTTCCAATAAAACTATCGGCCGAAGCAACAGCCGGCCAACCATCATTCCGTGATCATGTGCATGGCAACGATGACCAGGACTGCCCCGGCCGTCAGCGTGGCTACCGCGATCAAGAACGATGCCACATGGGCGCGCACCGCGGTGAAAATATCCAGCATGGCCCGCCGGATCTCCGTGTCGCGACGCCAACCGCGCAAAATCATGGTACAACCGGTGATGAACGCGGCCAGCGGCATGGCAACGAGAAAGATATCAAGGCCCCAGACCACATGGTGGCTGAACCAATCCACCAGGCGCCCGGTCTGCGCCAGCGGCTGGACTTCGCGCAGGAACAGCGCGAGCATGAACAAGGTGGCCGGTAGGACGAGGAGCAATTCGGCGGCGGCAACTAATCGCTTCGTGGTTTTCATATTCACTTTGTATCACAAAGTGAATATCCTGTCAAGAGGTCAGCGCAAAAGTTGGGTTGCAATCCGTTGCTGCTCAGGCAACATCGCGCGCCGTTAGAGCGTTTGAAGAAATACTGTAGCCACGCGGAGCGAGGATTTTTGGGTTTGGGCGAGGCTTTGGCGAAGGCGCAGGTTCCAAAGAACCCTGTAACTGAGCCGAAACGAAGCCCAAACCCAAAAAGACCGCTTTCTTTCTGCCGCCTCGCCGCGTGGCTACAGTATTTATGAAAATGCTCCTGGGATGAACCCGCCCACGCCAAACCGAGTTTTGATCATTCTGATATTGGGCGCGCTGTCCACGATCAGCCCGATGTCCATTGACATGTACCTGCCGGCGTTCCATGAGATCGCGGCAGGGTTTCACACCTCGGAAGCCAGGATCTCATGGTCGCTTTCCACCTATTTTATCGGGCTGGCGCTGGGACAACTGGTGTACGGTCCGTTGCTGGACCGGTATGGCCGCAAACTGCCGCTGTATGCGGGGCTTTTGATTTTCTTTGTGGCTTCGTTCCTGTGCATGTATGCGCCGACGATGGAGTGGCTGCTGGCGTTCCGTTTTGTGCAGGCGCTGGGCGGATGCGCGGCCCAGGTGGCTGCGATGGCCATGGTCCGTGATTTTTTCCCGGCCAGGGATGCCGCCAAAATCATTTCATTGCTGATCCTGATCCTCGGCGTTTCGCCCTTGCTCGCGCCTTCCATCGGCCGGTTCATCGCGGTGGAGTGGGGTTGGAAATGTGTGTTCGTCGCACTGGCATTGCTGGCCGTGATTGTTCAGGCCGCGGTATTTTTTCTCCTGCCGGAGAAACATCAGCCTGACCCTACCATTTCGCTGAAGCCGTTGCCGATTTTCAAAAATTTCCTGCACATCCTGCGTGAACCTGAATTTTATACCTATTCGCTCGCGGGGGCATTTTCGTTCGCAGGTGTGCTGGTCTATGTGGCCGGATCGCCGATCATCTTCATGGGCAGTTTTCATGTCACGGGCGGACAGTACAGCGCCATCTTCGCCGGCTTGGCGGTGGGTTTCATCGGCAGCAATCAGGTCAACATTCTGCTGCTGCGCCATTATACCAGCGCGCAAATTTTCAAGGCGGCGATCATGATCGAGTGCTTTGCCGTGGTGGTGTTTCTGGTGGGCACTTATTTCGGGTGGTTTGGCCTGGCGGCGACTTTGGTCTTCCTGTTCTGCTTGTTGTCCTGCCTGGGACTGACCTATCCGAACGCGGCGGCCATGGCTCTGGCGCCCTTCGACAAGAACATCGGCAGCGCCTCGGCCCTGCTGGGTTTTGTGCAGATCGGCGTAGCGGCCTTGACCTCCACCTGTGTGGGTCTGCTGAATGCCAGGACAATCATGCCCGTCATCGTCATCTTCACGGCCACGGCGTGGGTGGCTTTGTTCATATTTTTGCTGGGCCGCAAGCGGCTTCCCGCAGAGTCGCATCTGGCGGTGGGCGAAACGCCTGCGGTGCCGCATTGATTTGCCGGCACCAATGGTTGATATTCATATAAAAATTGATAGCCATCCGGCTTGAAGCGAGTTAAATGCTCTAATTAGGAATCAGTATGCCGACACTAGCCACTATTGTAGACGGACTTAAACTGCCGAACCCTTTTGTCATCGGGTCGGGGCCGCCAGGAACCAATCTGAACGTCATTGCCAAGGCGTTTCAGGAAGGCTGGGGCGCGGTGATCGCCAAAACGGTGAGCCTGGATGCCTCGAAAGTGATCAATGTCACGCCGCGTTATGGGAAGCTGTATTCTGCGGACGGCAAGGAAGTCATCGGTTGGGAGAATATCGAGCTGATCAGCGACCGGCCATTCAAGATTTGGGAGGAGGAATTCAAGAAGTGCAAGGACATGTTCCCGGATCGCATACTGATCGCATCCATCATGGAGGAATATTCCAGGGACCGGTGGGTGGAACTGGTGAAACGCTCGGAAGCCTGCGGCGTGGATGGGTTTGAATTGAACTTCTCGTGCCCGCACGGCCTGCCTGAGCGCAAGATGGGTTCGGCGATGGGACAGGACCCGGAAATTCTGGAGGAGGTCTGTTCCTGGGTGAAAGGCGCAACCAGGAAACCCGTCTGGGCCAAGATGACGCCGAACATCACTCATATCGAAGTTCCGTCGCGCGCGGCGCTCAAGGGTGGCGCGACGGGGATTTCAGCCATCAACACCATCAGTTGTGTCTGCGGTGTGAATCTTGAGACGTTGCGTCCCGAGCCGAGCGTGGAAGGTTATACCACGCCGGGCGGCTATTCTTCAAAGGCAGTCAAGCCGATCGCCCTGCGCATGGTAATGGAAGTGGCGCAGATGATTCGTGCGGAATTTCCGGGTCGGACGCTGTCGGCGATCGGCGGGGTGGAAAGTGGCCGCGATGCGGCGGAATTCATCCTGCTGGGTGGGGATACGGTGCAGGTTTGCACCGGCGTCATGAAATTCGGCTACGAGATGGTGAAGCCGATGTGCGAGGAACTGCTGGAGTTCATGGCCAAACATAATTTCGAGACGTTGGCTGATTTCAAAGGCAAGAGCCTGGACTATATCACCACGCACGCGGACCTGGTCAAACGGCAGGCCGAACGCAAGGCGGCACAAAAAGCGGCGGCGGCATCCAAGATGGTGCAGGCCGATGGCGAATGGAACGGCAGCGATTTTGTGAAACAGTCGAATGCGCTGGCAAGGTAAGATGAAAATCCAAAATCCAAAATCCAAGCTCCAGAGAAGCTCCAAGAACCAAAAAACAAACGCGACAGATACGCTGAGGTATCAGGTTGGTTCGGAGACGGTTCTATTCTTGAACGATGCGCCGGTGGAAAACGGTTCGACTGATCATCCCTTTGATTTGGAGGAGCGAACGGCCCGGTTTGGTGAGGCGGTGATTCGTTTCTGTAAAAAAGTTCCGGTTGGCCCTGGAAACAACCGCTTGATAGGCCAGCTTGTCGGCTGCAGCACAAGCATCGGTGCAAATTACTGCGAAGCAAACGAAGGTGTATCCAAAAAAGATTTCAAAAATACCATCGGCCGCTGTGTCAAGGAGGCCAAGGAAACAAAATTCTTTCTACGTATGATGGCGACGTCAGAACCGGAACTGGCCGAAGAAGCGCGCCAGCTTTACCGTGAAGCCAAGGAATTGCATCTTATATTTGCTAGCATCTTTCGCAAATCTTCCTAAACAGATTTATGAGGCAAGAGCGTAATTTTGAATCCAGCCGTAGCCACCAACGACGACATTTGGTGTTTGATGCTTGGCGCTTCTCTGGAGCTTGGATGTTGGAGCTTGGAGCTTTATGACCCTCGAACCCTGCCCCTTCTTCATCGGTGGCGAATGGTTGCAGCCCAAAGTGGCCGGCACGCCGGTTTTCAACCCTTCCATCGGTGAAGTGATCGCGGAATGTCCGATTGGTACGGCGGCGGATGTGAACGCGGCGGTAGAGGCGGCGCATACGGCATTTCCGGCTTGGATGGAGACACCGGCGGTCGAACGCGCGCGGATCCTGGGCCGCTTCAAAATGATGATGGAGGACAATTTTGAGGACATCGTGCGCAGCAACACGCGGGAGCATGGCAAGACGCTGGTGGAATCGCGCGGCGACGTGAAACGCGGCATGGAGGTCATTGAATTTGCGCTGGGCGTGCCGTCGTTGATGACGGGCGAGGTACTGGAGAACGTGGCGCGCGGGATTGATTGCGAGGCGGTCAGGCAGCCGCTCGGGGTGTGCGTGGGTATTACGCCGTTCAATTTTCCCGCAATGGTGCCGCTCTGGATGTACCCCATCGCCATCGCTTGCGGGAATACCTTTGTTCTGAAGCCAAGCGAGAAAGTGCCACTGACGGCCATCAAGATCGCGAAGCTGCTGGAAAAGGCCGGTTTGCCGAAAGGCGTGCTGAACATAGTTCATGGCGGACGCGAAGTCGTAGACGCGCTGCTGACGCATCCCAAGGTGAAGGCGATTTCGTTCGTGGGCTCAACACCGGTGGCGCGACACATCTATGAGGTGGGGACGAAGCATGGCAAGCGGGTTCAGTCCAACGGCGGCGCGAAGAATTACGTGATCGTGATGCCGGATGCGGACGCGGAGAATTCCACACGAGGTATCATTGAAGCGGCGTTCGGCTGCGCAGGCGAGCGTTGCATGGCCGGTTCCACAGCGGTGGTGGTGGGCGCGGCGGAGAAGAATGTTTTGCCCACACTGGTGGAGGCGACGCGACGCATCAAGGTGGGACCGACCGACCGCGAGGCGCAACCGGACATGGGAGCGGTCATTACGAAGCAGCATCGCGATCGCGTGCTGGAGTTGATTGATGTCGGTGCACAACAAGGCGCGAAGGTGCTGGCGGACGGACGCGGTGTGAAAGTGAGCGAAGCGCCGAATGGATTTTATGTGGGCGCAACCATCCTGGATCATGTGCAAAACGGGATGACGGTGGCGAAGGAGGAGATTTTTGGCCCGGTGCTAAACGTGATGCACATGGAAGACCTGGATGCGGCCATCGAACTGGCCAATAAATCCATGTATGGCAATGGCGCGTCCATTTTTACGCGTTCCGGCAAGGCGGCGCGGGAGTTCAAGCATCGCGCGAAGGCGGGAATGATTGGCATCAACATCGGCGTGCCGGCGTCCATGGCGTGGTTTCCGTTCAACGGCTGGGACGAATCGTTCTTTGGCGACCTGCACATGCAGGGACGTGAAGGCGTGCAGTTTTATACGCAACAGAAGGTGACGACGAGCCGGTGGTTTAGTTATGGCGAAGGCGATATTTGGCACACCGAGAAAAAATGACGAATAACGAATGACGAATGGAATGTCAGAGGGAACTGAGGATTGTTCGCCGGAGGAGATGGCGTTCTGGGAAATTCCTCTTGCAGATGAGTTGCTGGTGTTAAAGGATGAGGCGACGGCAATGAAATATGATTTGGAAGACCGGACTACCCATTTTGGTGAAGCTATAATTTTGTTTGCCAGGAAAATACTTCAAAATCCGGTCAACAACCGGTTGATTGGCCAGATCGTTGGTGCAGGAACAAGTGTTGGGGCGAACTATTGTGAGGCCGACGACGGGGTTTCCAAAGCGGATTTTAAACATCGAATCGGTACTTGCCGCAAAGAGGCGCGCGAAACAAAGTTCTTTCTTCGCATGATTGCCGTTGCCGAACCTAAACTAAAGCCTGAGGCGCGTGAGCTATGGCGTGAAGCTCATGCGTTGCATCTCATTTTCAGCCGAATCTGGCGTAGCACCAAAATATGAATCCGTTGGAAATGACGAACGACGAATGCCAAATGAATATAAGGCGCTCGTTCTTCCATTCGTCATACGTCATTCGACATTTCTTTTTATGAGCCTTTTAATCAAAAATGGCGAAATCGTCACCGCCAGCGAGCGCTACATCGCCGACATCTTCTGCGAGGGCGAAACGATCACGCGCATTGATAAAAATATCGCTGCTCCCAAGGGCGCCGAGATCATCGACGCCAAGGGCAAATACATCTTCCCCGGTTTCATTGACCCGCACGTCCATATCTATCTGCCGTTTATGGGCACTATGGCGAAGGATGATTACATTACAGGCAGCGAGGCGGCGCTGGTGGGAGGGACGACGACGTTGATCGAGATGTGTTGCCCGGCGCGGAAGGATGATGCGCTGGAAAGTTTTGAATTGTGGATGAAACAGGCGGTGGGGAAGTCGGCGTGCGATTTCACGTTTCACATGGGGGTGACGAAATTTGATGGCACGACGGAGAAGCAATTGCGCGAGATCGTGAAGCGCGGCATCAGTTCTTTCAAAATTTTCCTCGCCTACAAAGGCGCCTTTGGCGTGGACGATACGGAATTGTATCGCACGCTCAAGCTGGCGAAGGAACTGGGCGTCATCGTGACGGCGCATTGCGAAAATGAGACGCTGGTCACGGAGCGGTGCAAGGAGTTGCTGGCAGCAGGCAAGACGGACCCTGGACAGCATCACGAGAGCCGGCCGCCACTGGTCGAAGCGGAGGGTGTGCATCATTTGATGACCTTTGCGGAATTGACGGGCGCGGCGACGTATATCGTGCACCTCAGTTGCAAGGAAGCGTTGGACGAGGCTTTGGCCGCGCGTAAACGCGGGGTGCGGGTGAGCGTGGAAACGTTGATCCAATATCTGACGCTGGACAAGACCTATGCGGAGAAGCCGAAATTTGAAGGGGCGAAGTATGTGATGTCGCCGCCGCTGCGCGACAAACGCAACCATGAGATTCTGTGGAACGGGTTGCGCGATGGGCTGGTGCAAACGGTGGCCACCGATCATGCGCCGTTTGATTTCAAGACGCAGAAGCAGATTGGCAAAAATGATTTCACGAAGATTCCCAATGGCATCCCGTCTTTGGAAGAGCGTATTAATTTGCTTTATACGTACGGTGTGAAGGCGGGGAAGATTGACCTGCATACGTTTGTGAACGTGGCGAGCACGCAGGTGGCGAAGATGTTTGATCTGTTCCCGCGCAAGGGGACGATCCAGCCGGGCGCGGATGCGGATCTGGTGGTTTATGACCCCAAGTATCGCGGGAAAATTTCTGTGAAGACGCAGAGCATGAATCTGGATTACAGTGCGTTTGAAGGGTGGAAGATCGAGGGGCGTCCGAGTGTGGTGACGGTGCGCGGACAGGTCGCGGTGCGCGATGGGAAGTTTGTGGGCAGGCATGGGTGGGGGAAGTTTTTGAAGAGGGTGCCAAGTCATTTTTAAGGGCGGAACTGTTTATCCGAAAACTGGGGTTGAAACTGGGAGCGCGCCCGCCACGGGCGCAGTTTTCCGCGCCCTCGCGGAAAACCCGCGCGCACAGAGAGGTTTCAAGTTCATGATTGTCCACTCGCAAAAAGGCTGGACGCGAGGGCGCAGCCAGAGCGTTTTCATAAATACTGTAGCCACGCCCGGGGCGGACGTGCTCCCCAATTCCAATATTCAGGATTTATCCAACCGGCTGCGGAACTCCGCGCACGCTTTTACGCCAACTGCGTTCCGGTATACACTTACCGTTGAAATAATCTACGCCCCGCTTTCCAGGCAACCATGGCTATTCAGCCAGCGTTGGTTCAAAAGCAGCGCAGACTGGCAGTCTGCTGTATCGCAAATTGGCAATTTGCAGAGCGGAAAAATTCAAGCGGCACTGTGGCCCAGCCGGCGGCGAAATTCGGCACAGGCTTTGGCTACGTCTGTGGCGTTAAGGATGGCAGATACAACGCAGACGCGTTTTGCCCCGGCGGCGAGCACTTCATCAATGGTCTGGAGATTGATGCCGCCAATGGCGAACCAGGGCACGTCGGCGTGAGTGGCCGCCCATCGGACGTATTCCAGCGTCACCGGCCTGGCGGTGGGTTTGGTGCCGGTGGCATACACGGGGCCGATGGCAACGTAGTCCGCGCCGGCATCCAGGGCGCGCTGGGCCTGCGCGGGGGCGTGGGTGCTGAGGCCGATTTTTAATTTTTCATTTTTCATTTTTAATTGGCCAACGTGCTGGTGGCCGGCGTCAAAGAAATCTTCCTGGCCGAGATGGCAGAATTCCGCGCCGATCTCGCGGGCGATGTCCAGATGGTCGTTGATGACTAGGCCGACATTGGCGCGGCGGGTGATGGGCAGTATTTTTGCGGCCATGGCCCGGATTTCATCGGGCGAGGAGTTTTTGGCGCGGAGCTGGATGAGGTCGCTGCCGCCATCGCACAATTGTTGCGCGACGATCTCCGGGGTGCGGCCGTGGAGATAGGCCGTATCCACGAAAGTGTACAGCTTGCATTCGGCCAGCGGTTTCACAGGGCTTACGCCATCGCGCGGGCGATGGAATTCCACCAGGCGTCGTGCAATTCCGTGAGCGGCGCGGCAAATTCGCTGGCGGAAGTTTTCACGGTCAGCTTGTCGCCGCCGACTTTGCCGATCTGCAGGGCGGGAACGCCCATGAGCTTGGCGCGTTCCACGACTTTGACGGCGTCAATGGCTTTGCAACTGATGACGATGCGGCTTTGGGTTTCGCCAAAGAGCAGGGCGTCGAGGCGGATGCCGGTGATGGCACTCAAATCAATCGTGGCACCGATGAGGCGCGGAGTTTCACGGGCGATGAGCTGGCTGATGCAGCTTTCGGCGAGGGCAACGGCGAGGCCGCCATCGCTGCAATCGTGCGCGCTCTTCACGAGGCCGGATTGAATCAGGCCGATGAGCGTCGTGTGCAGGGTCTTTGCGGTTTCCAGATCACAGCGCGGAGGCGAGCCGTTTTTTTGGCCGTGAATGACCTGCAAATAGGCGCTGCCGCCGAGGCCGAGGATGGGGTCGGCCTGGTCCACGGCTTCACCGAGCAGGATGATGGCATCGCCGGCATCCTTGAACCATTGGGTGGTGACGTGTTCGGCTTTTTCGATGAGGCCGACGACGGCGACGGTGGGTGTGGGATCAATCGGGCCGCTGGGATTTTGATTGTAGAGCGAGCAATTGCCGCCGGTGACGGGGGCATTGAAGGCTTTGCAACCGTCGGCGAGGCCGCGCACGCTTTCCTTGATCTGCCAGAACAGTTCCGGCTTGTGCGGATTGGCCATGTTGAGGTTGTCGGTCGCGCCAAGCGGAATCGCGCCGCTGCAGGCGAGATTGCGACAGGCCTCGGTGACGGCGGCCTTGCCGCCTTCATAGGGATCGAGATACACGTAGCCGCCGTTGCAATCCACGGTCATGGCGATGAGCTTCTCGGAAATCTTGGTATCGCCGACTTTGGCCGCGAGTTCGGCGCTCATGACGGGCAGGGAATCCTGCTTGATGCGGATAACGGCGGCGTCGCTGCCGGGCAGGACAATTGTGCCGTCGCGCACTTGTTGATCGTACTGGCGATAGACCCAGTTCTTGGAGGCGATGCTGGGCCAGGCGAGAAGTTTCTTCAGGTCGCCGGCGGCGTCTTTAGTGTCGGCGATGCCATCGAGGCGGAAGGCGCGGACGGCTTTCAGATATTCGGGTTCCTGGAAGGCGCGATGATAGACGGGCGATTCATCGGCAATTTTTTTGGCCGGGATGTCCACGATGAGCTTGCCGCCGTGGCGGACGACCATGTGGCCGGTGTTGGTGATGATGCCGATCTCGGCCCAGGGGAGGTCCCACTTGTCGAAAATGCGTTTCACTTCCTCTTCGCGGCCTTTGTGGACGACGATGAGCATGCGTTCCTGGGATTCGGAGAGCATGATCTCGTAGCTGCTCATGTTGGGGGCGCGTTGCGGGACCTTGTCGAGTTCGATCTCGATGCCGGTGCCGGCGCGGGCGGCCATTTCGCAGGTGGAACAGGTGAGACCGGCGGCACCCATATCCTGCATGCCGGCGACCGCGCCGGTGGCAAGGAGTTCGAGGCAGGCTTCGCACACGAGCTTTTCCATGAACGGGTCGCCGACCTGGACGGCGCCGCGTTGCTGCTCGGCGGATTCCTCGGTGAGGTCCTGCGAGGCGAAGGCGGCACCGGCGAGACCGTCGCGACCGGTGGCGGGGCCGACGTAGAACACGGGATTGCCCACGCCCTTGGCCGCGCCGCGGGTGATCTGTTCGTGGCGGAGCACGCCGAGGCAGAAGGCATTCACGAGCGGATTGCCTTCGTAGGATTTATCGAAATAGACCTCGCCGGCGATGGTGGGGATGCCGAAGCAGTTGCCGTAATGGGCGATGCCGCTGACGACGCCGGAAAACAGACGGCGGTTGTTGGCGATTTCAGAATTTGCGCCTTTGGCGGCAGGATTTTGCCCGCCCTCACCCCGGCCCTCTCCCCCAGGGAGAGGGTGGCTTTTTGTTCCAGCCGCTTTTAAATCGGAGAGCGTTCGGGTTTGCCCATTGGCGGGAACAGTTTCTCCCTCTCTTGGGGGAGAGGGCCGGGGTGAGGGCGGACAATCCTCCACAATTGGCCCAAACCTCAACGAGTTGACGGCGCAGACGGGGCGGGCGCCCATGGTGAAAATGTCGCGCACGATGCCGCCGACGCCGGTGGTCGCGCCCTGGAAGGGTTCGACGGCGCTGGGATGGTTGTGCGATTCGATCTTGAAGGCGATGGCGATGCCTTCGCCGATGTCAATGATGCCGGCGTTTTCCTCGCCCGCGCCAACGAGGATGCTGGGCGATTTGGTGGGGAAAGTCTTGAGCAGCGGACGGGTGTTCTTATAGCTGCAATGCTCGCTCCACATGACGGAGAAGATGCCGAGCTCCGTGTAGGAGGGATTGCGGCCGCCGAGGATCTCCTTGGCGTGGGTAAATTCGTCCGGCGTCAGGTTATGTTTGGCGACGAGTTCGGGTGTGATGGCGGGTTCGGTCATGTAATTCTAAATTGCTTTGTAAATCCAATCGGCCAAACGACTGTGTAATCTTTGCCGGTCATTTCGCGATATGCTGCAACCAAATTTTCAAGCAGCTTTTGTTTGGCCAAAACCGGTCTAATTCTTTCAAAAATTTTCTCTGGTTCGTTTGTGTGCACAAAAATGTTCATTTCACCAGAACCACAATCATGTCCGTCAACATTCGCGGATACACCAAGATTTTCAATCAACTTGTCTTCAAGCGCGACCATCTCGTCGTAGTCGGCCACAGAATTCGCTGGAAACTGTAAAACTAACTGAAATTTCATACGCCTTGCGCAGTTCTTTCGCTTGTCTCTTTTTCCAGAGCAGCATTACGCGAGTTCTGCCACATTTTCGTCCTCGTATTTTTCAATCAGGACACCGAGGACTTCCATCAGCAACACGAGTGGATGTTTTTCGTTTTCACCCACCTCGTCCACAAGACGGTCGAGCAGTTTCACCAGTTGGCGATACTCGCGGTCGTTGTGCGGCACACGCAGGGTGGGTTCTTCTGGAAATAAATTGGGCATCTAGTTCAAACTTTCCATGCCGAGCAGGTGGCAGATTTCCACGCCGTCGTCCAGTTGTTCCCAATAGATTGCGTAGCCGCCGGGTTCGAGTGACCAGGCCGAACGCTGTTTTGGCGTGGCTTTGGCGAGCCATTTGAGCCACGAGATTTTTTTATAGGGCACGCTCAATTCGCGCCCGTCGGACAGTTCGATGCGCAGCCGGTCGCCCGCGAAACTCACGTCGCGCGCCTGCACTGCCACCATTGTCTTATCAAGCAAAGTATTCATTCCAGTTCGCCAGCAAACGGGCCTGATTTTCCCGGGCCAGCTTCAGAATATAGTTCAACTGCGCCCGATTGTAACCATGATTGTATTCGACGGAAACCGGCTGCAACCAAATTTTCGCAACCATGTCACCATCAATGACGTGAGCGTGCGGCGGCTCACCCCCGTCCGACGAATAAAACCTGAATTTATAGCGTTCAATTTTGATCGTCGGCATAACTCACGCCGTCGCCGCAGTCTTTTCTGACAGGGCGGCGATAACACTCTCAAAAATCCATTTGCCGTCGTCGCTGCCGAGGATGGGCTCGCAGGCGCGTTCGGGATGGGGCATGAGACCGGCGACGTTGCGGCGTTCGTTGCAGATGCCGGCGATGTTTTGCAGGGAGCCATTCGGATTGGCCTTGTCGGTCACGTTGCCGGCGGCATCGCAGTATTGCCAGAGAATCTGGTTTTTGGCTTTGAGGCTGGCGAGGGTTGGTTCATCCGCGAAATAGCAGCCTTCGCCGTGGGCGATGGGCACGCGGAGGACTTTTCCGGCGGGAATTTTACCAGTGAACACCGAATCATTCGTGATGGTCTTGAGGAAAATATTTTCGCAATGGAATTGTAGGTCGCGGTTGCGGATGAGCGCGCCGGGGAGCAGGCCGGCTTCGGTGAGGACCTGAAAGCCGTTGCAGACGCCGAGGACGAGGCCGCCGTTGTCGGCAAATTGTTTGACGGCCTGCATGACCGGACTGAACCGCGCGATGGCACCGCAGCGGAGGTAATCGCCATAGCTGAAGCCGCCGGGGACGATGACGACATCGGTGTCGCCCAGCGAGGTGTCCTTGTGCCAGACGAGACGGGCGGAATGGCCGAGCAGACGGGCGGCGTGGACGGCGTCCTGATCGCAGTTGGAGGCGGGAAATTGGAGGACGGAGAAATTCATTCGATTTCCAGCTTGTAGTCCTCGATGACTGGGTTGCTCAACAACTTGTGGGCGGCGTCGTTGATGGCTTTTTGGGCGGCGGCCTTGTCGGTGCCGGGGGCGAGGTCTATCTCAATGTATTTGCCGATGTGGACGCCGGTTACACCGGTGTAGCCCATGTGGGCGAGGGCGTTCTGGACGGTTTTGCCCTGAGGATCAAGGACGGCTTTTTTTGGTGTGATAATGATTTTTGCTTTCATGCTCGCGCCCGAAGATTTTGGCGAAGAGGCAGCCTACAGGCGAGTCAAAAGAGATTTAGCCGCCAGTCAATAGCCAGCCAGTGATATTTGAAGCGTTTCATATATAATTTAAGCCAAAAAGCGACGGAACCAAAGGTAGAGCAGGCATTCCTGCCTGCTGGTTCTGGCGACTTTCCAGTCGCCAGTTCATCTTGCAAAAAACATTCGCCGCCTGCCTGGCGCTTTATCCATTCATCCATTTATCCATCAATCCAATAATCCGTTCATTTCCTGCGGTTTTGGCGTATAGCCAATAAGGGAATTGAAATTTACGCCGGATTACGCGAATGTTTGCGCCATGAGCAATTTGAACTCAACAGACAAGGTTACAGGAGGCAATGGAAATCAAAAGCACCTGGAGACGTGTTCCATCGTCATCTTTGGGGCGAGCGGCGATTTGACGGCGCGCAAGCTGATTCCCGCGCTGTATCATCTATTTAAAGAAAACCTGATGCCACCGACATTCCGGGTGGTGGGTTTTGCGCGGCGCGAGAAGACGGATGCCTCGTGGCGCCAGGAATTACGCACGGCGCTGGACCAGTTTTCGCGGACGAAACCGGTGGACGACAAGGTGTGGTCGGCTTTTGCGGAGCATATCTCCTATTGCCAGGGTGACCTGACGGATGCGGCGGCATATGCCAGATTGGAGAAGATGCTGGGATCGTTCGGCGATCTGGCCTTGCACGAGAATCTGTTGTTTTACCTGGCGATTTCGCCGAGCCAGTTTGGGGTGGTGGTGGAGCAGGTGCATGGCGCCGGGCTTTTGAAGAAAGACGGACCGGGCTGGCAGCGCATCGTGGTGGAGAAGCCGTTCGGTCATGACCTGGCGTCGGCGAAGACGTTGAACCAGGAGCTGACGAAGTATGCGAATGAATCGCAGGTTTTCCGCATTGATCACTATCTGGGCAAGGAGACGGTGCAGAACATTTTGATGTTCCGTTTTTCCAATTCCATTTTCGAGCGGCTGTGGAACCGGGAATCGGTGGATCACGTGCAGATCACGGTGAGCGAAAAGATCGGGGTGGGGGACCGCGGGGGATATTACGAGGAGGCGGGGGCGATCCGTGACATGGTGCAGAATCACATGTTGCAGGTGCTGGCGCTCATCGCCATGGAGCCGCCGGTGTCGCTGGAAGCGGAATCGGTGCGCAACGAAAAGGTGAAGCTGCTGAAATCCATCCGTCCGCTGGATTCGGAGGATGTGGCGAAACAAGTGGTGCGCGGCCAATATTTTGCGGGCACGGTCAATGGACAGTTGCGTCCCGGCTACCGGCAGGAGACGAAGGTGAAGCCGGATTCCAATGTGGAGACGTTTGTGGCGATGAAATTTTTGATTGATAACTGGCGCTGGAGTGGTGTGCCATTTTATTTGCGGACGGGCAAAAACCTGCCGCAAAGCGCGAGCGAAGTGCGGATACAGTTCCGTCCGACCCCGAACGTGTTGTTTGCGGCGCAATGCGATTCACATGTTGATGCCAATGCGCTGACATTGCGATTGCAGCCGAATGAGGGGATCTCGCTCCGCTTTAACGGCAAAGTTCCAGGATCGGCCCTGGGATTAAGGCCGGTGCGGATGCATTTCAGCTATGACGCGGAATTTGGCGCTTATACGCCGGAAGCGTACGAGCGGCTGTTGCTGGAGGCGATTGCGGGGGATGCAACGCTGTTCATCCGGCGTGATGAGGTGGAGACGGCGTGGGAGATAGTGGATTCCATCCGCGCTGGCTGGGCGAACAAACCGCTGACGAATCGGGAGTTTTACGCGGCGGGCACGTGGGGACCGATTGCGGCGGAAGATCTGCTCGCCCAGAGCGGACATGTGTGGCACGAGCCGGTGGTGCAGTAGAAACAGGAAGGCGTTTTAGAATTTTATCAACGGCTGGGTTATGCGATGGATGAAGTTGTGAGTCTCGGCAAAAGATTGGAACGCGACGATGAAAAACTTTGATCTGATTCTCTTTACGAACCCCGACAAACTGGCACGGGTGGTGGCGAGCGCCTGGCTCGACGAGATTGAGCACGCCAACCGCACCGGGCAAAAACATTGCGTGGCGCTTTCCGGCGGACGCATCACCCAGAAATTTTTTGCGGACACGGTGGAAAAGGCCAAAGAGCGCAACGTTTCATTTGCGAACGTCCATTTCTTCTGGGCGGACGAGCGATGTGTGCCGCCGACGGACCCGGAAAGCAATTTCAAGATGGCGAATGAATTGTTGTTCGCGCCGCTGAAAATTTCGGAAAATCAGATCCATCGGCTGCGCGGCGAGGACGAGCCGGCGGTGGCGGTGAAAAAGGCGGAGGTGGAATTGCGCGCAGTCGTTTCATTAACAAAATTAAATTTGCCGGTGCTCGATTTAATTTTTTTGGGGATGGGTGAGGACGGTCACGTGGCATCGCTTTTTCCGGTTTTGTCCGACCATTTTTTGGACATTTTTGTCCCGTTTTTGGTCGTGGAAGATTCTCCGAAACCGCCGCCGACGCGAATTTCTTTGAGCTATAAAATGATTTTCGCCGCGAAAAATATATGGATTCTCGCGTCCGGCGCGGGGAAGGAAAAAATTTTCCAACAATCACTCCAACCGGATGGCGACACACCGATGGCGCGGGTGATCCGGTCGCGAAATAACACGCAAATTTTTTCCGATCTGCAAAAATAATTTGTAACTAAGGAAAACTTAGTTTAGTATTTTTGTGAGAGTGGTGAGCGCAGCGGGCAGTGCGAAAAAAGTTTTTGGGAAAATATTTTGAACCTTTTGACGAGGCAGCCGTCTGAGGTTGTGCGAGTGAAAAATTTCGCTGTCCGTTTAGGGTTGGCATAGAGGTTTTGCTAGCGACGCGGCTCGGACAGCGACCCCAAGTTGGTCGCGTCGCCCTTCTGAGCGCCTTGGTGAAGGCGTGTAAACCTTGTCACCGCGAAGGCCGGACGAAAGTCCGGCCTTTTGCTTTTCTACGGGGAGTGGTGGATGGGTGCGTGATGCGTAATGCGCGATATTTGCGGAGGCGGGATGTTTTGATGGTTTGATGTGAAGGCGGTGGTGAATCGCCGCAGTCCAGGCGCTTCCATGCGCAATCACCCAACGGCGGGCGTTGTAGTAGCCAAGGAGATAGGCCTTTGGCGAAAATTTGTGTAATTCGCGTAAAAGCCTCCCCTCCGTGTTGATCTGGGGCCAGGCGCACTCACTCCCTCTCCGTATCGGATGGGGAGAGTCACATTGGCATGGCAGGGGATCGGCAACAATTCGGCTGGTGAGGTGAACGTCTGCTGCCGATCATCGGCCGCGCGCCATGAGGTCTGGCGCGCTCACTCCCTCTCCGCTGCCACCGATCATCGGTCGGATTAGTCCTCATCAGTATTCATCCGTGTCCATCCGTGGTAAAATTGTCTCTTCACCCCGCATTCCGCAATTCCGCCCCCCCTTCAACTTTAGCCTTTAGCCTTTAGCCTTTAGAATTATTTTTGGCACCCCCCGATTTCTTTTGCTCCCGCGCAGAAACAAAATGCTTCAATATTTTCGTTAGTGATTTATTACAAGCGATTTAACATGGGTAAAATATTTTTCAGCACCCCCTTAATTTTACCCCTTCCGCGCAGAAACACTTTTTTCATTTTCATGCTAAAATCGTTGGCGTTGGGCCGCATTGGCGGTCCATGTTCTTTGACAATTTAAACGTGATGCGACCGATGATCGGCAGCAGATGCGTGACCGGTAGGGGCGTGCGGTGCACCGAATGCCGCGCGTCCCGCCTTGGCGCTTTGGAAAGGACCGCGATCTTAA
>Ga0206928_1048_pt1 | contig 29257 bp, 25 predicted proteins | sample Alteio_BWOrgHeat_21_FD_152941 | JGI IMG/M metagenome (GOLD analysis project Ga0206928, IMG submission 152941) | Enriched cells from forest soil in Barre Woods Harvard Forest LTER site, Petersham, Massachusetts, United States -... | ecosystem: Environmental > Terrestrial > Soil > Temperate forest >... | reverse complement strand
AGCAGCCTCTGCGCACTCCAAGGTCGAAGTGCTTGAGGAATTCTTCATTCGATTTTGTTTTGCCACCGGGTCGCGTTTGCGGTTAACGCGTATCCGTCGTGCCCTCACCGGAATCATCCCGCGACTTGGAACCCCCGCGCACCCTGGCGGCGGGCCGCGCGCCTTTGCTCTGGGTGGTGCTGCCTTTGTTGGCGGGCTACTTGCTCGCGGATATTTGGCCGGGGACATCGGCGAAGTTTTTGCTGCTGCTTGCTCTGTTGCCGTTGACGGGCGCGCTGGGACTGGTCTCGATTATCGCGGCGGCGAAATTTTCAGGGCGAAAATCCCGGATGGCCTGGGGCGCGTGTTTTTTGCTCACGGCGACCTTGCTGGCCTGGGCCTGGCCCATCGTGCGGCTGCCGACACCTCCCGCGATTTGGGCGCGGCTGCCGCCGCGCGAGGCGCGGGTGACCGTGCGCGTGACCTATGCTTTTTCATCGCGGCCGGACGATTTGACGCAGGGCGCGCTCGGACAGATCGTCGTCGCGCCAAAAATTCTTCCTGAGTTGCAAGGATTGAAGGTTTACCTGCGCGGACGCTTGCGCTCCGGCGAGCCGCCACCGGTGCGCGGCGCGTTGCTGGAAATGGACGGCCTGCTTGCGTATGTCGAATCGGAGATCGCATGGCCATCCGCCCAGCCCGCGACCGCATCCAATATCCGGTTCAACGCCTATCTGCGGCAACAACGCGTGTGGTTCACGCTGCGCCGCTGGCAAAGTTACCGGGAAGTCGAACCGCCGCCGCCCGTCCCGCGCTGGCTCGCCGCGCAGAATGAGCGGCTGGAAAACATTTTACGACGCGGCCCGGCGGCGCTTGAAACGCCGCTCGGCGACATCTATGTGGCGATGTTGCTCGGCAAAACCACCCTGCTCGACGACGCCGCGCGCGAGGCGTTCACGCTCACGGGTGTGATGCACCTTTTTGCCATCAGCGGATTGCACGTGGCGATCATGGCGGGGGCGTTGTGGTGGTGTTTACGGCGGGTGCCGCGCTTGCCGCCGCTCGCGGGGGATTTGCTGACGCTCGCGCTGCTGTGGCTGTACACGGAAATCACCGGCGGCAGCCCGTCGGCCCGGCGCGCGGCGCTGATGTTTTCATTTTACGTGGCGGCCCGGTGGCTGGAGCGCCCGCGCGGCGCACTGGCTGCGGTGGTCGCGGCGGCGGTCGTGACCTTGGTGTGGGACCCCGCGGTGTTATCGAGCGCGGGCTTTCAACTTTCCTATGGCGTGGTGGTGGGATTATTTTTGTATGCGCTGCCGCTGCTGCATTGGGCGCGCGGGAAATTCGTGCTCTGGCGCGATTTGCCGGTGGCCAGCCGTGCGCCCTGGCAAAAATGCATCGCCTGGCTGTGGGACAAAATGCTGGCCTCGGCGGCCATTTCGTGGACGGCGCTGTTGTGCAGCACACCGTTGACGGCGGAATATTTCGGCGTGGTCTCCGCGAGCGGCTTGCTGCTGAACCTGCTGCTCGTGCCGCTGGCCAGCGGCGTGTTGTGCTCCGGCGCGGTGGCGATGCTGGCGGGGCTCGCGCCGTTTCCGCCGTTCACCTGGCTTACCTGGCTGGCCAACGCCTTCGGGCTCGCCGCCACCGGGGTCATGGAAATGTTGGTGCAAGGCACGGCGCTGATTCCGGGGCTGCACGCACGCCTGCAACTGGTGCCCGCGTGGTCGGGTCAGGTGGCGACGCTGGCGGTGCTCGCCGTTATGCTGGCCATCCGGCCCCGCGCCCGCGTGCCGAGACCGTGGCATTTTCTTTGGCCGCTGGCGGTGCTGGCGGTCTTGGGTCTGCTCGCCGCGCGCCCGGTGTAAAATAGAAGTGATTAAAAGGTAGGGACGCCTCTCCGAGGCGTCCGTGGACGTTTCGGAGAAACGTCCCTACCTCAAACCGACGCACGGCGCTCCGTACCGCTTGCGTTACCGCCACGGCGGTGCTTTACTGTCGTTAATGAAGAGCGCTTACGAATTGGCGATGGAACGGCTCAACGCGTCCGACCCGGACGCCGGCAAGGCCCTGACCAAGGAGCAGAAGAAACGCCTCGCGGACATCGACCAGAAGCACCAGGCCAAACTGGCCGAGCGCGAAATTTTCCTGCGCCAGCAAATCACCGCCGCCGAGGCCGCCGCCCGTGAGACCGGCAAAATGGAGGAACTGGAGCAACTGCGCGAGCAGCTCCGCCGCGAACGCGCCCGCCTCGAGGAAGAACGCGAGGACGAGAAGAACAAGGTGCGCCGCGAGAGCGGCAAATAAGCAGCCGCTAACCGCGTCGGAATGCGTGCGGCCTATCGGTTATGCTATCGCTCTAATGGTCCCCGATAATTTCAGGATTATCTCCGCCATGGGGGTAAAGTACGCTTCCTGGGTCAAAGACCAACCCCAACAACCCGCTAATCAGGGTGAGCACCAGCGTACACGCTGGCAGCCGCAAGGTTTTTACACCCGGATGCAAGGTGGCCAAGCTCATGGCAGTGGTACACACGGGAGCAAGCCACCACCAAGCCGAAGTCGCTAAAACCAGGGTGGTGCTCCAAGGCAGATGATCGCCAATCATATGGAACACGCCCGCATAGGCCGGGGCCAAGCGTATTACATTTACGATTACCGCCAATGGCCACAATTGCAGCAACAACAAAGCACCGACGACATGTAACTTGGAGAGCGACAGCGTGCTAGGCGGAACCTGCCCGGATGGCGAAGCCAACGCTGGCATAAAAAGCAGTCATATCACCGCTCAATGGCTGGGGTGCCAGCGACTTCGACAACCGTCGACAAACGCCCGTGCTACTTCCGCACGCGCTTGAACTTGGACTGGAATTTTTCGACGCGACCGGCCGTGTCCAGGAAGCGTTTTTCACCGGTGTAGGCCGGGTGGGAGTCGCTGGTGACGTCGCGCACGACGACGAAGTGCTCGACGCCGTCAATGACCTCCTTTTGCTTGGAGCGCATGGTCGAGCGCGTCAGGAACTTGCGGTTGGTGGACACGTCCACAAAACAAACCGGATGGTAATCGGGATGGCCTTCCTTTTTCACGGCGGTGCTCCAGTAGAGGGGAAAAGTGGTGAGGGGACTAACCCTGGCGCGCTTTGAAGCGGGGGTTGGTCTTGTTAATGACGTAGATACGGCCCTTGCGGCGCACCACCTGGCAGTCCGGGTGGCGCACTTTGAGCGTTTTGATGGAGGAGACGACTTTCATGGCAGGCCGGGTCGAAATGAATATGGGAAAAAGGTGGAAAGAACCGGAAATCCCGGTCCCTGTCAACGGAAAAAAGGGGGGATCGGGCGGTGGTGGGCCGCCGGCCTCACTTCACCAGGGCGGGGTCTTGCTCCAAGCCGGCGGCCTTGATGCGCAGTGCGCGGGCTTGATCAGCGATGTTTTGCAGGGATTGATCGAGGCCGGCCCGGACTTCACCACCCTGGCCGAGGGTGTCATGCAGGCTTTGCAGCTTGGCGTTTAATTGGGTCAGGTTTGCCTGCGCGGCTCTGCTCAGGCCGATGACATCGCCGGTGCCGTGCATGAGTTGCGGCTTGTAGTTGGCAATGGCATCATGCAGCGCAGTCAGTTTGGCGACCATTTGGGTGAGGCGTCCTTTCCAGTCGGGCCCGCCAAAACCTTGCCAGTCCGGGCCGCCCATTTTGCTGGCATTTTGGAGGGCCGTCACCAGCCGCTGGTTGAAGCGGGCGCCAGGGTTGCGGGCCAGCCAATCGAGGGCGGTGTCCGCAAAGCTGTTCACGGAATCGGCATAGGCTTGATAGTTGATGCCCTCCAGCGTCAGGGTGAAATTTTGCAGGCGCTTCACGATATCGGAATCGGCCGAAGAAACCGTGGGAATGACGCCGAGGCCGACGTCTTCGTGCAAGGGCGGCGGCGGCGGGGCTTCGGGATGATAGTCGAAGTCGAGGTACATGTTGCCGGAAATATAGCTATCGACCTCGAGCTTGCCGCGCAGGCCGCCGCGCACCTGGTCTTGCAGTTGCGCCGGATCGGACAAATCCACGACGACGCCGAGCTGGCGCTGCAGGCGGTCAATATCCAGACGCACGACAACCTCGACCCGCGAATTGCCGGCGGTGGGCAGGCGGGCGTTCACGGAATCCACCAAGCCAATGGGCACGCCGCGAAAGGTTACCCGGGAGCCGCCTTGCAGGCCGTTGACCGATTCCGTGAAATAGCACAGGAAGGATTGGTGGCGGGAAAACAACTGCCGCCCGCCAAAGGCGAAAAGCATCATCGTGCCGACCACCGTGGCGCCGGCCACAAAGATGAAGATGGCGGACTTTTTGGCCTGGAGACTCATGACGAACCCGGCCCGAGCGCCGAGAACTCAACTTAATGATGCATCCGGCCACCCCGCGCAAGCCAAAGGGGGCGGCGATTAGGCCAACCGTTCCCATAGCGTGTCCCACAGATATTTGACATTCAGCCCGATGATGAGCGTGGCGCAACCCCAGCCGAGGGTCTTGACCCACAGGGGATTTGCGAAAGCGCCCATTTTCAGGCGGTCGCCGGTGAAGCGGAGCAGCGGCCAGACGGCGAAGCCGAGTTGCATGCTCAAGCAAACCTGGCTGGCCACGAGCAGGGCCGTGGTTTTGGACTCCCCGTAAAGGCCGATGATCGCCACCGCCGGCACGATGGCGAGGCCGCGGGTGATGAGCCGCCGCTGCCAGCGCGGCAGGCGAAGATTGAGGAATCCCTCCATCACAATCTGCCCGGCCAGGGTGCCCGTGAGCGTGGAATTCTGGCCGGAGGCCAGCAAGGCGACCGCGAACAGGATGCTCGCCGCGGCGCTGCCGAGCACGCCGTCGAGCAGGTGAAAGGCTTGCTGGATTTCCTCCACGCCTTCGTTGGCGGTGCCGTAGAACGCCGCCGCGGCCAGAATCAGAATCGCCGAATTGATGAAGAGCGCAAACGTCAGCGCCGCGGTCGAATCGATGGTGGCGAACTTGATGGCCTCGCGCCGGCCGGCGTCGTTGCGCACAAACTGGCGCGTCTGCACAATCGAGGAATGCAGGTAAAGATTGTGGGGCATCACGGTTGCGCCAAGGATGCCGATGCTCACATAGAGCATGTCGCGGTTGCGCAGGATGTCGAAACTGGGCACATAGCCGAGGGCGACGCCGAGCAGGCTGGGCCGGGCCATCCACAATTCCGCCACGAAGCAGCCCGCGATGGTCAAAATGAGCGCGAAGATCAGCGCCTCGAGGTAGCGAAAGCCCTTTTTTTGCAGGGCGAGCACCAGCAACACATCCAGCGCTGTGATGATGCACCCCCACACCAAGGGGATGCCGAAGAGCAATTGCAGCGCGATGGCGGAACCCACCACTTCCGCCAAATCGCAGGCGATGATGGCCAGTTCGCACAACACCCATTGAAACCACACGACGGGGCGCGAATAAGTGTCGCGGCAGGCCTGCGCGAGATCCCGGCCCGTCACCACGCCGAGCTTGATGCACAGATGCTGCAACAGGATCGCCATCAGGTTCGAAATCATGACGACCGACAGCAGCGCATAGCCGAATTTCGATCCGCCTTTCAAATCCGTGGCCCAGTTGCCGGGGTCCATGTACCCGACGGCGACCAGATAGCCCGGGCCGGTGAAGGCGAACAACTTGCGCCACCAGGAGGCGCCCGCGGGCACGGCCACGCTGCGATGCGATTCGGGCAGCGACGGCCCGGACGGGGCGCGGCGCCAGCCGTCCGCCCCGGCGGAGGCGACCGCGGGGTCCGGTTCCAGGCGGGAGTTCACTGTACGAGCATTAAAACTCTCAATTTTGATAAGTCAAAGTAAAAATTCGGACGGCTCGAAATGCAGAATGAAGCGGAAAAATTCAAGCCTCTCGTCTTTCCTGCCTTTGTCCGGGGCCTAAAACGTCACCACGGCCCGGGTGCCCACGACCAGGGCGGTGTCGCGCGAAATGGAGTTGGCCGGGTTGAAGATGACCTGCACGTCCGGCTGGATGGTGAACCACGGGGTGAGCACGGCTTGGTAGGTGAATTCCACATCCGTTTCACTGGCGGTGGACACGCCTGGGCCGTTCGGGTTCAAAATGCTGCGCGTGTAATTCGAGCTGAAGCCGGTGTAGATCACGGCGGCGCCCAGGGCGTCATCGGGCCGATTGAGGAAGGCGCACTTCAAATTGAGGCCCAGCGCGCTGTTGAAGGTTGGAATCGACCGCCGGTCCGGCCCGGCCCAGCCGGCGTAGGCGAAGGCGGAAAGCAGCGCGACCGGATCGCCGCCGTCTTTCCCCGCCGCCTGGCAGAGGGTTTGGGTGACGAGCGCGTAGCCGCCGTAAATACCGCGCTCGGCTTGGCCGGTGTCCCAGTTGGTGAACTGGCCGTCGTTGTAAAAGACGCCGCCTTTCAGGATGCCCGCCCGGCCCAGCAGCGAATAATTCCAGCCCACTTCGCCAATGACCACGGCGCTGTTGCTGCCGCGCCATTCAAAACCGTGGTTGTTGCTGACATCGGGCCCGGGGTCGCTCGTGTAAACGCCGGCCATGAAATAAACCGGCAGATCCTTGGGCTGGTAACGGGCGAACAGGCCCGGGCCGTCCACCGCATACTGCGGCACCGAAAGATCGCCGTTGCTGAGGAATTGACCGTAAAAAATCGGCGCGGCGGTGAAGGCGGTATTCAGAAAAATGCCGTCGGCATCGCTTTGGATAAAATCGTCATCGGCGCCGAGAAAGCCGGCCTTCAGCTTCAATTGATCGGCCAGCAGGCTCTGGCGGAGATAGAGATTGTACACGCGCACCTGGTTCGCGGCGTCGATGTAGCTGGGACTGTTGTAGGCGCCGGTATTGTTGTTGGGGCTTTGCCCTTGCACCCAATTGAACGAAACCCGGATGGCGGCGCCATCCCAGCCGGCGACTTTTTGCAAATCGGTTTCAAAGCCCCAGCTCAACAGCATGTTTTGGGTCATGCCCTGGCGACGGCCGCCGCTCACCTCGCCCCAAATTTCGCCCGTCCAGGAGGCAAAGGGCGCGACGCCCACATGGCCCATCTGGTCGCGCAGGCCGCCCCAATTGCCGGTGAGGGTGGATTGTTCCCAGAAAGTCGGCGCCGGCGTGGGCGCGGGCGTCGTGGCGGCGGCGGCGGAGGCGTTGTCGGGTACGGTGGGCGCGACATCGGCGGCGTGGGTCCAAACGACGGCCAGGGAATGGAAGGCGACCCGGGGCAGCCAGCGGGGAATTCTGGTGAGCATCGTGGGGGCAGCGTGCGAGGCGGGGCTCGGGGCGTCAACGTTTTTTAATGCGAATTATTTGCGTTTTATCGCGCGGAATGTCTTGGCAGGCGTCCGGGAGGGCCGTATTTTGACTTCTCAAAACCGCGCCGCCGATGGCCACCAGCACTGTCGAAAACTACGTCAAGCAACTGTACCTGCTGGAGCAGGAACGGCCGGGCGCACCCGTGCTGATGGGGGCGCTGGCGCGGGCGATGCGGGTGGTGCCGGGCACCGCGACCACCATGGTCAAGGCCCTGGCCAAGGCCGGGTTGGCGCGCCACATGCCGCGGGTCGGCGCGCGGCTCTCGCCCGCGGGCGAGCGGCTGGCGCTGCAGATTTTGCGCAAGCACCGCCTGCTCGAAATGTTTCTCGTGCAAACGCTGGGGCTCGACTGGTCGGAAATTCACGAAGAGGCCGAGCTCCTCGAACATGCGTTGTCCGACCGGTTGGTGGACCGGCTCGATGCCTTCCTCGGCCATCCGCGGGTTGATCCGCACGGCGACCCGATTCCCTCCGCCGCCGGCCGGATGCCGGCGCGCGCGGCCATTCCACTGCCGGATTTGCCGGTGGACCAGCCCGCGCGCATCGCCCGCATCACCCGGCAGGACAGCGAATTTTTGCAATTCATCCATGCTGCCGGCCTGCATCCCGGCACTTCACTCCGCGTCAAGCGGCGGGATCCGGCGGCAGACTTGCTGGCGATTGCGCGGGCCGAGGGCGGGGAAATTTCACTCGGCGGGAACGCGGCCGGCCATATTCTGGTCGAAAAGGAAACTCCCGTGCGCACCCCGCGCACTAAGCACTAAAACACTTTCATCCATGCCCATCTATATTTACCAAGAGATGCTGGAAGACGGCACCGAGGGCGAACGCTTTGAGATCGAGCAGCCCATGTCCGCCGCCGCGCTCACCCAGCATCCGCTGACGGGCCGGCCCGTCAAGCGTGTCTATCAGGCACCCAACGTGTCCACCAAATACACCGAAGGCCATACCCGTTCGATGCTCCAGGAAAAAAACGTGGAAAAGGCCGGCTTCACCAAATACGTCCGCGACAAACAGACCGGCACCTACCACAAGACCGCCGGCACCGACCCCCGCGCCCCGGCCACGTTGAAGAAAGATTGAGCGGGCTGAAGCGCGATTTGGGGAAGGATAAAAGTCCGGCGGGCACGGCGCGGATTTATTTTTCCGGCGTTTCCACCAACCGCCCGGTCGAGGCTGCGGCGGCGCGCGTGAGGCCGAAGCTCACCATGTCAATATACGTGTCGTTCTTTTTGGCGTGGCGCGGGTGAAAGCCTTCCCGGCTAAAGCCGATTTTTTGCAGCACGCGGCCGGAGGCTTCGTTGCCGGCGAAATGGTTCGAGATGATTTTTTCCAAATTAAAATGGCTGAAGCCAAAAGCCACCACCGCGCGCGCCGCCTCAGTGGCATAACCGCAGCCCCAAAACGGCTGGCCGATCCAATAACCCAATTCCGCCTGGTCGCAGGCGCGGGTGATGCGCAAGCCCACCGTCCCGATCAGTTGGCCTTGGAGCCGCACCGCCAATTCCAGGTTCTGGCGCACGGCAAAGTTGAGCAAATGGTCGGCCATCCACCGCTCCCCATCGGCGGCGGTGAACGGGTGGGGGATCGCCAGCGTCCAGGCCGCAATTTCCGGCGTGCGCAGCAGTGCAACCAGCGCGGGCAAATCCTGCGGCGTATAGGCATCCAGCACGAGGCGGGCGGTGGTCAGGCGCGGGAGCATACGGGTCGCACGGCTGGTTTTCCCCACGCGCTCACAAACCAAATTCGGCAAAAGCCTGCGGCGGCACATGGTACCCGCTGACGGCGAGGTCCCGCACCTGGCGCACGCTGTCCAGTTGCTTGGCCGCCGTAAAATTTCGCACCAATTCAACCGAGGCCTCGGTGATGAGTTGGGTGGTCACCGGGTTATTCGGATCCAGCCCGAAGCTCGGGCCGTTGGACAAAACCGGCGAAGGATTGACTCCGAGCGTGGCGAAACACCGGTTTAAATTCGCCCAGGCCTCGTTGTTGCCAGGGTCCAGGAACAACGCCTCGGCGAATTGCCGCGCCGCCAACTGCGGCCGCCCGGTGTTAAAGCACGCAATGCCGGTGAGCATGTAACCGATGGGCTGCTCGGGACTGATGTGTTCGGCCCAGCGGCCCACCTCTTCCGCACCGCGCATGTCTCCCAGCTTCACATAAGTCTGCCCCAACTGGCTGTAGAGGCGGTAATTGCCCACGTCGGCGATTTCCGCGGTGGGCCGCCCGCGGGCCAGCGAGGCCTCGCGCGAATAGCGGTTAACGGCCTCGTCCACCTCTTGGGCGCGCTTGAGCACGTCGAGCGAGCGTTGAAAATACGCCTGCGCCTCGGCGGGTTCGCCGCGGTGCTCAAGGAACTCGCCCTTCGCGCGGTAAAACATGCCCAGGTCCTGATAAAGCGTGTTGTCCCGCTCAATGCCCGTCAAGGGCGTGTGATCGAGAATGTCGAGCGCGATGAGCGAACGGGCGATGGCGGCATCGAGCGCGGGTTCGCCGGGATTCTCACTCCATAAGGCATTGGCCAGCCCCTTGTGGGTTTTAAAGCTGTTGGGCGCCGCCGCCACCGCACTGCGCCAGAGCGAAAGATCGTTCTGCCAGTCGCCATTGCGGGCATGTGTGCGCGCGGCCAGCGCGGCCACCGCCAGCGTCGCCAGCGCGATGCCCCAGCGCCGTTGCGGCGCGCCGGGCGAAAGCACCTCCGCGAGCTTTTGTCCGACCCAGAGCAAGAACTGCGCCGCCAGGGCGCAGAAACCCACCGACGGCAGATACATAAACCGCTCCGCCATGATGCTGCCGATGGGCAGCAGCAAATTGGAGGTCATCAACTGCATGCCAAAAAAGAAAAAGACGCCCCACGTGCACAGCGGCTGGGTGCGCCGCACCCGCACCGCCCAAACCAGCAGTCCGGCAATGAACACTAAGGCGGCCCAGGCTTGAAACGTGTCCCACCCGCCACCTGTGCCATAGACCGGAATTTGATTATAGGAATAATCGCTGGAAAGGGTCACCGGGAAGGCCAGCAGGCCCAGATAGCGCCCCAGCACCAGCATGGCGGTCATGGTTCCTTGAAACCGCGGCGCGTAAGCGATGGGATTGTCCACGAAAATCTCTCCAAAAACCGGTGAATGAAAAACGAGCAAAAAATGCGCGCCCACCACCAGCACCACCGCCGGCGCCAGGGCGACATAACCCTTGAGGCTGAATTCCTTGACGGCTTCCGCCAATTTTGGCCCGAAGACTTCGCCCGGCAGCAGCGGCCAGCGCCACAGCCAGTCGTAGAGCAGCACAAAGACGCAAATCATCAGGCCATTTTCCTTGGCCAGCACCCCCAGGCACGCGCTTACCCCCATCGTCAGCAACCACAGCATCCGGCGCCAGCCCCCGACCGCCGCCGCCCGCAGATAACACCAGCCCCCGAACAAAATGGACAACGATTGCAATAAATCCGCCCGCCCCACGATGTTGGTCACCGCCTCGACATTGACCGGATGCACCGCGAACAGCGCCGCCGCCAGCGCCGCCACCGCCAGCCGCCCCGACAACCGGCGCAGGATGATGAACGCGAGCCAGACATTGGCCCAGTGCAGCAAAAAATTGACCACATGGTACCCCATCACCTTCTCCCCATTGCCCAGCACGGCGTAGTTGAACAAATAACTCAGCGTCGTCAACGGGCGGTACAGCGTGCTCGCGTAAAACGGCCACCAGTAGTCGCGGGTGAAAATCAGGCGCAGGTTTTCGGCGTTCCACGCGCGGATGCGGCTGTCCACCGCGATCATGATGTGGTTGTCGAGCACGAGGCCGGCGGTAAACGAGTTGCTGTACGCCACCAACGCCAGGCCGCCCAGTCCCAGGCCGATCAACCCCAGCCACAACCATTCCCAGCGCGGCGGCGAGGCTGGTGCCGAGGGCACGGCGGGAGCGGGGAGGGCGGGAGTAGTCACGCGCAGGGTGGGGTGGATCGGGGAATTTGGTTAGACCGCAAACCGCGTCCGGAGCTCCCCAGAGCGAAACACCGCCCCGCCACCGCCGTCAAGCTGCGACCGCCGCGTGAATGACCCAGCCCTCGACAGTCTGAAACCATCATTCTTGACACGTTTAGATAGGGCGTCAGACTCTTACCCAGTCGAGCGCGCCATGAGAGTTATTTCCACCGGCCATTTGGGGCGCTTCTTAAGGGTTGCGGCTTTCTTGGCATTCGCCTTGACGATGCTGCCACTGGCACGGGCCAACGACCCGCTCTTCACCCTGTGGGACTTTGTCGGCGCCAGCGGCGTGATCTTCACGGGCAAAGTCACCAACGCCGATCAGCCAGTCTCGGCTGGCCCGGTCTTCGACCGAACGGTGTCGGGACCTGGGCGAGCCACTCTGGCCGTAAGCGAAGTTTTAAGCGGAACTTTGGATGCCAAGGAAATCTCTGTAACCTCCATCTATATTGTCGGGGACACCGGTTCATTAAACAGTGCTTTGATGGAAGGCCAGGAAGTGCTCGTTTTCGGCCAGAAAAGCGATGCGGGCCAGATCACCATTATCGAGCATGGCTGGGGCCGCGCCATCCTGACTCCCGCCAACAAAATCGCCGTGCTGGCGGCCACCCGACGCTTTATCGCCATCGCCGCGCTTCCCGGGGACACGTCCAAAATTGAAGCCATGCTCGCGCTCCTGGCCGATGAAAATTCCCACTTGCGCTTCGCCAGCCGGTCTTACCTGCTGAACAAATTCCGGGACGCGGCGGTGCGCGACCAAAACAAGGCCCTGCTGCTTGCCCTGCTCAACGACCCCGACCCCCTTCGTCACGACCTCGCTTTGTCCGCTCTCCCAAACGCACACTGGCCCGAAGCCCTGCCGCGCCTGCTCGAATTTGCGCGCGGCACCGACTACAATGAAATAATGCTCGCAAGCCGGATGCTCGCCCACGACGCCCACCCCGAGGCCATTGCCGCCCTGGCCATCCTGACATTGAACCCCGACCCGCGCGTCCGTTTGCTCGCGAGTGGAGAAATGGCGTGGGCTCGCAACCCTGAATTTAAGAACGCCCAATTGCGCTTATTGAGCGACCCCGATCCCAAAGTCCGTGCCGCCGCCGCCCGCTGGTTCGCCAATTTCCTAAAATCCGAACCCAGCAAGGACGTCATGCCCAAGTTAACTACCCTTTTGGAAGACCCCGATAGCAAGGTGCAAGCGGCGGCGGTCGCCGCGCTCGAATCTGCCCGCCCGGCCCGGCGGCCGGGTTATATCCGCCCGCCTCGTGACGGCACTCCTTGAACATGGGCGAGACGACGAGACGACCGCGCGCCGGCGCACGACGAGATTGTAAACGACAGGCTCATGGCAAAAATCGTAAACGAAGTCTGCCGCGGTAATCTTGACTCTTCCCCCATCCGGGAATTATTCTGCCCTGTCGGTTTTGGTGAGGAAGGGTGGCAGAGTGGACTATCGCGGCGGTCTTGAAAACCGCTGGCGCGCAAGCGCCCGGGGGTTCGAATCCCTCCCCTTCCGCCAGTTTTCATTTTTACCAGTTTCGCCCTGACGGGCGATAACAGGTGCGGGGTCGGAATTGGGAGTTCGTCGCCCGAGGCGTCTGCCTTTTTTACGCCGCAGGGCTAGAACCTCTCCAAGTCTTTGCCACCGCGTTAGCGGGTTCTTCCACCCGTTAGGGAGTTAAAGGACATGTGAGCTGTCCTTTATTCGTACCCCCGTCCGTGTGTGTGAACCCGTTACCGACGCGATAGCGTCGGATGAGGGAGGGGTTTGGCGAGTGCCCCCGAGCCAAACCCCGACCGATGTCGGGGATGCCGACAACGGGTAAACCGTCTGCAAAGCGTTGCAGTTAAAGAGGATCTTACAAAACAGCTTATCCCCGCCGTGGGGAGGGGTGCGGGGAGGGGCTAAATGACTGGACTTTCAGCGAAAAACGTTCGAACTTTGTCCAAGAGACACCGCTGTTTAGAAAACGGCAAGATTTTTTAAAATTAATAAATATCTATAGTAGATAATTTATAATTCGGAATCGGTTGGTTCGCGCTTCATCGCCAAGACCCCAAGCGCATAGTCTGTCGCAGTATTTTGTTGGCAACCAATCCCGGCGCTTCGCGGGTTACGCCCCCATTTTATATCGGCTAGATCGGTGCTAGGCTGGCGGCAGCCTCATTCAGGATTTGTGCGCCCTTTGAGGCATGCGGGCCGGTTGCCACCAGCATCGCTTTGGCTGCGCTGATCACGAGGGCCGCCCTCTCCTTGTGAAATCACCGCTCAATGCCCGGCAGTTAATCAAGAAATTGGGATTGGAAGCCGGGTTGGCGGAATTTTCTTCAGCCGACCATGGCGCGGCGCGTCTTGAATGGAAAGCGCTTTCAAAGTGACGCGCGCCGGCAACGCCTAAAACGCACCCCACGACCGTTGCCGTGCCAACCTTTTTCTAAAAGGGCGCAGAACTCCCTTCTGCTTATCCTAAAAATCCCTGTTCAATTCCATGGATCCAGATCAAAGGTCGCCGGCAGGCGGGGTTTGAAACCGGGATCGGCAGGAGATTCGGGAAGACTACCAAGCGAGGCGGAAGGGAATGGCCGGAGCGGTTCGGTCGGTCGGACTCACCACGGCTGGGTTTTTTCAGGTTTGAGGAAAAGGGGGTTGCCACCGTCCATTATTTCGTGAAGGGCCTGGTTCATTGTTAAGGTCTCGGGCTCATTACCAGGATAGGCGCGCCCGGCGAATAATGACGGTGCCACCGCCGAATACGCGGCGCCGACCCGAAACGCAGTCAAGGCATCACCTGGTCGGGAGACAATTTGCATGCTGGTGGGCCGGTACCCGTCCAACCCCGTGGGCACGGCCAGAACCGGATAGTGGTAACAAAGGTTGAGCAGCGGGGTTAACGCCCAACCCAAACTCGCCGGCACCCAAGTTTGCGAATCATCGAATCGGGTCTTTTTGATCGCCACACGATCTTTTGCGGGGTCGAGGTCGGGAGGCACCTGGGTGGTGAGCACAGTGGGCATGATGAGGGCACTATAGCCATTATCAAAAACCCTGCTTTTGAGCACAGAGTCCGCCCTCGCGGCAACGGCCAGAGCTTCCTGAACTTGCTCCGGATGGCCACGCACCCTCGCCGCCTTGACGGCCATATCCCGCACATACGAGGTGGCCAGATTGACGACGCCCCTGCTGTTTGCCATGGCAACAAGCAGCTCCAGTTGCCGACCAAAGTCCCCACCTAACAATGCGCTGAGCAGGGCCTGATAGAGTTCGTCATAGTTGAAGCCCAGTTGGACCTCTTCGACAATGGCGCCGCACCCCTTTAACCGGCGCAGCGCTTCTTCAGTATTGGACCGCACCTCGGCTGCAACCTCCGCCCACCCTTGATCCATGCTGTAAGCAATCTTCAGGCCCGCAATCGGATCGTAAGTCTTGGGCAGGGACGGCGAATCGTCGGCGAGCACATTTTGCATCAACACCAAATCGTTGAAGGTGCGCGCCAGCGGGCCATTCGATGCCTGTGGCATGGACGAAGCCGGGTCCCCGGGCGCCTTGTATCCATACAAACCGTTAAGTGCGGCAGGAATGCGAATCGAGCCCCCCATGTCCGATCCGGTGGCGAGCGTGGTCATCCCCGCTGCTAGTGCCGCTGCGGAGCCCCCGGATGAGCCGCCTGCCGCCAAGTTTTTGTCCCAGGCGCTGCGGGTGACACCCCAGCGTTTTGACCACGTCACTGGCAAAAGATATAATTCCGGCACGGTGGTTTGCGCATGCAACACGGCCCCCGCCTGGATCAGCTTCTCAGTCACCGGATGATTGCGCCCCGCCGTCGTGTTGATGAGATTTGAGCCCGAGGTGGTCACCCAGCCGATCTTGTCGTGCTCATCTTTCAAGGCGGTGGGAATGCCCTCGAGGGGGCGGGCGGTGCCGTCCCGGTAGCGTTGCGCAGAAACTCTGGCCGCTTCCATGGCTTCGTCCCAATGCTCAAATGTGAAGGCATTGACATTGGGGGTTTGGCTTTTGATCTCCAGACAGCGCGCGCGGACAGCCTCCAGGACGGTCACCGGGGACAGCCCGTTTTTAAATTTTTGGATAAGGTTCGTCGCGGAACAGTAACACAGGTCATTATCGGAAAGCTTTCTCATGTATAAATTGGTGCGGTTGAGGTGTTTTGTGACAGACAGAGGTCAGTATAGTGGGCCATTTAAGGAGCGTGTCAAGGCACAGGCCGGCCTTCGCATCCAGGCAAACACAAATGAAACAAAGACCGAGGCCGAAATGAGATCATGTTGGGCTTGCCCTGATTCTTCGGACAGCAATTAGGGGTAATTATTGAGTTAGTTGAATTGGGCTTTGAGGTTGAGCGGCCATTGATAACCGATACTGAAGTGGAGCCGGCGGCGGTTGTAGAAGCTCTCGAGTATTTAACCAGCGATGCGCCAACGCCCCGGCAATATTTTCACGCAAACAGGCATTGCCCTCAACCAGACCGCATCTACAAGGCGCGTAAAAAAATTGCCCTTGCGCGCTAGGCAAATTTGATTAAGGTTGATTCAACCTTTTTGACATGCCTAATCAATTAGCCAAGTCCAAGAAGCGGCAAAGCCTCGCCGAGCATGAGGCGGTGCTGGCCGCACTGGCGGCCATTGCCCGCGATGAGGATACCACCGTCATGGCCCTCTTGCGTCAGGCAGCGCGTGAATTGGTCATGAAGCGAGGAGCGAACCCCGCGCAGGCAAAAGCACTCAGGGCAGTCGTTTGGCGGTGCGCGCCACGAATGCCCGCGCAATTCAAAACCGCGGCGCAATTGGCGCGCTTCAAACGCGCGCAACGCGAATTTGACCAAGTCGTCCTAGACTTGCGGCTGGCCAGTCCGGAAGCCATCCAGGAACGCAACGCTCTGGTTCCATCGCGCCAGGCCATTCGCTTGCTTGATTTTGACCGTGCCCATGCCGCCCTTGCCATTTGATGCAGTACCCCGTCCGCCGGCAGACTTTGCGCCGATGCTGGCGACGGTCAAGCCACTGCTTTTGGTCGGCGGCCAAGCCGTTAATCTCTGGGCGCTTTACTATCAGGATCGCACCACGGGATTGACCCCCTTTGTTTCGCGTGATGCGGACGTGCTCGGGGATAAAGAGACATTGAAGGCACTGGGAAAGCTGACGGGCGCCAAACCGCAATTTTTCCCGTTGCGTCCGCCCAGCAACGAAGTGGGCGTGGTGATTACCAAAGACGCCAAGGGACAGCCGCTGCTCATCGAAGTGCTAAGTTCCGTCCGTGGCGTGACCAACGAGGAATTGAACGAACCGGCTTACACCATGGCGATCGGCGCGGGCGGCGTCCGTGTTCAGGTGCCGGGGCCAATTATATTGCTTAAGGCCAAGATCGCCAATCTGGCTGACTTGCCGCAAGCGGGTCGACAGGACTCCCGTCACGTGATTATTTTGGCCCGGTTGCTTCCGGCTTATTTGGAAGACCTGCAAAAGGCCGTGGGCGAAAAACGGATGGAGGAGCGCAAGCTTATAGGCTTTCTTGAACAATTGCTCACGGTGGTGACGAGTAAAAACGGCAGAAAGGCATTGGCCCAATTGCAAATCGAACCCCGCGCCCTGTTTGCTGGACTCAAAGCCGGGAAGCTGGTGAAGCTTCAGGCGTTTATCGAAAAGCGCTTGCCCAGAGCTATTCCAGGGCGGGCGTGAATGCCTCCACAAGTTTTGGCAAAGAGGAACTTGACTGCTCCTTTTAAGAGAGGGTTCGCATCCCTAGCATTTGGTCTTGATCAACAAACGGCAGCAAGGGTTCAGAAACATCCCCTTCCGCTTTTTTAAGAATACTTAATAATATTTAATATAACCGTTAAGCGACCGCCTGCGGAACTGCATCCAATACCTCTCGCAGTTTCCGCGCCAGCGCACTGGGGGTGAACGGCTTTTGCAGAATAGCGGCCGCATTATTCAGCACACCTTGATGAACCACAGCATTGGCCGTATAAGCGGAGGTGAAAAGAATTCGGGTGTGCGGAGATAAGGCCAGCACGCGCTCCGATAATTCTTTGCCATCCATCTGTGGCATGACTACGTCGGTAAATAATAAATCGACCTCCCCGGCCTCGAGCGGGCGCTTTATTTTCAACGCCTCCAAGCCATCGGCCGCCGCCAAAACGGTATAACCAAGCCGCTTTAACAGGGTTGCCGCCATCTCTCGCAAAGCAGGATCATCTTCCACTAGGAGTATGGTTTCCGTCCCTTGGGGTAAATCAGACAAAATAGGGCGCGGGATGGGATTTTTTATCAATTGTTCAACTTGCGGAAGATATATTTTGAAGGAAGAACCATGGCCCAACTCACTATAGACGCTAATATGCCCCCCGCTTTGTTTGATAATACCATAGCAGGTAGACAAGCCCAAGCCGACCCCGCCGCCAACGCCTTTGGTCGTAAAAAACGGCTCGAAAAGACGGGCCCGGACTTTTTCGTTGAAGCCGGTACCCGTGTCCGTAATGGCGAGCATCACGTATTCGCCCGCTTTTAATTCCGGCACGTTCTGGACAAATTGATCGTCGAGAGTAACATTGGCGGTTTCAACCGTTAGTTTGCCTCCGTTCGGCATAGCATCCGCCGCGTTCATGGCGAGATTAAGTACGACTTGTTGGATTTGTTGGGCGTCCGCCTTCACCGGTTTGAGCCCGGGGGCGGGCACCAGTCGCAGATTGGTGCCGCGACCCAGCAAATGACGCAAAGTGTCCGCTATGCCGGCCACCACCGAGTTTAGGTCAAGAATTTCCGGCTGTAGGCTTTGTTTGCGCCCATAGGCCAGGAGTTGCCTTGTTAAAGTCGCCGCTCTTCCGGCGGCCTGACGGATTTCGGTTGCGTTTGTATACAGTGGATTTTCCACGGAAAGTTCACCGAGCATTAATTCACTCTGGCCGATTATGGCCGTCATGATACTGTTAAATTCATGAGCTATGCCCCCGGCTAATTTGCCGACCGTTTCCAGCTTCTGGGATTGAAAGAGCTGGGTTTCAAGCCGTTTGCGATCGGTGATGTCTTCGGCAACCGCGAGAAAATGCCTGGGGTGGCCGGCGCTTTCGGCGATGAGCGAGACATTGAGGTTCACCCAGACGAGTTCACCATCCTTACGAAGATAACGTTTCGTTGTTGCATACGATGGGGCTTCGCCCGTGAGCAAACGTCGAACGTTATTTAGATCCTGATTCAAATCATCCGGGTGGGTAATATCTTGGAATTTGCAGGCGAGCAGCTCTTCACGGGTTCGGCCCACCATATCGGCATAGCGTTGATTAGTTAGCAGGAAGCGCCCATCGGGAGCGACTTGCGCCACACCGACGGCCGCCTGCTCGAAGAAGGAGCGGAACCGGGTCTCACTTGCACGCAGGGACTCCTCGATCTGTTTGCGCATGGTAATGTCGGTCGCAATCCCGGCAAGGCGAAGTATTTTGCCGCTGGCGTCCCGGACTTGAAAGCCGCGGTCATGAACCCAACGGACAGCCCCATCCGGGCGCGCAATGCGATACTCGGTGCTCACCGCATGTTCGTTCCCCATGAGTGTAGTAAACATAGCGAAGGCCCGGTCCCGATCTTCGGGAAGAATAGAATTCACCCATTGGTGGGGATCGGCATACAAGCTTTCAGTGGATCGGCCCCAAATCCGCAAATACGCAGCGCTCACATAATGGATTTTTTTTAAATCCGGTGAAGTGATCCAGAAGACATCAGTGATATTATCCGCCAGTTGGCGGAATTTTTCTTCGCTGGCCTGCAACGTTTCCTGGGCCTGCTTGCGTTCGATATTTTCTGCATGCAACGCTTTGTTGGCAGCGGCTAATTCTGCGGTGCGCTCTATTACCCGTAACTCGAGTTCATTGTTCAGGCGCGACAGTTCAAGTTTTGCCTGCTCACGTTTTTGCACCATGTCGCTAAAGGAAGCCGCCAGCTCTCCAATCTCATCTTGGCGCGGTGCCGGCATCGGCAGGTCGGTCCGACCAGACGCAAATCCCGTCGCTACTTCTGTAAGTTGCTGGAGGGGCTTTGCTATCGAACGTCCCATGTAAAATGAAATTAGCAAGGCCAATGCCAGGCAGGCCAAGCCTGTTATAATTATCTGGCGGATAGTGGCATGGGCCGCGTGCATCAATTCATCATAAATCGGGGTGTATTCCAGCACCACCGCGCCGATTACTTGCCTGGACTCGCTTTCAACGGGAACAACAATTTGTTTGATGCCGGCCGGAAAATCTTTGCTGACTTCGATAAATGTGCGTACCTGCCGATCCTTCATGGTCACCCCGACCTCATCGCCTGGGTCTGCGGCAAAGGTCTGGCCTATTTCTGCGGGAATGGCATCGGCCAGAATTAGTTTGTTGGCGTCGACTAGTACTACATCTCGCTGCTGTGTCTTGTGCAGTTGGACAACGATATCTTGGGCGGTCGGCGAAAGTTTATTTGCGTCCGACATGAGGGTGAAGGTCATGACTCGGGCCACATTCTCGGCCTCCTTGGTTGCGCCGGCTAACGCGGTCGCTTGTTGTCGATTTACGGCCAGCACGTCCACAATAGCTACGAGGGTGGACATGCTGAGCAAGGTCCAAAGGATTTTTTTTTTGATTCTCATGCGGAACTGGCTTGCGGCGCACTGTGCACGTCTAGCATCTCGCGGACCTTAAGGCTGAGAGTAGCCGGCGTATAAGGTTTGGAGAGGAACTCAACGCCCGTCGCCAATACTCCGTGGCGTGTGATAGTGTCGTCCGTATAGCCCGAGGTGAATAGAATTTTGAGGTCGGGGTCAGATGTCTTTAACCATTCCGCCATAACCTTGCCACCCATCAGTGGCATGACCACATCTGCGACAACTAGTTGAATGGGCGGTCCCTTATGGGCGCGGGCTACTTGGAGCGCATCCCGGCCGTTGATGGCGGGCAGGACTAGATAACCCTGACCTTTTAACACGGTACAAGCCAAATGCCTTACAGACGGCTCATCTTCCACCACCAATAGGGTTTCCGTTCCGCGCGGCATGAGTCTGGCCATGGGCTGTTGGGTGGCGATCTTGAGCGGCTGGTCAATTCGTGGAAAATATATTTTAAAAGTGGTTCCGTGGCCCACCTGACTAATAACATCAATGTGTCCACCCGAAAGCTGGGCAATCGTTCGACAGGTTGCCAGGCCCAAACCCGTGCCTTTGCCCAATGGCTTCGTTGTATAAAACGCTTCAAACAAGTGGGCTTTTACTTCGTCCGACATCCCCGTTCCCGTGTCACAGACACTCAGCATAACATATTCGCCGGGTAGGGTGTTCTTATGGACCAGGGCGTAGTGGTTGTCAAGGGTGACATTGTTCACCTCGATGGTGATTTTACCGCCCTCGGGCATGGCATCGCGGGCATTAATGACCAGATTCATCAATACTTGTCCAATATAGCCCGAGTCCGCCTTGATACGGCCAATCTCTTCGCGGGGAACAATCGTCAATTCGATGTTTTCATCCAACAGTCGACGCAACATTTTCTCCAAGTCATGAACCGCAGCCGAAAGGTCAAGCACCACCGGCTCAACGGTTTCTTTGCGAACGAAGACCATCAATTGCTTCGTTAGCCCGACTGCTCGTTCCGAGGCTAGTTTTATTTCATCGCTATAGAGCCGCACGGGACTACCCGGACCCAATTTTAACGCGATCATGTCGCCGCACCCAATGATTACGGCGAGCATGTTGTTAAAATCATGGGCCACCCCGCCGACGAGCTGGCCGAGCACCTCCATTTTTTGTCCTTCTATAAACTGGGCCTCCAGGTTTCTTTGATCGAAATTAAGGCGGTGTATTTCAGTTTCCGCATTTTTGCGCGCCGTGATGTCCCGGACATTGCACTGAATTACACTGTGATCGCCTTCCACATACACATTGCAGACAAATTCGACTTCAAGCTTTCGTCCATCCACTGTTTCTAACGGCAGATCTTCATAGCGGATGTATCCATCCGTTTGCAAACGTTCCAGCATAATCTTATTCGACTCCATGTCCTTGAACGGACTAAGCTCGGCGACTGTTTTACTCAGCATTGCCTCCTTGGAGAACCCCAGCAGATTAAAAAGGAAGGGATTCACATCGACGATGCGCCCAGTATCAACGTTCAAAATCAAGATACCATCCCGCGCCGCTTCGAATAATCGTCGATAACGAAGCTCGGACGCACGAATTGCTTCCTCGCTCCGCGCCTCGGCCTGTTCGGCCCGCATTTCTGCCTGTTTCATACGCACTTCGGCCTGCTGGGTGCGGATATTCACCTCGTACGTTTGCGTTTCCGCCCGCTCGATCCGCGCCTCCGTGTTGGATGGATTGTCACTTAAATTTTTTTTCATCCCCCCTCCACTAGCAGTAACACCTTGTTTCGGTTGGCTTTCCGATGACGGCTGATTTGTTGAGTTGTTCCGATTCATCGTACGCCGAAGAATAGCCCTGATAGCCATTGTCGGCTATGGGGTATAACCCTATCAATGATGCTTACGGAGCTCTCCTTTAAATATTTTGCATCAACGGATGCGCGCAGCGTAAAAGTTTTGGCTCTAAGCAATTACAGCCTTGTAAGCTTCGGGCCTGAAATGATTTAACATGACAACAAGGGGAAGGGTTCGGATCCCTAGCATAGGCTTTTGATCAGCAATATGCAGTAGGGGTTCGAATCCCTCCCCTTCCGCTTTTAATTCATCAATATGGCTAATGAGCAAATTCTTAAATGACAATTAATACTTATGAAGAAGTGCTTTAAGATTGTCCATCCATGCCGTGGTGTCAGCAATTAAAAATGACCTGAGCCATGCTCCTCAGAAAAATGCGGAGGGCTGGCTGGCTGGATAATCACCGGCCTCACGGTCGCACTTACCCGACCCACTACCGCCACCGCCGGGCCAGGAAAAATCCGACGATCACGCCACTGGCCGCGGTGAGGCCTACCGCGCTCCAGGGATTCCGCTGGATCTTTTTTTCCATGGCATGGAAATCATCCTCCACGTATTCTTGCACGGCTTCGGCGGCCTCTTTGAGCGAAGTGAGGTTATTGCGCAGTTGGTTCACCAGTTCCTTCGCCTCTTCACCCACGGCGCTATGCGCCAGGCGGTCGAGCAATCCTTCCGCTTCCTTGGCAACGGCCGTATGTCGGGCATGATGATGGGCGGCCTTATGGGTGGTCCTATGCTGAACGCGGGTGGTCATGGCGGGTTGTAAGTTTTGTGAATGAATACGAGTGAATGCTGGCAGCGCCAGCAGGGGGGCACTTGCCAAGCAAGTATACTCTTTGCCGACGGCACATGCCATGGGGTCTTACCCCACCGATGCACGCCCATAACGAAAAGCCCAGGCCGCTTTTGCGCCCAACGTCCTAAAGGGTTACACCCCACTTTAGAAAAGGGCCGATGCGGGGTAGCGTAAAACAGTGAACTTTCCGCCTCGCCGAAGATACGGCGAGCAAAGGAGGTTTTCCTCGCTCGTTAGCAACCCGCGCAAATTCGACTTGCGTCTCCAAACCTTCAATATTTTCACGACCATGCTGCAATTGAATCCACCCCTTCTGCGCGTCGTAGTGGGCGGCCCTGGTTGGATGGGGCCGACGGGAAAGGGTGTCGCCAACCTTCTCGATCCGGGGCACCGCGATGATGACCTCATTTGGATTATCGATTTGGATGCCAACGGCCAAACGTGGTGCGTGCCGAATCGATTTGTGCGGGCACCCAACAATATCACATATGGCAGAATGGCGCCCGGCGGCAAAAAGACCGGGCTCAAGTCCCCCAAGCGCGCCGCCCAGCGGTCATGACGCGCCAAGATTGTCCACGCCGGCAGCATCATTCGTGTAACTAACCAGTTGCTGAACCACCGCTCACGCCTCGGCCCATAAAATTGCACAGCTTTTAAGAAGCAGGGTTAGGCCCCATTGGCATTTCGTAATATTGACTGTATCTTTGATCGACCAGTCCGCCATTAACTCCTCCTAAAACAATAACCCTACCCATGTCTTCGATTCCCACACTTGAGGCTTTGCTCGGCGACGAGCTCAAAGACCTTTACTTCGCCGAGAATCAACTCCTCAAGGCGCTGCCCAAAATGGCCAAGGCTGCGGCCAATCCCGAGCTGAAGGCCGGATTCGTCGCCCACTTGGCCCAAACCCGCGGGCATGTGACTCGTCTCGCGCGCGCGCTGAAAATTCTGGGCCTTCCGCCCAAAGGCAAAACCTGCCATGCCATGCTCGGCCTGGTTAAGGAAGGTGGCGAAGCGATTGAAACCAAGGGGCCCGCGGCGGTTCGCGACGCCAACCTCATCGGCGCCGCGCAACGCGTGGAACACTATGAGATGGCCGGCTACGGCACCGCACGCGCCTTCGCCGAGGTTCTCGGGGAAAACGAGGTGGCGGATCTCCTCCAGGAAACGCTTGATGAGGAAACGGCCACCAACGAGAAGCTGACCAAGATTTCCTCCGTGGTCAATGCCGGGGCCTTGGCGGCATCGGAAGCGCCGCCCATTGCGAAAAAATTTAGAAAATAATCAACCTCAACCTCAACCTCCAACTCCCATGATCGACCATATCCTCATCGTTCCGTGCGTAGCCGCCATCGGCTACTCGATAATCTATCTTCTCCTCGGCGGAGGCTTTTTTGGCGCGGGCGTCATCTTCGTCATCGCCAAATTGCTCGGCCGATAGATCAGTCAAACTTCCGGCGGTCGCTTTTGCGCCGTCACTTCTCCCTCCATCCATTCCTTTACTTCTTACTCCTACTTACATGAAATCCGACTCCTCCGTTTACTCTCCGGCTTATGAATCCACCCTCACGCACGATTTCTGGCGGCGGTTCGCCAGCTCCGTTTCCTGGGGCGCGATTTTAGCCGGCCTCAGTGCTGCGTTGGCCTTGCAGGTTTTGTTTATGCTGCTCGGCTCGGGGCTCGGCTTTGCGATGTATAGTCCGCTGACCGATGAAAACCCGGTGGCCGACCTGGGTCGCGGCGCCTTGATTGTCGAGGGGATTAGCGCGGTGTTTTCTCTCTGGTTTGGCGGTTGGGTGGCGGGCTATTTTACGCCGGGCCGCATCCGTGCTTCGGCCTGGCTGCATGGCTTTAGCGTCTGGTGCGCCGTGACCATCGTCGGGGTGCTGATTGTCGCCATGGGCGCGGGTTGGATTTTGGGCGGTTTGGCCGAGGTGGTCGGCGGTGGTCTCTCCGCCGCGGGAAAACCCGCGGCCGCGCTGGCGGAAAGCGGGGTCGATGCCGCCAAGGATGCGCTCAAGCAATCAAGCGATGCCCTGACTAGTTTTACCAACGAGGCCGTGAGCAATCGCCCGGCCGACGCCGCCACCAACGGCACTATTCGCGCACGGCGCGAAGTCGGGTTGGCCGTGGCCCGATTTTTCAATCCCGCGGAAGTAAACCAGCAGGCGGAGAATCGCGCCGCGTTGGTCAAAGCGTTGGTGGACAATGCCGGCATGAAGGAAAGTGACGCCAACCAAGCCGTGGCGGACTGGTCGGCCTCTTATGATCGGCTCAAGGCGGATCTGGCCGCCACTAAGAATGCCGCGGAAGCCAAGGCGCGCGAAATCGCCGACAGAACCGCCAGCGATCTTGCCATCTATTCGCTTGGGGCGTTTGTGGCCTTTGTCCTAGGCGCGCTGGCGGCCGGTTGCGGCGGTCGTCATGGGGCCAAGTGTTCCCTCCAATGCGAGAATGCCATCACGGCCTAATCGAGCAGCAACCGAATTATATTAATGCCCCGTGCCCGCCCCAACGGCCGCCTGGCTGGCCATCGTGTTTTCGAGTGCGAGCGAAAGCATCGTGAAAAATCCGTCCGGCTCAGCCGGAGCTTTCAGATTGCCGCCATGCTGGCCGATGCGGCGCACAGAATGGCCCGGTTAAAGAAGGGCGTCGCTTAGGCCGGACACTCCCGGCATGGGCGGAAGGCATTCGGCGAGATGATTTGCACCCATCGAGGAATGCGCCAAGTTGATTTTTCCTCGCGGCTAAATGCAAACCGGGTCATTAACCCACAACTGAGTCTGGGCTGGCATGATTCGCATCGGTATATCGGGCTGGCGCTATGCGCCCTGGCGGGGGACATTCTACCCGCAAGGGTGGCCACAGCGTCGCGAACTGGAATTTGCCTCCCGGGTATTGTCCTCGATCGAGTTGAATGGCTCGTTCTACCGGCTACAAACCCCGGCGAATTATGCGCGGTGGCATGCTGCGACTCCGCCGGATTTCATTTTTTCCATCAAGGGAAGCCGGGCCATCACGCACGAACGCCGCCTGCAAAACACCGAGGGACTGGTGGCTGATTTTTTTGCGTCGGGAATCTTCAACTTGAAAGAAAAGCTGGGTCCCATTCTGTGGCAATTGCCACCCAGCCTTCCCTATGATCATGAGACATTGGAAAGCTTCCTGAAATCGCTGCCTCGCAACCTGACTGAAGCGCTCGCGCGCCCCGGGCGAACCCGGAAACCCAAGGCTGGCGAGGGGCAGCTTGGCGGAGAAATCCGGCAACCATTGCGGCATTGCCTGGAAGTTCGCCATGCCAGCTTTAGGCAGGAATCTTTCGTCGAGCTATTGCGCAAGCAGGGGATCGGGTTGGTCATCGCGGATGCCGCCGGGAAATGGCCTTATTTTGAAAACCTCACCGCCGACTTTGTTTATATCCGTCTGCATGGGGACGAAAAACTTTATTCCAGCGGCTATACGGAAACGGCACTAAACCAATGGGCCGCGCGCATTCGCGCCTGGAGCGAGGGCCGGACGCCGGTTGATGGCCATGGGATTTCCTCAAAATCGGGTGCACCGGCAACTATGCGCGATGTCTATTGCTATTTCAACAACAGCATTAAGGTGGAATCACCGTTCAACGCCCGGCGGTTAATTGAGAAACTGGGATTGGCCGCCGGGTTGGCGGAATTTCCTTCAGCCGACAAAAGGGCGGCGGAGCAACTAAGGCTTATCTAACAAACGGGCCTCCGGAGTTTCCGGAGGCCCGTGGGCAAATAAATACGGTCGCGAGGCCGCGAGCGCTCGTCATCTGATTTCAGAGCGAAGCCTGAGCCTGCACCGTCACATCAATTTGGTTGTCTACATTTTCCAGCCGGACGGCGGTGATGGCAATGGCCGCGATACTGTCCTTAATCGCCTGCGTGGTGACATTCCCGCGCAGGGTAACGCGACCGTCCACGGTGCCGACTTGGACATGCCCCCTGGGGTCCAGATTGGCGCTCTGGATGGCTTTATAGATGGAGGCGGTGATATTGATGTCGCGGTATTCGGTGCCTTGCACCAGCGGTGCAATGGTGGGCGCTGTGGCGGTGGCCGACTGGGTCATCGCGGCGGTCTGGTCGTTCGCGCCGCTTTCAAAGATGACGTGCGGCTGCTGCGAATACTCCACTTTGGTGACATCGAGCAGAAGTCCATCGCGTTTGGCGTTGAAATCCAGCATCGTGGGCGAAACCACGGTCGAGGCGATGAGCGCGTCCCCGCCATTGCGCACGGTGATGTAGGCGTTGAGAATGCGTCCCTTCGGGATGTCGAGCACGAAGGTGGTCAGCGTACCCAGCCGCATGTTGTGCATGTCGTCCACATTCATATTGATGAGCTTTTCCATTCTTTCGACGATGCCGAGGGCTGTGACAGGCCGGCCAGTGGTGCCGGTGAGCCGGCCCGGAGCCTCGCCGGGCACCAGAAAGTTGGGCACCTGCCCAAAATACTTGTAAGCCGCGGCGACTTTGCCGGGCTCGGTGGACTCCGTCCACTTGTCCAAGTCAAACAGCGGCGCCGCCTTGAACAATTCGGCGCTCATGTTGATGTGGTAGGTCTTGTTGGCGGGATCCGGAATCAAAGCCCCCGGTGGCACCGCGACCGTCTTGCCCCCAAAGCGCAAAAACTGGTCGGACACCACGAGGATTTCCACGATGCGGCCATTGACCAGATCGAGGGTGACGTCCTGGACGCGACCAAGATATTCGCCTTGCAGATTGGTCAGTTGCACTTCGGTGATCGGGCCCCATTTGACTTTCGGGCCAAAATCCCCTTCGGCGACGATGGAGCCCTGGTTGCCCTGGGCCTGGATGGAAGTGGGCAGGCAAAACGCGAGCAAGCCGCCCATGAGTAAGGATAGCTTTTTCATTTGATATAGTTTCATGATGATTGATTGAGTAAGATTTTCGTTTGACTGGGCCGACTATAGGCTACCACCCGGACCCACGATACGGGGTGTTACCCCACCACGAAGCGGCCCAGTCAGACGTGGGCCAGGTGGCCGTACGAGGGGAGGCTGCAAGGTAAAGGTAGGGTTTTACCCCGTATCTGTCTTTTCCGCATTTTCCTAAACTAACGTCCATGTCGTCCCAAGACCTACCCACAAACGTCCCATCGGACGCATTGGCTGAGAAGGTGAAGCCAATTCAAAATTTTAATAATCAAATAATCATACAGAAGAAAACGTCCACCAAGGAAGAGGGCTACGACGCACGCATTGAGCAGGCGGAGACCCGCACGGACCAGGCTAATTCCCGGACGCAGGAAGCCGACGCGCGCACCGAACAAGCCGAAGCCCGTACCAGCCAGGCCAACACCCGCACCGACGAAGCCAATGCCCGCACGGATCGGGCCAAAACGCAGACCACCCAGGCCAATACGCGCACCGACGAGGCCAACGCACGCACCGACGTCGCCAAGACCCAAACCGACCAAGCCAACACCCGCACCGACGAGGCCAACGCGCGCACCGACGTCGCCAAGACCCAAACCGACCAGGCCAACACCCGCACCCAGGAAGCCAACGCCCGCACCACCCTGGCCAAGACGCAGACGGCGGAAGCCAATACCCGCACGGAACAAGCGGAAGCCCGGAGTGTGCAGGCCATTATCGCCTCCGAAGTCCGCTATCGGCGCCTGTTTGAAACCGCGCAGGACGGCATTCTTATCCTTAACGCCGACACCGCCCAGGTGGTGGACGCCAATCCGTTCATGAAGGATTTGCTCGGTTATTCCCAAGCGGAGTTCCTGGGCAAGAAGCTATGGGAAATCGGGCCATTCAAGGGCACCGAAGCCTCGAAAATCGTTTTCGCCGAATTGCAGCACAAGGACCGCATCCATTACGAGGGCCTGCCGCTGGAAACCAAGGATGGGCGGCGCGTGGAGGTCGAGTTCATTAGCAACACCTATTTCGTGGATGAGACCCGGCTTATCCAATGCAATATCCGCAACATCACGGAACGCAAAAAAACCGAGGCGCGCTTCCGGCGCCTGATGAACTCCAATGCGCAGGGGGTCATGTATTGGAACACGCAAGGCGTGGTGCTCGAAGCTAACGATGCCTTATTGCACCTCGTCGGCCACACCCGGGAGGATTTTGAGGCCGGGCGTCTGAATTGGGCCTCGATGACGCCGCCAGAGTACGCCCACCTGGACCAGCGTGCGTTGGCGGAAATCGCCGCCAAAGGGGTCTGCGCACCGTATGAGAAAGAATTTTTCCGTCAGGATGGTTCCCGTGTGCCGATCATTTTGGGCGCCGCCAGTTTTGAGGATAATCCCACCGAAGGGGTCTGCTTCGTGGTTGACATCACCGCGAGCAAACGCGCGGAGGATGAAATCCGCCGGCTCAATGAAAACCTCGAAGCCCGCGTCGCCGAACGCACCGCGCAGTTGGAGGACGCCAACAAGGAGTTGGGGGCTTTCAGCTACTCGGTTTCCCACGATCTGCGGGCGCCCCTGCGCCATGTCATGGGCTTTGTGGATCTCTTGCAAAAGGATTCCGGTCCCACGCTTTCCGAAAAGAGTCTCCGGCATCTCACCGCCATTGCGCAGGCGGCCAAACGGATGGGGACGTTGATTGACGACCTGCTCTCGTTTTCCCGCGTGGGCCGGGCGGAATTGGTCAAGACGGAGGTCAATCTCGATAAGTTGGTGCGGGAAGTGCAGGGCGACTTCGAGTCGGAGTCCCAGGGCCG
>Ga0206928_1067_pt1 | contig 29826 bp, 20 predicted proteins | sample Alteio_BWOrgHeat_21_FD_152941 | JGI IMG/M metagenome (GOLD analysis project Ga0206928, IMG submission 152941) | Enriched cells from forest soil in Barre Woods Harvard Forest LTER site, Petersham, Massachusetts, United States -... | ecosystem: Environmental > Terrestrial > Soil > Temperate forest >... | reverse complement strand
CAAAACCGGTTCATCGGAAAAAACGCTCTACACCTGCGGGATGCACCCGTGGATCATCCAGAATCATCCGGGCAACTGCCCGATCTGCGGCATGAAACTGGAACCGGTTCACAAGACTGCGGGCGCTGCCGCCGCCAACCGCGAAATCAAATACTACAAGTCCACCATGAAGCCGGGCGAGACCAGCCCGGTGCCGGCCAAGGACAGCATGGGAATGGACATGGCGCCGGTGTATGCCGAGGAGGCCGCCGCCGCGAATTCCTCCGCCATGGCCATTGATCCAGAGACGATTCAGATGATGAACGTCCAGACCACGGAAATCACGAGCGGCCCGTTGCGCCGGACGATCCGCACCGTTGGCACGATTGACTACAATGAGACCGCTCTGGTGGACGTGACGACGAAATACAAGGGCTGGATTGAAAAACTGGATGTGGACGCCACCGGCCAGTTGGTTATGCGCGGCGAGCCGTTGTTTGAAATTTACTCGCCCGAACTGTACGGCGCCGAGGCCGAGTACCTGGCAATTTTGGGGACGAACACGGATTCCGACGCGGTGGCCATGCGCGAGACGGCGGCGGCCAAGTTGAGATTCTATGACATTTCGGACGGGCAAATCGCCAGGCTGGAAAAGACGCGCGAGCCCGCCAAGACGTTGCAGATTCTTGCCCCGGCGGACGGGTTTGTGGTCGAAAAGGATGTGGTGCAGGGCCAGATGGTGGAGGCCGGCACGAAACTTTACCGGCTGGCCGACCTGGGCATCGTCTGGGTCTTCGCACAGGTTTACGAGCAGGATTTGCCTTACGTCCAGCTTGGGCAGGAGGCGGTCGTCAAACTTTCCTCGCTGCCCGACCGGGAATTTCGCGGACGCGTCACCTATGTTTATCCGAGCGTGGACGAAAAGACGCGCACCGCGCGCGTGCGGCTGGAATTTGAAAACCCCGGTTATTTTCTCAAACCTGGCATGTTCGTGTCGGCGCAGATCGTTTCCGAATTGAAGCCATCGGCCTTGCTGGTGCCGGATTCGGCGGTACTGCGCAGCGGAGAGAAAAACACCGTGTTCGTCGCGCTGCCCGGTGGCAAATTTGATCCACGCACGGTCATGCTCGGTCTTGAAGCCGAAAACAACCAATATGAAGTTATCAGCGGTTTGCAGGCCGGCGAACGCGTGGTCACGTCCGGCCAGTTCATGCTGGATTCGGAAAGCCAGTTACGAGAGGCGATTCAAAAAATGCGTGGTCCGACAGGCGCAACGACCGAACCTATAGCCGTCGCTGGCACGAATGAAACGGAGCAAACTGCATCCACGAATGCGGACAACGAAGGTGTGGTTTATGTCTGTCCGATGCCGGAGCACGTCTCCATCACCTATGATCATCCGGGCAAATGCCCGATTTGCGGCATGGCGTTGGTGCCGGTCACGCCGTCCGAACTCAAGCAGCTTCAGCCCGGCGGCAAGGTGCTTTACTACACCTGCCCGATGCCCGAACACAACAGCGTTCACTCGGACAAACCGGGCAAATGTCCCATCTGCGGAATGACGCTGATTCCGGTAATGGCATCGCCGGACGCGTCCACGAATTCAGCACCGCCAAATGCCACCGATTCTTCCAACGCGAATCCGGCTGCGAAGCAGCTATACACCTGCCCGATGCATCCTGAAGTGATTTCCGACAAGCCCGGCCAGTGTCCGAAGTGCGGAATGAATCTGGTGCCCGTGACGAACAGCGTGAAATAACAAGGACTCACATGCTTCAACGCATCATAGATTTTTCGCTCAAGAACAAGTTCGTCGTCGTGCTGGCGTCGGCGGCACTGGTGATTGGCGGCGTTTATGCCATCAAGAACATCCCGCTCGACGCCATCCCCGACCTGTCCGACACGCAGGTCATCATCTACACGCCGTGGGAGGGACAGGCTCCAAACATTGTCGAAGATCAGGTCACCTATCCCATCACGACCAAGATGCTTTCCGTGCCGCGGGCGAAAGTGGTGCGCGGCTACTCGTTCTACGGCTACTCGTTTGTCTATGTCATTTTTGACGACGGCACCGATCCCTATTGGGCGCGCAGCCGGGTGCTTGAATACTTGAGCAGTATCGGCAGCCAGCTACCTCGCGGTGTAACCCCGTCGCTTGGTCCGGATGCCACCGGGGTAGGCTGGGCGTTCATGTATTCCATCAACTCGACGAACCGCAACCTGGCCGACCTGCGTTCGATCCAAGACTGGTATTTGAAATATCAACTTACCGCCGTGCCGGGCGTTTCGGAGGTCGCGTCCATCGGCGGTTTCGTCAAGCAATACCAGGTGACGGTGGACCCGACGAAACTGCGTGCTTACAACCTTTCACTGAATGATGTGAGCCGGGCCATCGAACGGAGCAACGGCGAAGTTGGTGGACGTTCGCTGGAGCTTTCCGAGCGCGAATTCATCCTGCGCGTCAAGGGCTATATCGAAAACCTCGACGATCTGAAAAAAATCGCCGTGGGCGTTGGCGAAAACGGCGTGCCCATCCTGTTGCGTGACGTGGCAACCATCCAGTTCGGACCGGACATGCGCCGCGGCATCGCTGATTTGAATGGCGACGGTGAGACGGTCGGCGGCATTGTCGTCGTGCGCTACGGCGCGAACGCTTACAAAGTGATTCAGGACGTGAAACAGCGGCTGGATCAGGCGATGAAGGCGCTGCCGCCGGACGTGAAAGCCACCGTCGTGTATGACCGCACGGCTTTGATTGACCGCGCGGTCGCCACGCTGGAAGAAAAACTTTTGGAAGAAAGCATTGTGGTCGCGCTGGTGTGTCTCGCCTTTCTGCTGCACCTGCGCAGCGCGCTGGTTGCCATCATCATCCTGCCAGTCGCGGTGCTGATTGCATTCCTCGTGATGTTCGGGCAGGGATTGAGTTCCAATATCATGTCGCTCGGCGGCATCGCCATCGCCATCGGCGCGATGGTGGACGCCGTCATCATCATGATCGAAAACGCGCACAAGCATCTGGAGCGCGATCAGGGCAAAAAACCGCATTGGGAGATCATCCGGGACGCTTCCATCGAAGTGGGGCCGGCCTTGTTTTACTCACTGCTCGTCATCACGGTTTCCTTCCTGCCGGTGTTCACGCTGCAGGATCAGGAAGGCCGCCTGTTCAAACCGCTGGCGTTCACCAAGACGTATTCGATGGCGGCGGCGGCGCTGCTGTCCATCACGCTCGCTCCGGTGCTGATGGGCTGGTTCATTCGCGGAAAAATTCCCAAGGAGGAGAAAAATCCAATCAACCGGTTCCTGATCTGGCTTTACCAGCCGGTTGTGAACTTTGCCATCCGGTATCGCTGGCTGGTTGTGGTCGGCGGCGGGTTGGTTGTTGGCTGGGTGTTTTTCCCGTGGAACTCGGTCGTAGCGCACGTTCTCCCGCAAAACCGGATTCAGGAATGGGCGTTCAGCGCGGGAAAGCTGTTTCCGTATCAAAGCATCGGCTCGGAGTTCATGCCGCCGCTCTACGAGGGCGATTTGCTTTACATGCCCACGACGTTCCCCGGAGTGTCGCCCACCAAGGCCCGCGAACTCATCCAGGTCACCGACCGTATCATCAAATCATTTCCCGAAGTGGCCACTGTGTTTGGCAAGGCTGGCCGTGCGGAGACCGCCACCGACCCCGCGCCAATGGACATGATTGAAACCACCATCCGACTGAAACCGGAAGCCGAATGGCCTGCTGTGGACGTCAAGGACGACAACGGCAAAATCATCGCGCACCGCCACCGCACGCCGGACGAATTGGAAGAAGCGTTGAATTCCGCCATCGTGATCCCCGGCCTTAACAATCTCTGGACCATGCCAATCGCCACGCGCATCGGCATGTTGTCCACCGGCATCAAAACGCCCGTCGGCATCAAAATTGCCGGGCCGGATTTGAAGGAGTTGGAACGCATCGGCACCGAGGTCGAGGCTGTCGTCCGTCAAGTGCCCGGCACTGCCAGCGCCTTTGCCGAGCGTGTCACCGGCGGACGCTATGTGGAATTTGAAATTGATCGCGACGCCATTGCCCGTTACGGCCTCACCGTCGGCGACGTGCAGGACGTCCTGTCCATCGCGCTCGGCGGAATGCCGCTGACGACGACCGTTGAAGGCTTGCAGCGTTATACCATCAACCTTCGTTACGACCGCGATTTCCGTTCCGATTTGGATTCGCTCAAACACGACATCGTCATTCCCACCCCCACCGGTGCGCAGATTCCGCTGGGCGAACTCGCCTCCATCAAGGTCGTGGACGGTCCGATGGACATCAAGACCGAAGGGGCCGTGCCCAACGATTGGGTTTATGTGGACATCCATGACATTGACGTGGGCACCTACGTCCAGAACGCCATGCACGAGGTGAACGAAGCCATCGCCACCGGCCAGATCAAACTGCCGCCCGGCTACAATCTGTTCTGGAGCGGCCAATACGAATACATGCTGCACGCCAAACAGCGGCTATTGATGGTTGTGCCGCTCACGTTGCTGATCATATCGCTCATTATTTATTTGAACACGCGCTCGCTGCTCAAGACCGCCATCGTGTTACTGGCCGTGCCATTCTCGCTCGTCGGCGCATTCTGGACGCTTTACCTGCTACATTACAATCTGAGCGTGGCGGTATGGGTCGGCATCATCGCGCTCGCGGGACTTGATGCCGAAACTGGCGTGATCATGCTGCTCTATCTCGACCTCGCCTACGATGAATGGATGCAAAAAGGGTTGATGCGGAACCTGGGTGATTTGCGCGACGCGATTTATCACGGAGCAGTCAAGCGCCTGCGCCCAAAAATCATGACTGCCTGCGTCATCATTGCCGGCCTCGCGCCGATTCTCTGGAGCCACGGCACCGGTGCGGACGTGATGAAACGCATTGCCGCCCCGATGGTTGGCGGCGTGATCACCTCCACCATCAGCGTTTTGATGGTTTATCCGGCCATCTATTACCTGTGGCGGTCACGCAGTCTGAAGCCGGCTGACCCGGGAGAATCCGGCGAACAGCAGATTGAAAACCACATTTAATTACGCCCTCTTTCACATTTTTTGCCGGCTTCAACATGCGAATCACCCCGGTGGAAGGTCAATCTTTGCATAGTAATTGGCAAGTCAGGGAGAGCCCGTTTTTGCCCGGACTTTAGAGTGTAGGTATGCGACGAGACAACCAGACTGGATTTGAGGCGTCTTCCAAAATATTTGTCGCGGGATTGAATTACAAGACCGCGCCGGTGGAAGTACGTGAAAAGCTCGCGGTGCCGCCGTCCCGGCTGGCGGAACTCGGCAGCCGGCTCAAAATCAATGCCGGCCTGGAGGAAGTGGTGCTGCTTTCCACCTGCAACCGGGTTGAGGTATATGGCACCGCGCCGTGGGCGCAAGGCCTGGTACATCGCATCTTTCAAGAGCTTTGTCCGGATGTTGACGCGACACCTCATGTCTATGTCAAGGAAGGCGCGGAAGCGGCGAAACATCTGTTCTCGGTGACCAGCAGCCTGGACTCGATGGTGATCGGCGAAACGGAGATCACCGGCCAGGTCAAAAACGCCTATCTCACGGCGCAAGAAGCGAAGCTTACCGGCCCGGTGATGAACCGGCTTTTTCAAACGGCCCTGCAGGTGTGCAAGGAAATCCGCACGCACACGGCCATCGGCTGCGGCGCGACCTCCGTCGGCAGCGTGGCGGTGGAACTGGCCGAGTCGGTTTTTGACCGCAATCTCTCCAACAAGACGGTGATGATCCTCGGGGCCGGCAAGATGGGTGAAGCCTGTGTGCGGCATCTGGCCAAGTGCGGCGCCCGTTCGGTGCTGGTGGCCAATCGCTGCGTGGAACGCGCGGAAGCGCTCGCGGCTCAATTTGGCGGGCGCGCGCTGCCCTTTGAAGAACGCACCAATGCACTGATCGAGGCGGACATCGTCGTCAGTTCCACCGGCAGTCCGACAACGGTCCTGCACAAGGATGAGATCGCCGCCATATTGCCGGCGCGCGGGAACCGCCCGCTGGTGCTGGTGGACATTGCCGTGCCGCGCGACATCGCCGCGGACGTGGAGGAACTGGACAACGTCTATCTGTACAACATTGATCATCTCGAGACGATCGTTCGCGAAAACTCAAAAGTGCGCGAACAGGAACTTTCCAAGTGCAATGAAATCATCGCCCGCCGCGTGGCGGCGTTGATGATGAAATTCGGCTCGCGTCCATCCGGACACTCCAGCGGGGAACCTGTTTCCGCCTGGGCGCTGGGCCAACCCGCAATCGCATGAAACAAAACATGACCAAGATTTGGGAAACTCCGGCCTCTGTGGCTTTGGGAAGATTCCCAGAAACGGCATAGCAATGCCGGCAAACAAACACAGAGCAACAACCTAAAATACACCATGAAACTAAAAAACATCCTGATAATCGGGATATTGGCCGGGGCGGCGCTAGGGCTGTCTTTAACGGCCAGGGCCAGTATCATTGGGAGCAAGCATGACTTTAGCGCTTCCACTAACTATTGGATCGGCGGCGTGGATTTTGCCGTCGGTCACGGTTCAACCAACATATGCGGCGAATGCCATACGATTCACCATACTCCGGACCCGGCACGCGGTCCGCTGTGGATTCACACACCCACCTCGCAAACCTTCAAGACCTACGATCAATCGGGCAGCGAGACGTTCCCGTCCGGCGTCACGGTGACGCTTGGTTCGTCCAGCAAGGCCTGTCTCGGCTGCCATGACGGCACGGTGGCGGTCAACAGTCAGGACGCATTGAGTGGCGGCAGCATCACCACCACCTTGAACGGTGGCAGCGCAGTGTATGTCGCTCCCAACGCGATTCCAATCGAGGTCAGCGGTGGACAAGATGATCTGACCCACATGCACCCGATCGGTGTCAGCTATGCTTCGTGCCAGGCGGCATTGCCGGCGGGTGATCTCAATGCAACGGCTAACACGTTCAATGCGCCGGGTTCGCCCACGGTCGGAAACATGTTGAAGAATGGCAACGTGGAATGTTCGAGCTGCCATGACATCCATCGTACGATCGGCGGTTCCACCACCAGCGGTATTTACACGGTGGCTTCCGGCCAGAACCTCTGCCTTGGCTGCCATAACAAGTAATTCACCAGACTGGTAGCACATTAATATCAAAAATCCGGAGCATCCCGATGCCCCGGATTTTTTTTATCCAGGCGGGTCCCGGTCGGGCCGCTTTTTTGGCGACCAACCAAATTATGTCCATCAATGGACAAGGGAGGTTTAGTCGGAATTTACAGGAAGCGCGACACTACAATCATGAAAAAGAACTCTCATTTTTCCCATCTGACCAACGTGCTGGCCGTTGCTGGAACCATCTTCCTGGCAACCGGTTGCGCCACGCAATCCACGGACAAGGGGCCGAAGTATGTGTTCTATCCGCCCACGCCGGATGCGCCCCGCGTGCAATTCCTCACCGCTTATGGATCGGCCAAAGATCTGCGCGGCGCCGGAGCCGGCAACGTGATGAGTTTTATCACCGGCGCGCCACAGCCCGATACGCCCATCATGAAACCCTACGGCGTAGCGGTGATGCATAATAATTTGTACGTGTGCGATACGGATATGGGATTGATCCTGCAAATGGATCTGTCCGCGCGAAAAGTTTTCGCCCTCGCGCCAAACGGTCCGGCGGGATTGAAATCGCCCGTGAACATCACTGTGGATGACAACGGCTGGTTCTATATTGCCGACAGTTTGCGCGACCAGGTGGTGATCATAGACAGCAAGCTGAATCTGGTCGCGACGATCGGCGAGAAGGGAGTCAACAAACCGCGCGACGTGGTGGTAAGCAAGGACCGGATTTACGTAGGCGACATTGCGCAACACGCCGTGCATGTTTTTGACAAGTACACGCGCGCGCCGTTGTTCGATATTCCGCGCGGCCCGGAGGCGACCAACATCAACAGCCGCCTGTTCCAGCCGATCAACCTGACGCTGGACGCCCGCGGCCAGCTATATGTTGGCGATCTGGGCGGATACCGCGTGCAGGTCTATGACGCCGGCGGAAATTATGTGCGCACGGTCGGACACTACGGTGACAATTACGGCGAATTTGCGCGGCTCAAGGGCGTTGCCGTTGACCGTGACAATCTCCTATATGCCGTGGATGCCGCGGCTCAACTGGTCCAGATCTTCGATGACACCGGCCGGTTGTTGATGTGGTTTGGTGAACCGGAAGGCAACCGGGGCGACCTGGATCTGCCGGCCAAGGTGGTGGTGGACTACGACAACGTGCCCCTTTTCCAGAAGTACGCCGCACCGGATTTTCAAATTGATCATCTCCTCATCGTGACGAGCCAATACGGGCCTCACAAAGTGAGCGTGTACGGCTTCGGACATAAGAAGTGAAACAACCAACGGGGTGCCAGATGAAATCTACAAAAACTCTTCGGCTGCTGTGGTGTGTGGCAGTGGGTGGAGTCTGGCTTGTCACCGCCTGCAATACGCCGTCGCGGCACAAAATATTGACCGTCTTCTTTGATGGCGTTCCACCCGTTGGCGGCGCCACCAACGCCGCGCCGTCGGTGGTTTCAACTTCGGAGACAAAACCGGCTGCCGGCGAGGCCCCAAGGCCGTCCACGCCGGCACCCAGTTCCTTCACCGTTCATCCGCCCTTTCAGCAGCACAATTGCGCGGAATGTCATGAATCGGGTTCCGGGCAGGGACTGCGATTGCCGACGCCGCAGTTGTGCTGGACCTGTCACAAGGATTTTGTGACCGGGCAAAAAGTGAAGCATCAGCCGGTGGAGAACGGTGATTGCACGAGCTGTCATGAGCCGCATTCATCCGAAAATAAAAACCTGTTGGTCAAGACCGGGAACGGGCTTTGCCTGAACTGCCACGATGATCCTCTGGCGGGATTCAAATACAAGCATCAGGCCGTGGAGTCGGGCGACTGTCTGGACTGCCATGCGCCGCACGCCACGAATTTCAAGGCTCTCCTCAAAAAATCCGTCAAGGCGACCTGTGCCGACTGTCATGACGACCTCGCAAAAAAGAAATACGTGCACGCGCCTGTGAGCGATGGCGACTGCCTCGCGTGTCATAAAGCGCACGCTTCAAACAAAAAGCATCTCGTTAAGAAAAGCACGCCCGTTCTGTGCTGGGATTGCCATGACAACTTCCTGGAGAAGGCCAAATTCAAGCACGACGTGGTTGAAGATTGCACCTCCTGCCACAACCCCCATCAATCGGCGGAAAACAACCTGCTCACCAAGAATGTCCTGAAGCTCTGCGCTGATTGCCACGACGACAAGGATTTGAAGGCGGACAAGGGCCACGCCGGCATCGAGGGCAGGAGCTGCACGGAATGCCACGATCCGCACGCAGGCACAAACGCAAACCTATTGAAGGCATCCGCCAGGCCGAAGTAAACCATGTCACGACGCGCCAAAAGATCGGGCCGGTTGCCGCTCGCCATTACCTCGGTGGTTTTGGCAGTGGGTGCCTCGCGCGCGTGGGGCCAGTCCATCTATCTTGCGAAAGACCAGACCGAGTTGACCGCGCCGCGGTTGAAGTATATTTCGATGGACGCGGAATTTGAGGACGTTTCCTACAAACCCAAAAACGGCGGCGGCGCGACAGACACGCAGAGCATTTATCTCTCTCCCGCCGTCGGCATCGGCTGGGATTATTTTATATATCACCCCGACCTGTTGACCTTCTCGCTGCTGGCCGAACCGGGCTATAGCTGGCAGCACTACACGTTTGCGGGGGCGACCAGCCAGCAAAATGAGCTGGTGGTGAACGGCAATTTCAATGCCACGCTGCTGCAACTCAAGCCATACGCGACCACTTTCACCTACAGCCGCGGACACGACGAAACCCAGTACAATTTTTACAGTTCGGTAACGCAGGACTACCAGAACTGGGGCGTGAACAGCGGCTACCGCGACGGTCCGGTGCCGGTCACGATTTCGTTTCAACAATCGGATCTCGACAGCAGCGGCCTGTCGTTGAATACGACCAGCCAGCAAAGCACGTTGAACCTGCATGCGCAGAATACCCGCCACAACGAAGATGTCACGGACCTGTCGTACCAGTTCTGCCAATATGACAGCAGTTCGACCTATGCGATGCAAAATTTCGGGCAATCCACCACGACGCACTATCTGACGCTGACGGATCTCGAAAATTTCGGAAAAAATTCGCTGAGTTCGTCGCTCATCTACAATCAACAGGAATTTCAAGGCGTGCCCTCGGACAGCCTGAATGCGTCGCTGGATCTGGAGGTGGTGCACACGCCGCATTTGAGGAGTTTTTACGACTATTCCTTTCAGCGTTACACGACCGAAGGTTTCGAATCCATCAACCAGCTTGCCCGTGTCGGACTGAGACATCAGCTCTATGACAGCCTATCCTCGACTATTGACGTGCATGGCGCACTGGCGAACAACAGTTCTCCCGGCGCCACACTGGACCAGCAAAGCGCCGGCACGACGGCGTCCGTGGATTATTCCAAGCGGCTGGGAGATTGGGGGCACCTGTCTGTCAGCGACTCCGGCGGCTATGATCTCACGCACCAGGTCAGCAGCGGCACGGAGCTTGCCATCAACAACGAATCGCACACCGTCCCGCCCACGGGCCTTTTCTTCCTGAATCAGCCGCTCGACTTGAGCGTGCAAAGCGTGACGTATTACAACGGCTCCGCGACCATCGTTCTGGTGCGCGGCACGGCGCCCGCGGGCGATTATGATGTGATTGCCACGACGGATCCGTGGCAGCTTCGGATTTATAGCACCGGTCCGAACCACATTAACCTGGCTGGTTCGCCGGTCGTGCAGGTCAATTACACCATTCAACCCACCCCGACAGGCAGTTACACGGTGGTGAACGATCAATTTCAGGCGCGTCTGGATTTTTGGAATCAACGCGCCGGGGTTTATGCCCGTTACAATTATACCGGGAATCACGCGGATTCCCCGGCTTTCGTCCTGGATAATGTCTCGGAGTACCAGGTCGGGGCAGATGTTTCCTGGAAGGGGCTCCGGGCCGATGCGAATTACACCGACCATCATTCGTCGTTCTATAGTTATCAATCCGTGACCTTGTCCGAAGGCTATTCGCTGACCACTTCGGCCCGCTCGTCTGCCGGGATTGACCTGCGCGAGCAATGGAATGTTTATGGTGGCAGCTTGACAAACTCGTCCCCGGACGTGACTTATTACTCTGTTACCGCCCATTACGACTGGCATCCCATTTCTGGCTTAAGCTGGCACAATGAGGCGGGCTATGAACAGCAACGCGGCGCGGGCGAAGACCAAAACCTGATCGTCGCCCGCAGCTATCTGACCTGGTTCGTTGGGAAACTTGATTTTCGGCTCGGCTACGAATTTCAAAATCAGCAGTACCCCGCCGAAACGGATTCCCGAAATTACGTCTTCCTGCGTATGCGGAGGAATTTTTGAACATGAAAACCAATCTTCCAGCGAAATGGATTTCCGTGCTGTTTGCCACAGCGTTGCTCGCCTCCTGCGCCACGCAGTCGCGCGTCGCATCGGATCAATCCGCGTTGCCGGTCTGGCCCTCGCCGCCCGACCAGCCGCGCATAGCTTATGTGCGCAGTGTGCACATGCCGCGGGACATCGGCCAGAGTTTGTCTGTGTTTACGCGGATCGGCCACTGGATCACGGGTGAAAACAGTTCCAGCCAGGCGTTGCAAAAGCCGTTCGGCCTCGCGGTTGATGAATCTGGAAACCTGTGTGTGACGGACACGGGTTCCAAGCTGGTCTGTTTTCTCGATTTCAAAAATAAAAAATGGCGGCGGTATGCTGCGGTTGGGAAAACTGCCTTTGACTCTCCCGTCGCGGTCGCGAGGCACAATGGGATTTTTTACGTGGCCGACTCCGGTCTGGGCGAGGTGCTGGTGTTTGGAAACAACGGCAAACCGATTTTTACGATCACCCAGCCATTGCTGCGGCCCGTTGGGCTGGCGATTGCCGGCGATTCCCTTGCCGTGGTGGATTCGCAGTCACACGCGGTTTACGTATTCGATTTGTCTGGCAAATTCTTGTTCAAATTCGGCAAACGGGGAACGGGACCGGGTGAATTCAATTTTCCCACGCATATTTCGGCCGACTCGAACAGTCACTGGCTGGTGACGGATTCTCTGAACGCCCGCATCCAGATATTTTCGAAAGATGGGCATTTTGTTTCGCAGTTCGGCAGCAGCGGCGATACGTCGGGCCATTTTGGCCGTCCCAAGGGCGTGGCGGTGGATTCATCCGGCCACATCTATGTTGCCGACGCCGTGTTTGACAATGTTCAGATCTTTGATGCCACCGGCCAGCTCCTTTTGAATTTCGGCCAAAGCGGCGATGGGGCGGGCGAATTCAGCCTTCCCAATGGCATCGCCATCGCGTCGGACAATACGATTTACGTCGCGGACGGCTACAACCATCGCGTGCAAATTTTTAAATACCTTGGCGGCCAATGAAAACGTTAAGAACCATACTTTTTGCCCTGTTGATGACCGCGGGTTTGACCTCGCGGGCGGACAGCATTGTGAACTCCGTCCATAACCTTTCCGCATCCGGTCCCGGCACGGTCAAGGCCAGCACGGAAGCTGACCTGTGCGTCTTCTGTCATACCGTTCATCGCGCGACCGGCGCCACGCCATTGTGGAACCATTCCATGTCGGGGGTGACGAATTACATCGTTTATAGCAGTTCACGTTTGACCTCGTTGAACGTCACCGTGCCGCAGCCGAACGGTTCCTCGCGGCTATGCCTGAGCTGTCACGATGGTACCGTCGCACTCGGCAGCGTCAGCAGCCGCACGCTGCCAATTGCCATGCAAGGCGGCACCACGACGATGCCCGTGGGGCCGAACAATCTCGGCACGGATTTGTCCTCCGACCATCCCATTTCGTTCATTTATGATTCGACCCTGGCGCAACACGATTCGGAAATCAAAGATCCCGGCCAGTTGACCGGCGTGGTGAAACTGGACCATGAAAGCCGTGTGCAATGCACCTCCTGCCACGATCCACACAATGACCAGTTCGGCAATTTTCTCGTCGTGGACAACACCGGTTCGGCGCTCTGCCTGACCTGTCATCAACCGGAAAACTGGTTGTCATCTGCTCACGGAATTTCATCAGCCATCGTTCCCGAAACGTTGATAGCAAAAATCACTTCCCGCACAAGAACCCAGCCTGGCACAAAGGCGAAGGTCGCCCGGCGGGCTACTTTGGCGGCGACCGGCTGCGCCATCTGTCACGCCAATCATAATGCCGACGGCCGGAAATTCTTGATGCAGTCCAGCGTCGTGGAACGGAACTGCTTTGTTTGCCATAACGGCACGTCGCAGCAAAAAAACGTCGAGGCGGATTTTCAAAAAGCCAGCGTCCATCCCATCTCGCTCAACAGTGATGCCCACACTCCTGATGAAGATCCGGTTAATCCACCGGAACGGCATGTGACCTGTGCGGACTGCCATAATCCGCATGCGGCAAAAAAGACCGTTACCTTCGCGCCTAACATTTCCGGCGCCCTGGCCGATGTCATCGGTATCACGGCGGGCGGTGGCATCATCAAACCGGCGCAAAAGGAATACGAAGTGTGTTTCCGCTGCCATGCTGACAGCAGGGATCGTGGCGAAGCGACGGTAGTACGGCAATTTTTAGAGACGAACACGCGGCTGCAGTTTGCCACTGCCAATATGAGTTATCATCCGGTCGAAGCCCCCGGAAAAAATGGCACGAGCGTGCCCAGTCTCATCTCGCCGGGATGGATGGTGAACAGCATGATCTATTGCACTGACTGCCATAACAGCGACAGCGGACCGGGAGCGGGCGGCAGCGGCGCCAACGGTCCCCATGGCTCGATCTTCCGTCCGTTGCTGGAACGCAATCTGGTGCTGACGGATTATCAGCCCGAAAGCCCGGCCACCTACGCGCTTTGCTACAAGTGCCACAGCCGTTCCGTGGTTCTGAGCAACACCAGCTTCAAGTTCCATCAATCGCACGTCGTTCAGGACCAGGCCGCCTGCACGACCTGCCACGATTCGCATGGGGTGGCCAATGCCTCACACTTGATCAATTTTAACAACCTCTATGTCACCCCGTCCTCCAACGGACATCTGGGCTACGTGAGTACCGGAACCCTGCATGGAAATTGCACGCTGACCTGTCACGGAAAAGATCACCAATCAACGTCTTACTAAAACCTAAACAACGAACCAACATGAAGTACCATCCAACAAAAACCATCATCACCGGACTGTCGGTGATCCTGCTGGCAGCCGGTTGTCAGCGCGAACAAGTTCAAGTCTATCGCGTGGACAAGGATCCGGCGCCGCTGCCTGTTACAGCAACGATAACGCCTTCATCAGATCCAACGCCCCCCGCCGCGACGGCTCTGCCGCCGGACCATCCGGATGTTTCGGCTGCGACGGCAACTCCCGATTCTACGGGGCCACTCACATGGACAACGCCCACCGACTGGACGGAAGTTCCGCCGTCGGAAATTCGCGTCGCTTCCTTCAAGATCACTCAGGACGGACGGACGGCGGATGTCAGCGTGATACCGCTGGGCGGGATGGCGGGCGGCGACAGCGCCAATGTCAATCGCTGGCGCGGCCAGGTAGGCTTGTCGGCGCTATCTGAAGACGAAATCCAAAAGTCGGCTGACCCCGTGGAGATCGGTGGCCAGCCGGCTTCTCTGTATGATGCTGGCGGGGCCAGTGACACTGCGCCGCGCATCATTGGCGCCATCCAACATCGGGATGACACGGCCTGGTTTTTTAAGTTGGCAGGGGATGGCAAACTGGTGGAACAACAAAAGGCCGCGTTCGTCGAATTTCTGAAATCGGTTAAATTTGCAGGCATGGCACCGGCGCAGGCTGGTTTGCCTGCCACACTCCCGCCGGGACATCCCGACATCAGCAACATGGGCAACACCAGCACGGATACGACTCCCATTTCACATGAAGGACAACCGAACTGGCAGGTGCCAACGGGCTGGCGGGAAGTTTCTGGCGGACAATTTCTCGCGGCCAAATTTTTGCTAACCAATGACGGAGGTATAGCGGCGGTGAATGTGAGCCGGTCCGCCGGCGATGGAGGCGGCCTGGCGGCCAATGTGAACCGCTGGCGCGGTCAGCTTGGTCTGCCGCCCGTCACTGATGTCTCGACCAGTCCAGTGGATGTCGCTGGTGGCACCGGATCACTGGTGGACTTGAGCGGAACCAGCGCACAAACCGGGCAGCCAGTGCGGTTGGTCGCCGTGATTGTGACGCAGGCGGACAATGCCTGGTTTTACAAACTGATGGGCGAAGCAAAAGTTGTCGAAAATCAAAAAGACGCGTTCGTGAAGTTTGTGCAGGGCGCGAAATATTAGATCATGCTCAAATCATTCATCCAGATTTTCTCCTCGCTCAAGCTGACCGTCGCCTGCCTTGTGCTCGGCTGCGTGATTGTCTTTTGGGGCACGATTGCGCAGGTGCATATTGGATTGTATCGCGCGCAAGCCGAGGTGTTCCACAGCCTCCTCATCTACTGGCAGCCGTCGGGCGCGAACTGGAAAATTCCCATTTTCCCCGGTGGTTATCTCATCGCTGGAGTGCTCTTGATCAATTTGCTGGTGGCGCACGTCCGCTATTATCAACTGGGCCGGAAAAAATTCGGCATTGCGTTGATCCATCTGGGCATTGTGTTGATGTTGCTCGGGCAGATGCTCACGGATTATCTGTCGGTTGAAAGCGTGATGCATCTGCGGCTCGGTGAATCGAAAAACTATTCCGAATCCGAACGGGGTGGTGAAATCGCTGTCATTGATACCACCGACAAGAATTCGTACAAGGTCGTGGCCGTGCCGTGCGATCTGCTGGCACGTCGCGGTGACGTGCGGAATCCAGAACTCCCGTTCGACCTGCATGTAAAGGCCTACTATGCCAATTCGCAGCTTTCGGACAAGGCTGCGCCCGGCTTCGAACCGGTCAAGGCCACCGCAGGCATGGGTACCAGTCTCTGGTGGCGCGAACTGCCGCATGAGACGGTGATGGAGCGGACGGACATTCCTTCTGCGATCATCAGCATTACGGACGCGCAAGGCCCGGTCGGAACGTTTCTGGTGTCTGAACTCCTCGGGCAGCCGCAGAGCTTTGCCTGCAATGGGCGGCAATACGAACTCGTTTTGCGGCCGGAACGGTTTTACAAACCCTTCAGTCTGCAACTGATCGAATTCAAACATGATCGCTATCCCGGGACCGACATCCCCAAAAATTTCTCCAGCCGGGTGCGATTGCAACGGCCCGACACGCACGAAGACCGCGAAGTTTTGATCTTCATGAACAATCCGCTGCGTTTCGCAGGTGATACGTTTTACCAAGCCAGCTTTGATTCCGACGACCGCGGCAGTGTGCTGCAAGTGGTGCACAATCCCGGCTGGATCACGCCCTATTTGGCCTGCGCCCTCGTCGGCGTGGGACTGACCATCCAATTTCTCACACACCTGATTCCCTTTTTGAAACGGAGGCTTGCATGAAAAGATCAATTCCAATCCTTGTCCTGGCCGTTTTTGCGGCGTGGATCCTATCCGGGCTGTTCCAAAAGCCGGAGACCGGCTTTCACACGCGCGAATTCGGCAGCCTGCCGGTGCTGATGAACGGACGCTTCCAGCCTTTCGATTCCGTCGCGCGCAATTCGCTGCTGCAGATCCGAACCAAGCAATCTGCCACCACCGGCGACGGCAGCCGCATCACGGCCACCGAATGGCTGCTGGCGGTGATGATGAAGCCAGAAGTGGCCGACTACTGGAAGGTCTTCCGCATTGATAACGGCGAGGTCCTTGCCTTGCTCAAGCTGCCGGACAATCAGGAATATTTCGCCTACAACCAGATCAAGGCGCAGGCCGACGAAATTGATAAACAAGCCGACCGCATCGAGGGCGTCGAATCCTCCCAGCGCACGGTCTTTGAATCGCAAATGATGAAACTCTATGACGCTGTGAACCTGTATCAACAGCTTGAAATCAGCCTCAAGCCTCCGAGCACGGATGATTTCGCAGCCGAACTGGTCGCGTTTCAAAAAAGCGTCGCCGCCGGTGACGCCGCCGCGGATGCCCGCGCGAACGGCCAGAAATATGACGTGTCCGCATTGAACGCGCTGCTGGGTTACGTTGGCAATTACGACACCGTGGCCAAATTTGCGCTGCCCCTGACCATCCCGCCGGCGGATGACAGTGTGCCGCGGAATGACTGGGAAAACATCGGCACAAACCTGATGCAGGCCGCGCGCGGTGGCGACATCAACCCCGCCACAAAATATTATGCTACCATGGTCTCCGCCTATCGCGCGGACCGGCCCGCTGATTTCAACCAGGCCGTTGCCGCCTATCGCATCTGGCTGTCCGACCGGTACGCGCCGCAACTACGCAAGGCGGGCCAGGAGTTTTTCTTCAGCACCCAGGAACCATTCTACAAGGCCACGGTCATCTACGTGGTCGCATTGCTCCTCGCGCTGATGTCGTGGTTCAGGATGTCCGACTGGCTGCGGCGCTCGGCGTTTTACCTGGTCATTCTGGCTTGGATCATTCATACCGCCGGCCTGGTGTTCCGCATGTATTTGGAGGGCCGGCCACCGGTGACAAACCTCTATTCCTCCGCCATTTTCATCGGCTGGGGCGCGGTGATTCTTGGCATGGTGCTGGAAAAGATCTTCCGCGATGGCGTCGGTTGTGTCGTGGCGGCGTTCGTCGGGTTTGTGACCCAGATCATCGCGCATAACCTTGCGCTCGGCGGCGATACCATGGAAATGATGCGCGCCGTGCTGGACACAAACTTCTGGCTGGCCACGCACGTGGTCACCGTCACGCTCGGTTACGCCTCGACCTTTGTGGCCGGCTTTCTCGCCATCATCTACATCCTGCGCGGATTGTTCACGACCACCCTGTCCGAACCGGCTGCCAAATCGCTCGCGCGGATGGTTTATGGCGTCGTGTGCTTTGCCACGTTGTTCAGCTTCGTTGGCACCGTGCTCGGTGGCATTTGGGCTGACCAGTCCTGGGGAAGATTCTGGGGTTGGGATCCGAAGGAGAACGGCGCGCTGCTCATCGTGTTGTGGAATGCCACCATCCTGCACGCCCGTTGGGGCCGCCTGGTGCATGACCGCGGCCTGATGATCCTGGCCGTCATCGGCAATATCGTGACCAGTTGGTCATGGTTCGGCGTGAACATGCTCGGCATCGGCCTGCACAGCTACGGTTTCACCGATGCGGCGTTCCGCTGGCTGCTGATTTTTGTTAGCAGCCAGGTGGCCATCATTCTGCTGGCCCTGCTGCCAGGGAAGTTCTGGCGCAGCTTTCAGGGAAAAATAGCTTAAGTGTTCTTAACCACAGATGAACACCGATGAACACAGATTTGTTGATTTAATCCATTACCAATACCCGATTCAGTTATGTACCAGAAGGTGCCAGAAGCCGCGATCCAGTGCGGAGTGCGGAATGCAGGATTTTTTCGTAGTCCTCACCAGGCCTCACCAGGGTTAACTAGCCTTGGTTCAGGCTTCCGATTCGATGTTAACACGTTGCAGTCGAATATATTAACCTGACAAGGCTAAAGGGGGGATTTAAACCGCGAAATACACAAACTACACGAACACGGCGAAGAATTAATCAGAGTCTCCTCACGTCGTCTACTACCGGCTGGTTGGATTTGGTTGGATTTACCTGGATTGGCCACCAGAGAACACATAGACCACAGAGATGGGAATCGCATCCGGCATCAAGAATCCAGCATCCAGCATCCAGACTTTTAACCACGAAATACACAAACTACACGAACAGCCTGAGTTCGGAATTCGGAGTGCGGAGTGCGGAGTTTTTTCTGCGGCAGTGTTAAATAGGCTTCACCAGGGTTAAATAGGCTTGGTTAAGCTTGGCCCAACCAATCCTCCCGGCGCGGCGAACAGCTTTCGGAAATGCGAACGGTTTGGTTCCAATAGCCGTTGAAGCGACCTCAAGGTCGCGGTCCAGCCCAAGCCGGCCCGCAGAACGACCACCAAAGCGATCGTCCCACGAGCCGGAGTATCATCCGCGTCGCGCAGTTGCTGCCGATCATCGGCTGACGTCGGTCATCGGCCATCACGAACTCAAATTGTCAAAGAACTGCGACGGGCACCATCCCGCTACTCCGGGACTGCCCGACACCAACATCAGGAATCATGTCATCAGCACCAAGTTTTGTAAACAAAATACTTTAGTCACTAACGTATTTTGGGACGTCAAGGCGTGCAGGGTTCAATGCAGCAGATTGATGGTGTAAGGCTCGTCGCGCAAGAACTGGCCGAAATCCGGTGTGATGCGCTGGATGACCGGGTCGATGGGATAAATCTGGCCGTCCGTTGCCAGAATCGCATTGCGCGGGAGCAGGTCGAACACCAACAAACCTTCCTGCCCGGCATAATATGCGCCGTCCGTCAGTTTTTCATACCCCTTGCCCAGCATCAATTCATCCAGGGCGGTCGCAGTGGCCATGACGCCATTGATGAAGGGTTGGGAGGTGATGATGATGGGTTTGCCGCCATTAGCAACCACACGTTCCAGGCGGATGTCGTCGTCGAAAATCAGGTTCTGGAGATCCAGCCGGTCGAGGTATTCGGATGGAGTGGCACCGCGGGTGAGGGAGCCGAGCGCGATGCCATAACCCAACTGGCGTTCCAGCAAAGTCGCCTTGATATAACGCCGCTTGCTCCTGTGAAAATAAACCTGATGCTCGCCACCGCGTCCAAATTCAGGCGGCAGGCGGCGGCCCCGGCCTAGCTTCCCGTTTTCTTGGGCCCATTGGATGAGCCGCCGTTGTTCGACTTCAACACGCTTTGCGCGAGTGGCGAAATCGGAATCATGGTCTGGAGCTGGCGGACCGCCTCCTCGCGTGTGGCGGGCGGCTGCTTCAAGCGTCCGGCCAGCGTCGGCCACGCCGGCTTGCTGTGGGTCATTGGGCGTTCCATTTATTCCCATAAATATAGCAAAGATGCCATGTTTTGCGAGCTTCTTTTATCGGTTCTTCGGTTGCGGTACAACAGGTAGTTTGAATAGATTTCTCTGTGTCCCGGCAGCGACCGCCGGAAATTAGCCGGTCACGAAGCGTCTGGTTGCCCGCCCACAACCGGATCCGTCCTGAAAGGACGGGAGGAAACCCGATTCTCGCCACCCCCAGATGGCGAAAATCGGGACGCCGTCCGTAGCGGCATCGCCATCGGCCCCATGGCCGCCGCTCCATTCCGGTAGCCAAGTTTAGTCACACCGGGAAACCATATGGCACGACCAGAGCGGCGTTGGATTCTCCGGAAGAAGGGTTCCGAACCGAACGTCGCTCTCGTCGAAAAAGGCTGGTGCACACACTAGCACCACCGGCTTTGACACGCCTCAGTCGATTCTCTAGCCTACGCGGATGACAGCCGACGAATTTGTCAAAATTGTCCGAAGCGGCTCCGAAAAACTTCGGGTTGACGAAATTGTTATCAACACCGGCAAACAAGAATTGCACGGGAAAGGGATGCTTTGGATCAGCCGTAAAAGGATTGAGGCCGAAGTCACCATCAGCAAGCACGAAACAAACAAAGGAGAAAAGCTTCCAGAAGCTCGGACTGGTATTTACACAAAGAAAGACCGTTGGACATTGGCAGGGCTTATTGAAGACACTTTACAATTCAAATGTGAACACATTGGTCCAATTGCAAATACGCAGTGGTTATGGCCCGGGAATATAACAAGATACACGTTCAAGATTCATCCGATTGATCTTATTCCAACAGGCTGGGATGCATTCTCGCGAAAGGAGCGCAAAGAATTTTTGGAACAAAATCAAATGCCGACGACAGACTGGGGCGTGGACAAGACGCAAGATAATGTGTCGTTTTACGCTACGCTTCTCGAATATCCGCTCAATACGTCGAGCTGGGGTAACGAAATCAAAGGCGAAACGGAGAATTTTGATTTTGTTTTAACCAAATCGCAGGATACGTCTGACCTACATATTTCCCTTGAATCAAAAAATGAATATACTTCCCAAGGCGAGGAAAAAGATTGGAAAAAGTTTCATGCTTTTATGAATGCTCTCGCATTCGTAAATGGCACGAATGCCTGGCCGTACCGCATTCAATATTGGCGCGCTGGACAAAAACTCATAGACCGGGTTACGGCGGCAAGTCGTCTGGCAAAAACTATTCATGCTCCATTTCCTGAAACACTGGCGTTTAATGCTCGGACGGGTTCAATAACCTGGAATTTCCAAGATACCATAAAGCTGGCGACCAAATTTTTTGAAGCAGAGTCTGCGTTAAGTGATGAGGTTGCCTATCTTCTGTTTTTGTTTCGTCAAGCCGGGAGCAAAGGAGTGCATCGTGATATTACAACGATTACTCTGTGCGTTCTGTTTGAAAATATAGTGAGGCATATTTTCAAAGAGTTAAAGTTGGATGAAAAGGCTCGAAAGGAAAATCTTGTTTTTGATTCTTTTGAGCAGGCAAAGAAATTGTTTGTCGAGCAAATGAATCGGCAGCTTTTTACTGATGACGGTGGATATAAACGTGTTCGCGATATAGTTAAAAGTGCAGAAGTATTTAACGCAAAACATATGCTTCAAACAATTGTCAGCCATTTTGGCCTTCAATGGAAAGACGACATGGAAATCGTATTCAAGACCTGGCAGAATGCCCGTCATCCGGGGGTTCACCATTCCGGATATGCAACCAGGACTGAGGATGATTTGAAAGAGATTAGCCTGGCTGAATCTCGTATCGCTGGAGCAGTTAATATTTTGTTGTTAAAACTTTTTGGGTATTCGGGATACATTCGCCATTCCGCCTTTGAGGACGGATATAGGCAAATTTGAAATCCCACAGGCAACTCCGCTAATCCGATTGCGCGACGGCAGCCAGGGGCGACTGGAAACCCAACGCCGCTCTAGTCGAGAGGGGCGGGCGCATTCACCACGTGCATATATGCAAATCACAATATCGTCGGCAGGGCGTAATTTAAAAGCTTGATAATTGTATGCTGATCTTCATTGTTTTCCGATTCTTTCAACAGATTCAGCATATGACAGGTGACCTTGAAACTTGGCAACATCTTCATCCTTAACTTTGTTATTCTCGGTTAAATGGGAAATTGCCCTAATTCGATTGCGATAACCTTTTGTCAGACGCGGTGCCACTCCATGAACTAGTAATCCGTAAACTTTTAGACGATGGGGTAACTTTGCCAATCGGTCTTTGCCTTCTGCCACCTTCCATCCAGCTCCAATAATGACGGCGCGCACACGTTCTTCAAGGCCAACTGGAGGTGTAGTGTTGCCAGAGAATACAATATCGTCCGCATAACGTGTATACCTCGAACCCGTATCGGTCGCGATTTGCTTAAGAACGGCGTCGAGCTGACTGAACACGAGGTTTGATAGCACTGGACTAGCTGGCGAACCTTGCGCCAAATTTCCTGCATAGCAGCACAGAGCGGAGATCAAGCCAGCAGCGTGTACGTCATACCCGATCCCCTCCAACGAACTTGCAACTCTCTGCTGAGATGTAGATGGGAAGAAATTTGCAATATCTAGCGAATAGACCCATGTTGCGCCGCAATGGACGGCGGCGGCCATCGGAGCGGATCGGCCGGAAACGAAGCCATAAACAGAATCATCAAATTTTAAAGCAGCTCCTAAATGCCAACTTAGCCACTTTTGAATCACTTTAAGACCGATCTTCGGCGCATGAATCTCACGTTTCTTTTTTCCTTTGCGAATGATGAATGTCCGGTAGTGGCGCTCAGGCTTGCGACTCAATGCTCCGATAAACTTTGAGCTAAATCCAAACAGGGCTGCCAAGACCCGCACAGAGACCGCAGGGGGCAGTCCCCTATCGATAAGGCGTTCAGCATCTCTCCAATATGCGACTACGATCTCTTGGCTGAGGGCAGCTTTAAAGGCTTCCTTGTCAGGAAATGAAATTAGGAATGGCGGTGAGTCCACGGGAAGAGCAAAGCTACAAGTGCTTTCGTTGCGCCCGCCTGCTCAACTGCGGGCAATTCGAAGGATTGCCCGCAGTTGAGCAGGCACCCTTCTGTGTCTGGTCTTCGCTAATGGGCGTGATGCACACCCGCGCGAATACCCACCGCCATTCCAAAAGTTTATTTACCATTTTCGCCTTCCGAGTACAAGTGCGCGTTGCACATCTGAACTCGTTCAAGTTTTCGAATGCGGGATAATACCTAGTCCAGATGAGGTTATCACATATTGACCATCCTGCCGCCAAAGGATGAGGCCTTGCTTCCTGAGCAAATCCAACTTCCCTCGAAGCCATGAAGCGGAGGGTAGTATTGCATTTGCAGCTCTGAAATTCGCCTCGAGTTCATGAAGGTGCACCGGTGCAAGAACCTTGATAGTTTTCAAGATAGTGATCGGCGTCGGAACTTTTGCCTCATCATCTGCAAAATGAAGCTGCCGCAGCTTGGCACTGAAAAGTTTTAGGTATTCCGAAACCGCTTCTTTCAAATCGCGCCGGGACTTGTCGGTTGTAACGGCTTCCTTAGACACACCGCCAAACCAAACATCAGCAAGACCATTTTCAAAAGACGAAATGAAGCAATCTTGAACAACATCTGGAAATCGGTGCTTCAAAAGCGCAGTCAAGCCAGCTTCAAGATCTTCCTGGACTTTTCCTCTAGAAATGTGGATTTCAACAATGAGTCCAAGTTCCCGTGCAATGGAGTTTTTTAAATACGTCAGCTGCCGTCGTGATGTTTTCTCAGCAGTCGCAATTTCTGAAATCGAGTCCTCATGTACTATCAACAAGACTGCGTCCGAATTAGGGCTTTGGCGAACAGCAGCCACAAAAGCAATTCGTTTTTCCGCCAAATAATCCAGCACTTTTTTTGTTTTAAGAGATTCCAAGTTGCCTCCAAATGTTAAGAATGGTGCCTGCTGCTTGAGTCGCACGGCCCTGCCAACGCTTCGCCTCGTCGGTTGAGTGGTCGACAAGTATTAGAATGTGTCCATTCCGGGATATTGGGGCGTCTGGCTCGTAATCAGCCACGATGCGAACACCATAGGCACTCCTTAATAATTGACTCAATTGAGCCACTGCAATGGCCGCGGATTTGCGATGTCCTGAAGAAGCCGCCTTGCTTAATAGTCCAGCCTGCTCTTGATTTTTAGCTTCTTTCCGAATTTTGTTAATCACCGCTCCTTCTAGGAGGTCGGGGATATCGCTGTGAGAGGTTCGTGCCCATGCTCTGTCTAGTTGCGCTAGCATGTCTCGCGCGATCAAATACGCCCCGTAGTAATAACGGTTAAATGCGCTGCGCCCAAAAAGGTCACACTCCATTGGATTAGGGCGGCTTGCAGCAACCCCAGTGAGGTGATCCCCGACAATTTTCATGGAGAGAAAGTATGAGCAATAAATAGATTTTCGTCAATTCGCCGTCTCAATTGGTTTGCGAAATGGCCGAAAACGGGTCTTGATATTGACATATTTTCATCCCTGCGGCTCATTCGTCCCGTCATCCAGCGCTTCCCGCTGTGGTTTTTCCAACGGATGTTCGTGCTCCTGCTATTCATCGGATACGTGTCCGTCCAGGCAGGCGGTATTGACCGGATAAACATTGAGCGCGGGTCACAGAGCCGCGCTCCGATTGGGTTTTGGCTCATGCAAGCCCTGGGTAGGCGCGCGGGCTTCAGCGTTCGCGAGACGGTATGCGTGGAATGATTCGAGACCATTGAATAGAGAACGTTGAAGCGACCTAAAGGTCGCGCTCCGATTGGGTTTTGGCTCACGCAAGCCCTGGGTAGGCGCGCGGGCTTCAGCGTTCGCGAGACGGTATGTGTGGAATGATTCGAGACCATTGAATAGAGGACGTTGAAGCGACCTAAAGGTCGCGCTCCAATCGGGTTTTGGCTCACGCAAGCCTTGGGTAGGCGCGCGGGCTTCAGCGTTCGCAAGACTGTATGTGTGGAATGATTCGAGACCATTGAATAGAGAACGTTGAAGCGACCTAAAGGTCGCGCTCCAACTTCTTCACTGAAAATTGGAGGCAGCGTCAGGATGCGCTCCTGATCATCGGCTACGGGCCGCCGGTGTGACAATCCGCGCAGTTGAGGTCATAATCGCCGCCCGTGTGGGTGAACTTTTGTCCGCCGGGCGTCATCTTGAGCAGATCCGGGCCGCTGCCCTGGGCCAGGATCGTGTGACAGGTGTTGCAATCGTTCGCTTTGATCATGCCCCGGCCGTCGTTGGACTTGTGAGTGCCGTCATGGCAGCGGAAACAACCGGGCCAGATCATGTGGCCGATGTTGTCGGGATACGCCTTCCAGTCCGCCTTCATCTCCGGGAAGAAATTGTCCGAGTAGATTTTTTGCACCGCGGCGATGGCCGGCCCGATGCGCGCGTCGTTCGGATAGCGCCCGATCAGCGCGGTGGCGATGCTTTTCCTGGCCTCTTCGTCCGTATTATAATGGCGCGTCAGCACATACACCGCGTTGGTCTTGATCCACGGCAGGCCCGGGTCAATGGCCCGTTCTTCGAGCGCCTGGTTGACCGCGAAATCCGGCGCCACATAGCGATGCGACGGGCGGTTGTGGCAGTCCATGCAATCCATCTTGCGGATTTCATACTGGCTGATGTCGTTGGTGAACCGCGGCGAACGATACACCGTCACCACGCCTTGCGCATCCGTCAGGCGCACCCAGGGAATCTTCTGCCGCGCCGCATCGGTGGCGATGTATTCCACCGTGTTGCCGGAAAGGATGTGCCAGTGGATGCCCCCCGCCGGCTTGACGCTGGGATCCCCCGAATCCACTTTCAACAGCAGCCGGATGGAATACGTTGAATTGGACGCATCATCCTGAAAGTAATTGTAGGTGCGGTCCAGGTTGCCCACGAATTCCTTCGGCCAGTGGCATTGCTCACACGTTTCGCGTGCCGGACGCAAATTCTTGATCGGCGTCGGGATCGGCGTCGGATATTTGTGGAAGGCCAATGAGTAAAGCTGGTACGACCCCGAGATCTTCGAGCGCATATACCACGAGGCGCCGGAACCCACATGACATTCCACGCAGGCCACGCGCGCGTGCGGCCCCAGGTCGTGCAGGGTCTTCTCCGGCTTCATCACCGTATGGCATGTCTCACCGCAAAATTCGACCGACTCCGTGACGTGATAGGCATTATAACTGCCCACCGCCGACAACATGATGAACAACATCGTTCCCGTCATGAAGGCGATCAGCATCCGCCGGTCGCGTGCTTTGGTAAGGTCAATCTGCAGGCTGGGAACATCGCGCTTTTCCCGTTGACGTTTGCGGCGCTCGCGCCAGACGCCCAAGGTGGTCAGCGCGATACCGGAGATCAAAAATGCCGGCACCACGCAAAACGTGAAGATGCCGACGTAAGGGTTGGACGCCGCCGCAAGGGCATCCAGCATGAACAGCAGGAAAAAGGAGAACAACGCGCCGATTCCTACCACGAGTCCCATCAGGCTCATCCAGTTGCGGAGCAGTGACGGGTGGTGCGGCGCGGGTTCTATCTTTTCAGTATCGTTCATGCTGGACACAGTTCTTCTGCTGGCATCCTGTGATGCCTTGGTGTGTTTTTAGGTTTGGCGGGAAAAAATCAGCTCATAATTCAGCTCTTAAGGGTGTGGACATAAGCGACCAGCGCCTTGATCTCGTCGTCGGACAGGGTGTCCATCGGCTTCATCAATGTCTTGTCGTCGTCGCTCTTGAGGCCCTCTTTGAGCGCCTTGAAAGCGGCATCGTCCTTGATGTCGGCCTGGACCTTGGCGTCGGAGAAATCCTTGCATCCGAGCCGCGTGCCCATCTTGGTCGCGCCTTTGCCGTCTTCGCCGTGGCATTTGGCACAGAGCGTTGACCAGTTGTCCTTGGCATCCGCCGCCCGGGCGGTGATGGCCACCGAGGCCCCCAATATCACTGCTAGTATGATTAACTTTTTCATATGGTTTAATGTTTTGGTTGTTAGATATAACCGGCACCGTTTATTGCGCCCGTTGAATAAATTTTCGTCGAGGTGCACCTTCTGCACCAACCCCCCGTTGCTTAATCCTTGGCGTTTTTTGATTTACGGGGGTGATGCGTGATGCGTGATGCGGGAATTTTAACCGCTAATTGACGCTAATTGGCGCCGAACATCGGCCAAACGCCGACGACTTCATCATCTTTTTCACTATAAAAACCTCCCGGATTGCAGGTGCAACCCGGGAGGTTTTATTTTCTGTCAATTATTCCAATTCCACCGTGACGCTCTCCGGTGATGACCCATGGCCGGCCGTCCCTGTTCCAGCGGTCTGGTACACGACCTTTTTCGGCGCCGGTTCATCCGCCGTCAGGTCTTCCTTCGGAATTCGCATCGAGTAGAACGACCGGTAAACGAACACCAGCGCCACTGCCAGGAAAAACAGCCCGATGCCCGTCTTCAATGCCTGGTTGGTCATCGTCACCGCGATTTCCGTGGACAGCAGGCCGAACAGCGTGGTGAACTTGATGACCGGATTCAACGCCACCGAGCTCGTGTCCTTGAATGGATCGCCCACCGTGTCGCCCACCACCGTTGCCTCGTGCAGCGGCGTGCCTTTTTCCTTCAGCTCCACTTCCACGATTTTCTTGGCGTTGTCCCACGCGCCGCCCGCGTTGGACATGAAGATCGCCTGGAACAATCCAAAGAATGCGATCCCCACCAGGTAGCCGATGAAGAAATACGGATTAAAGAACGACAAGGACAACGTGAGCGAAAAGACCACGATGAAGATGTTCCACATCCCCTTCTGCGCATAAACCGTGCAAAGCCGGACCACTTCCTTGCTGTCTTTTTCCGAGGCCGATGCGGCGTCGAACGCGATATGCTCCTTAATATAGACCACCGAGCGATATGCCCCTGTCACCACCGCCTGCGTGCTCGCGCCCGTGAACCAGTAGATCACCGCCCCGCCGGCCAGCAGTCCGAAAATGACCTGCGGTTGCACCAGGCTCAGGTGCGCGATGACATTGCCAAAAAGATTTTCCAGCAAGATGATGATGCCGAACACCATTGTGGTCGCCCCGACCACCGCCGTGCCAATTAACACCGGTTTGGCCGTGGCCTTGAACGTATTGCCCGCGCCATCGCACTTTTCCAGTTGATGCTTCGCCATTTCAAAGTCCGGTTTGAATCCGAATTGTTTCTCAATCTCCGCCGCCATGCCCTTGCGGGACGTCACCCGGCTCAGTTCAAAAACGGACTGCGCGTTGTCGGCCACCGGGCCAAAACTATCCACCGCGATCGTTACCGGCCCCATGCCCTGAAAACCGAAGGCCACCAGGCCGAACGCAAAGATCGGCGCCGCAAAGGTGAACTGCACCGGCATGAGCGCCGCCATCGCCTGGTTTCCGGAAATCAGATAGCCCATCAGCATCAGCGTGATGATCACCAGGCCCATCCAGAACGCGGAAAAATTCCCCGCCACGAATCCCGAGAGGATGTTCAAGGACGCGCCCCCGCGTTTGGAGCAAGCCACGATCTCGCGAACGTGCCGCGAATGGGTGCTGGTGAAAATCTTGGTGAACTCCGGAATGAGCGCGCCGGCCACCGTGCCGCAGGAGATGACCGCGGAAAGCACCCACCAGAGGTTCGGGTTGAATCCCGGCTGGCTCGCCAGCAGGAAATAGCTCGCCACAAAGGTCGTGGCGATGGAGATGAGCGACGTAATCCACACCAGATTCGTCAGCGGGATCTCAAAATCAAAATCCTTCTGGTCGCCGAACTTCGCCTTCGTCACCGCCTCGTTCACAAAGTAGGACACCAGCGAAGTGACGATCATCAACGCCCGCATCGTGAACATCCAGACAATCAATGTGGCGCATGCCAGCGGATTGCCCGCCAGCGCCAGCGCCAGGAACGTGATCAAGGCCACCCCGGTCACACCATAGGTTTCAAAGCCGTCCGCGGTCGGCCCCACGGAATCGCCCGCGTTGTCGCCGGTGCAATCCGCGATCACGCCCGGATTCCTCGGGTCATCTTCCGGCAGTTTGAAAACGATCTTCATCAGGTCGCTGCCGATGTCCGCGATCTTGGTGAAAATGCCGCCGCCGATCCGCAATGCCGAGGCGCCCAGCGATTCACCGATGGCGAAGCCGATGAAACACGGTCCCACCAGGTTCCTGGGCAGCAAAGTCAGGATGCAGATCATGAAAAACAGTTCGACGCAAACGAGCAGCAGTCCGATGCTCATGCCCGAACGCAACGGGATGCCGAGCGTGTGCGCCGGCTGGCACTTCAACGCCGAGAAACACGTGCGCGAATTGGCGATGGTATTGATGCGGATGCCAAACCACGCCACACCGTAGCTGCCGAGGATGCCGAGCACCGAGGCCGCCAAAATCACCGCCACATAGCCCAGGCTGTTTTGCCCCAGAACCTTGAAATAAAAGAAAATACAACTGCCGATCAACACCCACAGCACCGCCAGGAATTTTCCCTGCTGCCACAGGTAGGTCTTGCACGTTTCCCAGATCGTCGCCGAGACCTTCGCCATGCATTCATGCACCGGCAGCGCCTTCGTCTGCCAGTATTGCACCAGTCCAAAAACTGCGCCCACCGCGCACATCGCCAGTCCGAAATACATCAACCAGATGCCGCTCAGGCCGTTCAGGCCGGCAAACCTGACATCGTCCAGCGGCGGAATCTTGATGTTCGCATCGCTGGCATGGAGACCCGTCGTTGAACACAGAAGCGCGAGCAGTGCCAGGAGTGTTTTTATTTTGGACATATATGTGGGTGTTATGTTGCCGGCATTTGTTTGTCTCATTCTGAAAAAAATCTTTCAGA